>Ga0182036_10000900_pt1 | contig 13691 bp, 18 predicted proteins | sample sta12Cox44000080_FD_125966 | JGI IMG/M metagenome (GOLD analysis project Ga0182036, IMG submission 125966) | Lab enrichment of tropical soil microbial communities from Luquillo Experimental Forest, Puerto Rico - statoxic.12C.oxic.44.000.080 | ecosystem: Environmental > Terrestrial > Soil >...
CTGTGCCATCGAGCGGCCTACCCCTACAACGTCGTTGAAAACGTGGACGATACGTTCGTCGCTTGCCTTCGTCGTGCGACAATCGGGACCTGGAGAAGTCGCCTCGAAGGCGGTGATGATTGCAGCTTTAATGTTCTAAGGGTAGCGCAAGCCAGGGGAACCTGCGAGCGGCGGTCGGCACCGCGCTTGCGCCTCTGCCACCGAACTTCTTTGAGGCCGGATTCCCGTTGTCAGACCACTACTGTCCTGCTTCTTCCTTCAGGTACACCGTGCTGAGGGTATTCTTTCTCTTGGCAATCTCTAGCAGCGTCGGGTAAAACTGCACGAACGTTGTGTCCACGGCGCCGTGCTGTTCGTGGCAGGAGTAGCAGTCCATTTCCTTGGGCAGCAGCTTCCCGGTCACTCCGTCTTCGACCGTGAAAAAAGCCCATTTCCCGGGCCGGAACCGCGCTTCATCCTTCACGTGCACCTCCAGGCCCGTCACCTCTCCGGTCTGAAAGTGTCCGTTCTTGTTGATCGAACCCTTGGTCCCTGCCTTGCGCCCCTCCAGCACGAGCATGGTCTTGTCGGGCCACGTGCCGGTCTCGAGGAACTCCTTGTACGCCTCCCGATTCGCAAACACGTTGTCAAACATCGAGTGATCCATGTTCATAGCATTTGGGCTGTAGCTCATGTCCACGCCCGACGACAAGTACACCCACTCCCGGTAATGCGCCGGGAACTTCAGGTTACCGTCTGCCGTATACATCGGTGTGTTCACGCCGTTCAGTTTGTTTGCGCCCGCTTGTGGAATCCTTGCCGCCAGCGACAAAGCCGCTACCAAAAGAAAGAGCAACATGCACGTTCGTTTCATCGACACCCCTCCCGAAATCAACCTTCTATCCCCTCGAAAGCTGCGGCCTTACACTAACGAACACCTTTGCCGCGCGTCTAGAATAAACACAACCTCCTCGGTGAGGCTTCTCAATGCTTAACGCGGAAGGCAGTGCAGGTGTTTCGAGCGCGTCCCGAGCCCAATACATGCGCGCGGGCAGCTTCTTCGGCGCCATCCAAGGCAAGCGCGAGCAGTGTGGCGCCATTTTCACCGATTTGCGCCATGCCGCTCCCCGCAAGCTCCCCATGCATTCTCACGAACTCGCTTTTTTCGCCCTCTTGCTCGACGGCCTATATGCCGAACGCTACGGCCGCCGCCAAAGCCAGTATGGGCCGTTCACCCTTATGTTCCGGCCCGCGGGCATTCCCCATCAGGACGAAATCGGGCCCCGTGGCGTTCGCCTTTACGAAATCGAGATCCGCCCCAGGTGGCAAAAATGCCTCGCGGATTGCTCCGCGGCTCTGGACACTCCCCGAGACGACATTGGCGGCGGCCCGCTGCTCTGGCTCTGTATGAAACTCTTCCGCGAAGTACAGGCTTCCACCGCCGTCGATGATCTCGCGGTCGAGAGCCTGGTCGCCGAAATACTCTCGTTCGCCGCGCGCGCGTGCCAGCAAGAAAACCGGCACGTCCCGGGCTGGCTCTCCCGCATTCAGGACAAACTGAGGACAGAACATTGCCGCCGCCTCACGCTCGACGAGCTCGCGCGCGAAGCCGGCGTCCATCCCGTGCACCTCTCGCGCATCTTTCGGCGCTCGGTTGGCGAAGGCATTGGCGACCATATCCATCGCCTCCGCGTCCGCACCGCCTGCGAACGCCTGCTCGATCCGTGCGCCTCGCTTGCGGAAATCAGCTTTGCAACCGGGTTCGCCGACCAAAGCCACTTCACGCGCTCGTTCCGCAGAATTACCGGCATGACGCCCGGCACATTTCGCTCCGTCGTTCTTCGCACGACGTGAGCCCGTCTTTTTCTCTCGTTCGTGTAACACAACCCCATTCCGGTGCGTCTCAAGGACGGAGATGCCCACAACTTTCGCCGCTATCGTCCTAGCTGCGTTTGCTGCCTCGCTCGAGCCCGCGCAAGATCCCGCCTTGGACACGGCAACGATCGTTCACGTCACCGTCGTGGACGTCGCCACCGGCAAAGAACTGCCCGACGAAACCGTGGTCCTCCAGGGCGATCACATTGTTTCCGTGGCGGCCTTCGACCCCGCCGCCGCGCCGCAAGGCCGCATCGTCGACGCCCGCGGGGCATTTCTGATCCCGGGCCTCTGGGACATGCATGTCCACATTCAAGACCTGAAGACCTGCCGGTCTACATTGCGAATGGCGTCACCGGCGTTCGTCTGATGTTTGGCGCAAAGAGCACCAAGGAATTCCGCGCCAGATTCGCTTCGGTCCCGGTCGCTCCGGATATCGTGGTCGGCAGCGCCATCGTAGACGGCGATCCTCCCGTCTGGACGGGTTCGATCGTCATTCATAAACCCGGCGACGCGCGCCGCGTGGTCGATGAAATCAAGGAAGGCGGCGCAGACTTCGTGAAAATCTACAACGCCATCCCTCGGGACGCTTATTTTGCGCTCGTTGAGGAGGCCCGCAAGCAGAGCATTCCGTTTGCCGGGCACCTACCGTTTGGGATTCGCGCTTCGGAAGCCTCTGACGCCGGCCAGGCCTCCATCGAGCATCTCACCGGCATCGCCATCGCCTGCTCCGGCCGCGAACAGGACCTTATGAAGCAGCTTCGCCCGCTTCACTACATCGAAAATACCAATTTGATCGCGGAAGCTATCCGCAGTTTCAACGCCGCCAAGTGTCAGGCGCTCTTCGCCCAGTTCCGCCGCAACCTGACCTGGCAGGTTCCCACGCTGACCGTTCATCGAGCCTTTGGCTACATGAACGACAGCCAGTTCACTTCCGATCCGCGCGCCGCGTACATGAGCGGCGAAGTACGCCGCCGCTGGGATCCATCAAACGACTTCCGCTTTCGGCGCTGGACGCATCAGGAATTTGAACTGCATCGCGGCCTCTTCAAGGCGGATGAGCAAATGGTGGGAATGATGTTCCGCGCCGGCGTTCCATTGCTTGCCGGAACCGACGTCATGAATCCCTACTGCATGCCGGGCTTCAGCCTGCATGACGAGCTGGCCTTACTCGTCGAATCCGGCCTTACTCCGCTCGCCGCCCTGCAAGCCGCCACGCTGCGCCCTGCCGACTTTCTCGGCCGCTCCGATGAGCTTGGCGGGATTGCTCCGGGAAAGCGCGCCGACCTCGTCCTGCTTTCCGCCGATCCCCTCGCTGACATTCACAACACCGCGCAAATCCAGGCCGTGTGGATCCGCGGAAAATATTTGGACCGCGCCGCGCTCGACCGGCTCCTCGATAACGCCAGACACCGCCAGGGCAAATCCAAGCTCGACTAGCTTATGCTCGAGGGCCACCGTCCTCAATAAACGTGGTGCTTGCTTTTTCGCTCTTAAGACGAAAAACTTACCACCGGGACAAAGGCGAGAGGGCGGTGAGGCCTACTCGCCGCGCGAACCCCATGGACAAACGCATCGCTTCCGCCGACGCCGCCATCGCCAAGTTAAGAGACGGTGCCACCATTCTCATGGGTGGCTTCGGCCTCTGCGGCATCCCGGAAAACCTCATCGCCGCCGTCCGCCTGAAAGGGACAAAGAACCTTACCATCGTGAGCAACAACGCCGGAGTAGACGACTTCGGCATCGGCCTGCTGCTCCAGCAGCGCCAGGTGAAGAAGATGGTCTCCACCTACGTGGGCGAGAACAAACTGTTCGAACAGCTTGTCCTCAGCGGCGAACTAGAGGTCGAGCTGAATCCGCAGGGCACGCTTAGCGAACGCCTGCGCGCCGGCGGCGCCGGCATTCCGGCGTTCTACACGCCCACCGGCTACGGCACCATGGTCGCGGAAGGCAAAGAAACCCGCGAGTTCGACGGCCGTATGTACGTGATGGAGCGCGGATTGCGCGGCGATTTCGCATTCATCAAAGCGTGGAAGGGCGACCGCTGGGGCAACCTCATCTACCGCAAGACCGCGCGTAACTTCAACCCCATGATGGCCACCGCCGCCGATTACGTCATCGCCGAAGTCGAAGAGCTGGTGGACATCGGGCGGCTGCCTCCGGACCAGATTCACACGCCCGGGATTTTTGTGGACGCGGTTTTTGAGGGCCCGAAGTACGAAAAGCGCATCGAGCGCCGCACGACGAGGAAGTCATGAGACAAAGCCATATTCGTACGGCGGTCAGTTTAGCCTTCGCGGGGCTCTGCGCGCTAACGACTCGAGAGCTCTCGGCCGATCTAAACCCGGCATTCGACGGAGTCCGCGCGTACGAACACGTGCGGCATCTCGTAGAAATTGGGTCGCGGCCGTCCGATTCTGACGGCATTCGCCGAACGCAGGCCTACATCATCGGGCAGCTCAAAAGCTACGGCTGCCCGGTCGAGGAGCACGATTTTCACGCTTCTACGGTTCTCGGCAACCTGCCGATGAAAAACATTGTGGTCAAGCTTCATGGCACGCACTCCGGAATCATTCTTTACACCACGCACTACGACACCGTGCGCATACCCAACTTTGTCGGAGCCGATGATGGCGGCTCCGGCACCGGAACCATGATCGAGCTGGCACGCCTGTTCTGCGCGCGAAAGAATTCTCTCAATGTCTGGATTGCTTTCTTTGACGGCGAAGAAGCGCAAGGCGACTGGACTGACGCTGCGAGCGTTCAATGGAACAGCGACGGCAGCAACAACACCTACGGCAGCCGCGAAATGGCCGCACAAATGGCTCTTTCCGGCGAACTCAGGCGCGTCAAAGCCATGATCCTGGCCGATATGATCGGCCCGTCCAATGTCAGGATCACGCGCGACAGTGGCTCTACTCACTGGCTCGTCGATTTCATCTGGGAAACCGCAGCGCAACTAGGCTACAAAAACACTTTCGTCGATCAAAACTACGCCGTCGGCGGCGACGATCATTTTTCCTTCATCCGCCGGGGCGTGGCCGGCTGTGACCTCATCGATTTCTCTATCCCCTATTGGCACACGACAGAAGACACGCTCGACAAAGTTGACGCCAAAAGCCTGGGCATCGTTGGCCAAGTTCTTTGCGCAACATTGCCTAGATTTGAGAGAAAGTTTCCCTGAAGTTGTACTGGCCGGTCCTCGGGACCGGGTGTTGTTGTTTTCCTGGACGATGGACTGATTTTATGCCGTTAACGGAAGAGCAAAAACGCGAACGGATTGCGCGGCGGATCGCGCTGGAGCTGCGTGACGGCTATTACGTCAATCTGGGAATTGGCATGCCGACGCTCGTGGCCAGCTACGTGCCCAAGGGCATGGACGTGATTCTGCAATCGGAGAACGGCATGCTCGGCGTTGGCCCGTATCCGCCGGACTCCGCAGTCGATCCCGACCTCATCAATGCGGGCAAGGAGACCGTCACCGAGCTTCCCGGGACTTGCTATTTCTCCTCGGCCGACTCCTTCGGCATGATTCGCGGGGGTCACATCGATCTCACCGTTCTCGGCGCGTTGCAGGTCGACGAAAAGGGCACGCTTGCCAACTGGGCTATCCCCGGCAAAATGCTCAAGGGCATGGGCGGCGCCATGGACCTCGTCGCCGGCGCCAAGCGCGTGTTTATCGCCATGGAACACGCCACGCGTGACAGTAAACCGAAGATTCTGAAAAAATGCACGCTACCGCTCACGGGCATCGAAGTCGTCGACCACATCGTCACCGAGCTCGCGGTTATCGACGTTACGCCCGACGGCCTCGTTCTCCGGGAGCTCGCGCCCGATGCCACGCTCGCTCAAGTGCAGTCCCTCACCGAGCCGAAACTTGTTTTTCCTTCGGGGGGCCCCCAAGTCATGCCGGTTTGAGACCGAGCGCGCCGCAGGGATTTCGGGAAAGGACGGCGGTTGTGAAAACGCGGTTGACCGAGCAATTCGGAATTCGCCATCCGGTCCTGTGTGCGCCGATGGCGCTGATCGCGGGCGGGCGCCTGGTCGCCGCGGTCTCCGATGCAGGCGGACTGGGAATCTTGGGCGGCGGATATGCCGGAGCGTTCGGCGGCGAGCCGGACCTGGAAGAAGAGCTTAGGCTCGTCGAAGGCCGCAAGTTTGGCGTGGGTTTCATCAGCTGGGCGCTCGATCGCGCGCCGCAAGCATTCGAGGAAGCGTTGAAGTATTCGCCGTACTGCGTGTTTCTTTCCTTTGGTGACCCCCAACCCCACGCGAACAAGGTTCATGACGCCAAGGCCAAGCTGGTCTGCCAGGTGCAAACTTTGCAGCACGTGGACCAAGCGCTTGATGCCGGAGCCGACGCAATTGTGGCACAGGGCACGGAAGCTGGCGGTCACGGAGCGGCCCGCTCGACGCTACCGCTTATCCCCGAGGTGGCGGATTATCTGGCGAAGCGCGCGCCAAACAGGTTGCCAGGATTTGGATATGTATTTGATGGTGGTCAGAGAGGCTGCTGGGCTGTTGCACGACCGCCCTAGCGCGGCGAGCCTCCTCGAAAATATGGTCCGGCAAGCAGAGTGGTTATTGAAAAGCGGGGCCTCGCTGGATTTTCGTGCCGGTAGAGCTCCTTTGTGACCGCCGGAGGCTCGCATGAAAACGAAGAAGGCAAAGCGGAATCGGCCCGCCAGGCAAAGCGCGCGAAGCATGCGGGACCGGCCGAAAATGCCGCCGATTTCGCAGGAAATGAAGCGGTGGTCGGCGATGCTGAAAACGGAGGTGAGCGGCTGGCCACAAATTTCCACCCAGCCCATGTTCGGGATGATGGGCCTGTATCGCGGGAAGAAGATCTTCGGCGGCCTGCCGGTCACGCGGGGATTCGACACTCCCAATTCCGTCATTTTCCGGTTCGATCCCATGCCCCAGGACTTGCAGCAACGCGCGCGCAAGGACTCGCGCATTACTTCAGGAAAGCGCTGGTCTTCTTTTGAGGTTGGTTCCCCAAGCGATTTGCGCGACGCTTTGTGGTGGCTGAACCAAGCCTACGAACGGGCGAAGTGAGAAATCTTCTTGTTTGGTTTGGCCAAAGAGGTCGAGGAGCGGCATTCGGAGCCGGATTCCTCCGACCGAGAGGATCGCGAATGCGCGGCGGAGGCGCCGTGCTGCGGGCATATGCGATCCGGAGTTGTCTGCGACCTACGGTTTACGTTATGCATTCCGGCGAACACCGCGTCTCCCGCGTGATCTTGGCTAATTCCGCAAGCGACACGGTCGCGCTTAGAAAAATGAGTTAGTCTAAGTCGAGGCCACTCCTAATCCATGGAACACCATGCCATCGTGATCGTGAGCCTGCACTCGCCCAAGGAGAAAATATGGGGCCAATTGCTGGCCATCAACCCTTCCGGGGTCACGCTGCGCGGCATCGACCTGAATTCCTTCGATGATTTCATCCGTCAGATGAATGAGCCCGACGGCGAGCGCATGGGATTCCCCACGGTGTTTTTTCCCATGCATCGCGTCGAACGCATTTCTCTCGACGAGCCCGCGGGATCCATTCCTTCGATGAACGAACTCTTCGCGCGCAAGCTGGGCCGCTCGTTGCAAGAGTTTCTCGCCGAATTCGCCTGAAGCGGCTTCTCGGAGCAACCATTTTTGAGAACCTCGTCTTGGATCGGCCCGGATCGGCCTGGTTGCCTGAAAAGGACTCCTGAATTACGCTATTTGTAAACGCAATGAAGGGCCGAATCTGGACCGTACCCAATCAAATCACCTTCCTCCGGCTTTGTTTCCTGCCGTTCTTTCTGATTTTCATGTCCTATGAAAAGTACAAGTGGGCTTTGCTGATCCTGGTGATTGCGGGCTTCTCGGACGGCATCGACGGCCTGATCGCAAGAAGATTCAACCAGCATTCTTCGCTAGGAGCTTATCTCGACCCCATCGCCGATAAGCTTTTGCTCTCTTCTTCCTTTGTCGTTCTGGCGTTTGAAAAGCAACTGGCGTGGTGGCTTACCATTCTGGTGCTGAGCCGCGACCTGCTCATTCTTACGGTGGCGGTGGTGATTATTCTGGCTTCCGGTTACCGGCCCTTTCCGCCGAGCATCTACGGCAAATTCACCACGTTTTCGCAGATTCTCCTGGTTTTTGCGGTGGTGCTGGGTGCGGCATACCCGGAGTTCCATCTCGATCTCCTGAACCGTTTTCTCATTTACTTTGTCTCCGCCCTATGCGTCATCTCCGGGGTGCACTATTGCTTCACCGTCGCCCGCCGCCTCAACCTGCCATCGCAACCGCTCTAGAACCGTGATTTTCTGGAAATCAAAACACAGGGAGCCAGTTTCGCATGAGCTTTGTGCCGAGCGAGCCGTTTGTGAGATGTCAGCGGCTGGGAAGCGGATCGCGATAGTGCAGAAACATGAGAAGGAAACTCGCAATGATGACGACTCCAGCGAGCCATCCGAGGGCGTAGGCCGTGCGCCGTTCGTTCGAATTCATGGGCTGGCGATCGGTAAATATTTTCCCCAAAGCAAATCCCGCTGCGAGTCCGCCTCCGTGGGCCCAATTGTCGATTCCCATGCCCATGAAGCCGAGCACGAAAAGAATGGCGACCGAGCTGATCAGTCTCGAGCGCAACTCGCGCATGTACGTCCCGCCGCGCTTTGAAGTGATGGCAAGCATAAGCCCTACAAGTCCTAACAACGCGCCGCTCGCACCGATTGAAAAGTGGCCGACGGTGGCGCTGGCCAAAAAACCGAAAGCGCCGGTGACAACATACAGGAAGAAATAGCGCGCGGACCCGTAAAGCTCTTCGAGGGCCGGGCCGAGCTGCATCAGGGCCATCATGTTAAATCCGATGTGAATCAGGCCGCCATGCAGGAACATCGCGGTGACGAGCCGCCACCACTCATTGGTTGCAATGAGGTACGGAAGTGGGATGCTCATGCCGAGACGATACTGAGCCTCCCCACCGAGGCCCCACAAAATACTCAGGCCCCCTCCCCTTCCGGCAGCACTGAGCGCGAGGTAACTGACGCCGAACATCAAGACATTTGCGATCAAAAGAGCTGTGGTAACCGGGGATTCGTGCTCGCCGAAGATTCCGGAGAGGCTTTTGCTGAGGGCCGCGAGCGAAAAGCGCAGGCTCGTGCCGCACTCATGGCACTTCGTCGCGTTGATGCCAACGAGGGCTCCGCAAGCGGGACAGAGCTTTGGTCGAGGCTGGCTGCTTGTACCCAGGCCGAAAAAATTGCGTAGTGCGTTTTTCCATTTGTCGATGCGCCATTGCCATTGATAGGGGAGCGGCATTCTCCTCCTTGCGACGCCCGCAATGCGTTCCTATAATACCGAAATCGCGCGGAATGTCGCGCCACGAGGCAACTATGAGCCGATTGGAAGAGTTTGGCAGGCGCATCGACGAGGAAGTGGCGAAGCTGAAACGGATCCACAATTTCGAAGACATCGGGAAGCGGGTGGACGAAGAAGTGACCCGGTTGAAGGCTTTTGTGAAGGAAGACATCGCCCCCGAAACGGAAAAGCGCATGACGCAATTCCTGAGAGAAGTGTCCGAGAAGCTTACCGAGGCGGCGAGCTGGCTCGAACAACGCAATGCCGCGCGCAATTCGCAGAAAGCCCAGAAATCCTCTAAATCCTGAATCCAGGCGGGCCTTTGAAGACTTCCTGCAAGAGGTCTCGCAGAGCACAGAAGGGAAGTGGGCGGGGAGCTCGCCCTCGCGAGGCTTCCCGCCTCGGCGTAGTCCTCTATTTCTTGTCGACAACTTTGTTCTTGTTGGCGATGGTCGGTTCGGGATGCGCGGGGCGGAGGCCCGTTGCGAGCCGGCCGCCGACGCAACCTACGAGCACGCCGCCGCGAACGGAAGAATCCGCGAAGCGTTCGACGGACGTGCCCGAGACGCCGCCCAATCCGCGAGCGAGACACGATAGACCGATGGCGGCGCCGGCTCCGGCCGGGTACAGCGAACAAGGGAATGCTTCCTGGTACGGCGCGCCGTTCAACGGGAGACGCGCTTCGAACGGCGAAATCTACGACATGTATAAGTTCACCGCGGCGCACCGCACCCTGCCGTTCGATACCATGGTGCGTGTGACCAACTTGAATAATGGAAAAAGCACGACGGTCCGCATCACCGACCGCGGGCCGTTTGTGGAGAATCGCATCATCGATCTTTCGCTGGCGGCGGCGCGGGAGATCGAGCTGGTGGGGCCGGGGGTCGCGCCGGTGCGGGTGGAAGTCCTCGGCAACGTGGATCCCGCCGCGGGATTTTTCACCGTGCAGGTGGGAGCGTTCCGGGATCGCGGCAATGCCGAGCGGCTGCGCGACCGCCTCAACCCTTCCTATTCGCCGATTTTCATTCAGCAGTACGACGCGCCGGACGGCACTTTCTACCGCGTTCGCGTGGGCAAAATCTCCGGCGAGGATACGGCCCGGCAGTTCGGCGAGCAACTGCGATTGCGCGAGGGCTTTACACCGTTCGTCACGCGTCTGGATCCGGAGACGCCGGCCGGAGGAATGCGATGAACAAGGATTGTTTATTTTGCAGAATTGGGGCGAAGGAGATTCCGTCGAAGATTGTGTATGAAGATCCCGAACTGTTCGCGTTCGAGGACATCAGCCCGCAGGCGCCGACGCACATCCTGATTTGCCCGCGAAAACATTTTGAGTCGTTGACCGACGCCAGCGCCGAGGATCAAGTGGTGCTCGGAAAGCTGCAGCTGGTCGCCGCGCAGCTCGCGCGGGAACGCAAGCTCCTTCAAGGCTACCGCACGGTGTTGAATAACGGCGAAGGCGCCGGCCAGTCGGTTTTTCATCTCCATTTACATCTGCTGGGCGGGAGGCCGTTCCGCTGGCCGCCGGGGTAACGGCGCTCGCGTTTGTCGATTCGGTACGCGCCTCGCTTGATGCCGCACGTGGCCTTTGGAGCGCCAGGATTCTTGTCAAAAGTTCAAAATGTTCCGTGAGACAGGCTCTATAATCCCGAACGCGGAGGTGACCGTGCTCCTACGAGGGATTGGCCTGGCTCTCCTTGCCGCCGGCTTGTGCGCGTCGACCCCAGTCGGTGCGCAGCAGACGGGGCGGGAAAAAGAAGAAATACTCTGGCAAAAACTGGAGGCCAGTGTCCAGGATGTGGACCGCCACCTGGACGGCGTTATCGGCGTGGCCATCATGGATCTGTCCACCGGACAGAAGTACTTGCTGCATGCCGACGAGGTGATGCCAACGGCAAGTTCGATCAAGATTGCGATTCTGGCGGAGCTTTACCGCCAAGCGCAACAAGGCAAGGTCAAGCTCACGGACTTTTACACGCTGCAGCAGGCGGATCTGGTGGGGGGAAGCGGCATCTCGAGCGTGCTGACGCCGGGGATGACGCGGCTGACGCTCGGCGACGTCGCCGGCTTGATGATTTCCGTGAGCGATAATTCGGCCACCAACGTCATCATCGATCGCCTTGGCATGGAAAACGTCAACGCGCTCCTCGATTCACTTGGGCTGACGCACACGCGGTTGCGGCGCAAGATGATGGATCTGAAAGCAGCCGCGGAAGGACGAGAAAACGTCGCGACGCCACGCGAGATGATGCTGCTGCTCGAAAATCTCTATCGCGGCAAGGTTTTGAACCGGCGGATGACGGAAGACTTTTTCAATATCCTTAGCGTGCACAAGGAAAGCTACCTGCCGCGCAATTTGCCCGAGGATCTGAAAGTGGCGAACAAACCGGGCGAGCTCGAGGGCGTGCGGAACGACTCCGGCATCGTTTTTGCGGGCAAGCGGCCCTACGTGATCAGCGTGATGACCACCTATTTGAAGCGCGAACGCGATGGCGGAGATGCCATCACGAAGATTTCCGACGCCGCGTATCAGATGTTCGATCGCCTGAGCCGCTCTTCGGAATTGGGCCGCGTCATCTCGCCGCACGACACCGGCAATCCCTAGGCGAACTCTCTAGCGCAGCTTCTTCAGGGCGCGAGCACATCTTTCAATTTGCTTTTGACCCGCACGGCCGCGAGGCTCGAAGCGTCCCATCCGCCGCCAAGGGCCTTCACGAGCAGAACACTGGTCACCAGGCGCTGGCCGCGGATTACCGCCAGCTCTTGCTCGTTATTCAATAGATTCTGCTGAGCGTTTACGACATCGAGATAACTGACCAGGCCCCCCACGTAGCGGCTCGTGGCGATAGCGACCGTGCGGCGGGCGGAATCAACGGCTTTCTCCTGCGCAAGAAAAGCCTGGTCGAGAACCGTCAAGCCGGTGACGCCATCCTGCACCTCGCGGAATGCGTTTAAGACCGTGTCGCGGTAGGAAGCCACGCTTGCATCGTAACCCGCTTTGGCGAATTGCGTTTGCGCGCGCCGCGAACCGCCGGTAAAGATGGCTTCGGCCGCGCTGGCTCCGACGGCCCAGACGGCGCTCTGGACACTCAAAAGCTTTGCGACGTCGGCCGCCTGCCACCCGCCGCTTGCAAAAAGATTCAGCGAGGGAAAATAGGCCGACCGCGCAATGCCGATCTGCGCGTTGGCCACCGCCATCTGCCGCTCGGCCTCGGCAATGTCCGGACGGCGCTCGAGAAGATCGGAAGGCAATCCCTTGTCGAGCGCAGGGGGCTCCGCGTTTAATTCTTTCGTCGCCAGGTGAAAGTCAGGCGCAGGTTTTCCGAGCAACACCGCAACGGCATCCTCAACCTGTTTGCGTTGTTGTTGGAGTAACACGGCCTGTGTTTTCGTGGTGTTTAGCAGGGTTTCTTCTTGGGCCACGTCAAGACCGGAGGCCAGGCCCCCGGTGTGGCGGGAGTCGACCAATTGCAGGCCTTTTTGGAGCGTTTCGACCGTGCGATTCAAGATGTTCAGCTCGGAATCGAGCTGGCGGAGCGTGAAATAATCGCCGGCAAGTTCCGCAGTGATGACCAGGCGGACGTTTTCGAGGTCTGCCGCCGTCGCCTGATACGAAGCCTGCGCCGCTTCAATGCTTCGGCGACGCCGGCCGAACAGATCCACTTCATATCCGGCCACGAATGGGAGAGCGAGGTTCGTGACCGTAACGGGGCCGACCGCAACCAGGTCGCTACTGGTCACATGGACTTCGGAGAGGCGTTGGCGCTGTCCGAGGGGCGCGGTGGAAAACGTGGGAAACTGCGTCGCGATCTGAAGAGCGGCGGAAGCCCGCGCCTGTTCCAGGCGCGCGACGGCTACTTTGATGGTCTGATTGGCGTCTAGAGTCTGCTTCTCGAGCTCGCCCAGTTCCTCATCATGAAAAACGCCCCACCATTCCCCTTTGGGGATGCCATCTTTCGGCGAGCTTTCGCGCCACGGCTCGCCGACGTCCCACTTGGCGGGCACGGGGGCGGAGGCGCGCTGGTATTTCGGCCCCACGGTACAGCCCGCAGCGAAAAGAAGGACGGCCACACCATTCAGGAGGGCAATGTTCCTGGCACTTCGCATTATGGCTTGGGGGAGCCTGGTGCGGTTTTTTGCGGCTTGCCCGGTGCGACCACGGGACTCACGGCCACACGCACCTCCTCGCCTTCGTCGAGCGAGTCGGCAGGGTTCACGACAATCCAATCGGATTCCTCGAGGCCTTGTAAGACCTCGAGCGAAGTGCCGTAGTCGCGGCCGATGGTAAGGGCCCTCAAATGAACCTTGTGATTGGCGTCCACGACTACCGCGCGAAGCCCTTCCGAGCGGAACAAAAGCGCGTTGACCGGGACCGATAGCCGCGTCGCGCTTACCTTCACCTGCAGATGCACCTGCGCGTACCCACCGGGAAGAAGCGCGCCGTTGTGGTTGGGCACGTCGACCTCGGTAAGGAGCGTGCGCGTGGCTGTGTCGATGGA
>Ga0182036_10000909_pt1 | contig 13625 bp, 10 predicted proteins | sample sta12Cox44000080_FD_125966 | JGI IMG/M metagenome (GOLD analysis project Ga0182036, IMG submission 125966) | Lab enrichment of tropical soil microbial communities from Luquillo Experimental Forest, Puerto Rico - statoxic.12C.oxic.44.000.080 | ecosystem: Environmental > Terrestrial > Soil >...
TCTCGGCATTGGCGCGAACACGGCAATCTTCAGCCTGATCGACGCGATTCTGGTCAGAGCTCTTCCGGTCAGCCACGCGGAGAGTCTTGTTGTACTTGCTTCCTTTTCTCGGAACGGGAGGGTCGGCGACTTTGGCTACTCGGACTATCGGATGATAAGCGACGGAAATCGTACGTTCGCCGGTGTCCTTGCGGCCTCGAGCCCGAGGCGCATCGATGTCGGGATGGGTGCTGAGACGGAGGTCGCACTGGGTAAGATCGTCTCCACCAACTACTTTTCGGTCCTCGGCGTCCAACCCCTCTTCGGCCGTGCGTTCAACGGCGAGGATGAGAACGTGCAGGTTGTCGTCATCAGTAATCACTTCTGGCAGCGCAGCTTCGGCGGCTCTCCCTCTGTGATCGGGAAACCTATAGATCTGGATGGCCTGCCGTTCACAATCGTCGGCGTCGCGCCGCCAGACTTTCTGGGCGAGACGGTCGGCGAGGCACCGGACGTCTGGGCCACAATGAGCCTGATGCCGGCGGCCCAGAGGATCGCGCCTGGCTTCACATGGCTTTATCTGATGGGACGTTTGAAGCCCGCAATTCAGGCGGGGCAGGCAAGCGCGGATATGATGGCGTTATTGCCACAGCTCGCGGACAGCGCGTCGCAGGGCGGTTTCATTGATCGCATCGCAGTTGAAAGGGGTGACCGAGGTAGTTCCGGGCTGCGTGACACCTTCTCCGCTCCCTTGGGAATCCTAATGGCCGTGGTGGCGGTGGTTCTGCTGATTGCCTGCGCAAATTTGGCGAGTCTCCAGTTGGCGCGGGCGGCAACAAGACAAAGAGAGATCGCTACTCGCCTCGCGCTTGGGGCCAGCCGCGGCCGAGTAGTCCGGCAGTTGGTGACGGAAAGCATGCTGCTGGCACTTTTAGGAGGCGTGCTCGGACTTCCGTTTGCCCTCTGGAGCGAGCGGGTTCTGACGAGCCTGGTTGCCGGCGTGGGCCGTGCCGTCACCGTTGACCTGCGCCCTGACATTCGCGTCTTGGCTTTCACCGCTGTGATTTCGGTTGCGACAGGCGTGCTATTTGGTCTCGCACCCGATCTTAAGGCTGCGCGCCAGGGCGTCGGCACGGGGCCAATACTTAACTCGCCTCTTTTCGCTGGCCGCGGTCGGCGCTGGGGATTCAACGACGGGCTGATCACGCTCCAAGTCGCACTTTCGCTTTTGTTATTGGTGGTCGGCGGGCTGTTTATTCGGACGATTCAGAATCTGAAGGGCCAAGACTTAGGATTTCGAGCCGCCGGTGTTCTTTCTGTGCAGCTCGTCCCACAGCGCGAGTACCGGCCGAATTGGGCGAACGTAATCGGGCCATTGCTGCAGCGCACGGAGGCCATCCCAGGAGTGCATGTCGCAAGCGTTTCTTTCCATGAAATATTGGCAAATGACAGCAGTGGGGTCAGCGGCCTCAAGTTCGAAGGGTACCCACGAACAAGAGAGGACCAACGCGCGCAGGCGAATTGGGTGGGGCCTAATTATCTTGAGACGTCAGGCATCCCGGTGCTTGAGGGGCGCGAGTTTTCTCAAGAGGACAATTCCAACTCTCGGAAAGTCGCGATTCTCAACCAGACCATGGCTCGGCAGTACTTCGGCAACCGGTCTGCCTTGGGTAAGCGGTTCGAGTTCAATAACGAACAATACGAGATCATCGGTGTCGCGAGGGATGCGAAGTACAAAGGTCTTCGGCAATCGAATGTCCCGCTCCTGTACTTCGCGGCATTGCAAAACAATTCGGAGATTCATTCGCTGGAGGTACGTACCAACGGCCCTCCCCTTGCTATTGCTGGCGCCGTGCGCGCTGCGGTTCGGGAAGCGGATCCACACATGAGAGTCGGTGAAATCACGGCTCTGGAGAATCGCGTTAACCAAAACATGGCGCCGGAGTTTCTGGTGGCGGATATTGCGGGTTTCTTCAGCGGTTTGACCCTATTGCTGGTCTTTATCGGGATCTATGGAACACTCGCTTATACGGTTGCACGCCGGACGAATGAGATTGGCCTCCGCATGGCACTGGGCGCGGGGCGAAGCAATGTGCTGAAGCTCGTCGTGGCTGAGGGATTCAAGCTCGCGTTGATTGGTGTCGCTATTGGGACCGCCGGGGCACTGGCACTGACACGCTTGTTGTCGAGCTTGCTTTACGGTGTTAAGCACAGCGACCCCCTAACGTTTGTCGCTGTGGCATTTATTCTCGCCAGCGTGGCTCTCGCAGCGTGCTACATCCCGGCCCGCCAGGCGACGAAGGTCGATCCTATCGTGGCCCTGAGGTACGAGTAGGTTGGGCCCACCCGAGAAGGCTTCAAGGTGGTCTTTATGCGCTCGTTCTACAAGCTACGCCTTCGATTCCGATCACTTCTCCGTAAGAACGATGTCGAGCAGGAACTGAGCGACGAACTCCGCTTCCACCTGCAAGGGCTGATTGAGGAGAAGGTCGCAAAAGGGATGCCCGCAGAGGAAGCCCGTTATGCAGCCCTGCGCGAGCTGGGCGGTATGGAACAGATCAAAGAGGAGTGCCGGGATATGCGCCGAGTGAACTACTTCGAGAGCTTTTTCCAAGATGTTCGCTATGGACTGCGGATGTTCGCCAAGAACCCCGGCTTTACTGCTGTCGCTGTTCTGACGCTAGCGATCGGCATTGGTGCCAATACCGCGATCTTCAGCGTTGTGAACTCCGTCCTTCTACGCCCGTTGCCTTTTCCCCAACCGGACCGAATCGTCCAGTGCCTGAAGCAGTATAAGGATGGTACCGGGAGCTCAGTCTCGGTGCCGCTTTTCAACTATTGGCGCGATCACAATCAGGTGTTTGACAGCTTGGCTGCTTTCGACATTCTGCCGATCGGCTTCAACTTGGCAAAATCTGGGGAAGCTGAGCGTGTTCCGGGCGTCCGCGTGACGGCTGGGTTCTTTCAGGTGCTCGGCATCAGACCCGCCCTCGGACGCGAGTTCCTACCAGAAGAAGACTCTGTTGGCGGTCCACACGCAATCATCCTCGGCAATGGTCTTTGGCAAAGTCGCTTCGCCGGCGATAGGACCTTGGTTGGGAGCACCATCACGGTTAACGGTCAGCAATACGTGGTGGTGGGCATCATGCCCGCAGGATTTGATTTCCCCGCCGGCTCGGATTTTTCCTCGGGAACCCAGCTTTGGATTCCGTTCCAATTGCCGACCCTGAGTCACGACCCGGCCAATTACCTGGTGTGTGTCGGAAGATTGAAGCCAGGCTTTAGTCGGCTGCAGGCGGAGACTCAAATCAGCCAAGTGACCCGGGCCTTCCATCGGGCAATGCCCGAACTGCCCAGCTCCGATGAATGGGCTGCGTTGGTCCCCTTGCACGAACGCCTGGTGGGACCCATCCGGCCGGCTCTCCTCACCCTGCTCGGAGCGGTCGGACTTGTTCTGTTGATTGCCTGCGCCAACGTGGCCAACCTGCTGGTGGCCAAATCCACGGCTCGACTTAAGGAAGTCGCCATTCGCACAGCTCTTGGGGCAAGTCGCTTCAGGGTGATGCGCCAACTCCTCACCGAGAGCGTTTTACTGTCCCTCTTGGGCGGTCTTCTGGGCCTTGTGTTCGCTTTCGGTGCTGTGGCCGTCATCATGGGGGTGGGCCCTTCCGACCTTCCTCGGCCCGTGAACGTTAGCCCGGATTGGCGCATCCTCAGCTTCACGCTGATGGTCTCCCTGCTGACCGCGATACTGTTCGGCCTTATGCCAGCCCTCAGCACCGCCCGGATGCAGGTTAGCGACTCACTGAGGGAGGGTTCCTCACGGGTGACAGTCGGCGTCTCGGGCCGAAGACTCTCCGCTGGGCTTATCGTCGTCGAGACAGCACTCTCCTTGATGCTGGTGATCGGAGCAGCACTCCTAATCCGTAGCCTCGCAACGCTCTTGAAAGTCAATCCAGGTTTCGACCCTCGTGACGTCCTTACCTTTGAGACTACGCTCCCGGAAGCAAAGTATGGAACCTCAGGCAAGTTCTCGGCCTTCGTCCGTGAAGCCCTCCGTCGGCTCCAAGCCCTGCCGGGAGTGGAAGCCGCCGCTACCGTTACCTGCCTGCCCACGGAGTTCGGCCCCGACTTTCCATTTACGATCGAAGCCCGTACGGGCCCAGGTTCCGACCAGAACCCGGGGGACAGCCAGTACCGTCTCATCAGCCCTGAATACTTTCAGACCATGCACATCCCGCTGCTAAAGGGACGTTACTTCACGGAGGGCGACAGCCAACGCTCCCAGCCTGTCGCAATCATTAACGAAACCATGGCGCACCAGTTCTGGAGGAATAGTGACCCTATTGGCCAACAGTTGATCATTGGCAAGCCCATGGGGCCCGATTGGACCGAGCCGCCCAGGGTAATCGTCGGGGTAGTAGGTGATGTGAGAGAAAGCTCCTTGAGCGAATCCGCTCCACCAGAGATGTTTGTGCCCTACCGGCAGGTACCCGCCCATATGGTGCCGCTGCTCGTGCGCGAGATTCCTGCACGCTGGGTTGTCCGCGTGAGAGGGACGCCCCTTTCCGTTGCCGCCGAGGCAAAGCAGGCGGTCCTCGAAGTGGACCCCGACGAACCCATTGCCCAAGTACGGTCCATGGAACTGGTGTTGTCCGAGTCTCTCGGACGCTGGCGATTCAACACGATTCTGCTTGGCGCGTTTGCGGGCCTTGCCTTGGTACTTGCCAGTGTCGGCATCTATGGTGTGCTCTCTTATACGGTGAGCCGACGGGTGCATGAAATAGGCATCCGGATGGCCCTGGGGGCCGACCGTCGTGAGGTAATCGAGCTGGTGGTCGGGGAAGGCATGGCGACGGCGCTTATGGGCATCGCCGCCGGTCTGTTGGCCGCCTTGGGCCTGACAAGGTTGCTTTCAAGCATGCTCTACAGCGTACAGCCAACTGACCCGCTAACTTTCCTGGCCAGTGCGGTACTGCTGGGAGCCGTGTCACTGATTGCGAGTTACATCCCGGCCCGCCGGGCGACGAAGGTCGATCCTATGGTGGCCTTGAGGTACGAATGAAGCAATCAACTTTCAGCCGTCAGCAGAGCTCTAATACCGAAAGTTGAGCGCTAAGGGTGACTGGCTGAAAGCTGAGGATTAGTAGCATGCGCTGGCTCTACAAGCTGCCTCGTCGGCTCCGCTCAATCTTTCGGAAGACCCGCGTCGAGCAGGAACTGACCGACGAACTTCGCTTCCATCTTGAGAAGCTTGCAGAGGAAGAGCGCGCAAAGGGGATGACCGCAGAGGACGCCCGCTACGTGGCTCTACGCAGGTTGGGCGGGATCGAGCAAATCAAAGAGGAGTGCCGCGACCTGCGTGGAGTGAACTACATTGAGAACCTCTTTCAGGACCTTCGCTACGGCCTGCGGATGCTGGCAAAAAGTCCCGGCTTCTCGGCGGTGGCGGTCTTGACGCTCGCGGTGGGTATCGCCTCGAACACGGCAATCTTTACTGTGGTCAACACGGTTTTGCTGCGTCCGCTGCCATATCCCGACGCTGGCCGGATCGTAGACATCTTTCGGCAGGATCGAACCGCAGATTCTCTGCCAATGTTCTCCTACTGGCAGCAGAACAACCCCTGCTTCGACGATTTGACAGCCTATGGTGTTCGCGCCAGCAGAGTCAATCTGCGGGGTGGAGACCGGCCCGAGTTAGTGCGGACGCTGAGGGTGTCGACGAATTATTTCCGCTTGTTCGGAGCGAACCCGATCCTGGGGCGGGGCTTCACCTCACAAGAGAACCAGCTAGGCGGGCCAGAAGCCTTGGTCATGAGCTACGGATTATGGCAAGGGCGATTCGGCCGCGATCCCTCGATCCTGGGCAAGACTATCACTTTAGGCGGGGCCCCTTACACGGTCGTCGGCGTTTTGTCACCGAATTTCAGGCCCTATCCCCCCACAGACGTTTGGATCCCATTGCAGGCCGACTCTAGCAGCACCGATCAAGCGCATGTCCTAATGGTCTCCGGGCGGCTGCGAAGCGGCACGACCCTCGCTCAGGCTAATTCGCAGATGGCGGTTATCGGCAAGCGGTACAGTCAAGCGCACCCGGAGCAGTTGGGAAATGACGACAAGCTCACCGTCACCCCAATGCTACAAGAGATCACTGGCGACATCCGGCCAGACCTGCTTATCCTGCTAGGCGCGGTGGGACTCGTGTTGCTGATTGCCTGCGCCAACGTGGCGAACCTTCTGCTGGCCCGCTCCACCGGTCGTCAGCGAGAAATTGCGGTTCGGGCGGCCATCGGCGCCGGAGGCGGACGGATTGTGCGGCAACTGCTTACGGAAAGTCTGCTGCTAGGGTTAGCCGGTGGAACACTGGGCTTGGCCCTCGGATCATGGGGCGTCCGTGCTCTTATCCTGCTCTCGCGCGTGGACTTGGCGATGTACCAGCGGTTCCAGGAAGTGGCGCGTGTCCCAGCTCTCGATTCTGGCGTCGCCGGCTTCACCGCCTTGGTCTCCATAATGACTGCCGTTCTCTTCGGACTTTTCCCTGCACTCCAACTTTCCCGGACAGATCTGCTGTCTTCCCTGAAAGGGTCGAGCGGGTATGCAACCATTGGCATGAGGCACACTCGCCTCCGCAATGCTCTGGCGGCAGCTGAAGTCGGTGTCGCTGTCGTCTTGCTTTGTGGAGCAGTGCTTTTGATCCGCAGCCTGGCGGTACTGCACAGCGTGCAGCCCGGATTCGATCCGCAAAACCTGCTGACCCTGAAAGTTTCGCTGGCGGGAAGTGAATACGCCCGGGGCGCCGACATTGACCGCCTGGGGCGGAAAATCGTGGACCGAATAGACCGCATACTCGGTGTGGAATCGGCTGCGATGGCCAACTCCCTCCCATTCGGCGCAATCAGCGACATGATCTTCAACATTCCCGGCAGACCGCCGCTTAAGGGCTACAAATTCACCGGCGACGTGCTCTGGTGCTTCGTTTCGCCAAGCTATTTCGAGACTCTGCGGATTCCACTCCGAGGAGGGCGGTTGTTCCGGGACCAGGAACCGTCCCATGCGGTCATTATCAGCGAAGCCATGGCGCGGAAGTTCTGGCCAAACGAGAATCCGGTAGGCCAATCGATTATCATCGGCGCTGGACTTGGACCCAAGATCGAGCAGGGACCTACGCAGATTGTTGGTGTCGTGGGCGACGTCCACTACAGGCTGGACTCCGATGCCCCAGCGGTGATGTACCAATTGTATTCGCACATTTCGGATGAGGGCGTGCGGCTGACGAGCCAACTACAGCCGGCGGGTATCGCGATCCGGACAAAGCCGCGCGTGGCTCCACTCAGCGTCAGCCAAGCGACGCAGGAAACCTTGCTGGCCCGCGACACGCAATTGCCCGCCACGGCGGTGCAAACTATGGAGCAGGTGATGTTGGACTCGACAGCCGAAACCAACTTCAACTTGCTCCTGTTCGGAGTCTTTGCTGGCATTGCGCTGCTGCTGGCCGTCGTGGGGATCTATGGTGTGATGGCCTACACCGTGGAACAGCGAACACATGAGATTGGCATCCGCACGGCTCTTGGTGCGCGTCGTGAACATATGCTAAAGCTGGTTGTTGGTCAGGGGCTCAAGATGACTTTGGTCGGCTTGGGTATCGGTGTCGCCGCTGCGCTGGCACTGACGCGCTTCCTAGCGAGCTTGCTCTATGGCGTCAAGCCCACCGACCCGTTGACCATGATCGCCGTCTCAATAATTCTGACGGCCACGGCGCTTCTCGCTTGTTACATCCCGGCCCGACGCGCCACCGAGATAGATCCGATGGTAGCCCTGAGATATGAATGACCGAATTGGATAACAAAGAACTTAGGGTCCTCGCCATGGTAGCGTAAGAACCGCTGCCGGGCAGGTGGCCTGCCACAGACACCGCAGACAATACGTGAGGGTACTCTCCTCATCGTGCTCCCTCCGCCGCCTGCGCACGCGCGGCTTGGAGCGCCAATCGGTCCGCCCGGTTCTGGTCCGCATGGTCGCCATGCCCCGCCGTCCATTCCCACCCGATGTCGTGCTTCTGGGCGATCTGATCGAGCTGATCCCACAAGTCTTGGTTCAACACAGGATCGCCATTCGATTTGTGCCAGCCGTTGGACCGCCACTTGGCTAGGTGCTCTGTTATTCCCTTCTTGAGGTACTGGGAATCGCTTACCAACCGAACGTGACACCGCACCCTCAGTGCCCTCAAGCCTTCGATGGCTGCCGTTAACTCCATCCGGTTGGAAGTGGTCTTCGGGTGGCTTCCGACCACCTCCTTCTGACGGTCCCCACTGCGGAGAACACATGCCCAGCCGCCGGGACCGGGATTGCCGATGCAACTTCCATCCGTAATGATCGTGACCTCTACCATCGTTTCTCACCTCCTTTCGGCAAAAATGGATTCGGTGTCGGCCAGCCTATCTCTTTAGCCCTTCTGGATTGGCCAATCCCTGTCGCCGACATACCCACGCCTACCGTGTTGACGTAGGGCTGTCGGGGCCAGACGGCACGCCCTGGATCGCTGGCGCCGACTCCGGGATCTCGGTGAAGCCGACCGCGTCAACACGGTAGCGCTTGCCCTCCAACCTGATGATGTCGCCCACGCTGACTGAGCGGTGATTCGCGACAGGCTGAAAATCGTTCTGGCCATAGTAGAAGATGTGGTCAAGCTTCTGGTCTCTCGTTAGGTCTCGCCAAAACGGAGACTCGGTGGCTTGGCCCACGCCTTCGGCGGCGGGGATAACCACAGTCCGAATCTTGGTGTCCCCGAAGGCCTGCATCTCGACTTCGATTGTGACGATCTCTTGCGCGTCCGCCTTGCGCGCGAAGCACTCCCGGTTCCCCGGGTCTTCGTTGGCCCAATTGATGCCCCAGGCGGCAGCCCCCGCGTAGGTTGCAGGCCAGTACGCATCGTGGCGGTTACCAGCGACTAACTGGAAGTTGTCGAGACCGGACGCACAACGAACTGTCCAGCCGCAGCCGCTCTTGACTACCTCAACGCTGAGGCGACCATGATAGTGCTGCTCTTCCTGCAACTCTCGAAGGTTGATGGCGACGTTCTGATTGGCAGCACGACTGGCCTGCTGACGGATTTCTTCGTCCCACTCTTCCGGCCTACCGGCGAGTAGACTGAAGTGCTCAGTGTTGAGCATGTGTGTTTTCTTTCTCCCGCCAAGGCGGGTTCTTACTCCGGGTGTGGAGTGCTTTGGGTTGCTTGGGATAGGGGCTTGACGCCGCAAGACATCTCAGGGTCAAGCCCTGATCATGGCAAGGCAGAGGGTAAGGGGAAGCAAGTGGAACCGTCTCACGCCCGGCCTCCGTAGTAGACGGCGTAGACGGCGTGGACGAAGCTGGCGTCCAGGCCGGTCATGACGCACACCTCCCCGATCGAGTAGCCGGCCAGGAGCTCGACCAAGCCCGCCAGTTCGTGACGGGCTGCGGCCTCGCCCGGCAACTGGTCCAGGTCCGGAACGACGACCGCCTTGACCCCTACGGGAGAACGACGTTGCAGGTTCAGCTTCTGCTGGTACTTCCAGGATTTCTGGAGGTCCTGGAACTTCGCAAAAACTGCGTACGACTCGTACAGAATCCTGCTCCGCGGCCGCAGGGGATCCTGCACTTTGTCGAAGAGCACTACTTTATTGCCGCGCTCCAAGGCGCGCCGCAACCTACTCATGTTCATGCTAGATCTCTCCTGAGATGGATTTCGAGGTGTTGCCTGCACTTAGCTCGTGTGTGGCCTGCGCTAAGGCAGCCGGTAATTCGGTTCTATGAGCTGTATCATTCCAGAGTGCTGAATCGGGGTGCACCTAAAGAGGCGTGACACCTGCTCGAGCTACGTAACCCGCCCACGACGAATGTGCGGTCGCAACGTACCCGGCTGCGCCCAGCCAGCCCCTCCGATCACTGGCTGCACACTCAGCCCAATCCAGCCGATTCGTGCTATACAGGGATCGTTGGATCTGGATATGCCACCACCCAAAGAGAGTCAACCCGGTTACACAGACATCGTAGTCGTAGTGCTGGCCGCCCTGACGTGGCAACTGCTCTCCTGGTTCGGAAGGTTCCAGCACGGCCGTGTTCCGGCGCTGCTATGGGTGCTGGTCGCACTGTTCCTCGCCTTCAGCTACTCAATCGCATTCAAAGGAAGATGGCTCGGCAAAGCAGCGTGGCGGTCGCCGCGACATTGGCTGTATTGGCCGGCCGGCATCCCGAGCGGAGTCGCCGGGTTGTGCGCTGTCGTCATCTCTCAGGCGATGGCGAAGAAGCCGCCAGCACCACACGATCCCCGACTGTCCTGGGCGCTCACGGCTGTGATTGTTGCGCCGATGGTGGAGGAGCTCCTATTCCGCGGAGTACTGCTTACAGGCCTGCTCTACATTCTCGGAGCGTTGCGCATTTGTTCAGACCCAAAGGTATTCCTGGGCGTCCTGTTCCCTGCAGGATCGCCAGTAAGTCCCAAGAAACAGGTCGAAAGGGAGCGGGTTGGCCTTGGCCCGCGCCTCCACCTCGTCAACCGTTGCGAGGGGTAAAGCCACCATGTCGTAGAATCCGAGCGCCTTTGAAAGCCGCGTTGTTTCAATGAGATAAGCCTCCACTTAGCTCCGGAGCTTCTGGCGCGTTTTGCAAGCAGATTGGCGCGCTCGGCTAGTGCGCTCTGGCGGTGGGCACATCTAAAGTTGTGAACGACGAGGAGGTCAGGAAATGAACGAAGCCATTCAAGAGATCGCGGTCGAAGAAGAGAGCGAGTCGCAAGGGAAACGAAGCTATGTCGCGAGAGCCTATGCCGCTGGAAGCCCAACATCGGGTCTCACAGCCGCTACGATCCTCCGCCGCGAGCCAGGCCCGGAGGACGTGCAAATTGAAATTCTCTACTGTGGTGTGTGCCACTCGGACTTGCATCAAGTGCGCAACGAGTGGAGGGGGGTAATGCCTACTGTCTATCCGTGCGTTCCTGGCCACGAGATCGTAGGCCGCGTGAGTAGGCTCGGTTCCGCAGTGACGAAGTTCAAGCTTGGCGACCTCGCAGCAGTGGGCTGCATGGTCGACTCAGACCGTGTCTGCCCCGAGTGCCAAGCAGGGCTCGAACAGTTCTGCCCGAACATGACCCTTACCTACAACTTTCCCGACAAGCATCTGGGTGGCATCACCTACGGCGGCTATTCTGACAGCATCGTCGTGGACCAGAGGTTTGTGCTACGCGTTCCCTCGAACCTGAAGCTTGCGGGAGCCGCTCCTTTGCTTTGCGCTGGCATCACTACTTACTCGCCAATGCGGCATTGGGGCGTCACCACGGGCAAGAAAGTTGGCGTGGTCGGTCTTGGCGGGCTGGGTCACATGGGCGTGAAGTTTGCACATGCGCTGGGAGCCCACGTCGTTGTCTTCTCGACGTCGCCCAATAAGAAGGAAGACGCGCTCCGCCTCGGAGCAGACGAGGTCGTCATCTCCCGCAATGCGGACGAGATGCAAAAGCACGCTGGCAGCTTCGACTTCATTCTGGACGCTGTCTCCGCTAATCACGACATAAGCGCTTACATCAATCTGCTGCGCCGCGACGGCAACATCACGCTCGTCGGCGCGCCGGAAAAGCCTCTGGCAATTTCAGCATTCGGGTTAATCATGGGCCGCCGAAGCCTCTCCGGTTCGCCCATTGGCGGCATACCCGAGACGCAGGAGATGCTCGACTTCTGCGGGCAGCACAACATCACTGCCGACGTCGAAGTTATCCCGATCCAGAAAATCAACGAAGCCTACGAGAGATTACTGAAGTCAGACGTGAAGTACCGCTTCTCGATCGACATGTCCTCACTGAAATAAACGCGGACAGGGATCCGAAGGAGGAACAATGCAGAAGCGAAAACTAGGAAAAAGCGATCTGGAAGTCTCGGCCCTCGGGCTTGGCTGCATGGGAATGAGCTTTTCTTACGGTCCGCCTAAAGACAAGCAGGAGATGATCGGTCTTATCCGGGCCGCCGTTGAACGTGGCATCACGTTCTTTGACACGGCCGAAGTCTATGGCCCGTACGTCAACGAAGAACTCGTGGGCGAAGCCCTCGCTCCCTTTCGCGGCGAAGTCTTGATCGCCACGAAGTTCGGTTGGAAAATCGATCCCAGGGCGGAGCGAGGGCTGGCTGGGCTGGATAGCCGGCCAGAGCACATCAAGAAGGTCGCCGAAGGCTCGCTCAAGCGGCTCAGGGTTGACGCCATCGATCTGTATTACCAGCATCGCGTTGACCCGGAGGTGCCCATCGAAGACGTAGCGGGCGCAGTGAAGGACCTGATTCAGCAAGGCAAAGTGAAGCACTTCGGCCTCTCTGAAGCAGCAGCAAAGACGATTCGCCGCGCGCACGCCGTCCAACCCGTCACCGCGATCCAGAGCGAATACTCGTTATGGTGGAGACGCCCTGAAGAAGAAGTGCTGGCGGCCCTGGAGGAACTCGGGATCGGCTTCGTGCCCTACAGTCCTCTGGGCAAGGGCTTTCTGACGGGAAAGATCGGCGAAGATACTAAGTTCGACAGTTCCGATTTCCGCAGTCAAATCCCTCGCTTTGCGCCGGAAGCTCTGAAGGCGAACCAAGCCTTCGTTGATCTGCTCCAGAAGACCGCACAACGGAAGAACGCAACACCTGGTCAGATCGCGCTCGCCTGGCTGTTGGCCCAGAAACCGTGGATTATCCCCATTCCGGGCACAACCAAACTGGCGCGCCTGGAAGAGAACATCGGAGCAGTTGCAGTCGAACTTACGCCGGACGACCTGCGCGATATCGAAAGCGCCGCGTCAAAGATTACCATCCAGGGGGCTCGGTATCCCGAGAACATGGAGCGAATCACTTACCGCTGAGCGATTGGGCATGGTGAGCAGGAGTAAACCGAACATGAAAAAACTACTTTCACTTGGCGTAGCTTCTTTGTTCGTCGGCATGACCACAATTTCCGGTTTGACGCCGTCCGGAAGCCAGGATGGCGGTGTCAACGAGAACATCCGGGACCGGTTTGTCGGAGCGTGGCGGCTGGCATGGCTTGAAGAGGAAAGCGCAGACGGGAAAGTTCACAGGGCTGACTGTACGGGGCTGCTTGTCTATACACGCGACGGCCACATGTCGGTGCAGGTGATGTATCGAAACCCTCACGCGACACAGGCTGGGCCTGCGCAATACGCGCGAGGTGGATACGAGGCCTCGTTCGGCACATATAAGATCGACGAACGCGCTCACACCTTCGCCTTTCACGTTGAGGGCGCGCTGGTGCGAACACTTATCAGCAAAGACCTGCCGCGCCTATACGAGTTCGCGGGGAATCAGCTAATCGTGAAGTCAGTTAACCCGAATGAGCATTGGAGAGTGGCCTGGGAGCATACTGAGTAGCTCCAAATTTCGCCAGCCGCCCCGAGACCGACAAGCGCATATTGACGAGGAGGAATGACCATGAGCATAGAGCCTTCAGGGGCCGAGAGGATCTTTGGTAATTTCGCGCCCAAGCTGGTTGAGTTAACGGACCATGTCCTTTTTGCCGACGTCTGGGAACGGAAGGAGCTATCAAAGCGTGACCGGAGTCTGATAACCGTCGCCGCGCTAGTCGCTTTGAATCGTCCGGACCAGTTGCGATTTCACCTCGGCAGGGCAGTGGAA
>Ga0182036_10000911_pt1 | contig 13617 bp, 9 predicted proteins | sample sta12Cox44000080_FD_125966 | JGI IMG/M metagenome (GOLD analysis project Ga0182036, IMG submission 125966) | Lab enrichment of tropical soil microbial communities from Luquillo Experimental Forest, Puerto Rico - statoxic.12C.oxic.44.000.080 | ecosystem: Environmental > Terrestrial > Soil >...
GCCTGCACGATCGATGGCGGTGGCCCGGTCGAGGCCGTACATGCGACCGACAAATTCGAGGAATTCCGCCCCGGTCAGTCGGTCGAACAGCAACGATTCGTCCGGAACCAGGCCGATGCGCCTCTTGATTTCGAGTTCGTCCTCCGGCAGCCGCCGCCCGAGGATCTCCACCGTGCCGCTATCGGCGGGGATTAGACCGGTGAGGAGGCGGATGGTAGTCGACTTGCCGGCGCCGTTTGGGCCGAGGAAGCCGAAGAAGGAGCCGCGGGGGACTTCGAGATCGACGCCGTCGACTGCAGCAACCGAACCGTAGGACTTCTTCAAACCATGCACCAGGATAGCCGCAGGAGACATTGCTACTAGTTTAGTGCGTCATGGTGGGGACACGGCATCGGATTCCCAACCCCGCCCTGCTCCTCCACATCCGAAGGATCGACCCGCTTTTCGGACCCGGGGCACCGTGTATGGGCGGGGGCTATGATCGCGGCACGGTGGGTGGGCGTAATCGGCGAGCGAAGGCGGCAGCAAGCCTCCACCCATTCTGCGTGACTGTTGAAGGCACCTCCGTCGATCGATCTTGCGCCCTAGGGGGTGTCTCGGCGAGCTAACAGAACCGGAGCGTCTATCAAAAAGAACTTCCGCACGCTGGACAATGCTCCGTCGGTGGCGGCTTGCGCCACCCTCCAACGACCCAGTTCGTCGTGCGCGCTCTCAGGGACCCGGCCCGTGGTGATCTTCGATCCTGGGGCTGGCCTTCTACGACGGTTTCCGGGTGAAGATCAGAATGTGCTGGCGGGGCAAGGACTCGATCACCCGGTCGAGGTGGAGTCCCTCCGGTTCGAGCTCGGCCTTCACCTGCTCGACGGTCATCTTGTGTAGGGGGACGATCGGTACATTCGGGTCTTCGGCGCGGTACTCGATTAGAACCACACGGCCGTCCGCTTTGAGCGACTCGCGAATGTGGCGCAGCATCGATTGGGGACGGGTGAACTCGTGGTAGACATCCACCATCAACACTAGGTCAAAGCGCCCTTGCGGCAGCTTGGGATCGTCCGGTTCGCCGAGAATGGTCTCGACATTGGTGAGGTGCCGCCGCTCGACATTCTTGCGGAGCTGATCGAGCATCTGCGGCTGGATGTCGTTGGCGTAGACCTTGCCGGTGGGGCCGACCCGCTCCGCCAGCCGCCAGCTCATGTAGCCAACGCCGGCGCCGATGTCGGCGACCGTCGAGCCCTTCACGATCTTCAGCTCATCGAGCGCCCGGTCGGGCTCCTCCTCCTGCTCGCGCTCGGACCGCACCAGCCAGGGAGCGCCTTCAATCCCCATGGCGCCGGCATACTGACGGCCTGTGATCGGATGAACATTTTGCGGCTGCGCCCAAACCAGCGGCACGACGAGACACGCGAGAGTTCCAAGAACCGTCTTTTGCATACAACTCACTCGTTGGTGGGATCGATGTCCGTCGGTATGTCTTTCAAGCGCTCGAGCGCGCGCTGCATAGGCGGTCGGACCACGGCCAGGGTATCCAGCATCCGTTTGGCCCCGGAGTAATCACCTAAGGCTTCGATAGTCAGCAGATCATGCGCGAGGTCTCTCACGGCGCCTTTGATTTTACCGAACTCCACCGAGAAGGTGCCGTCCGGGTGGGCGACGAACGCGCCCCGATCGCTAAGGTAGTTGAACTGCATGGCCACACCGCGACCGTGCGCCTCCATCTGGCCGAAGCGCACGGACCGGAAGGCGGAGGCCAGAAACGTCGTGTAGAGTTGCCGCTCGGCGTCGGAGGAGTGGTCGAGGCCATGATCGTAGAGATACTGCAGCATGAACAGCCCGGTGACGTCGGCCTTGGCTTCCTCCACGGCGGCGTACAGCTCCTTCAACTGCTGCCGGGGAGACGTGATGCGGCCAGCCGCCTGGATCTGCTGGGGTCCGATGCCATGGCTGAGTTCATGAGCGAGGATGTGCGCAAAGAAGGAATCGAAGCTGAGGGAAGGCTGGTCGGCCTTCGGAAGCACACGCGCGGCGATTGGCGTCAGGATGGTTCGGAACTTGGCATCCTGCACGTTCTTCAGCATCACGCGCTTGCTGCCCTTCTCGTGGACCACGCGTTCGTCATTAGGCAGGTTGAAGGCCGCCGTGCGCACGCCGTGCGCGCCGTCTCCCGAAGCCAAGACCTCGTTGACCACCCGAATCGGCGCGGCGGCGCCCAGCTTCGGGTTGCGATAGCGGCTGTCGATCGGTAGGTTGTTTTCGACCTCCTGCAAACGACTGGCGAAGGCCTTCAGGCGGTCGGTCTCCCGCTCGTCGCGAATCGTGATGTAGGCCTCAAAAGCCGCCTTGTAGCCGAACAGCTCATCGTTGTAGGTTTCATACGGCCCGATCGTGATGTCGAGCGGCGAGTCCAGTTCCATCCAGGCGAGATCGCTGGCGTAATAATCGTTGGAAAGGAGCGCGTCGGCCCGCAGGCTGAGGAATTTTCTCAGTGAGGAGTTATCGGTGAGTCTGGAAGCCTCTTTGAGCAGACCGGCGGCCGTTCGAAGATCGAGGCCGTACCCTCCGGAGGCCCTGCTGTAAGGGACCGCCACCAGCGCCCTTTCGTCATCGCGGCGGATCACTGTGAAGAAGCCGGTAGCCTCCTGCTGTTGGGCCGGGCTGAGCGTCTTCACCCACTTCTCAAACTCCTCCCTTGTCATGTCTTCGGGGTAGAAGTTGGCGCCGAGCGGTTTACGTTCCGGCACACCGGGAATGAATGCCTTGTGATCGTCCAAGTCCGACCAGGGCCCCTTGTTCAGCCAGAAATAATGTAACCGCTCCCTGCCAAGCGGTGACGTATCCTTTTGCAGCTGGGCGTACAGCGCGCGGTCTCCGCTCCATAGTTGGTCCATGAAGATCGCGTTCAGCACCCGTGCGGCCTCGATCAGTTTGGCCAGCGCCTTCTGGTCTCCCCTCGAGAGTGCGGAGGTGTCATAGGCGAGCTTGACGGGCGCGAAACGTGCGCTCATCTGTTTCAGTTGAGTGAGATCAAGCATAACAGCAGCGGCTGCCAACAGAACCACAAGAGGCTTCATGAGTCCCATTGTGGCACCGCCGCACGCACCTCACTTTGCCTGGGCGCGCGTAGAAATTCCCAGTTCCCGCAGTTGGCGCTCGGGCACGGGAGCGGGAGCATCACACATCAGGTCGGTGCCGCGTGCCGTCTTGGGGAAGGGAATCACGTCGCGAATCGAAGTTTCGCCAGCCAGGAACATCACCAGGCGGTCGAGGCCGAGCGCGATGCCACCGTGCGGCGGAGCGCCGTATTCCAGCGCATCGAGCAGGAACCCGAAGCGACGCCGCGCTTCTTCGTCGGTGAAGCCGAGTGCGGCGAAAACTTTTGTCTGTACGTCGCGGCGGTGAATACGGATGGAGCCGGAGCCGAGCTCTACCCCATTTAGCACAATGTCGTACGATTTGGCTCGGCAGTGCGCGGGGTCGGTCAGGAGCTTGTCGAGATCCTGGTCGTCGACCGAGGTGAAGGGATGATGTGCAGCGTTCCAGCGCTGCTCTTCCTCGTCCCATTCGAACATGGGGAAATCCACGACCCACAGAAACTGGAAATTGCGCGGGTCGAGGAGTTTGTGCCGATCTTGAAATTTCTGAGCACATTCGAGGCGCAACTGACCGCATGCCTGGAGTACGGTCTCCTCGGGACGCTGGCCTTTGGGCTGCCCGGCCCACGTCGCCAGCATGAGAAGAGCGTTGTCGCCGGCGCCGCAGCGCTCGCGCACTTTGGCGATGGCGCCGGCATGGTCGCGCTCCAAGCGCTTGACGTCGTCGTAGACCCGGAGGCCGCGCTCCTGGCCGAACACTTTTAGCTCGTCACGCTCCTTGCGGCTGGGCGTGCCGGTCTCCGGCACGTGGATCGCAACCAGCGGCATCGCGGCATTGGCGAGTTCGGGCAGCAGGTCTTCGACCGGATGCATCGGTGGAACGCGCAGGTCGGGCTTATCGATGCCGTAGAGTCGCATCGCTTCCGCGTACGTCAGGCGGGGAAAGGGAAGCTTGACGGTGATGCCGGCGGTCTGGCAGATTCGCTGAACGAGGGGTTCGATCACTTCATAGATGCGCTCCTGTTGCGGGAACGACATCTCGAGATCGATCTGGGTGAACTCGGGCTGGCGGTCAGCGCGCAGGTCTTCATCACGAAAGCAGCGCACAATCTGGAAGTACTTCTCGAAGCCGCTCACCATCAGGAGCTGCTTAAAGAGCTGGGGAGATTGCGGCAGTGCATAGAAACTGCCAGGCTGCACGCGGCTTGGCACCAGATAGTCGCGCGCGCCCTCGGGAGTCGATCGAGTCATGAAGGGCGTTTCAATCTCAAGGAAGCCTTGCGAGTTGAGGAATTCACGCGTCACAAAAGCTACCTTCGACCGCAAAATCAGGTTCCGCTGCATGTGGGGCCGCCGCAAATCCACGTAACGATACTTCAAGCGGACGTCTTCGCTCACATCCACCTGCTCTTCCATGGGGAAGGGCGGAGTACGCGATTCGTTGAGGATCCAGATTCGGGAGGCCACCACTTCGACGGCGCCCGTGGCCAGGTTCGGATTGACCGACGCTGGCCCCCGCGGCGCGACCCGGCCTTCCACCGCAATGACGTACTCCGGCCTCACTTGTTCGGCGCGCCTGTGAACCGCGGGGCCTACATCCTCGTGAAACACCACCTGGGTGATGCCGTCGCGGTCACGCAAATCCACGAAAATGACGCCGCCATGGTCCCGGCGGCGGTGCACCCAGCCCATGAGCACGACGGCTTGACCCTCATCGGAGGCGCGTAGGACTCCACAACTATGTGTGCGGCGGAGGTCACCCAGAAAATCCAGTGAAGTTTCCATATCGAAATGTCTTTAGTTTTTCGCGGCGAGCTGCGCGGTGATCTCGTCGGGTGTCAGGGTTTGTTGCTTGCCGGTGGCCATGTCCTTGAGCGGGTAGCGGCCGGACGCGATCTCGTCGTCGCCCACAACCAAGGCAAACCGCGCGCCGAGCTTGTCGGCGAGTTCCAAGGCGCGCTTGAGCCTTCCTTGGCCGAGTTCGACCGAGTGCCCGGCGCGGCGCAGATCTCTGGCCAACAGCAGAGCGTGGCGGACGCCGGCATCTCTATGTAGCGCGATGAACAGATCGAGCGGCTTGGGAGCCTGCGTCTGTTCTACGCTCATGACCAGCCGGTCTTCGCCGATCGAAAAGCCGATACCCGGGGAGTGCACCTTCGAGCCAAGGGCCTCGGCCAGGCCATCGTACCGGCCGCCGCCGAGCACGGAATTCTGCGCGCCCAAGGCGCCATGAACTACCTCGAACGTGGTGCGCATATAATAATCCAGCCCACGCACCAGCCGCGGCCGCACTTCGTAAGCGATGCCCAGATCGGATAAGTGCTTCTTGACGGCGTCGAAATGCGCGCGGCACCCGTCGCAGAGGTGATCGACAATCATCGGAAGCCTCTCGATGATGGGCTGGTCATGCTCTACCTTGCAGTCCAGGACGCGCAGCGGATTGGTTTGCGAGCGGCGCCGGCAATCCTCGCACATCTGGGCCGCCACGGGTTCCAACGCCAGGCGCAACCGCTCCACGTACTGCGGCCGACAGTCGTGATCGCCGACCGAATTGATCAGCAGCTGAAACCCGCTCAAGCCGGCACGCTCGAGAATTTCAACCACCATCGCGATCACCTCAGCGTCGATCAGGGCAGATTCCGAGCCGATCGCTTCGGCACCAATCTGATAGAACTGGCGATAACGTCCCTTTTGGGGGCGCTCGCGGCGGAACATCGGTCCCATGTAGTACAGCTTCTGCACGCCCGGGCGCTGGTCCAGGCGATGCTCAATGTAAGCCCGGATCACCGAGGCCGTGTTCTCCGGCCGGAGCGTCAGCGAACTGCCGTCACGGTCCTCAAACGTATACATTTCCTTGGTAACGATATCCGTATCTGAGCCCACGCCTCGCGCGAACAACTGTGTCTCTTCGAGGATTGGCGTGCGGATCTCCTGGTAGTTGTATAGGCCAAGGACCTCGCGCGCCGTAGTCTCCACGCGGTTCCACACCTCCGTGGCTGGAGGCAGTAGGTCCCTGGTCCCTTTGACAGCTTTAATCAAGATCTTTGGAAAAATCCATGCTAGCACACGGGGTTACAATCATCATGTATGTGCCGCTGCTTCTTTGTGTGTTTCGCATCTTTAACCCTGCTCTGCGCGCAGAAACGGCCGTTCGACGTAAACGCGCTAATGGAGCTAAAGCGCATGAGCGACCCTCAGATCTCGCCCGACGGGAAGTGGGTGGCGTTTACGCTCGAGACCGTGGATGTCACGGCCAACAAGAAACCGCAGCAAATCTGGCTGGTGCCGCTCGCGGGCGGCGTGCCGCGCCAGATTACACAAGAGGGAGAGAACAACCAGCGGCCCCGATGGTCGCCCGACTCCAAGCGCATCGCCTACATTTCCGACCGCAGTGGATCATCGCAAATCTGGCTGATGGATCCCGACGGAAGTAACGCGACGCAGGTTACCACTCTTTCGACCGAGGCGGATGGGCAGCTGTTTTCACGCGATGGTAAAAACCTGCTCTTCGTTTCCGCCGTGTACCCGGACTGCGACGCCGACGAGAGCTGCAATAAGAGGAATCTTGACAGCGACAAATCCGGCGGGTCGGCGCGCATCTACACCGAGCTTTTCTATCGCCACTGGACCACTTGGCAGTCCAAACGCCGCAGTCATCTTCTGGTGGTTCCCTCCGGCGGCGGGGTTCCCAAGGACCTGACGCCCGGCTCGCGGGGGGTACCCCCGTTTTCGCTGGAAGGCATCGACGACTACGATATCTCTCCCGACAGCACCGAAGTCTGCTTCGCCATGAATGCGGATCCGGTCCCAGCTTTGAGCACGAACACCGATCTCTATGTCGTTGCGATCGGTGGAGGACTGAGGCGGAAGATCACCTCGACAGCCGGGGCCGATGCCACACCCCGGTATTCTCCCGACGGCAAGTACCTGGCCTGGCGTGCCCAGTTTCGTGCCGGCTACGAGAGCGACCGCTGGCGGCTGATGTTGCTGGAGCGAGCCTCCGGCAAGGTCAACAACCTCACCGAGACGCTCGACCGCTGGGTGACCAATTTCACCTGGGCGCCCGATTCGTTGGCCCTTTTCTATACCAGTGTTGACCGCGGGCGCCAGGGGATCCAGTTCATTCCGGTGACCGGCGGCGTTAGCCAGGTCGCTGCCGGCGGTGACAGCGTCCTCGACGAAATGCAGCTGAGTCGTGACGGCAAGACGATGGTCTACACGCAACAGACCGGCTCCTCACCGGTCGAGATTTACCGCGCCTCATCCCAAGGGGGCGTCCCGGTTGCGCTCACCCACCTGAACGATTCCGTACTAAGCAGTCACGTCCTCACGCCACTCGAAGAATTCTGGGTGGATAGCAGCGACGGCTCCCGTGTTCACAGCTTTGTCGTCAAGCCTCCGGACTTCCGGCCGGCTGGCCGCTACCCCGTGATCGTGCTCATCCACGGAGGCCCTCAAGGGTATTGGGGCTATTCGTGGACGTATCGCTGGAATGCTCAGGTGTTCGCCGCCGCCGGGTACGTCGTGGTCATGCCGAATCCGCGCGGCTCGATCGGATACGGCCAGAAGTTCATCGACGAGATCAATGCGGACTGGGGAGGCCGGCCCTTTGATGATGTGATGGCGGTAGCCGATCACATCGTGATCGAGATGCCTTACGCCGACGGTAGCCGTATGACCGCCGCTGGAGGATCCTACGGCGGCTACCTTGCGGACTGGATCCTGGGGCACACGCAGCGGTTCAAGGCCATCGTCTCGCACTCAGGCGTCTACGACCTGGCGAGCGAATTCGGCTCCACCGAGGAACTGTGGTTTCCGCTTTGGGAGATGGGCGGAACGCCTTGGGAAAAGCCGGACGTCTACGCGAAGTGGTCGCCCAGTACGTACGCCAAGGACTTTCGCACGCCGACTCTGGTCATCCATGGAGAACTGGATTTCAGGGTGCCGTACACGCAGTCGTTGCAGCTGTTCACGGCTCTCCAACTGCAGAACGTGCCTTCCAAACTAATGATCTTTCCCGATGAAGGTCATTGGATCCTGAAGCCGCAGAACAGCATCCAGTGGTACAAGACCTTTATCGACTGGCTCAATTCTTGGGTGAAAAAGTGAAAATTGTTGTTGTATTCGTCTGTTTGATCGTAGGGATCGCAATTGCGCTCGTGGTGTTGTCCACGGGCACAACACTCACGGTGAGTCCTGTGATCCGGCAGATTGGGATTTCTACCCCGGTCAGTGTGCAACTTGCGAATCCGCACGGAGTGCGGAGGGTGACCGCGTACATCGAGCAAAATGGGGTGGAGTATCGCGTATACCAACTGAAGGAGCCGTCGCACTGGATCTTCTGGAGGCGGAACCAACCGCGGCGCAGCATCACCTTTGAAGCCGGAAAGAGCAGGGCCCCGAATCTCAAAGAGGGCAAAGCCCGGCTGGTGGTGGAGGCCGTTTCCGATGATCTACGCTCGCATACCGACCGCAACGCGTACGAAGTCAGCGTGGTGCTGGCTCCGCCGCACGTCACACCCGACGACTTCCAGCACTACATCAACCAGGCCGGCATGGAGCTGGTTACCTTCACCGCCAGCGGTTCCTGGTCCGAGGCCGGGGTCAAGGTGGGCACGCACACCTTCAGGAGTTATCCGATGCCGGGTCGCGGTCCGGACCAGCGGTTCGCGCTGTTCGCCTACCCGTGGGATTCGCCCTCGGATCTGACGCCGGTAGTCTACGCGCGCAATCCGGCAGGCGCGGAGGCGACCGGACGCTTCTGGTTCAAACTGTTTCCGAAGAAATTCCGCGAGCGCGAATTCTTGCTGGATGATGCGCTGATGGACAGGTTGGTGAACAACATCGATCAGACCGGTACGCTGGTTCCCGGACCGGACATGCTTTCCCGTTTCCTCAAAATCAACGGCGAGATGCGGCGCAAGAATAACCAGCAGCTGTATGATCTGCGATTGAAGACCGAAGAGAGGATCCTGTGGCACGGCCCCTTTATCCACTACGGGAAGGAAGAGGCGATGTTCGCCGACACGCGCGATTACATGTATCACGGCAAAAAGGTCGATCGGCAGACTCACCTCGGCTTCGACCTTTCCGACACCGCCAATGCTCCGGTGAACGCGGCCAATGACGGCCGCGTGGTCTGGGCCGCCGACCTGGGAATTTACGGAAACTGCGTGGTGCTCGATCACGGGTACGGTCTGCAATCGATTTACGGCCACCTCGAACGCATCGACGCGAAAGTCGGAGACCTGCTCAAAAAAGGCGAGAAGATGGGCGTGGCCGGCGCGACCGGTCTGGCCGAAGGAGTCCACGTGCACTTCGGCATGCAGATCGACGGCGTGCAGATCAACCCGCGCGAGTGGTGGGATAACCACTGGATCCGCGACCGGATTCTCAGCAAATTGGGCCCGGAATGAGCGACTTGACGGACACGGGTCGCGCCCTGGCTTCCTCGAGTCTGGTGGCATTTGTGGGCGTGTGCGATCCCGACCGCGCCAAGAGGTTTTATCGGGATACATTGGGCCTGCGCCTGGTCAGCGAGGAACTGCCGTTCGCCCTGGTTTTCGATGTCCAGGGCACCATGCTGCGCGTTACGGTGGTTCCGGAGGTGAAGCCCGCGAAGTTCACCGTACTGGGCTGGAAGGTGCCGGACATCCAGGCGGCGGTCTCAAGCCTTGAGGAGGAGGGCGTTGAATTCCAGCGGTACGCGGGGCTTCAGCAAGATGGTCTCGGCATCTGGACCTCTCCCAACGGCGCCCGCGTCGCGTGGTTTCACGACCCAGACGGCAACATCTTGAGCGTCACCCAGCTCTGATCTGCTAAAATAAAAGTGCCTCCCCAAAACAAAACGCATGACATTTGGCGTCATCGTCTTTCCGGGTAGCAATAGAGATCACGACGCTGCTTACGCCGTCGGAAGGATCCTCGGGCAAAAGGTGGACCTCATCTGGCACGACTCCGCCAGTCTGGGGAGTGTTGATGCGGTGATTCTGCCGGGCGGCTTCGCTTACGGAGACTACCTTCGCTGCGGCGCCATCGCCAAGTTTTCCCCGGTCATGATGGCCGTCCGGAAGTTCGCGGCCGGTGGCGGGCTGGTGCTGGGCATTTGCAACGGATTCCAGATTTTGGTTGAAGCCGGGCTGTTGCCCGGCGCGCTGATCCGCAACCGAGGGCTTCGTTTCATCTGCCGCAATGTCCAGTTGCGCCCGGGCACGACGAATTCACCGTTCACCTGCGCCGCAAGCAAGGAAAAGACCTACCGCGTGCCCATCGCGCACGGGGAAGGCTGCTATTTCGCCGACCAGCGGACGCTGGATGAATTGGAAGCCGAGGACCGCGTGACGTTCCGGTACGTCGAGAATCCGAACGGCTCGCTTCGTGACATCGCCGGAATCCTGAACCGGGAACGCAACGTGATGGGAATGATGCCGCATCCCGAAGACGCCACCGAACCACTCATGAGTTCCTGCGATGGGCTCGTCGTTTTTCAATCGATGTTGACGACGGCGGTGCGCGCATGAGCGCGGCGCTCATCACGCCCGACCTGATCGCACAACATCAACTCACGCCCCAGGAATACGAGAAAATCGTTGCTCTGCTCGGCCGTGAACCCAGCTACACCGAGTTAGGTATTTTCAGCGTCATGTGGAGCGAGCATTGCTCGTACAAAAGCTCGCGCCTGCACCTGAAGAAGTTGCCGACAAGCGGCAATCGGGTCGTTCAGGGGCCCGGTGAAAACGCCGGCGTCATCGATATCGGCGAAGGCTACGTCATCGCCTTCAAGATCGAATCCCACAACCACCCGAGTTTCATCGAGCCTTTCCAGGGTGCGGCCACCGGCGTGGGTGGGATTCTGCGCGACATTTTTACCATGGGCGCCCGACCGGTTGCCGTCCTCGATTCGCTGCGCTTCGGCCGGTTGGATGATCCGGTGACGGGCGTCCGCAACCGGCGCATCCTTCAGGGCGTGGTTGCTGGCATCGCCCATTACGGAAACTGCTTCGGCGTTCCGACGGTCGGCGGCGAATGTCTCTTTGAATCCTGTTACGACGGCAATCCGCTGGTGAACGTCTTCGCCCTGGGGGTTTGCCGGAAGCAAGAGGTTTGCTATGCGCGAGCCGCCGGCGTGGGCAATCCCGTCATCTACGTGGGCGCGCGTACCGGCCGCGATGGCATCCACGGCGCCTCCATGGCCTCGGCGGAATTCACTGAAGAATCCAAGCAGAAACGGCCCAACGTACAGGTGGGTGATCCGTTCCTGGAGAAACTCCTTCTCGAAGCCTGTCTCGAAGCCATGCAGACCGGCGCCATCGTCGGCATTCAGGATATGGGCGCCGCGGGGCTGACTTGTTCGACGTGCGAGATGGGAAGTCGCGGTGAGGTGGGAATCGAAATCGAGCTGGACCGGGTCCCGCAGCGAGAAACCGGCATGATGCCGTACGAGATCATGTTGTCGGAGTCGCAGGAAAGGATGCTGCTGGTTGCCGAGCAAGGCCGCGAAGAGGAGGTTTTTCGCGTGTTTCGCAGGTGGGGGCTGGAGGCCGTCGAAATCGGTGTGGTAACTGGGGACGGTAAGCTCCGCGTGAAGCAACACGGAGACGTGGTCGCGGAGATTCCCAACCGGGAGCTGGCGGACGGGGCGCCCCTGTATGACCGCCCGCACACTCAGCCGCTCCGCCGCGCCCCGCTCGAACCGCCGCCGCTACCCGACCCGGACGTGCAGCAGGCGCTCCCGGCGCTCGTTGCCTCGGGCGATCTCTGCGGGAAGTCGTGGATCTGGGAACAGTACGATTATCTGGTGCGCAGCAGCACGGTGGCCGGGCCGGGCGCGGAAGCCGCCATCATCCGGATTAAGGAAACCGGCACTTCGGTGGCCATATCGCTCGATGGCAACGGGCGCTACTGCTATCTTTCTCCCCGGGGTGGGGCCATGTTGGCAGTGGCCGAATCGTGCCGCAATGTTTCCACGGTGGGTGCGGTGCCGGTGGCCGCCACCAACTGCCTGAACTTCGGCAACCCGGAGCGTCCGGAGATCATGGCCCAGCTTGTCGAGGCCATCGAAGGCATGGCCGACGCCTGCCGCTTTTTTGATACGCCGATTACCGGCGGCAACGTCAGCTTGTATAACGAGACGCTCGGCGAAGGAATTTATCCAACGCCGGTCTTGGGAGTAGTGGGTCTAAAAACGACCGGCGTCGCAGCCGGTATTGCGTTTCGCCACGCGGGCCGTGCGGTGATGTTGCTGGGCGGCCTGGGCTCCACCGATGAGGTTCGCTTCGGGAGCACGCAGTACGCGAAGACTATCGTCAACCGGTTGTGGGGCCTGCCGCCGGCCCTCGATCTGGCGCAGGAGAAACGCGTGCAGGAGGCCATCCGCGAGATCGTTAATGCCGGCTTAGCCGAATCGGCACACGACCTCAGCGATGGCGGCCTCGCGGTGGCGCTGGCGGAATGTGCGTGTAGTACCAACGTCGGCGCGCGGATCGACCTCGATTCCGATCTCCGGCCGGACTTGCTGCTGTTTCACGAAGGTCCGTCGCGCGTGCTGGTCTCGACCGCGAAGCCTGACGCGGTAGCGGCGATTGCCTGGCGCCACGGCACGGAGGCTCCCGTGATTGGGGTTACAATCGAGAAGGAAATCGAGATCCGGCAAAAGGGGAGGGTGCTGGGCCGCTGGCAGGTGGCGTCGCTAAAGGCGGTGTACGATGACGCTCTCGAATCCCATGTTCGATAAACTCCACGAAGAGTGCGGGGTAGTGGCCCTCTACGGCCATCCGGAAGCCGCCAAACTGGCGTACCTGGGCTTGTATGCGCTGCAGCACCGAGGCCAAGAGAGCGCAGGTATCTCGACCAGTGACGGCGAACAGATTCATAGCGTGCGGTCGATGGGGCACGTGGCCGATATCTTCACCACACAGGTCATCGACCAACTCCCGGGCGCGCTGGCCATCGGCCATACGCGCTACTCCACCGCCGGAGATACGGCGTTGCTCAACGCGCAGCCGTTCTCGGTCGCATGCAACAAAGGGCGCATCGCAGTGGCGCACAACGGCAACATCACCAACGCGTCGGAGCTGCGCCGGGAGCTCGAACGTCAAGGCTCGATCTTTCAGTCTTCCAGTGATACCGAGGTGATTCTCCATCTCGTGGCGCGGTCTTCGGAGCGGACCCTGGCAGCCGCGCTGCGTGACGCCCTGTTGCAGTTGGAGGGCGCCTTTTCGCTGGTCTGCCTGGCGCAGGACCGTGTCATCGTGGCTCGAGATCCGCGCGGCTTCCGGCCGCTGGCCGTGGGTGAGATGGAAATTTCGGGCGGTGGGAAGTGTTACGTGTTTGCCTCCGAGACCTGTGCGTTTGACCTAATCGGCGCAGTTTACCTGCACGACGTCGATCCGGGTGAAATGGTGGTGGTTGGCCCTGAGGGTCTGAACCGCGAACGCTTCGCACCGGAACAAGCGCGGGCGCAGTGTGTGTTCGAGCATGTTTATTTTTCCCGGCCGGATTCGATTGTCTTCGGACGCGCGGTTCAACA
>Ga0182036_10000912_pt1 | contig 13603 bp, 10 predicted proteins | sample sta12Cox44000080_FD_125966 | JGI IMG/M metagenome (GOLD analysis project Ga0182036, IMG submission 125966) | Lab enrichment of tropical soil microbial communities from Luquillo Experimental Forest, Puerto Rico - statoxic.12C.oxic.44.000.080 | ecosystem: Environmental > Terrestrial > Soil >...
CAGTCGCGGCGAACCAGCATTCGCCAGGCCGCGTAGAGCAGCACGGGTACCGCCAGCCACCACAGGGCGGGAGTGCCCACCAGCATCTCCGCCTTGACGCACGACTGCGCGCCGCAACCGGGAACGTTCTGTTCGTCGATGGCATACAGAACCGGCCGCAATGACATCGGCCAGCTCCACGGCTTGGATTCCCACGGGTGGTAGTTGCCGGCGGAATTGGTCAGGCCCGCATGGAATTGGAAGGCCTTCGCCGTGTAGTGCCAGAGCGACCGGATGGCGTCGGGCATCGGCACGGTTGAGTGGGGGCCAATCGACTGGCCCACCTCGTGGCGGTCGATGGCGGTCTCGGAGGCGAACCACGGCGCATAGCTGGCCAGGTAGACCGCGAACGGGATGAGCGCCAGCGCGTATGCGGTGGGGATGACGTCGCGTCGCAGAACCCCCAGCCACGGCCTGATCACCTGGTACTGACGCCGCGCCGCCAGGTCGAACGCCAGCGACATCGCGCCGAAGAACACCACGAAGTAAACGCCGGACCACTTTGTCCCGCAAGCCAATCCGAGGAGGACCCCAGCCAAGAAGCGCCACCAGCGCACGCCCAGCCGCGGCCCCCACACGGTTTCGGCGCTGCGGCCCTCCAGCAGCGCCATGTGCATTCGCTGGCGCACCTGATCGCGGTCGACGATGAGCGCGCCGAACGCCGCGACCACCAAGAAGGTGAGCAAGCCGTCGAGCAACGCGGTTCGCGAGGCGACAAAGCTGACGCCGTCGCAGATGACCAGCACGCCGGCGATAGCGCCGACCAACGTCGAGCGGCTGATCCGCCGGACGATCCGCATCACCAGCGCCACCATGACCACGCCGAGCAGCGCGCCGGTGAACCGCCAGCCCACGCCGTTGTAACCGAAGATCGCCTCGCCGATCGCGATCAGTTGCTTGCCGACCGGGGGATGAACGACCAGGCCGAACCCGGGGTTGTCTTCCACCCCATGGTTGTGCAGCACCTGCCAGGCCTGAGGCGCGTAATGCTTCTCGTCGAAGACGGGCGTGCCCGCATCGGTCGGCGAGCCCAGGTCGAGGAACCGGGTAAACGCTGCCAGCACGGTGATCACACCGGTCGCGACCCAGCCGCGGATGTGGTCGGTCGGCCCGAAATCCGCGACCGGAACCAGCGGCCCGGCGCTGACGACGGGTACGACACGCTCCTCCACTGCGACGGAGCTTTCGCGGGGCGGGGCGGTCATCACGTCGATCGTAGGCTGTCCGTCATGACCACTGGCCGCCTGTTGCTGGCCGCGACGCCCCTGGGGCAGCCGTCGGATGCCTCGCCGCGCCTCATCGACGCGCTGGCCCGCGCCGACGTGGTGGCCGCCGAGGACACCCGTCGGCTGCGAACCTTGGCCAAGGCGCTCGACGCCCCGATCACCGGTCGGGTGGTCAGCCTGTACGACCGGGTGGAGGCCGCGCGCGTGCCGGGCCTGGTCGACGCGATCACTGCCGGGGCGACGGTGTTGGTGGTCAGCGACGCCGGAATGCCGTTGATCAGTGACCCCGGCTACCGGCTGGTCGTGGCGTGCGTGGATGCCGGGGTCCCGCTGACGTGTCTTCCGGGGCCGTCCGCGGTGATGACCGCGCTCGCCGTGTCCGGCCTGCCGTCGGAAAGGTTCTGCTTCGAGGGATTCGCCCCGCGTAAGAGGTCGGCGCGCCGAACCTGGTTGGCCTCGCTGGCCGACGAGCAGCGCACCTGTGTGTTCTTCGAATCGCCGCGGCGGTTGCCGGCGTGCCTGCGCGATGCCGTGGACCAGCTCGGCGCAGGGCGCCGGGCGGTGGTGTGCCGGGAGCTGACCAAGGTGCACGAGGAAGTGGTGCGCGGGTCGCTCGAGGAGCTGGCGACGTGGGCGGGCGACGGGGTGCTCGGCGAGATCACCGTCGTGCTCGCCGGCGCGACCCCGCACGCCGACCTGCCGTCGCTGTTGGCGGAGGTGGAAAAACTGGTCGCGGCGGGGGTGCGGGTCAAAGACGCCTGCAGCGAGGTGGCCGCGGGCCATCGGGATGTGCGCTCACGCCAGCTTTATGACGCAGTTCTGCGATCACGCCAGAGTGAGTAGCCGTCCGTCAGGGTCAGGGGATGCACGCCCCGATGGGACCGAGGTGCGGGCCGATGCAGTGCGGGCGCAGGATGGCCATCGGACCCGGCAGGTGGGGATGCGGCAGCACTGCTGCAGGCCCCGGCAGGCGGGGATGCGGCAGTGCTGCAGGCCCCGGCAGACGGGGTCCCGCCGGCAACCCGGGTGTCGCCGCCCGCAACGCCTGCAGCGGGGAATGCGGGAGAGCGGCCGCCAGCCCGGGGATCCGCGCAGCAGCGGCCGGAAGGGCCGCCCTAGCGCCGGGGATAGCTGCCGCAGCCCCCGGGACATTCGCCAGAGCGGCGGGGAAGCTAAGCCCGGCGAGCGAGCTGGGGAGACCCAGATTCGTCAGCGACTGGCTGAGGTTGTTTGGTGCTAAACCAGTTAGTGACGTGGGGAAACCCAGGTTCGACGGCTTGAACCGGTTGCCGAGGTTGGCCGGCAATATACCGGAGGCCTCAAGGTAGTAAAGCGCTAAGGAGGCGCTGGTCAGAACGCCGACGGTACCGCCTGCCAGGCCCACGAGGCTGGTTGGCACGGCGACGATGGTGCCCCAGACCGACTGGACGGCCTGCGCATCAGCGGGAATGCTGGTTAGCCCGGCCACGGCGCCCGCGTTAGGCAGGAGCATGTCATTCACCCCGGGCACGTCGGGCACGCCTCCGGGCGGCACGCCCGCGGCCGGTGCGCCGCCCGCGCCGGTTCCGGTTGAGCTCGCTCCGGGCACCGCCCGGGCGGCTGACGTTCCAGTGCCAGGTTGCTGAGATGTACCGGGCGTTTTCACATTGCCCGCCGGCTTAGCCGGCCCGCCCACCTGCGCGGAGCCCGGCCCCGGCGGCGGCGTTTCGGGCATGAGGACCGACGAGACCTTCCCGCATGACCCGCCGTTGCCGCACGCTCCTAGGGGCGGCAGCGGACTGCTGACCGAGGTCAGCGGCGTAATCGCCAGCGTCCCACCTAGCAGGGCAGAAGCTGCGGCGCCGAGAACGGCGATTCTCATGACGGACCCCTCTGGCAGTCGACTCGCGATGGGCGCGATGCCTGGAGTTTAGGCGCACCCGGTTACCGATGTGGGCGTTATCGCAAACATTTAATGGCCGGCCAACGGGCATTAAGACTAGCCCACCGACGCGGCGGTCGTGTTGCACGGCAAGCCGACGATCGGGGCCGCCTTGTGCAGGCATTCCTCCCATTCAGCGTCGGGATTCGAGTCGGCGGTGATGCCGCCGCCGACGCCCAGCACGGCGCTACCGCCTGCATAGAACTCGACCGTACGGATCGCGACGCTCAGCTCGCATCCCGCGATCGGGGACGCTAAACCGATTGTGCCACAATATATTCCGCGACGACTATGTTCCCATTGCGAAATTAGCTGGCGCGCACGGTGTTTGGGGGTTCCGGTGACCGAGGCCGGGGGGAAGGCGGCATCCAATAGCGCCGATGTCGGTAGCTCCACGGGAACCTGCGCCGACACCGTGGACACCAGGTGCCACACGCCCGGCGCACGCCGTACGACCAGGAGCTCGGGCACGGTGACCGTGCCGACGATCGCCACCCGGCCGAGATCGTTGCGGACGAGGTCCACGATCATGATGTTTTCAGCTACCTCTTTCGCCGACGCTCGCAGCGCCGACGGCCAGGCATCCAGCGGCAGGGTGCCCTTGATCGGGCTGGACGTCACGACCGTTCCACGGCGCCGCAGGAAAAGCTCCGGAGACAGCGACGCCACCGCACCCCACCGCCCGGCAACATAGGCCGCCCGGGCCGGAGAAGTGCGTGCGACGCCGTCGATGAAGAAGTCCAGCGGGGCCCCGGTGACCGTCCCGGTGAATTGCGTGCATACGCACGCTTGGTAGACCTCCCCGGCGCGGATGGCCTCCAGGCACGCCAGCACCCCGTCGCGGTGTGCCGCCCGGTCGGCGCTATCCCAGGCGATCCGGCAATCGCGCCCTTGCGACGGCGTCGCCGCCAATGCGGCGGTCAGCCAATCCGGCATCGGCGCACCGGACAGGCTTTCGTGCCACCACTGGCCGTCGCGGTCGCGGCGCAAAACGCAGTCCGTCCAGCCACCCGCGGCTTCGGGAATCCGGTTGGGCCGTCCGTCGGCACCGGGGTCGGGGTAGGACAGGTAACCGACCCAGCCGCCGCCCACGGCCCCCGTGCCGGGCGTCTGCGAGCCCAGCGGGACCGCGAACGCGTCTTCGCTGTCCACCGGCTGCGCGGACAGGCTCGGCGCGATCACCGCCAGCGCGCCGAACCAGTCGCCGGTCAGCGCGGCGGGCGGCGGCAACTCGAGCCGGGCGGTGGCGTCACCGACGGCGCGCAGCACCCGGGGTGGAGCGCCAAGGTCGCCGAGCCGGTCGATTCGCACCGCTCTAGCTTGACAGAGTGCTGGATTTCCGCGCCCCAGGCGTCTGTCGCTAGGCGCGGCTGATGTCGCGAGGGGTCGCCAGCGCCGCGAGCTTCTCCGGGTTGCGCATCACGTAGAAGTTGGTGATCATGCCGTCGGCTATCTCCAGCGTGATCACCCCCTCGAGCTGTTCGCCGAGGTAGAGCAACACCGCCGGAGCGCTGTTGCAGGTGACCATCTCCGCGCGCAGCGTGGCCATTTCTGCCGCTCTGCGCATCAGGCCGGCGATCGCCCTGGCCACCCGTTCGGCGCCGACGACCGGCCTGCGGGCGGCGCTCACGAAGCCGCCGCTGTCGGCCGTCCAGGTGGCGTCCGGGGCGAGCATGGTCATCAGCGCCTCCACGTCGCCGCTGGCCGCCGTCGCCAAAAACTGGGCGGTGATCTCCGCGTTGCGTTCCGGATTGACCGCGTCGAATCGCTTGCGCCGCGCCCGCACGTGTTCGCGTGCGCGGTGCGCGACCTGTCGCACGGTCGGCGCAGGCTTGCCCACCGCCTCGGCGATCTCGCCGTAGTCGAAACCGAACACCTCACGCAGCACGAACACCGCGCGCTCGTCGGGGCCCAGTGTTTCCAGCAAGACCAGCATCGCCATCGAGACCGATTCCGCCAGAACGACATCGGCTGACGGGTCCTGCTCGTCGAGTAGCAGCGGCTCGGGCAGCCAAGGCCCCACGTACTCCTCGCGGCGACGCGCGTCGGCCCGCAGCGCGTTGAGCGCCTGGCGGGTGACCAGCTGGGCCAGGTAGGACTTGGTGTCGCGCACCGTGGACAAGTCGACGGCCGCCCAGCGCAGATAGCTGTCCTGCAACACGTCGTCGGCCTCGGTTGCCGAACCGAGGATTTCGTACGCGACAGTGAACAGCAACGGCCGCAGCAGAGTGAACCGCTCGGCATGCTCACCGCCGCGCGACGACGCGGTCATCGGAGCGCGGCCTGTTGGCCGGCCGGCACCTGCGCGGGCCGCGTCCCCCCTTTGAGCCAGAAGTACGAGCCGGGTTTGGCCGCCTCCCGCCGGATCGCCCACAGCGTGCCCTTGCAGATCGCTTCCTTGATGGAGGCCGCGAATCGGCCTCCGACGATCATGTTCACCGGGGTGTCGTCAGTGCGGGCGAGCTGGACCGTGCCCTGGGAGCGGCCCAGGCTGATGCACTGCCCGACGAAGGCCTGGTTCAGCACCGCGGGCGCGCTTCCGGCGATGCGGCTGAGCACGGTGTCGGCGGCTTGGGCGCCCAGCGGCCCGGCCGCCTGGCAGCTCATCCGCAACGGCTGACCCGACGGCGCGGCGGCATCACCCGCGGCCACGACGCGTTGGTCGTCAACGTTGGTCAGCGTTTCGTCGGTGAGCAGCCGGCCCAGGGCGTCGGTGCGAAGCCCGCTGCGCGCGGCCAGATCCGGCACGGCAAACCCCGCCGTCCACACCGTCGCCGCGCTTGGCAGCACCGCGCCGTCACTCAGCACCACCGCATCCCAGCGCACCTGGCTGACTCTGCTGGATTCCAGAACGTTGACACCGAGATTGCGCAGCCGCTTGGCCACCGATCGCTGCCCCCGCTTGCTCAGCGACGGGCCGAGGACGCCGCCGCAGACCAGGGTCACGGGGCGTCCCCGCTCGGCCAGTTCGGAAGCGGTTTCGATGCCGGTCAGTCCGGCGCCGACGACGGTGACGGGTGCGGCCAGCGGCAGGTCGGCGAGCGCGTACCGCAGCCGTTGCGCGCTTTCCAGATCGGCCACCGAATAGGCGAATTCGGCTAAGCCGGGCACCTTGGACGTCTCCGCCATGTTGGCGGGCATCGCGCCGGTGCTGCCGACGGCGTAAATCAAGTAGTCATAGTCCAGCTCGGCGCCCGACTCCAGCAGCACGCGCCGGTCGGGAGCCTCGATGCGCTCGACGGTGTCGACGACCAGCCGGATACCGTCCCCGAGCAGCGTGCCGTAATCGGCGGTCGCGGCGCCGGTGCCGTTGACCAACTGGTGCAGGCGGATCCGCTCGACGAAGACCGCACGCGCATTGACCAGGGTGACGTCGACGTCGGCGCGCTGCCGCAGCCGATTGGCGGCCAGGGTTCCGGCGTATCCGCCGCCGACAACGACGACATGAGTTCTTGGGGTGGCCATCTCGGTCATGCCTGACTCCTACTCTCACGGGACTTGTGCCCTTGAGACACCGCGGTGGGTCAAGGCGTGACAGTCAAGGCCGCAATTGTGAGCTGTCTCACTGCTAAACTCCGGATGACTCAGTGTGCATTGTGAGAAGCAACGACATTGAAGACGAAGATCCCCTGATTGGGCCCCGGCAAGGCCAAGCCCAGCTGGGACATGTGCCGCATATCGGAGGAGCCCGTGCCGCGCAGCCTGGATCTCGTCGTCACCTCGGTCGCCACCCAGCTGATGGAGGCCACGGGTTCCACCGCGACCCAGGTGAGCGAGAAGGTACTCGCCCAGCTCGTCGAGCAGTTCGATGTGGACGCCAGTTTCTTGCGCCACCACGACCACGACATTCGGGCCTCGGTGCTGGTCGCGGAATGGCCACCGCGCGTCGGCGTTCCCGACCCTGATCCGATGGCCGTTGTGCACTTCACCAGCGCCGACCCGGCGCTGGCCTGCTGCGAACACGGCAGGAAACCGGTCGTGATCGCCCCGGAGCGGACCAGTCGTGTGTTCCAGCGCTGGATCGGGGGAGCCAAGCAGATCACGTCTCCGTCGGTTGCCGCGGCTCCGCTGGTCTCGGGCGAGACGACCACCGGCGTGCTCGGCTTCGTCAAGAACGGCGCCCGGAAGTGGAAGCAAGAAGAGATCAACACGCTGGAGGCCGTCGCCGCCCTATTCGCACAGCTGCAGGCCCGCATTGCCGCCGAGGAAAAGCTCCGCTACCTGGCCGAGCACGACGATCTGACCGGCCTCTGCAACCGTCGCGCGCTGGTCGCGCATCTGTCCGGACGGCTCGCCGCGGGCAGCCCCGGACCAGTCGCCCTCTTCTATCTCGACCTGGACCGGCTGAAGCCGATCAACGATTACCTCGGCCATGCCGCGGGCGACTGGTTCATCAGAGTCTTCGCGCAACGCCTTCGGGTGTGCGCGGGTCAGAGCATGATCGCGCGGCTGGGCGGCGACGAGTTCGTCGTCATTCCGGGCCAGTCGATGTCGACGGAAACCGCGGAGTCGTTCGCTCGTCGCCTGGGGGCGATGTTGCGCGAGCGCCTAGCCATGGGCGGCCACATGATCACGCGCACCGTGAGCATCGGGCTGGCGGTGGGCATGCCGGGGCGGGACGACAGCACGGATCTGTTGCGTCGTGCCGACCAGGCCGTGCTGACAGCTAAGCGGGAGGGCGGCAACCGGGTGGCGGTGTCCACCGACGACATGTCCTTGAAAAGCGCCTTCCGCAACGACATCGAGCTGCACCTCCGGGGTGACATCGACAGCGAAGCGCTGCTGCTGCACTACCTGCCCGAGGTCGACCTGCGCACCGGCGCCATCTTGGCGGCCGAGGCACTGGTCCGCTGGCGGCACCCGATATGGGGGCTGCTGCTGCCCGATTCGTTCGTCGGGGTAGCCGAATCGACCAACCTGGCCGGGGAACTGGGCCGGTGGGTGATGCGAAGCGCGTGCGCCGAATTCAGCCGGTGGCGATCCAACGGAGTGGGGCAGAGCGCCGTCCTGCGCATCAATGTGTCACCCGTCCAGCTGATCACGCGTGGTTTCGTTGATAGCGTTGCCGACACCATCGAGGAGTTCGGCATCGACGGCGGATCGGTCTGTCTGGAGATCACCGAGCGTGCCGTGGTACACGACATCGAAACCACTCGCAAAACCCTGGGGGAGCTGAAGGAGGTCGGGGTCCAGATCGCCATCGACGACTTCGGCACCGGCTATGCGGTGCTGTCGCATCTGAAGTCCCTCCCGGTCGACATGCTCAAGATCGACGCCGGATTCGTCCGCGACTTGGGCACCAACGCCGGCGACCTGGCCATTGTCCGCGCGATCATCGGACTCGCCGAGGCCTTCGGCCTGCAAGTGGTCGCTGAAGGGGTCGAGACACCCACCGCCGCACTGACTTTGATGCAACACGGATGTCATCGCGCGCAGGGGTTCTTGTTGTCGAGACCCGTCCCGGGCAACGCAATGGAAGCGTTACTGGCCGCGCGCTGGCTGCCGATGCCGTTTGTCGCCGACCACGAGGTTTTGTCGTTGGGCGCGATCTAGCCCCGGTGACGATGTTTCCTCCATTGAAAAAGGGCGCGCTGGCCGGTGTGGTCGTCACGTGCCTGGCGCTGGTGCTCAACGGCTGTGGTGGCCACGCCGACCCGGGCCCGCTGTCCGCGATGGTCTTCCCGGCCATACCGCCCACCGTTCAAGAGATATCGAATCCGCTGCGGGGCCAGTACGAAGATCTGTTGAATCCGCTTTTCCCGCAGGCCAATCCGGCGCAGCAGCGATATCCGGCATGGCCCGCGTCTTACGACGCCAGTTTGCGAGTCTCGTGGCGGCAGTTGCAGCCCGTCGATCCGCGAACGCTGCCGCCCGACGCTCCTGACGATCGCAAGTTCGACTTCAGCGTGATCGATGACGCTCTGACGAAGCTGGCCAACCGCAACATGCGGCTGAGCCTTCGCGTGTACGCCTACAAGTCCTGTTGCAACGACTCCTATTCGGACAAAACGAATATCGCGATTCCCGACTGGATGCGCTCGGTCGCCACCAACTACCCCGCGCCGCCGAACAGCCCCACACCCGGGGTTACGCAGGTGGTGCCGAACTGGAACGAGCCCAATTACCTCGATGCATTCCGGCAGCTGCTTGCCGCGCTGGGCCGCCGCTACGATGGCGACGAGCGGCTCAGCGTTTTCGAATTCTCCGGATACGGGGATTTCAGCGAGAATCGCATCGCGTATTTGCCTGACGTGTTGAGCGCGCCGGGTGCGACGCCCGACAACAGCGCCGGGACTCTGGGTTATTACAGCCAGTTCCACGATCAGAGCATCACCGCCGCGTCCATCCGTCAGCTGGTCGCTGCGAACGTAAACGCCTTCCCCCATACACAATTGGTGGTCATCCCGCAAAATCCCGAGATCGTCCGCGAGCTGCTCGCCGACGACGTGACCAAGAAACTGTTCGCGCCCGTGGGCATCCGCTCGGATTGCCTCGGTGTGCGGGCGCCGTTGCCGGCATGGGCCGACTCCAACGACTCCCATTACGTGAAGGTCAACGATCCGGTCGTCAACGCGATCAAGCAGCGGCTGGTCTCGGCGCCGGTGATAACCGAATGGTGCCAGTTGCCCAAGGGAAGCGATCCGCGGTCCTACTACGAAAAGGGCCTGCACGACGTCGTCAGGTATCACGTGTCGATGACGTCGAGCATCAACTTCCCGGATCGCGACTCGACCTCGACGATGGATTCCAACTTGTATCCGCTGTGGGCCCAGGCCAACACCTCCGCCGGTTACCGGTATTCGGTCGAGGCGCGGCCGGGATCGCAATCACGACAGGGACAAGTGGCGACCATATCCGTCGCGTGGACCAACTACGGCTCGGCGGCGGCCACCGAGCAATGGGCACCCGGATACAAGCTGGTGGATTTCTCGGGAGCGGTGGTTCGGAGCCTGCCGGCGACGGTGAACCTCAGGACGCTGGTTCACGACGACTCCAGCCAGTCACGCGAAGAGGCGGTCCCCGCGTCGTCGACCGAGTCGGTTCACATCGACCTGACCGGCTTGGCGCCGGGGCACTACACGCTGCGCGCGTCCGTGGACTGGCAGCAGCACAAGCCGGGCACGTCGCACGTGGTGAACTATGCGCCCATGGCGTTGGCCCGCGACGGCCGCGACGGCGCGGGTCTGTATCCGATTGCCACGCTTGATCTACCACGCGGCTCGACGACGTCAGCAAGCGGTCAATGACCTGTCGCATCCAGGCGGACGCGCCAGACCGCCCACGCCCGCCGGAAGCCCAGGAATCGCGATATCACCCGCACTACGTACTGTGGGTATTCTTCGACCCCGTCATCTCGACTCGCGGTGTTCAAACGCCTAAGGTCGACGACTTGCTGCTAACCTCAGAAGCGGCCCCCAATGCACTGACGATCCGAGGTTTGTGCCCTGCCCGAGGAAAGCATCGTGAACGCGAAGGCGATTGATCCAGCCCACGGCGCCGGCCTCGGAAAGATGACGCGCGTTGCTCGCTTCGGGCCGCGATCGCCCCGCACCCCACAGCCGGACTCTCGGTTCCGATGACGGCGCACTCGACCGACGGACGCGCAGAAGCGACGCGGCGACAGATTTTGCGGGCCGCCTCACATCAGTTCGCTCGACGGGCCTATCACGATGTCGGCCTCGACGACATCCTCTCCGAAGCGGAGCTGACCAAGGGCGCAATGTATTTCCACTTCCATTCGAAGCACGCTTTGGCCGTTGCGATCATCGAAAGGCAGGCCGCTGCGGCCAACCTCGCGGTGGAAGAATTGCTCACTCGGGGACTCTCGGGGTTGGAGACTCTCATCGACTTGTCGTATCTGATCGCCGTTGGGGACATCGAGACGGATGGGGTCAGGGCGGGGTTGAACCTGCTCGAGTCGGTCGGACGGTCGGAAGGTCTGCAGAAGAGGCTGCTAGACGAGTGGGGCAAGGCCCTGGCGGTCGTTGTCGAGCAAGCCATCGCCGAGGGCGATATCGACCCGCAGTGCGATCCGCAGGATGTGGGACGTCTGATGGTGTCCCTGCATATGGGGCTGCGACAAACCAGCAATTTGGAAGAACCGGAGCGGTTCCTGCACGAACTAGAGAAGTGCTGGATTCTGCTGCTGAATGGCATCTTGGAAGCCGACCGAACAGAATACTTCCGCCAATTTTTGCGGCGGCGCGCGGCGCTCGCCGTCACCGCCGGCTCGTACGATGCGGATTCCGACTAGCGCGACCTACCGGTCGCACGACCCGGACCGGGTAGCGGCGGCTGTTAGGCTTGGTCCTCTGGCCGTTCGATTTGAAGGCGCCGAGATCCGGGGTCCAAGCACGTCGACGGAACTCCGGAGGTGCAGACGCGATGGCGCGCCAGGTTCGATCTGAAGCCACCCGCCGAAAAATTCTCAACGCGGCGATCGATGTGTTTGGCGAGGTCGGTTACGCGGCAGCCGGGTGGAACACGATCATCGAGCGGACCGGAATGACGAAGGGGGCCCTGTACCACCACTTCGACTCGAAGGAATCGCTGGCGTCGGCGATCATCGAGGAAGGTTCCGACGCAATACTTGTCGCCTTCCGCAACGTTTGCGGGTCGGCATCGCCGGCGCTGGAGAACATGATCCATGGCACGTTCACGATCGCGAATGTGCTCGGTGCGGACAAGATGGCCCGCACCGCCGCGCAATTGACCGCTGGTTTAAGCGGATTCAACCAGGCGGCTGCGGACTTCTGCGCGAACCTGGTTGAGGAGATGGCGGCTCAGGCCCGGCGCGCAAGCGCTGAAGGAGATGTGCAAAAAGACCTCGACCCGGTAGTCGTCAGTGAGTCGATCATCGGCGCCATGTTCGGAACGCAATTACTGCGCAACGCAATATCGGCGAAGGGCCCGGAGGGGCACCGTAAAGAGAGCAAGGTCAGAGGCATCAACGGGAATCCCGCCGACAGCACGAATCAGTTCTGGGAACTTCTGCTGCGCGGCATTGTGACGGACGAGTCGCTGCCCTACTTCCGCGAGTTTCTTGCGCGCGAGGCACTCCGCCACGCCCGGCACGTTGCGCCTTCTCCCGGTGACGCCATCGCAGTACCAAAGGTCGTCTAGGGTCTGCCGAGAGGCCATACCGCAAGCATCCAATTGCAACGGACTCATGGTTGGCGGTTTCAAATAATAGGAAGCCCTAGCGCTCGTCTTCCCACAACTGCTTCGTCAGATCCTGGAACACCGCGAGGGCAATTTGATCATCCGCGCGCATGGCTGCCGACTTGCTCATGAAAGCTCGCACGACCGAACCGTCCTTGTGGGCCAATTCGACCACCATGTCCGCCAGCGCATGAACGACCGATAGCAGGGACTCCGACTCCGGGACCCGGTGGAAGATCTCGTGGAACCGCAGCGACAAGACTTCCTCGGGCTCGAACCCCACCATCATGGCAAACGCGGTGTTGGTGAACAGGATGCTGCCGTCCTGCCCGATGGCGAGCACGGGAACCGGAACCCTCTCCAAGACGACCAAGGCGGGCAATTGCTCCAAGGTGGCCATCGGCGATTGGCTTTGCCGGTTACGTCGTCGCTCCACAGGCCGATTATTGCCTATGACTGCGGCAATTCGGACGCTTTGTCCGAGGGCGGTCAAGATCGCCGGGAGTAGACCCGCGGCGCATCTCGACTGCCGCTTATCCGACTTCGGAGGCGGGCGGCGGCTGGTACCGCGGGAACACACCGGTCGGTGGCGGCAGCAGCGTGCCGGGGGAGAGACGTGCGCCGACGGCGGTAAACGTGCGTGCGTCTTCGGGCTGCCCGAGCAAGTCCAGCAGCTTGGCGCCCGACTCGGGCATGGCGGGCTGAACCAGAAGCGCAGCGATGCGGACCACTTCGCAGGTGGTGTAGAGAACGGCACGAAATCTCGCCTGGTCCGCCTCGGACTCGCTCTTGCGCAACACCCACGGCTGCTGCGCGGAAAAGTACTTGTTCGCATCCCCGAGCATCAGCCAGATCGCCTCAAGCGCCAAATGCATTGCCTGCGCCTCAAAGTTGGCGCGCACCCGCCCCATCAGGCCGTCGGCCGTCGCCAGTAACTCCCTGTCGGCAGCGGTCAGCTCGCCGGGGTCGGGCACCACCCCGCCCAGGTTCTTGGCCACCATCGACAACGATCGTTGGGCCAGGTTGCCGAGCTCGTTGGCCAGGTCCGTGTTGATCCGGGTGATGATCGCCTCTTCGCTGTAGCTGCCGTCCTGGCCGAAAGGCACCTCGCGCAGCAGGAAGTAGCGGACCTGGTCCACGCCGAAGGTGTCGACCAGGCCAACGGGGTCGACGATGTTGCCCACCGACTTGCTCATCTTCTCGCCGCGGTTGAGCAGAAACCCGTGCGCGAAAACCTTTCGCGGCAGCTCGATTC
>Ga0182036_10000913_pt1 | contig 13589 bp, 10 predicted proteins | sample sta12Cox44000080_FD_125966 | JGI IMG/M metagenome (GOLD analysis project Ga0182036, IMG submission 125966) | Lab enrichment of tropical soil microbial communities from Luquillo Experimental Forest, Puerto Rico - statoxic.12C.oxic.44.000.080 | ecosystem: Environmental > Terrestrial > Soil >...
AAAGATAGGGATCGATTACCAGGCGAAGGTCTTTGCATACGGCAGCAAAACCGGCTTGTCCCAGCCAGTACAAATTGAGTCCGGGTCTGGCTTTGGCCCAATCCTCTGGGAGAGTTCCAGGAAATCTGTTGGAGGTGAGTATCATCGCATTAAAATATCCGCTCGCCGCGAGATTTGAATGGAGTATTCAATTCGGTGTTATGGGATGGGCGAGTTGCTAAATCCCCCCGCGCACATGAAGAACGATCTCCTCCTCGCGATTGATATCGGCACCGGAAGTGTTCGGGCCGCGATCGTGTCTCAGAATGGAACCATCCTGGCATATGCCGCACGAGAGCACGACCAGATTGTCCCTCGATTCGGATGGTCACAACAAAGGCCGCAGACCTGGTGGGAGGGTGCGGTCTTAAGCATCAGGAGCGTGCTGGAAAAAGTCGAAGGCGGAGCGCAGAGAGTTGCAGGCATCGCAGCCTGCGGTCAGATGCATGGCAGCGTATTGATTGATGACGATGGAGAATTGGTGCTTGAAGAAGTTCCACTTTGGAATGACAAACGCACCCGCGCTATCGTCGATCGGTTTCGGCGAAAAAATGACGTGTCGGCGCTTCTGCCGATTACGGCGAATCCTCCGACCGTTGCCTGGCCGGCGTTCAAGCTGGTCTGGATCAAGGAAAACGAACCAAGAGCCTACGACGCCGCTTGCACGCTTCTGATGCCTAAAGACTTCATCAATTACAAATTAACCGGCAATCGGGCGACCGATTTTTGCGAGGCGTCATGCAGTTACCTGTTCGATTGCGGGAGCGGTACATGGAGTTCCAAAATACTGGATCTGCTCGAGCTCGACATCCGTAAAATGCCTGAAATCAAATCGGCTGCGGAGATTGTCGGAACGATTACAGGCGCGGCGGCAAGGATCACAGGCTTACGAGAAGGCACACCTGTTGCCGCAGGTGCGGGCGATTTCCCTGCAGCGCTGCTGGGATGCGGCGTCACGACACCGGGGCTCGGATGTGACATCACAGGTACCTCCACCCTGATCGCGTTGCTTGAGGAACAGCCGGTTCTCGACCCGATCATTACAAACGTCCGAGGTGTCACTGGGGGATGGGCGGCGTTCACGATTCTCGATGCAGGGGGCGACGCCATGCGCTGGGCGCGGCGCGCGTTTCACGAAAAAACCCTTGGTTACGATCAAATCGTTCGGCTCGCCGAGAGTGCGCCCGCTGGTTCCGACAAATTGTTTTTCCTCCCGTACCTGAATGGGGAACGCCTGGGGGCAAAAACTAATTCGCGTGCGCAGTTCTTTGGGCTTACCAGCAGCCACGGCGCCGCGCACCTTCATCGCGCTGTCATGGAAGGTGTCGCGTTCGCTTCGCGGAGAAATATTGAAATAATGAAGTCGCGCGGAAATCGGCTTGATCGCCTTGTTGCCGCTGCGGGCGGAGCAAAAACGGATCTTTGGCTCGAGATCAAGGCCGGAATCTATGACTGCCCGATTTTGATTCCTTCTGAGCCGGAGTGTGGGGTGCTCGGTTGCGCGATTCTCGCCGGTTTATCTGCCGGAATTTATTCCGAACTCCGGGACACGGTGTCCAGGTTGGTGCAGTACGACCGCGAGATTGTTCCAAATCCGGATTGGGTTGATCGGTACCGGAAAATGCAGTCCGTTTTCGACGCGCTCTATGAAAGCAGCGGACGATTCTGGGATCGCTTGGATGAGCTTTGATTAGGGCAAACTCGAACTTCTAACGCGCGTCAAATGGTAGGGCGGCCTCCGGCGAGCCGCGTTTGCAGGTCATTCGGCGGCGGCTCAGCCTGCATCCGGTTAATCCATGCGGGATGCTCTCTGATAAGTCCCAGCGCCTTCTTTGTCAGAGTTTTTCCAGGTTCGATCCGGTGCCAGGGTGAAGCTCCGGAGGGATGAGGCAACGCGATAAGATCGAACGAGTGTCCCAGCTTCTTCATTCGAACAGCGTGTCCAATGATTCTCGTCAACGGAGGGACTTCATCTAGAAACTGTGCGAGCGCCAGCTTGCCAACGGTCAGCACAAGTCCGGGTCGCAAAATCGAAAGCTCGCTTCTCAGCCACCTGCCGCAAAGAGCTATCTCCTCGGTGGACGGCACGCGGTCTCCTCCATTCAGTTTCTTTCCGGGAAAACATCGGCAGACCGCACTCATGTAGACGGATTGTCTGAATTGATCTTCATCGATGCCAAGCTCATCCTTGAACCATTTGAACATTGCTTTGCCGGCGGTCCAGGCAAATGGGCGTCCCAAAACGGGTTCCTTCGCGCCTGGCGCCTGGCCGATGAGCATGACACGGCTGAACACGGGTCCACCCGAGACGGGAGACGATTGCATTTGCGGACAGCTTCGACAGTTCCGCAAAGAATCCACATGCCGTTCCAGAAGAAGATTTCTCTCAAGTGTACCGTCTCGCATATAGTCGTGATGTCGTCACGTTCAAAACGGGCCGGCGACTCTACATTCCGAGAATCAACCCAAAGCGTGCGCGAAGTCGTTTCTCCAGAGATCCGGCTTGCACGATGTTTGTACGGAAGCCTAACATAAGCCCTGACCCGAACAAGGAGATAGCACCTTGGACCTAAAAGAGATCAAAGCCATCATCGACTTGATGAAAAAGAATGACCTCGCGGTCTTCAGGCTCGAAAAGGAAGGTATGAAGATTGAGCTGGAGGCGCATCGCGCGCCGGTCCCGGTGGTGGCATCTCAGCCGGTGGCGCAGTCCGTTCCAAGCACCGCTCCGGCACCGGTCCAAACCAGCGCTCCTGCCGAGTCGCCGGAAGAGCGGAGAACAACATTTAAAGAAGTTGTCTCCCCAATGGTGGGAACATTTTATCGTGCACCTTCGCCTGACTCAGCTCCCTACGTTCAGGTCGGCCAGGACATCAACAAGGATACTGTCGTCTGTCTCATTGAGGCAATGAAAGTGATGAATGAAATCAAGGCCGAGGTCCAAGGGGTGATTGCTGAAGTCCTGGTTGAAAATGGGACACCGGTCCAATTCGGCCAGCCACTGTTTCGAGTCAAGTAGCCGTGTTTAACAAGGTCCTGATTGCCAATCGCGGCGAGATCGCGCTGCGGATTATCCGGGCGTGCAAGGAATTGGGGATTGGGACGGTTGCGGTCTATTCAGAGGCGGACGTTGATTCGCTTCATGTGCAGCTTGCGGACGAAGCCATATGCATAGGGCCTCCCCCAAGCTCGGAAAGTTATTTAAAGATCGATCGTATCATCAGCGCGGCGGAGATCAGCGATGTCGATGCTATCCATCCAGGCTATGGGTTCCTTGCGGAGAACGCTCACTTTGCAGAGGTCTGCGCCAGCTGCAGAATAAAATTTGTCGGACCCTCGCCAAGTTCGATTCGAATGATGGGGGACAAGAATGCGGCTCGCGGGCAGGCCAGAAAAGCCGGTGTGCCGATTTCACCGGGAAGCGATGGGGAGGTGGGGACCGAAGAGGAAGCGCTAAAAACAGCCAAGGAGATTGGCTATCCCGTAATGATCAAAGCCGTTGCGGGCGGAGGCGGACGCGGAATGCGCGCCGTGCACAATGACGGCAGCCTCGTTCAGGGATATCATTCGGCTCGGATGGAGGCAGAAAAGGCTTTCGGAAACGGCGGCGTCTACATAGAGAAACTCATTGAACGCCCGCGTCATATCGAGTTTCAGGTCATAGGTGATAGTCACGGGCGAGTAGTCCATCTCGGCGAGCGGGATTGCTCTATCCAGCGTAGAAACCAGAAAATCGTGGAAGAATGCCCGTCTCAGTTCGTTGATAAACATCTGCGGAAAGCAATGGGCGAATGCTCTATCAAGCTGGCCAGCGCTGTGGGCTACGAAAATGCCGGCACTATCGAGTACCTGGTCGACCGACATGGTAATTTTTACTTTATCGAGATGAATACACGGATTCAGGTAGAGCATCCTGTCACCGAAGAAGTGTACGGTTGCGACCTGGTGAAGGAGCAGATCCTCATCGCAAGTGGTGCTCACCTTTCCGAACACGTCGTGAATGCGCATCCGCGCAGTCACGCAATCGAATGCCGGATAAATGCGGAGGACCCCGACAACGACTTCCGGCCCAGCCCGGGAGAGATCGACTTATACTACGCCCCCGGCGGTCGCGGGGTTCGCGTCGATTCGCATGTCTTTTCCAAGTATACGATTCCGCCGTACTACGACTCGCTGATTGCCAAATTAATCTGCGTCGGGTCGACCCGGAGTTCTGCGATTTCGAGAATGGCGCGTTCGCTAAGCGAATACTTGATTACGGGAATTAAGACAACAATCCCCTATCAGGCAAAAATCATGCGGAATGCGGACTTCCTCCGAGGGGACTTTGATACAAGCTTCATCGAAAAAATGCCGGGTCCGAAACCGCTCGAGATAAAGTGAAGCTTATCGGGAATTGTTTCTTATACGCGATTGTTGACACCGGCTATGTGCCGGAACGAGATGTCTTAATTGTTACAAGACAGCTTGTAGCTGGCGGAATTGATATTCTCCAACTTCGAGCCAAGGGGTATTTGAAGTCTCGGATTGCCAGCCTGGCGCTGGCGATGCTGCCGATTACGAAACCCGCCAGTGTTCCTCTTATTGTTAACGACTATCCGGATCTGTTGCGTGAAGTGGATGCCGACGGGTGCCATGTGGGGCAAGAAGACTTTAGCGTCGCGGAGGCGCGTGGTCTTGCCGGACGGAACTGCATCGTTGGCAAATCAACTCATTCGCTTAAACAAGCAGAGTTGGCTCAACAGGAAGGGGCTGACTATGTAGGATTCGGCCCTCTATTTCCGACCGCGACGAAACCTTCAGCGGCTGCGGTGGGCCTCGATCAAGTGGGTTTGCTTCATCAAAAAATCAAGCTCCCGATCTTTTGCATTGGCGGGGTGAAACTCGGAAACCTTAGCGAAATCATGCGCGCCGGGGCAAAGCGCGTTTGTATCGTCTCCGATCTGCTCTGTGCCTTAGATGTGTCAGCTCATGCGGCTGCGGTCAAAGCCGCCTTGGAGGCGTAGCCGGATGTGCAAGGAGTGTGGCAGGGGCAGATCTCCAATCGCCATTTATTTTGATCGGCGCTACAGTTTGTCATGATGTGGCTCAACGAACCCGAAATCTGGAAGCAGGAAGGCGAGACGCTCTTGGTCCGAGCGAATGCGCAAACCGATTTCTGGCGAAAGACTCACTACGGATTTATCCGGGACAATGGCCATTTTTATTACGAAAAGGTTACGGGCAATTTCACCCTTGAGACTGAATTCCATGGAGATTTTGCATCTCTATACGATCAGGCGGGGCTCATGGTTCGGCTGGATCCGGCCTGTTGGCTCAAGACAGGCATCGAATACGTCGACGGCATTCATTACGTGAGCGCCGTGGTGACGCGCGAATATTCGGATTGGTCAGTTGTTCCGCTTTATGCGTACCCGGGTTCGCTCCGAGTGCGATTGCGGCGTGAGGGCGGCACGGTAATAGTTGAGTACGGCAGCCTGCAGGATTCGTGGATCATGTTGCGAACCGCCTATTTGTCGGAGGCTTCTGAGCTTGAAGTCGGAAGAATGGTGGCGGCGCCGAATGGGCCCGGCTTCCAGGCGACCTTCACCCGCTATGAGCTGTCTTGATATGTTCGTTTTTCATGGGAGGGACGGCCTCCGTGCCGTCCGACTAATTATTTCTGGCCGGATAACCAGGAGAAAAATGGGACGGCACAGAGGCCATCCCTCTCTGAATTTGAACGAGTTTGTTTGCACGTGCATACGAACAAAGTTAGGCTGTATCGCCCCGAATCCATCAGCCTATGGAAGCCTTAGTACTCGAACGCAAAGGTAAACTTTCGCTTCGCGACATCGAATTGCCGCTCGAAATCGGTTCCCACGACGTCAAGATTGCCATTCACACAGTCGGCATCTGCGGCAGCGATGTGCACTATTACGAATACGGCAGCATCGGACCCTTCGTGGTCAAAGAGCCAATGGTGCTGGGTCACGAAGCTGCCGGGACAGTGGTCGAGACCGGCGGGCAAGTGAAGCGTCTCAAGCCGGGAGACCGGGTCTGTATGGAGCCGGGCATCCCGGATCCTCACAGCCGCGCCGCCCGGCTCGGCATCTACAACCTTGACCCGGCGGTCCGTTTCTGGGCAACCCCGCCGGTTCACGGATGTTTGACTCCTTACGTGGTGCATCCTGCGGCCTACACGTTTAAGCTCCCGGACAATGTTAGCTTCGCAGAAGGAGCAATGGTGGAGCCGCTGGCGGTCGGCATGCACGCCGCGGTTAAGGCGAAAATTAAACCGGGCGATCTGGCCGTGGTCATGGGCGCCGGGCCGATCGGAGTGGTTACCGCACTGGCGGCTCTGGCGGGTGGGTGCAGCCAGATTGTGCTTACCGACGTGCAGCAACCCAAGCTGGACCTGGCTGCCAAATTAGGTTCGATCCGGCCTGTGAATGTTGGAAAGGAGAATTTGCGGCAGGTGGTGGATGAACTTACGGAAGGCTGGGGTGCTGACTTGGTCTTCGAGGCTACCGGAGCGCCTGCGGCCATCCAGAAAGTGCACGAACCCTTGGCCCCGGGAGGCCGGATAATTCTGGTGGGTATGCCAGTCGGGTCGGTGGCATTGGACATTGTGTCGTTGCAGGCCAAAGAAGCGCAGATCGAAACGGTGTTCCGCTACGCGCACGTCTACCCGCGCGCCTTGGCCCTTATGGGCTTTGGTAAAATCGATTTGAAACCGCTGATTAATCGGACATTTGAGTTCAAGGAGAGCGTTGACGCCTTTAACTTCGCGCTCAAGATGCCAGCCGATTGCGTCAAGGCACAAATTCATGTAGGTGCAAAGGCCTAGCCTGGAAATTTCACGAGCCCAGCGCTACGTCGGCAACTCAGATCTCGCCGATGTCTGAGGTTCGGCCTCGCTACCGCGGCGGCTGCACTTAAAGGGCGGACAGATGTCCTTCTACCGAAGGGTCGGGTAGTTCAGCTCTGCAATACAGTAGTGATGTAAGGCGCCGGCCGGCAAGAATCCCCGGCTGTCCGGTGGGAAATTTTGCGTGCGATCGGACCCGGATATGCTAAACGGGTCTAGCGAGGCCGCGCCTCAGACCGGCAAGATGCAAGGATCTCAAGGCGGCGTTTGGGAGTAGCGCCGATTGGGCCAGGCGGCCTTGCTGTCAACGAAGAGCTTATGTCCGTCCTAATTGTTGGTTCGATCGCTATAGACAACATCAAAACGAAGTTGGAAGAGCACGAGGATTTACTGGGTGGTTCGGCTGCATACGCATCGGTTGCTGCCAGCCTGCTGACGGCGGTTAACCTTGTGGGGATCGTTGGCACGGATTTTCCAAAGCAACACATTGAGCTGTTCGAATCTTGCGGGATCAACATCGAGGGCCTGCAGATTGTGGACGGGCGAACATTCAGATGGTCTGGAGAATATGAGTGGGACATGAATCAACGGAAAACGCTAAATGTTGAGCTCAACGTGTTTGAAACCTTCTCGCCGAAGCTTCCGGAAGCTTATAGAAAGACGCCTATCCTTCTGTTGGGAAATATCAGCCCGGTCCTTCAACAACAGGTGCTCGAGCAAGTTGAGAATCCTCGCTTTGTCGTTGCAGACACGATGGACCTTTGGATTACCACAAACCGGCCAGAACTGCTTGAACTGATTAAACGCGTTGATCTGCTGGTGTTAAACGATAGCGAGGCACGCCAGTTGACGGAGGAGACAAGTTTAGTCAAGGCCGGAAGAAACATTCTGCGGTTGGGACCAAAGTACGTTGCAATCAAGAAGGGAGAGCACGGCTGCCTACTTTTGGGGGATGATCAATTCTTCAGCTGCGGTGCGTTCCCTCTGGAAGATATCCATGATCCCACAGGCGCAGGAGACAGCTTTGCCGGAGGATTCGCCGGCTATCTGGCTAGTCTTAACAAAGAGAGCTTTGATTTTGCGGATCTGAAAAAAGCTGTGGTATACGGGAGTTTGCTGGCGAGCTTTTGTGTTGAAGCATTCAGCCTCGACCGGATCAAAACACTAGCGCGTGGGGAAATCGAGGAGCGTTACCGGCTTCTCAGGTTAATGAGCCACTTTGAGGTTATCGAGTAGGGCAAATAATCGTCCTTCGAACTCGTCCTCGTCCTCGAAGCCGTTATGCCATTACTTCCAAGGCGCGTGAAATGGTAGGGCCAGCCTCCCGGCGAGCCGCGTTTGCTAACTAGCCGGAGAACCAAATTCTTGGGCGATCGAGCACGAGACGAGCACGAGCAACGCCCCAAGTCAGTGGAATGACGAGAACAAAGTTCCCGTCCTTATTCGCAAAAACGGGCTAACTAAGGCCTCGCGTTTATATCTCTTGAACTGCGGCTCGCCGGAGGCTCGCCCTACCGATCGCAGGCCTCGGTTATGTCACACGGTAGGGCGAAGCTTCGCTGAGCCGCCGCCGAAACACCTGAAAAGGCAGCTGGCCGGAGCAGCCACAGATTGCATGGCCGAGCCTTGGCCGGAAGGTGGCTCGCTGAGCCGCCGCGATTTGTGCTTAGGAGGTCTTTAAGGCGTCCGTATAACGTTCAGCTGCGTAATCCCAATTGATGACGTTCCAGAACGCTTTCACGTATTCGGGGCGCCGATTCTGATACTTGAGATAGTAAGCATGTTCCCACACGTCGATGCCAACAACAGGAATTTCCTTTTGGTTCGGTTTAGAAATGGGCGAGTCCTGATTCGGGGTCGCAGTAATTTCCAGGCTCCCGGCATCCAGAACGAGCCAGGCCCAACCGCTGCCGAAAACCTTCATTGCAGAGTCACTCAGCTTGTCCTGGAAAGCTGAAAAGCTGCCGAACGTCTTATCAATAGCCTTTGCGAGTTCCCCGGTCGGCTTTCCGCCCTCGTTCTTTTTCAGGAGCTGCCAAAAGATGGAATGGTTGTAGTGACCGCCTGCATTGTTGCGTACTGCGGTCCGGATGTTGTCCGGTATTTTATCGAGATTCAGCAAAAGCTCTTCGAGAGACATCTTTTGAATGGCTTCGGGAGCTTGTGCCAGAGCTTTGTTGAGATTTTCAACGTAGGCGCCGTTATGTTTATCGTGATGAATCTGCATTGTCTGAGCGTCGATGTACGGCTCCAGGGCATCGAAGGAATAGCCCAGTTCAGGCAATTTGAACGGATATACTGAACCACTTGCGTTTGCACCGGCGTTCTCCCCTCGGAGAATCGAGGGGGCGATAGTGAAAGCGCCCGCGGTAAGAGCAACTGCTTTGATTGCTTCGCGTCGGGTCATCATAGGTCTACTTAGCATTCCGGGCGCCGGTGGGCTACTGGAGGATCGCAACCGGTAAGATTTTAACTCTCAGGCTTGTTTTCTTATCCGTTGATCCCTGGGCTCTCTCCACTTATAGTACGCCCCTCCTGTTATGAAGACTTCTACCACTAACGAATCGGCCATTGCACGTCAGGCCCCTGCGCGGGGTGAAACGATGAACGGCGCCGAAACTCTCGTCGCCGCCTTGGAGCGAGAGGGTGTAGAAGTAATTTTTGCTTATCCGGGTGGAGCCAGTATGCCGATCCATCAGGCGCTGACCCGATCCAATAAGATTCGGACTATTCTGCCACGGCACGAACAGGGAGGCAGTTTTGCGGCTGAGGGTTATGCTCGGGCGACCGGAAAGCCTGGGGTCTGTATGGGAACTTCAGGACCTGGAGCAACCAATCTGGTTACCGGGATTGCGGACGCTTATATGGATTCTATTCCGATCGTGGCCATTACGGGACAGGTTCCCCAGGAGATGATTGGGAGGGGAGCATTCCAGGAGACGGACGTCTTCGGTATGACGCTCCCGATCGTGAAGCATAGCTACCTCGTCATGGATGTCGTGGACATTCCGCGCATCGTAAAAGAAGCCTTTTATATTGCGCAGACCGGCCGTCCGGGGCCCGTTGTGATCGATGTACCCAAAAATATTCAAAATAAGATTACTCAGCCGATTTTCCCGACAGAGTTGACTCTGCGGGGCTATAAGTTACCGCCCAAAGCGGATCCGGTCGCTCTGAATGAGATCGTCGGACTCATTAAATCTGCAAAGAAACCGATGATCTACGCCGGTGGAGGGATCATATCAGCCGACGCAACGGCCGAACTGCTGGAATTTGCCGAACGAACCCGGATTCCGGTGGCGACGACTCTCATGGGAATTGGCGGCTTCCCCGAAGGTCATCCGCTCTCCCTGAAATGGCTCGGCATGCATGGAACAGTGTACGCAAACTGCGCGGTCAACGAATCTGACCTGCTGTTGTCACTTGGCGTTCGTTTCGACGATCGGGTAACCGGCAAAGTCGAGAAATTCGCAGAGCACGGGACCATTGTGCATATCGACATTGATTTTTCAGAGCTGAACAAGAACAAGGTCGTGAAGTTGCCGGTGCTCAGCGACATCAAGTATGCGCTGAGCGAACTCAACCGCCTCTTGGAAGCCGGGGGCTTTGAACGTTATTCGGGCGGCTCTACTCTTTTTGCGGACTGGATGAAGAAGATCGATCAATGGAAGCAACGGTATCCCCTTGATTTTAAAGATGTCGATGACGCGGTTTTACCTCAGCATGTCATCCGGCTCCTCTATGAAATGACCCATGGAGAGGCGATCATCACCACCGGCGTGGGCCAGCATCAGATGTGGGCTGGACAGTATTATGATTTTAATCGGCCGCGCCAGTTCCTTACTTCTGCCGGTCTCGGAGCGATGGGATTCGGATTCCCGGCGGCGATGGGAGCAAAGGTCGCTTTCCCTGACAAGCAAGTGATCGATGTCGACGGAGACGGTTCCTTTTTGATGAATATTCAGGAATTGGCCTGCGCCCACGTTGAAGGAATAGCAGCGAAGGCAATCATTTTGAATAACCAGCATCTCGGCATGGTGGTGCAATGGGAAGACCGTTTTTACAACAGCAACCGGGGTCACACGTTCCTTGGTGATCCGCGCGACAAGGAGCGAATTTATCCCGACTATGTCGCGTTGTGCCGCGGCTTCGGAGTGCCATGCGAGCGGGTCATCGATAAGAAAGATCTCCGGCCCGCGCTAGAGCGAATGCTGCAATCTGCCGAGTGTTACGTGCTTGATGTGATGACTCCTTATACGGAACACGTAATGCCGATGATCCCGTCCGGGAAAACTTACAAGGACATTATCATCGACGAACGCTACGGGAAGTTTGAAGGCTGAGGCGGATTGGCGCGCGGGGACGCGCCGCAGGGCGCCGGCCCGTTCGGCACCCCGGAAATCGATGGATTCTGGGTTATGTCGTGGCTCCGCCTTCTTTCAGAAACGGAGCTCCTGGTTTTCCTGTTTCTGCCTCTAACAATTGGCTGCAGCGCCGCGTCTGCGAGCGATAACCAGGAAGGCGGCAATCAGGTGGGAATTAAATCTTGGAGAACAGCTTCCGAGGACCGTGGAATTGCTTTCTCTGTCAACATTCGAATGATGTGGCGCGAAATGAAGGATTTGCCGGTGTCCCGCATCTTGACTTTGAATCGGTTTTGGAAACCACTTACGTTTATCCGATCAACAACCACTGCCAGCTGCAGCCGGATTTCCGATGGGTTATTCACCCCGGGGGTTCTCGCCAGCTTCAAAACGCGGTCGTTTTTGGGCTGCGTTCAATTATTACATTCCGGTGAGGCGGTGCGGACTAATCGTTTATGTTCTGTTGAGCCTGTGCATCATCGCTGGACCCGGAGGCGCAGAGCCGCAGCCGAGGATCGAGTTGCCGCCAAATGACACGCTGGAGGTTTTCGACCCCACGGTAGTTCAGAGTGGCTCTTGGGTCCTGGTCTCTGGGCGTGTGAAGCGTGTGGTACCCTGGGGCAATACGGCCATGGGATCATCTCGTGATATCGCTTTTTGAGGAAAAGGGTGAACTAATAAAAGAAATCAATACTGATTATTCTCCTCGACCGGTACCTCATCCTTACCGCAGCGCCTACGAACCTAGTTCGGGTTTCGCAGTCCAGATCAATGGCTTGACGAAGCGCGTGCATTCTGTTCGCATTACATGCCATCCGGGTTCCGTTTCTCATCTTAAGCCGGGAAATGGAGAGTAAATTGCTATAGCGCCTGCCGGCGGATAAAACTGGTTGCATCTCCAACTCCAAGGGGCCAACCTTTACCCTCCGGTGAGCGCCGAAGATGAGTAACTGGACTGAGGCGAATTTTCGGATTTAGTTCTTCCTCCCATGGAAGAAAACGATCTTCTGGCTATCCGCCGCCAAAAACTCGTTGAGCTGTACGAGCGTAACGTGGCGCCATTTGGGGGCCGATTTGATGTTAGTGATCCAATAGGTGTTCTACGTGCGAATTTCACGGAAGGAAAAAAGGTGCGGATCGCAGGGCGGATCACAGCACACCGGAACATGGGCAAGAGCCAGTTTCTTGATTTAAGTGACATCTCTGGCCGCCTCCAACTTTTTGTGAGTCTCAAGGAGCTATCGCCCGAACAAACCGAAATTTTCAGCCTGATTGATCTTGGAGACTTTCTTGGAGTCGAAGGCGAGTGTTTCTTGACCAAAACAGGTGAGCCGACTGTCCGCGTCCGGCGGTTTCAAATCCTGGCCAAGTCTTTGCGGCCGCTGCCGGATAAGTGGCATGGTGTCAGTGATGTCGAGATCCGCTATCGACAGCGTTATCTCGACCTGGTGGCCAATCCCGCCTCGCGCGAGCTTTTTCTGCGCAGGATCCGGATCGTGCGTCAGATTCGGCAGTTTCTCCAGGATCGCGGGTTTCTCGAGGTGGAAACCCCGATGATGCAGGCGATCCCCGGTGGAGCGGCTGCGCAGCCGTTTAAGACGTATCACAACGCGCTGAACGTCGATCTGTTTCTCAGAATTGCTCCGGAGCTTTACCTCAAGCGCCTTCTCGTGGGAGGTTTCACGAAGGTTTTCGAGCTGAATCGCAACTTTCGAAACGAGGGAATTTCGCGACGTCACAACCCGGAGTTTACCATGCTTGAGGCCTACTGGGCGTATGCCGACTTCGAAATGATGGCGAATCTTGTTGAGGAATTGATCTGCAGCCTTGCAGAGTCCGAAATCGGCTCGCTTCGGATCGAACACAGGAATGCGGAAGGAGAAATATGGCGGACAATCGATCTCTCTCGTCCCTGGAAACGCGCTCGCTACGAGGATCTGGTCCGCCAGGTTGATGAGACCTGGTTTAACAGAACCAGGCATGAGAAACTTGCGCGTTGCCATGAACTGGGAATCGAATCGAATCCGCACATGGAGGAATTCGAATTGACACAACAGATTTTCGAAAAGCTGGTTGAAGAAAAAACGATAGACCCGCTCTTCGTTACGCACTTACCCGTTGAACTGGTGCCTTTAGCCAAGCAAAACCCTGAAGACCCGCGGGTCGTGGACGTCTACGAGTTGATTATGAATGGCCAGGAGATCTCGCCGGGATACTCGGAATTGAATGATCCAGCAATTCAACGGCAACGCCTGCTGGACCAGGCTGGCGACCAGATCCAAAAACTCGATGAGGATTTTCTGTTAGCCTTGGAACATGGGATGCCGCCCGCCGGC
>Ga0182036_10000918_pt1 | contig 13565 bp, 10 predicted proteins | sample sta12Cox44000080_FD_125966 | JGI IMG/M metagenome (GOLD analysis project Ga0182036, IMG submission 125966) | Lab enrichment of tropical soil microbial communities from Luquillo Experimental Forest, Puerto Rico - statoxic.12C.oxic.44.000.080 | ecosystem: Environmental > Terrestrial > Soil >...
GATATGGGTAGCCATACTAGTATACTCATGAGTATACGAGTATGGCTACCCATATCTATTGCCGCCTATCTCAATATAGCCTCCTATATCCATATAGCCTCCTATTGCTAGTATAACATATAGCTGCCTATACCTTGCTAAAAGTATATAGCTGCCTATATCCCATAGTCTTTATAACCTATATCTGGCATTTGTTAGCCTGTAATTCGCTTGTTTTAAGGCACTTGCGCAAGAAATATCTTTTTTTGTTAGTTGATGTCTGAAACAGTATAGCCGCCTATAATCTTTTCTCTTGCGCTTTTGATATAGGTGGCTATTCTTTAGGGTATGCACGCAGCCACCGCTCGCCGCGCCAAAACTCGAATGCGGCTCAAACCTGCCGCCGCTGACCCTTGGCAAGCGCTCCCGCGCCTGGCCGATCTCTTCGACGCACAGGCTCCGCAGCTCTTCTTTAAAGGATCCAAGGTCCCAGAACTCGAGGAACTGGCCCTGACCGAAACCCAACTTCTGGAGCAAACCGCCGCGCTCCTGGGCGTCTCACTGGCGCAACTGGTCCGTGCAGCCGCGCTCGTCTACGCCAAACGCGAGTTCCTTAACCACAAGAAATTCTCCGCTGCCGCCCAGGACGGCTCTGAGGGTGGTGGCGGTGCTCTGTTGCGTTCGGGCTCCGGTGTGGCCGGCGTTGCCGACGCCCGTATTCAGGCCGCTTACCAGACTTTGGCCGACTCTAAGCAGCCCGTCACCCCTGCCAAGCTCGCTACCAGAGCCCTTACCGGCTACCCCACCGCCTTGCGCTGGCTTAAAATCCATCACCCCGAACTGCTTCTGCCTAAACCGCCGCAGCCTACCCCGGAGGCTCCTAAGCCAGAGACTGTTCCCACGGAACAAGGCCCCAAAACCGCTCAAAGCTCACAGAAACAACCCGAAGCCACCCCAAGGAAGCGGGGTGTTACCCTTAAAGCTCAAACACTTCCCAAGCCCCTCCGCAACCCCAAGAGCCATCCGGAACTGCTGGCCGACGATCCCCACCTTAAAACCGCACAGAAACAGCCGGAACCCGCCCGGAGGCATCATGATAGCGCCAAGGCGCAAAAGCCCGCCAAACGCCGCCCTAACCCCGAGAACGAGCCTTTTTAACAAGCCGCTCCTATGACCGATAAAGCTGCAATTCCCGATGCCTGGAGCCCCCTCGGCAAACCGCGAGGAACCCGCGATCCAGAACTCAACCTCGACGCCCGCGCCCAAGCCTTCCTGGACCGCATCGCCACGCTCTCAGCCGACCTTGCCGCCCACGGACGCACCCGCGCTCTGGCCTTGAAGAAACTGCGCAGAATCTGCGACGCCGAGGTCCGCAGACTCAAAGCCAGGCACACCCCGGCCACCGTCAAACTCTATCTCTCCAAGTACCGCGACTCGATCCGCCAGATCGACCCAAACCACCTCGTCCTGCGCCCAAGAAAGATGCGCTCCGGCCAGCGCTTTTCCTACCTTGCTCTTCCCCCGGAGGAAACGCGGGCCATCAATGCCGCTTACCACCAGAGCATCCACCGGGACCAATCCAACAGTAAACAAACAATTTCCATCGATGTATTTGAAAAGGAAATTTGATGCGAGCCGACGAGGAGTCTCCCTTGACCACGTGGAAAGGTTGCTAGACAGGACCACTCTTTTAAATATGCCGGATCCAAGAAATGATTGAGCAAGGAAGCGAAATTGAAGCGTCGAACATTTCTGAGATAGGGGCCGCGCTGGCAGACGCGCGTCGCGAGCTCATCGACCTTACACGCCGTAACCGTTTATTGCATTGCACCCGAAGCGGGTCTCGCCCGCATTGCTTGGAGTTCGTGAACAGCGATCCGGACGCAGCATTTGTTGGTCTTGCCCGGGAAGACAAACACTTCTCCTTTGCTTCCGCGACGACCGACGCCGAAGGCGAAGTCGAACTGCCGGCGGTCACCAATTCGGTTCTTCGTCAATTTCAAACAAAGCTAGGTCCCGAGCAACTCGAACGGAAACTGCTTAAGCTTTTCCGCGAAGCACGGACCTACGAGGAAGAGCAAGGCGTTAATATTTTGTTCGTTGCGATCGGTTTTCTTCATTGGTTCGAAGATTCGCGTTCTGAGGAACCTTGCTGCGCTCCGCTTTTGCTTGTCCCTGTGTCTTTGGAACGTCAAAAGGGGCATGACTCGTTTGTGTTGCGCGGCCGAGACGAGGATCTCATCGCAAATGTTTCGCTTGCCCAAAAACTCCTCAAGAACGGAATTACTCTCCCAGAAATCTCCGAAGGTGATGACTGGGTTCCAAGCGGCTACTTTGACGCGGTCACGGTAGCCGTTGCAGGCGAACGGCGATGGGAGGTAGACCGCGCCGGTATGGGACTCGGGTTCTTTACGTTCTCCAAATTCCTGATGTGGAAGGATCTGCATGCGGACGCTTGGCCGGACCCCAAGGAACTCTTAGGACACAGCATTATAGGAAAGCTTTTAGCTAATGCGCCTACAGCCGGACGCGAAGAACCTTTGGTTTCTGACGGCGAACCTATCGACAAGCAAATTGACCTGGCGAGTGCGGTCCATGTGCTTGACGCCGATAGTTCACAGGCAACCTGCATTGAAGAGGTTCGGCAGGGTCGCAGCCTGGTTATCCAAGGACCACCGGGCACGGGTAAATCGCAAACGATCGCTAATATAATTGCAACCGCTGTCTACAGCGGCAAATCAGTCCTTTTTGTTGCCGAGAAAGCTGCCGCGCTTGACGTCGTTCATTCTCGACTAAAACGAGTAGGTCTCGCCCCACTTTGTCTGGAGATACATAGCCGCAAGGCAACAAAGCAATCTGTCATCGCATCGCTGGAGGAATCAATTCGTCCGTCTGCCGGACTACAATTTGGCGGAAGGACCGCGGATGAGCTGCGATCCGCACGGGACAAACTCAACGCTTGGTCGAGTACCGTGCATCGCGAAATTGCAAGCACCGGTCGAACACCTTTTCAGGTGATGGGAACGGTTTTAAAGCTCAAGACTTCGCAAGCAAAAACCTTCGCCAGACGCTTGGACGCAGTTGACAACTGGGATCGAGCCACGATCGAAGAAGCCGAAAGAGCCGTGCAAAGGGCCGCGTCGGCGGTCGCTAAATTAGGGGGTGGCGCCTGTTGATCACATTTCGTACGGGGCCAGCGCAAAGCAGTTGAATCCGTTTGATGCTGACCGTCTCCGGGACGCTATCAGCTTGCTCGCTTCTTGCGCGCGAGAACTTTTGAGTGCAGGGCGCGACGCTGCAAACCTTCTGAAAACCGACCCCGGTCAGTGTGCACGCGATTACGTAAACCTGATAAAGGCTCTCAGGATTCTTGGCGACTTACCGGAAGGTTCGGAAGGATTGGTTTATAAACTCGAATGGAAGACGGAAAGAAGTCGAATTTCCCAACAAATTTCGAGAGCCATCACCTGCTTCGAATCCAGTGGTGGAAATCTGACACGGAAATACTCCGCAGCGTCAGAGCATGGCTCAAGATCAACTCTCCGCCAGGCCGCAAACAGTACACATCAGAGGGCAGAGCGACATTCGAGCGGCGCGTCAGGGCTGAGCTTAAGGCCCTAGCCGCCTATCGCGTGCTACGCGCCAATAAAGGCGACTGGACCCTGCCGCCGTCGCTATACGTCAATCAGTCCGAATGGATTGAGGCCCAGACCACGGCTGAAATCATCATCCACCATATGAGCCACGTATTGCCCTAAAACTAGGCGCAACGCGATTCTAGTAGCGGCCTATACAACAAAAATTACTTGCGAGAGATTCCCTGCACATGCCTCCATCAGCACAACTTGAGTACCAGAAACCCGGCCTTTTTGAGCCGTTACCCGGCCCACGAAAGCTGTTGCTCGGCTTCCCTAGACACACGCTGTTGGAGCTTCACGCGGCCGGTTTGGTACGCATTATCTGGGCACACTCGCCAGGGCGAAAATACCCGGTCGCAGTCGTTCATATCCCGAGTCTAATCGAATACCTCCAGCGTGAGGAAGAAAACGCTCGTTGGGCCAAAGCTGAAGCGATCCGCAAAACCTATCAGGAGCCGCAGCCGGACACGGCTGATTTGCAAGCCTCAGTGTTTGGAATGCAAGCGCAGGAGGTGACAAATGATTAGCGGGTTAGGACCACCGGGAAGCCCTAGCGGCCCCCGAGGTTCGCTAAAACCTCGGAAGGCCGGACGTAAAATAGACGTCAGCTGGGCGAGCCAAAAGTACTCAACAAAAGTCGCAGAAGCAAGCCTGCTTCAACCAAGGCGCACCAGGGGGTTATCGTGAGCGCGGGTACAGAAAAGCTCACCTCTCTCGAAGCGAAGCTCTTCTCTCTCGTGCTGGACCCAAACGCGGCTCAGGGAGAAGTAGTGACCGGCGCGCAAAAGCTAATCGAATCCTGGCGCAAGCGCGGCGTAACCGTCCAGCAATTCACTGAGCCTGCATGGGAAGGATTGCCGGTGAAGCAGTCCGCCCCCGATTTCGGGCTTTGCACAATGTTGTGGGGCAAAAACAAGGGGAAATTCTTCATGGATGTTTCCCCGAGCGAACTCCGTAGCGCGGCTAAATGGGCTAGTAGCATGCCAGATACAGCCAGGAAATTCGCCGACTTCATTTCCAACGTTGAGAAGTTTCTAGCCCAAAGCCGGTAAACCCAATATGCCCACTTACCAGAGTACAGGACTGACCAGCAGACAATCGGCTTTAGCGGCTAACGTAGCGGCCTATGTAAGTCTGGTGATTGATCGCTCGGAATCGATGTCCTCACTCCGCAGCAAAGTCATCGAGGCGACGAACAAGCTGATCGCCGACCAGCAGAAGACCGGTGGACAAGCGTTTCTGAGTCTGGCGACTTTCGGCGGCAGCGTGTCGATGGTTGCCGACGCGGTGCCGGTCGCACAAATCCAGCCACTCACGGAAGAGAGCTACGCGCCGTTTGGAGGCACGGCCCTCAACGACGGGGTAGGCCTCTCGATCCAGGCTATCGGCAAGCACGCCGTCAGGAGAAGCCGGGTACTGATCGCGATTGTCACTGACGGTGAGGAGAACAGCTCGCGTCAGTTCTCGATTAGCGACGTGCGGGACATGGTCGGTTACCGGCGCGCCAGCCACGACTGGCAATTCATCTTTATCGGCCCTGCCTCATCGTTTTCATACGCACGCAAAATAGAAATTCCAGACCGGAACATCGTCGAACTTGATTCCGATATCGGTCAGCTGCTGGACCGGCTCAGTAAAGCTGTTGGCGCGTTTTTACTGGGCGATTCGCGCTACGTACTGCGCCTTCACGACAAAACCTAGAACAAGAGATTTCATGCCAACCTACAGATCACCTGTCCGAAGATCGTACACCGACCTATCTCCGCTACGTGAAGCTATTGATCGGTTGACCATCCCCGTCTTGTGGCAGCGCCTGGGTCTGCCTGGACACGTAAAGGATTTCTGTTGTGTCCGATCACCGTTGCGCGACGACGACCGCACCGCCTCGTTCTCGATCTACGCACGCGGCACACGCTGGAAAGATCACGGCACTGGAGAAGGCGGCGATTCGTATGACCTTTTTCAGAAGGTTATGGGAATGGACCGCAAACAAGCCTTCCTGCCGTTCCTGGATCTGGCTGGAATTCGGCGACGTTAACGCATCACCCCCGGAAAGAGATCCCATCAATGCAGCATTACGAATTTAACTGGCAGGCTTGTTCTGTTCGTGCTCGGTCTCGTCACTGTGCTCTGCCGTCGGCATGCCGTGTCCGATGGGATCAACCTACTGGTTGGGACCGACATTGCTGGTGGGTTGTCGACATTTTCGAGCTTTGCCTACGGGACGGTCGTGTTGATGTCAGGTTCGGCGGCGAGCTTGATATTTGCCTCCGCCTACGTCTTGATTAGCCTGTTCTTGGGCTACGTCGCCGTAGTTTGCGGCCAACAGGTTGCGAGACCATTGTTCCCTTGAGTCGGATTGGGATCATAGGGTTGCAGGTTCGAGCCCTGCCGGGTGCAATTCAAGTCTGGTAGCCGACTAGAAGGCGAAAATCATTTCTCGAGATCGGGCTACAAAGCTGCTCTTAGAATCCTTAGCCCGTTTTTCAATTTTGCTCGACGGTCGGACGTGTCATGTGCGGATAAATCCGCGCAATTTATTAGCATGCGGATACGCGTTTTTTTACAATCCACAGGCACAATGAAGCTTACCCCTCGCAACGCCGCGGCGATCGCCCAGTATTGTATGCCGAACTGGTCGGCATTACGCCACTATGTCGACAATGATCTCATCCCGTCCGATCAGGCGATTTGCACGAACGCTCTCGTAATGCGATAATGGGGTCACCCAGGACGGATTTACTCGTCGACACTCCATGATTCTCAAGGGAGGCGTATTTGTGGGCGGCTAATGGAGCCTCGGCGATCACATTTAGAACGAAGCTGCGTTCAACTTTTATCCTCCCGCGCAAGGACGTGCGCAAGCGTTCCCACCCTCTTAAACCACAGGAACAAAGACTATGAGTGCTCTTCACGTCACACTCAAAAACACCCAAGGAATGGCGGTTGGCAAGGACCGTATCGAACGATTTCAGGCCTCATTTCGAGGAGAGGTGATCCAGCCGGCTGATTTTGCCTATGAAAAAGCGCGGAAAATCCGGAATGCCAGCATTGATAAGCACCCCGGTATCATCGCACGATGCGCAGGCATAGCCGATGTAATGGCTGCTGTGAACTTCGCGCGCCCATGGCGTTCCCACAGATGCAAACGTTACTGGACGGGGCTTTCCCGGACGGTAACTATAACTACTGGAAATCGACCTTCCTGCGCGAGCTCAGCGATGATGCGATCGCCTTGCTTGTGGAGCATGCGAACCGGGCGACGTCTCCTCTTACGGGAGTGGTTATCGAGTACTATGGCGGAGCTGCGAGTCGGATTGGAGTCGCCGACACTGCTTTTGCGCAGCGTCAAGCCCCCTTTGACCTGGATAAGTCAGATTGGGAGCTGGACTGAGCGGCGATACGACAAACGCGTCTAGAATATTATTAGTAAGACCGTACTCGCTAGTGTTCCACTTTACTTCGCCCGCAGTACCGCTTAAACCAGTAACGCCGAATAGAGCCACGCTACAACCGGTTACGGATTCAACAATATCAGCTGGACCAGTTTCAAAGACGCCATGAAAATATATATTGGTACTGTTGCCCGTAATACTAACTGGGACAGGTGTACTCTCACATTCACAATTTTGCCAAAACACATTAGATGCGCCATTAACAAGAACAGCAGTAGTGGTATAATGTTCTGGTTGAACAGAATAAAGAAATAGTGGGCCCGTACTGTTTATTTGAAAGCCAGTAGCTGGACCACTGGCAGCAAGAGTACCCCACGAACCGTTTTCAAAAAATCCACCCCCCGCAGAGAATACAAATGCTGTAGAGGTAGCAGATACAGTTTGGAAGAACGTCATTCGAACATCGATTACTAGAGACGAAGGATCACCAGCCCAACTCAATACTCCCCCAGTACTGGTTTGGTAAATATCCATTCCTACAATAACAACTCCACCTGTTCCATTTCCTGTTACTGAGAGTGCCGCCGTTCCACTGGTAGTAGCAATAGTTAGTATACTAATATTAGCACCACAGCCGAACATTTTCTTCCCAGCACCCAGAACTAATTGCCCTGTGTATTTGTAGGTTCCGGGAGGAAAATACACTTCGTTACTTGCGGCATAAGCTGCATTAATTGCTGAAGTATCGTCTGTGCTGCCATTCCCCGTCGCCCCATACGACTTAACATTAACGCACACAGAAGTAGGATAGGGATAGACTGGGTCTGGCCACGGGCTACCTTTAGCTGCAGAGTTTATTCCAGAAGTTCCACCGCCGGCAACTGCGGTGTTATAATATAGCGCTGGTGTACCAGAGGTGCTGGCATTGGTATATTGAGCTATTTTTCCGGTTGAATCGGCAAATGTTTGTAGGGCAGATGGCACAGCCGAAAGGTTTGGCCATTGGAAATTTTCAATATGCCAAGCATTGCCGCCGCTACCAGAGGACCCAGTTTTAATTGTTCCAATATCAAAAGGTGTATTAGCTGTGATTGTGCAATCATATGCTCCCCACCACATCATACCATTTTTAGGTTGGAACCCAACTCCGCTAGGATTGTTAAATGTACAGTGGATAAAATTAGCTGCGCGGCATTGTCCAGAATTGGCCGAAGTGATCGCCCCATTAAACGTGCATCCTCGATAAAGTATTTCATAACAATCGTTATGGCTTAACGCAGTATTCGTTCCGGCAGCATTACAAGTTACGTTCTCAATAACCCCACCACCGCCAGTCAGGTCACATCTTATGACGTTAGTAGTTGCGCTATCTCCCGTGAGAACACAACCACGTAAAGAGGTCTGTTGCGCACAAGCCCAAAGCACAACATCACTGCACCCGGCATTACCCGGTCGAACAGTAAAGTTGATATCGCGGAGATAAATATAAAAAGTATTGTTCGTCGTCCCATTCGTACTGTTTGTTGTTCGAGTACTCCAGTCAGTCGAATAAGCTGCCTCGTTGTACCCGCCTGCCGTTACGACAAATGGATTTGCCCCAGAGGCAAAATTGGGGCTATTAGCCGCCAAAATAACGCTCGGGTGATTATTGGGATCACCGAATATCTCTGTATTCTCCCAGAGGATCAGAGTGTTTTTAACTAGATATGTTCCTGGCGGAACATAAATTGACACTGGCAGAAATACATGATTTGCGCCTTGATACCTGCCAATATTTAAGGCGTCTAGGAATGCCTGGGTATCGTCGGTCACCCCATCACCAACCGCATTAGCGCCACCATAGGCAGATCCATTTTTGACGTTTCTGGCTCCGCTCTGCTGAATCGATCCATAGGGTACTGAGCCACCACCGGAATCCACAACTCCTGTCGAGGCGGCCCGTGGTGCGGTAGCCGTAATACTGGTATCAGAGTTAAAAGTGAACTTGGCCGGATTAGTGCCAAAATTCACAGCAGTAGCCCCGGTAAAGCCGCTCTCCGTAATTGCTACAGTTGTTACTCCACCATAGGTCGAACCATTAGATGGACTAATCCCGGTGACACTGGGCTCCCCAGCGGCGTATTGATCGGCGCTGGAGGTGGCGCTTGTGCCCTGTGGGGTTGTCACGGTCACATCCACCGTGCCCGCGCTCCCCGCTGGAGTTTTGCAGGTGAGGCTCGTAGAAAAGCTCACCGAGAGATTAGTAGCAAGGCCAGTCCCCACGTGTACGCTGGTAGCGCCAGAAAGGTTTGTGCCAGTGACGGTGAGCAGCGTACTGCCAGCTGTTCCCCCACTCTTAGGGCTGATATTGGTCACCGTCGGTGGCCCCGGAGGCGCTCCCGGCTTCAGGGCGCAGAGCAAGCTTGACCAAACAAGAGTGTTGTTAGGTGGAATGGTCATGGTCTGACTGTCATTGTAGCTCCCAGCCGCGCCCGAAATAGCCGCTTCGATCCAACGGGCAAACGGTCCGGTAATCTGGGTCGCACATCCGCTTTGCAATGTGCCGGGAGTGCCACCGCCATTGTCTACTAGGCAGCTAATTAGGATCTCGTTTGCGCTAGCCGTAGTAATACTCCCGCTACTGGCCGGGCTGCCGCTCCCGCTAGTGCTAGAGCCTGCGAAGACCAAATTCCCTTGGAGTTCCAGCATGCAAAGGCCTAGATAAGTCACTGTAGCATTGACGTTCAGAGTAACGGAATTAGTGCCCGCTGTGATTCCAGTACAAAGAAAGACTGCCCCGTTACAGCCCCCATCGGAGCTATTAACCGGCCCAACGATTAGGGAATAAGTATTGCCTAGAGTATCAGTCAGGCTAGGAGTGCCAGCCCCACTGACGGCAGCAAATATAAGATTAGTGTTGCCGGCCACTTGATTCGAGTTCCAAGGGACTTGCAACGATTGGCCACTGGCGCTATTGCCATTTGCCCCGTAATTAACCATTAAGTTGTAGGTAAACACCGCCGCAGTACTAGTCCCATTGGGAGTCGTAACCGTTGCGTTCACCGGTCCCAGAGCTGTGGCGATTGGCGCAGTTACGGTGATAGAAGTATCGGAGTTTACGTGGACATTTCCGCCCGTAATGGTCGCGCTGCCAAAGCCTACACTGGTGGCTCCAGTAAAATGGACGCCCGTGATAGATACCTGAACTCCTGCGTTAAAGGCACCGGTAGCGGGCGTCAGGCTAGAAATACTGGGTGCGTTGCTGCTTGTGGCCACAAACTTGGGAACGTTACTCTGGGCCCAGCCTAGGGTTAGTGTAATAGCTCCTGGCCCTATATTACCTGTATTGTCTGGGTCCATCGGTGCGTTACTAGTCGTATCATTCCACATCCAATTGGCCACCCCGCCGTAAGCTGTGTCTACGGCCGAGAGACGTGGACCGCCCCAAGGTCCGGTCATCCCAATAACGTATTGATTGGCAATCATTTTGTTGATCAGGGCTTGCCAGCAATCTACCTGTCGAGAATAATAACCGGTTCCCTCCTGATATTGCATAGGGCTCCACTCGCTAAACATTATTGCCGTATTCGTGGCGTTTCCCCAGTTATTAGACAAGCTATCTAGCATCGTAGCCGGGTCGCTATAGTTGCCATACTTAATATTCATGGCATAGCCTTCCGCCCCGAAGAAATCTAAAGGAGCTCCGCCGTTGGCTAATGCCTGATAAAGGTTAATCCTAGCTCGCGCTTGGCTAAAGTTGCCGCTACTATAATCTAAGGTTTTCCAGTCCGTGGAGTAAGGGCTTAAGTTGTACCCTCCGGCGGTCACCAGGAAGGGTTTGGGATCTTTCGGGTCCTGGAAATCCGGAGAATTGGGCGCCAAGACCAGCGTGGGGGGGGCGGTCCATTCGCCGAACGGGAGCGTTTGGCGCCACAGGATCAAGGTTTTCTTAATTAGGTAGGTGCCAGGGGGCACGTACACAGCAACCGCCGAGAGGAAGGGAGGATGGTTGTCTCTGCCTTGATTCAGCGCGTCCAGGAAGGCCTGGGTATCGTCGCTCACCCCATCGCCTTTTGCACCGTAGTTCTTCACGTTACGGCTACCGGCAGCGATTATATTTTGTGCATGGGCATTCAATGCCGTGCAAAGCAACGCGACGAGGACAAAAGACACCGCCCGAATGGGAATCATAGCTGGAAATCTGGTTCGCATAGCGCGTCTAGCGATGAAAGTCTCCGAATTGCTTTTTCGATACAGCCGACTCGAGACGTTCCTCCACTTTTCCTAGTAAGATTCAGTACGTCGCAGTAATCCCGCGTGGAATCGCTTGGCAAACGGTTTGCCCCAAGATCCAATGTGCGTGGGCTGTTCAGGCGCTTACCGCACACCTCTGAACCCAAGATTTGTAAATTTGGTAAGTGTCGCATGCAAGTCCCTCGTGATATTCCGCTTCGGATAGTGGGCTTTTCATTTTGCCCAAATCAGAGATGTAGCAAATGTAGTCCCCTTTCGATTCTGGTCAATGTATTCGTACGACACCTTCTTCCCGGAAATTTGCGAGATCAGCGAAAATGCTTCAAGAATCGAGATGGAATTACCGCGTCCGCCTCCAAGATTATAAACCTCACCGGACCGCGGCGCGTGTATAAACTGGTTCATGAATTGCGCGACATCCCAAGAATGAATGTTGTCACGCACCTGTTTACCTTTACAGCCAAAAACTTTATAGGTGAGGCCTTCGAGATTGCATCTAACGAGATAACTCAAAAAGCCATCTAGCTCGACGCCCGAGTGGTTCGGACCGGTAAGACAACCGCCTCGCAAGCAGCAGGTTGGCATCTCGAAATAACGTCCGTATTCCTGAACCATCACATCGGCAGCCGCTTTCGACGACCCGAAAATCGAATGCATGGAGTTATCAATCTGAAAGGTTTCCTTAATCCCGTCAGCATACTCGGGATCGGCAAAGTCCCAGCGCGTTGCTTGCTCAACCAGGTTCAACCGGTTCGGTGCGTCTCCGTACACCTTGTTGGTCGACATGTGAACAAAAGGCGCCTCCGGGCAAGCGCGCCGGGCCTCGAGGATTTCCGCATGTTTCACAAATTTGTGCGTCATCGTGCCGCGGAGCCACAACCAGCTTACAAATACGCTGCTGCTTACAAAGCGTCTTGCTCCCTCGAGAGCCCTGAGCGACTTGTCAAAAAGTTGTCCAATTTGTGCAGCCTCTAGAACATTTAAGGTGCCGATCGCGTTGACATCAAAATCGTCAAATGGGCGGGTCGCGGCCACGTCGTGACTTGGTTGCGCGGCTGTGTGAACGATTGCGGCGGGCCTAATTTCTGCAACGACGTCCAGAACGCATCGATGACAAAAAGTGAAATCGCGCGTACGCAGGGTCGGATCGAGTACAGCTCAGAAAGGCGGTATCCTGTCCGAACGCTCTCCCTAGTCCGCACACCCCGATCAACATGAGAGCTGTCGCGAATTTGCCAAACTGATCGGGCGCCATCGACGCGGTAGAAATGAGTATTCCAAGGAAGCGCAAACCCTGACAAATGATCGAACTGCCACCGTAGTAAAGCGTGGCGCGGATTTTTGCTCCATACTTGATACGGTCTCCGACGAACCGCACCAACGTTTCAATCATCGAAGGTTCAGCGCAGAGGCCGCGGTTTCCCTGGGCTGAAAACAACACACGAGCAGGAAGCCAACGAGAAATGCAAAAAAAACATTGACAGGAAATACGCCCAAATGACTCCCGAACAACATCCCGCTATAGAGGATCGCTGCCAGCACCGTCAAAAGCGCAATGGCAGTCGTACGCGTCTCAAGATCTCGCTGCACCAGGACGCATCGGTGCGTTAGCCAAAGCGCTCCGACGAGCAAAAAAAGAAATCCGCTCAGACCCACAAAGCCAAATTGGACGAGGATTTGCGTGAGTTGGTCATGAACCACTTCGTCACGAGCAACAATTGTCCCGTTAGGCGAATGCAACTCATGACTGCCGAACCACGTGTGAAAGAGCGGGTTAGTCACCATATTGCGAAAACTGCAAAGACGATCGCTAAAAGTTTCGATCCTGAAGGTTTGCTCGGCTAATGCAGAATCGCCGGGAAGTTTTTGTTGAAGGTAATCTAGCGAGTCGAGCAAAGGATCCGCGTTCACGATGAGCATGACCAGAAGAGCGGTCACGAGTCCATAGAATCCGAGTGTCGTTGAAGCGCGACGAAAGCAAATCCAGCCGATCACCCCTAGAGCTAAAAGCACCCAGCCGGCACGGGAAAGGCTTGCCCAGCAGCCCCCCATGAAAAGGATGCCTACCGGGATTTGCCAAGATGTGCGCTTAGATCCTTTCAAATGAGTAAAAAACGCGAGCAATGCCAGGACGGCCATCATGACGGTCAACGCATGAGGCGAATTCAGAGTCGAGAATGGACGCGGCCGAACATCGTCAAGCTGACTCACGACAATGGTGTACCCAGTGTGTAAATAGTCGATCTCGAAGCCGTTTAGGCCGAAAATCTGTTGCCAGATCCCATAGAGAGCAACCGGGATATAGATGACGAGGCAAAAC
>Ga0182036_10000920_pt1 | contig 13563 bp, 10 predicted proteins | sample sta12Cox44000080_FD_125966 | JGI IMG/M metagenome (GOLD analysis project Ga0182036, IMG submission 125966) | Lab enrichment of tropical soil microbial communities from Luquillo Experimental Forest, Puerto Rico - statoxic.12C.oxic.44.000.080 | ecosystem: Environmental > Terrestrial > Soil >...
CAAGGTCGCGGTAGATTTTCATGTTCTCATTCCGCCCAGGCACGTATCCTTCCACCTCCAGTGTTTCCCAGTTTCCTCCCTGGAATCCGAGGGGCACGGAATCGTCGTAACTGACGGCGATAACTCCGGGCAGTTGCTCGAGACGTTCGCGCAAGCGGCGACAAAAGCTATCTGTGCGTTGGGCATCGTAGCCGGCAGTGGAAAAATCAAATTGGGCAAGCGCTACACCGTTTGGTGAGAAGCCCGGATCGATCGCGCGGGCAGCCCAAAAGCTCTCTAGGAACAGGGCCGCGCCCACCAAAGCGACAACTGCCAGAGCGATCTCGGACATCACCATGAGTCCGCGCAGCTGGTGCGCGTGAATACCTGGAACTCCGCTGCGGCCACCTTGCTTCAATTCCTCATTAATATTGGCCCGCGACGCGTGCAGAGCGGGAGCCAAACCTGCAAGAACTGTGACGAGGACGGCCAACCCGGCGGTGAAGCCCAAAACCCGGCCATCCAGTGGCGGAGCTAGCATCGCGGGGCTGGCGACGTCGGGAAGAAGCCAACGCAGGGCGCTGCCGAGGAACCTCGCCAGTACCAGACCACCCAGCAAACCGGCAAGCGCCATAACTAAAGTCTCGGTGAGAAGCTGGGCTATCAATCGCGCAGGCGTAGCGCCTAGCGCTAAGCGGACACTAAATTCTCGTAGGCGGCCGGTGGCACGAACCAGCAGCAAGTTGGCTACATTGGCGCAGACGATCAACAGAACCACGCCCCCAGTGCCCATCAGGATAGCTACAGGAGTGAGCAAGATAGCCTGTGTGTTGAAGTGCGATCGCCACACCGGGAGCACCGTCGCGCCGATGCCCAGATTTGAGTCTGCATCGGCCTTCGCCATGCGATCGGCAAGAGCCTGCACCTCGGCGCGCGCCTGCTCGATGGTAGCGTTCGGGGCCAGGCGGCCTAGCAGCATAAAGTTGCGAGTATTGCGGTCTTTCAACATCCATACGCCGGTGTGAGTAAGCTGGCCATACATTGTGAGCGGCACCCAGAATTCGTAGTCCAGCCCTGCATGGACGCCATGGAACCCTTCAGGCGCTACCCCAATGATGGTGAACGGAGTGCGGTTGATCCGCAGAGTGCTTCCAATCGCTGAAAGATTCGAGTTGTAGTGAGATTTCCAGTAGCTGTGGCTGATTACTATGACGGCATGCGCATTCTGCGAATCGTCGCGTTCTTCGGTGGAAAAGAAGCGGCCAGCTTCGGGTTTAATCCCGAGCATGTCGAAAAGGCTACCCGAGGCCATTTCGCCCCATACTCGTTCCGTGTTGGGAGCATCGCCAACCGAGAACACATAGCCGCGGTAAGCGGTTACGAAATTAAGTGTCTGCAAATTGTCGCGGAAATCGCGAAAGTCGAGGTAAGAAGTGGTGATTGGCTCGCCATTGGGTGCAGTGTTCTCGATAGCCACGACCCGTCCCGATTGCTCAGCTCGGGGTAACGGATTGATGAGCAACGACCGCAGCCAACTGAAGACGGTTGTATTAGCGCCGATGCCGACTGCGATGGTGAGAATGGTTACCGCAGCGAAGCCTGGACTGTTGCGAAAACTTCGTAGCGTAGAGCGCAAATCCTGGAGCGACTCGGTAATCACGCTGTATCCTCCTCACTCGTGCCGTGAGGCGCCGTGATTCATTCCAACCGCGATGAATCCCGGGGTTTTACCCATACTGAGGCATCGCGTTACAACAGAACCACGTCGTGTGCAGCCACGACATCCTCCCCACATTCGAGAAGCGTACCAAGACCCGTCTACCCTGTACGCTAGCAATTCTTCGACCGTCTCGAAAGGGCCAGAAACTCTTGATCGCAAGGTGCTGCCACATCGGATGCAGAAAGACCAAGCGATAGGGAATGTCCGCTATCTAAGTATGGTGTTCAGAAGTGGACAAAATTCGGCCACTCTGATTGCAGTGGTAAGATCGCAACCGCAAATCCAAGTCACTTGATGAGACTCTGAAGCAGCACGGCTGACAATGAACTTTAAGTGCATTTTCACTACATTATCTTCTCCAGTCATTCATCCCTAGGCCGTTGGCTCTCTTGTCGTCATTTCCTAATCCGCCTAGTTTTAGCGTTTCAATCCTAGCTTTCTGGTTGGTCTGGCACGCCATGGAACAACGTCCTACTGCCGTACCATGCTCCATCTGCGGCAAGCCTGTGCTCCTCGCGGAGTGCAAGAGCAATGACAGTGGGGAGCCTGTACACGAATCCTGCTATGCGGCAAGACTCAACGAAGAGATTGAGAAACGCAAGGCCGCACTGGATAAACGGCGAGGGTAGCGCGGGCTCACTGCTAGCGCGCTTTCGCTTTCTCCATTGACCCAGAACTTGGTGATTATTTAACTTCTTCCACCTCACCCGTGCTGCTTTTGCCGCCTCTTGGCCCCTCCGCCATCCCTACAAATGCCGCGAACGAATACCCAACAGCTACCTTTCGCGATACGCCCGCTTACGTGCCGCGGCATCTTTGTGGATGTGAGGACGACCGCTCATACGCGGGACAAAACCACTTTTGTCCGCAAAACTCGGCCTACTCGCGCTACCGCTCTTTCATCGCCCCCGAATCGCCCCCTTCTGCGCACACAAACGCATGGTCATATCCACTACCAAATCCGATGGCGAACAAAGCGAATATGATACCCTGTCGTCCGTGTGCATTCGGAATCTTGCGAGGGCAAGCGGTGGCACGAGGCAGTTTTGACAACTTTCGCGGAAATAGCGACTCGAGCCCCCTAAATTTGCGTACCTCAAAGGAAAGAAATAGAGGAGGCCGAGTTCGCACAAGAAAGGCCGTCTTCCGCCTAGTCGGGGAAGATCAATGAAAGACCATCGCGAGTTAGTAGTTTCTCCATCTTGCCGAAGTGGCACAATTCTCTGTCGTTGTAACGGCTGTGCCTGGAATCGAATAGTTGCAACTGCGGGATACGATGTACCTGTGGACGCAGCCGACGCAGCAGTAGCGGCTTTTCGCACTCACGAATGCGGCAGCTATCCGACACAAGAAGAAATTGACCAAGTCGTTGCTCGTATCCTCGGCAAGGCTTAGGCAACCCAAGCGCCGGTCCCTTTTTAAAGCATGGTCGAACAGCATTCCGCCAGATACGCCCGAGCGGACAAGCTACTCAGCAAGCCCATCTCACTGGAGGAGTTGCACCAGAACCGAATGTGCCTGCTCTCCACACGACTGTGGGAACAATCCACCGCATTCGTCAGATGGCGGCTAACCCCTACAGAGTGCTTGGGTGGTGATATGGCGCGAAGAAGCGACTACTCAGAGAACTCGAACTTAGTGCCTCCACCGCTCTTTGCTCGATACATGGCAGCATCGGCGTTGTTGAGTAGCACTTCCTCAGTTTTTCCATGATCAGGATAGATGCTGATTCCCATGCTGGCTGAAACCCGCAGATCGTGCAGCCCAATTCTGTGAGCGGCTTCTATTGATGTCGCGATCTTTTGGACCGCGGTGGCGACGTCCCCGGTACCCTTAATCTCGGGCAAGAGAATAACGAATTCGTCGCCGCCGTAACGGCTCACGGTATCGCTGCTTCGCAAACAAGTAACTAAACTATTCGCGATCGCCTTCAGAAGAGCGTCTCCCACACCATGCCCCAACCTGTCGTTAACCGACTTAAAGTTATCAAGATCAATGAACACCACGGCGAGTCTGTCACGGTGTCTGTGAGCCGCGCTAAGCGCTTGTGCGAGCCGATCTTTAAATAACAAGCGATTGGGAAGCCCCGTGACGGGATCATGGTAGGCCAGGTGAGACATCCACTCCTCCCGGTTCCGCTCAGCTTGCAGCCGTACAGTGATGTCGCGAGCAATTGTGGAAGCACCTACAATATGACCTTGCCTGTTGCGGATCGGGGAGATGGTCAGTGCGACATCAATCAAACGACCGTCCTTGTGTTGGCGAACCGTTTCATAGTCATGCAGCGATTTGCCCATCTTGGACACAATGTTCTTAAGGTCATCAAGTGGATTTGTTGGAAGCAGTATCGACACGTGCTGACCAATGACTTCATTGGCGGCGTACCCATACATTCGCTCAGCAGCAGGATTCCAACTTGTAATCACTGCGTCCACGGTTTGGCTAAACACGGCGGCGTCAGAATCGCGCACGATAGCTGCAAAAATGTCATTACTTTGGAGATTTTGCTGTTCGGACATATAAGCACGCCAGAGCTGCAGTTTGTCGGTCTGGCCGGACAATTCCTAATTGCGACTGATGGTAGAAGCAGCAGCAAGGTTGGACGGCTGCAGTGAAATTTAAAAAGTAACCAACGTAACCGATTGCTCTTTATGGTCTAGCTTACTTCCTGCCTTCATGTCCGTTCGTCTCAGCGGTCCCAGTTGACCTTCTGCAGCCGTTCGGCCCCGTGCCGGTGCGTGAGCGCTGAACTCCGACGGCTGGCACGGCGAATAGGTTCTCCGGAACGCCGCATAAAAGGCACAATGGCGTGTGTTCAGGCAAGCCGGTCAGCGTGAGCAAATGGACGAAAGAGAAGGGTATCAAGTGCCCTCCTCCGGTGATCGCGCAAGCAGGCCCCTGAAGTATCTGAGCTTCCTGAGAGGCCTAGCGTGAGCGCAGGTTGGGATTTCTAGGAAAGTCTTCGACGCACAACGCCAATCATACCGATCAAGCCACCGCCCAGCAGCAGCAGAGTAGAGGGCTCCGGCACAGCGTCGAACGCACCCTGATTGAAGAGAAAGGTCGGGGTCGGTGTTGACCACGAGAATTCGACGGTATCAAACACTGTGTGCGCCGATTGCTGAAGGTTGTACATGCCCCCTTGCTGGGACTGACTGTTAACTTGGTGCCCCCGCAGCAAATAGGTGACGGTCGTAGTCGGGTTGCTGGGTGCAGAGAACAAAGCAAAGGCCGTAACCGGCGTGGAGAACGTCTCGAACACACTGCTTGCTGTGCCCGTGCACCCGCCGGAACCGCAGGAACCTGTGCCGCCGACGAAGGTGAAGGTGACTGTCGTTGGGGTCAAAACTGGGTTGGGTGTGCAGCCAATCGGGGACGCGCAAGTCGTGAGTGTGAACGGCAACAACATACTTTGCGATGCGTGAATACCGGCAAAGTTGAGGTAAGCATTAGCAAGAACATTCGTGCTGAAAACTGAAAGCAAGCACAAAAGCAGTGCACAAAGCAGGATCTTCTTCATGATTGCCTCTCCAAAACTGGAATTTCCGACACCCTAGGACAGGGTTATTAGTATACGCCTTACTAGCCGATTGCCAACATCACAAACGATGCTCTACGAGATAACTATTTTGATACCAGCTGGCGTAGGTTGAAGTGCGACCACAGGAACCTCGCCGAAAACGGGTTGCAAAGCTAGCTATACGAGTTCCGTTGTATGCAAGCAATTGCACATTGAGTGCATCTTCTGGTCTTAGCCTGCGTATTTTCAGTACATTCGAGGATGGTAACGCGCGTGCTGGAAGCACCAGATGCCTTCCGTCTGGCCGTATCAGTGGCAGCCGAGTCCACAGGGAGGAAGCATCCTACGAGTTCGTGAAGCTGATTGCCTTGATTGCGCTGGTCGTCTTGGTGATTGTCGTTCTTCAGTATTTTGAGAGAACGCAATCGCCGAGAGCCTGAATAACTGGATTCCCTAAAGTAGGGCGGAACTCGCTTTCGGCATTCCGACCTACAGTGGCCTTTGGGGAAAACGCCCAATTTCGCGGAACTTAAAGCTCTACTTTAAGTACGTGTTCAGCAGATTAGCCAAGCGCAATCCAGCTTGGACAATCCGCTGCTCCGCCACCGTGCGCATTTGTTCGCAGTAAGCTTGATCGATAGTGTAGGGTCCTTTGCCGTCGCCAACCGGAGCCATATACACCTTGCTTTGGGCTAGCAGAGCGCTCTCAGTTATCCAAACATCGACATCCAGATCGGTGGATGTGACATTTTGCGGAGGCAGGACCGCTGCAACCGTAATGACCTCCTGCACGTTGTCCGAGTTCCCCACTGCCCCGTCCCATAGTGCGTGCAACTCTGATACCTTCTCAGCGCCCTTGCAAGGCGGTGGGTTCAACAGCACCAAGTTGCCGCCTGCGTCACCATGCGGCTGTACCTTGGTAAATCTTGCGGCGTTGTGCAGCGGCTGGTGCACGTCACCGACCAGGTGCAAAAGCCACACTAAGTCGTACGACTTTACTCGGCTCGGCGCTTTCGACTCGAGTGCCGGGGCAAGTATCTTGATCTGCGTTTCTGCATTGGGGGCAAGGCTCGGTTCCACCGGTGTGCCATCCTGACTGATTGGCGTGTTCACGAAATGCCAGTATTTATGCAGATTCTTGTCGCTGTAGCCGAGATTTTGGTTACCGCCAAGGGCAGGCGGTTGGTTTCCTCCAGCAGGCCCATCTGCCTTGTAACTCTTGTCGCCGCGAATTTGGTCCGGCCAGGTTGCAGCTATCATGAACAACATCAGGTTCTGCTGATCTGGGGTGAGGCCCGCAGGTAACTTGCTCTTCCAAGCTGCATACGACGGGTTTAGGCGGAGAAGCTTATCCGCACGAGCCTTTGCCGGCGGCTGCAAGTGCTGGTACGCAACATAAGCAACAGCCATGTGGCCAAAGCCGTTCCATCCATAAGAGGAAGAAGCGAATGAGAAACAGGACAACAGCACCGCCAACGTTCGTCGCACGATCCCTCCTTGCTTTCAATGTTCGTGTTAGCGAAGGGTACCACGAGGGTCGTTTTGTGAGCATTGCAAAGCTGCGATTAGCGTGCCTTCTAGTTGGGTTTCCGGTTCGTGGAGATATCTGGTAAGCGAAAAGACAGGGTGAAAGTTCGGCGCCTTCTCGCTTCTAGTGCTTTCTATAGCGTTCGAATCTCGAATATCTCCAGACCACGCCGCCGGGCTTCATTAGCGAATTCGGCTGTGTAATCCGGAGCGCCTCGTTCTGTTCCGTCCCAGATGATTGCGGCGCCCACAGTCGCGCCCGCTTCGTGACCGATTCGAATCGCCTCATTCAAGACTTCCTGGCTGGCGGCAATAAACGGTTCCGCCCCACCGGCGTTGTCCATGATTACAAGATCCCCTTTAGCACTTACGTCATCAAGGATGCAATCGTAGAGTTCGCCCCAGTCGCCTGGACGGTCGATCACGGACTTCTTGCGAAACCGCTGCCGGTCGAAGGGCAAGATGACTCTTCTTCGCAGGTTCGACTTCCCTGCCTCCGCGAGGCTGATCAGGTCGGCACCACACGCTGCCGAACTGACTAGCGTCGCCACCTTCTTCTCTTTCAGCAGCGCTTGCACAGCTTTGCTTACTTGCTGGATGTTGGCCGCCGGAAATCGCGCCACACTTGCATCACTCGCATCAATCCGTCGGCCTGCCAGCGCAAGAATCATTGTCACCGCCGCCGACTAGTCTCGCACAACCGCCACGATTCTCGGTAATTGAGGGCACGCGGCCTACCGTTCTCAGTATTTGGCGGTAGCCAGCTTCGGCGTCTTTCCTTCCAATTCGGCCGCGAGTTTCAGGTAACGCCTCGCGCTGGTCGGATCTCCGGTTCTGCTAGCGATCTCTGCAGCGTGCCGGAACATCTTCACATCCTGAATCCCTACTCCCAGCGCCGCATTCATCGGATTGCGTGCCTCGGAATCGCGCCCGTTCACGTGCAACGCCCACGCGTAGCAATCAAGTGTGAAGACCTCGTGACGTCTCGTATATTCGCGTGTTGCAACCTCTAATGCCTTAGCCGGCCGATTCGCATAGTCGGCGTAATACAGGATGAGTTCGTGGTTAGAGTTGTCCGCCTTTGCGGTTTCCAGCAGCGACTTCTGCTCGAACTCCGCAAACGCGTTCTTCGCCTCACTCCTTCGCCCAGCAAGCTTCAACGCCACGGCTAAATCAAAAAGGTTCTCCGCATGCGGAGCAGCGTTGTATCTCTGCTTTAATAGCAAAACCCCCTCTTCGTAGCGTTGCTGCTGAATTCGCACTTTCGCCAGATTCCCCAGCGCGTAGTGGTATCCGGGAAACATCGTCAGGGCGTTTTCCAGCAGGCCCTCGGCCTCGGCGGTCTTTCCCATCCCGAGCTTAAGGTGCGCCATCTGAGTCGTGATCCACGCGCGGTCTTCCGACTCGCTCGGCGGAGAGGACTCCAGTGCCATCTGCATCAGCTCCAGCGCACCGTCCGGATCACCGAACAATTCGCGCAGATAAGCCGCGCGCGTCAGTGCCGGCAGGTAGCCCGGCCGAAGATTCAGCATCTGCTGCGCCGCTTGTTCCGCATGGCTGTAATTGCCGAGTTCCGCGTTCGCGTCGGTCAGGAAGCTCCAGACCATTACGTCATCGGGCATCTTTCTGTTGAGTGGTTTTGCAGCTTCCAGTGCTGCGGCAAACTCATGCTTCCCCAGCAGCAGCCAGACTTCGACCCGTTTTCCATCGTAATTTCCGGGCGAGATGGCAAACGACTTCTGCAACGCCTGCTCACCCTGGGAATAAAAGTTTGGGTTTGACGTCTCTCGTGCGCGCCGCGCTAGGGCCAGGGCCAGCGCATTGTATGCCTCGTAGTCCTTGGCGTTCTTGTCGATCAGTTTCTGTGCTTGCTCCATTGCCTGCTGCGCCGGAGACAGCCTGGACTCTGAAACGGCCGCATTCTGTGCCAGCGCAGCACCAAGGCCCATCAAAACCGTTATTACCGTAACCAATCTCTTCATACTCCCTCCCTGTAATTCTTGAGGACAGGCTGCGTCCTACACAGCGGACGCAGCCATGTTGAAGGGCCTCAGGCCGTTACTGCACCGGGCAGATTCCGCCAGGCTGACCGCTGCATCCCGGCTGCCCCGGACCTACGTGGTGCGCATCGCGTCCGCTCTGCGCCGGCATAACGTACGGGAAGGTCGTGCCGTACCCCACGTCGTTGATGTTGACGCCATCGCCAATCGCAGCGCCGTAGGTGACGCGATCAGCCAGGATGCCCGCGACCACACGTGCAGCGATGTCGATCACGTCGTCCACCGGACGCCGCCCGTTCGGAAATCCCGCAACATCACCCGCGAGGAATCCCAAACGCTTCTGCTGTTCCACGGGTGTCGGAGGAATGCCGGTGTTCAACCGCAGAAGGTCTGCGATTGGTCCGGCATCGTTCGGTCCGCATCCGGGACAAATCGGGGCTGTGTACTGCACCAGCGGCAGCAAGTCGAGCCGCGGCGCAGGCGGTATCGGCAGGCCCAGTACGCTGTTGAACAAATGCGCCAACAGCGGATCAAGGAAGAACGGCGCAAACTGCGAGTCGTTGCTGGGGTCGCTGGTGCTGAAGGTATCCTTCGACCCCGTGCCAATGATCAGCTCGTTGATGAGAGAGTTCCCTTCGCGGTTGACCTGGACCCACTGGCCGCTGCCACGGGTTCCATTGTTCCGACGCACGGTAATCCGTGGACGAGCTGTCGATCCGTAGGTGCCGATCACCGCTTCTTTTTCGCCGGGCTGGTGGAGCTTGCCATCCACGGTCAACAGCGTGATGGGAACTTCCAGCACGATGCTGTTCACGTTGTAGCCCGCCACGGTGTCGGGGGCGTAGTTGTGGGTATCGTCAGCATCGACCGAAGAGCTCAAGATTCCACCCACGCCCATCCGGAAGTTCAGCGAGTCGAAAGCCGCACCCAGATCGACGTAGAAAGGATCGTCCACCGTTCCGGCGAACACCCGTATGTTGTCCTTGAGTTGATAGATTCCCTGCTGGAACAGGACGTTATAGCTTGGCATGGTCAGCGGGCCGACGTTCGTGGGCACCGCGTACAGCGTCTGTCCACCCGTCAAGTCGTAGACCTTGCCTTTCTTGATCATCGTGACCGTGTACGTCTGGCGAATGCCCAATCCTTCCGACCCCGGTCCATTGAGCGCCGTGATCTGGGGAATACCGGCAATTCCGCCTACGAATCCGGTAAATACGCCAGGCAACCGGTATTCGGTGTTGAAACGGAACTGGAAGGTGATGTCTTCCTCTCCATCGTGGTTGTTGTCGATCTTCATCTGGTAAAGTACGTTGGGATCGAACGGAAAGTAATTCGGTCCGTTTGCCGGCTCCAGCAACGGATCGACATTCAGGATCATCGTGACGCGATCGGGATGGTCATAGCTCACGAACGCGTACCAGTCGGTGACGTCGGCCCCCCGGTCAAGGGCGGTAATGGGCGCTTCGCGGTGACTGGATGCAAACATGTTGCCCGACACCAACATCAACAGCGCCATGGTCAGCACAAATTTCAGGTGCTTCATCGCTCTACCTCGCAGAGAATTGGCAGAAGCGCTCAGCCTTTCCACGCTGCAAGAGCGCGGCGCCGCACTCTTCACAATCGGCATAAGCGCTTCTACAGTCCGTCTTACGCACAGACATCCGCGACGGATTGTTTTTCTGCTTCAGTTTTTGCAAACTTTATTTTTGGCCTTTCAGACCAATCGAAGAATCCGAATACTGGGCAGAATTCGTACTCTATGACTACAGCGATGAGGCTAGGAATTCTGACAAGCTGCTGAGGCCGTATGTAGAGCACAAACTGCCCCCAGCCAGTGGCACACTGCAAGGGCGGAGCTGCATTTACTGTTTGGCGATTTGCAGGGCGGCTACGCGTGTCTTTGGCTCAGATTGCTTGATTGGCTGTGTTGTGTCTCGGCTTGCCTGGCTGGAAGGACGATCCTGAAGCACGTGCCGGTCTTGCCCTTCGTCGAACTCTCCACCGAGATAGCTCCCCCGGCGCGCTCAACAATTCCTTTCACCACCCAAAGTCCGATGCCGGTCCCTTTTTCGCCCTTGGTGGTAAAGAACGGATAAAATATCGACTCGATGTCTTCCGGCGCAATTCCGCAACCGCTGTCGCTGACAGAGACCTTGACCTCTCGCTCTGGCGCATCGATAACCGTTAGCTCTAGGCGCCCGCCATTTTCCATGGCGTCTATCGCGTTAGAGATTAAGTTGGTGAATACTTGCCGCAAGTCGCTGGCGGGAATCCTGACGTCGCCGTCGCTCTGGTAGTCCCGCCGCAACTCGATTCGGGCTGAGTGCAATTGAGGCTGGAATAAGGCACAGACATCATCGAGGATTTGCGAAACCTTGCTATCCAAGAGTTGCGGGCTTTCGCGATGCGGCGCCAGCGTCTGTTTGGTTAGGTTGGAAAGCCTAGTGACTTCGGATTCTGCGAGGTCTACGAGTTCCTTGCTGGTATCGTCCAGGGACGGGTTCCCGCGCAGCAGATGCATGACGTTATAAAGCGAATCCAGGGGATTGTTGATCTCGTGAGCAATCGTGGCTACCAGCCTTCCAGTCGAAGCCAACTTGTCCGATCTCCTCAGCGCGCGTTCCAGCTCATCGTGCAGCTTCTTGATTTGCGCGTCGGCCAGCTTGCGTTCCGAAACGTCGCGGATCGCCGCTGTTACCACCGTGCCTTCTTCGGTGGTCCGAGGGCTCAGACTGATTTCTACTGGGAACTCGCGCCCGTCTTTACGCAAACCGAACAGCTCCAGTCCGACACCCATCGGCCGGATGCGCGGCTCGCCAAAAAAGCCTGCGCGATGTCGCGGATGCTGCTCCCGATATCGCTCGGGGATCAAGATCTCAATCGAGCGCCCAATCAGTTCCGACCGCTCATACTGAAATAAACGCTCGGTCTGCGCGTTGACCAATGTGATTCTTCCAGTTTGGTCGACCATAACCATCGCATCAGGGGCGCCCTCCAGCAGAGCGCGAAACTTATCGTCCGCCTTCTTTCGCCGCGTGAGATCTCGGATTGCGCTGCTCACCAGCAGTCCGTCGGCGGTCTGGATAGGGCTGAGGCTGACTTCAACCGGGAATTCGCCTCCGTCTTTACGGAGACCGAACAGCTCGAGGTCTGCGCCCATCGGACGTTTTCGCGGGTCCTTCGCGTACAGTGTTCGGTGCAGCATATGGCGGCCGTGGAAACGCTCAGGCAGAAGGATTTCGACGGAGTACCCCAGCAATTCCTGTCGCTGATAGCCGAAGAGCTCTTCTGTTCGCGAGTTCACCAGAACGATCTTGCCCCTTGTATCGACGATCACCATGGCATCAGGCGCCGATTCCAGCAACGCTCGAAATTTGTCTTCTGCTGCTTTTCTGGCGGTCACGTCTCGAATGGCGCTGATCACAACCGTTCCATCCGGGGTGTCCGCCGGACTCAAGCTGATCTCGACAGGAAACTCACTGCCCTCCTTTCGCAAGCCCCATAGGTCCAAGCCGACTCCCATACCGCGAGTTCGCGGTTCAGCGAAGAAACCCGCCCGGTGTCCCGGATGTTTCGCGCGAAAGCGCGCCGGCACCAAGACCTCGACTTTCTGACCGATCAGTTCATTGTCCAAGTAGCCAAAAAGTAGTGCGGCTTGCTTGTTGGCAAGCACGATGCGGCCTTCGTGATCTACGATGACCATGGCATCGGGCGCTGCCTCCAGCATGGCTCGAAAAGTCGCAGGAATCCACGCCGCGGCTGTCAGGATGGGTCTCTCCGGATTCATTGAATTCGCAGCGCAGAATTACTGTTCAGGCTTCCCGGTCTGCCATGGCATTACCCAAATCGATATTCTTGCTTGCACCAAGCGTATCTCCGCTGATCGTTCGGCGGGAAACTCAGCAGGAGCACGTTATCAAAAGGCAAGGAAGTCGGCGCAACGTGCGTACATTATCTACACCTTAACTAGTTGTCGCAAAGGCTTGTTGCCTAGTTGCGCTACTATGGAACGTACTTTTTCAGGGTAGCGGTCGATCGGTTTAGTTAGGTTGCATGTTTCGGCATAATGTTGATCCATGCTTCGGGCTTTGAGTACCCGCCGCGAGTTCCTTAAGCGGGCCGCGTTGCTTAATGCAGCACTCGGCTTCGCCGGGCACGATCTTATCGGCAGTACGCCATCTAATTCCGCACCCCTGGAAAGCTTCGCCTACTCTGACGCTACTTTTGAGGCCGGATTACACCATCAGCAACTCATGGATACGCACTCCGTTCTCATGGGTCTTGACGAAGATGGCTTGATGAAGCCATTCCGCACGATGTCCGGCAAGCCCGCCGTCGGCGACGATCTCGGCGGCTAGTATATGTATAAGCCGGACTACGATTACCGCCAGGACAGCGCTGGTCTGTGTCCGGGAGGGACCTTTGGGCAGTGGGTCTCGGCCCTCTCGCGCTATCAGGCGATAACCGGCGATCAGGCCACCAGGGAGCGAGTTCAGCAGCTGAATCGACTCTATGCGCAGTCGGTCGGAGCCGGGTATTTCGACAAGAATCGCTTTCCCGCTTATTGCTACGACAAGCTGGTATGCGGTCTCATCGACTCCCACGAGTTTGCGAACGATCCAAATGCGTGGACCATTCTGGCCGAGACCACAGACATTGTGTTGCCGTATCTTCCGCCACATGCGGTAGATCGCGAGCTAAGGGCTGACGCAAAAACAACTTCACAGATTGGGTGAGATCGTGTAGTTCCACTTGGGTAGAACCTCGTGGGGCTTCAGGCGAAGCGCCTGGAGCTGTTCGGGCGTTGGTTCGGTGCC
>Ga0182036_10000923_pt1 | contig 13540 bp, 9 predicted proteins | sample sta12Cox44000080_FD_125966 | JGI IMG/M metagenome (GOLD analysis project Ga0182036, IMG submission 125966) | Lab enrichment of tropical soil microbial communities from Luquillo Experimental Forest, Puerto Rico - statoxic.12C.oxic.44.000.080 | ecosystem: Environmental > Terrestrial > Soil >...
CAGTTGCTGCGGTCGCGCTCCTGCCAGGTCTTGCCGGCATCCCTCGAATAGAAAAGGGCGCTGCGCGGCGATTCGATGAGGGCGTAAACGGAGTTGGGATTCGAGGGCGCAACGGTGACGGCAATGCGTCCCCAGGGTTTGGGAGGAAGGCCCGGCGCTGACTTTTCGTCGAGATCATTCCACGTGGCGCCTCCGTCGGTGGATTGGTACAACCCACTACCGCTGGCGGCGGTGGCACCGTCACCACCGGAGCGGAAGGTCCAACCCGTGCGGCGAAAGTCCCACAGACCAGCATAAAGAATTTTCGAGTTCTTGGAATCCATGGAGATCATGGAACAGCCGGTTGAGAGATTGGGGCCCTTGAGAATTTTGGTCCAGGTCTGGCCACCATTGGTGGTTTTGTAGACGCCGCGATCCTCACTGTCGCTCCAGAGTTTGCCGGGAACGCAGGCGTACACGACGTTGCCATCCCGGGGATCAATCAGAATTTTGGAAATGTGCTCGGAGTCCTTCAAGCCGAGGTTCGTCCAATTCTCGCCGCCGTCAGCGGAACGGTAGATGCCATCGCCGATGGAGACGCTGTTCCGCGTCCAGGCCTCGCCGGTGCCGACCCAAACGATTTTCGGATTTTGCGGATCGACGGAGATGGCGCCGATGGATTGCACCGTTTGCTTGTCGAAGACGGGCTTGAACGTGGTGCCGCCATTCACGGATTTCCAGACGCCGCCGCTGGCCGCGCCGATATACACGGTGAGCCGGCCATTTTCCTTGACCGCGGTAAGCGCAGCGACACGGCCACTCATGGTGGCGGAGCCGATGTTGCGGGCGCCGAGCCCGGAAATGGTATCGGAGTCGAATTTGCCTCCTTGCGCGAACAGTTGCGGCACCGACAAGGTTGAAGTCATAACGAAAAGAGCCGTGAAGCAACCGCGGGCGAATCTAGCCATAGATAAGTCCTCTATCCTTTTTTGTGGAATTTTCCGGCACCGGCGAGAAAGGCTCACGGGAATCGTCCGTTTCGATGGCTATTTCGTGCTGGCAGGCTTAGCCGCCGTTTTCGTAGCGGGGAGCGCGAAGAGCGAGTCGTCGAGAGGAAGATTTACCTCGATTTTTTCGACCGTATAGGCCGTGCGCTCTTCAGATCCGGCTTCACCCCTCTGAATCGCGAATGGGAAGTAGATACCATCGACCTGCTCGTAATCGCCGAGCATGGTCTCGCGGTATCGGATGGCGCCGCGGATTTTGGTCTGACTCTCGATTTTGATTTCCAGATAGGAATCGGCGTCGAGGTAGTAGTAGCGCACGTCGCCATCCTTAAGAGTGAGCTTGATTTTGTAGCAGTCTGTACCCTCAACGGAATCATGGCCGCTGAGTTCGGCTTGGTGGCCCTTTAGCTTGTAATCGATGAGCAAGCCTTCCACGTCAGAGTCGACTACGAGTGGCTTGCTGTCGTCCTGGCTCATGAGTTCGGGGTCCTTGCGTCCGCCAAAGGGATTGATTTGCCAGGAGGTCTGCCCATCGAAGGCGCGCACGCGAGCCATACCCTGGAACACCGTTTCCTCGCGCACTTTGTCGTTTCGTTTGTTCTCCTGGACATAGGTCGCGCGAAAATCGCCTTCCGACACACGAGCGGTTACCCGAAGCGTTTTTATCCCGTGCAGCTTGTCGAGCCCACCGCGGGCTTGCGCATTCTTGGCGATGAGGTCGTCGACACTTTGGGAGTGCACGACGACGGGAAAGACGAAAACGGCAACGACCACAATCCAACCGGCACGTTTCATGTGGTAAGGCTCCTTGCCACGGACGATGCAACGACCGCCCTAAGGCCCCGCAAACAAGTGCGTGCCTTGGGTCGATACCGCTTCAGATCGTCCGGAACAATTTGGATGGCAACCAGAGTAATAGACCAATCCGGGGACTATTTGTTAGCAAAGAACTACGTGAATGCCAAGTGGTTTTCCACAGCACGACTCCGTGTGCGCCGATGGCAGAACCGGTTGCGGCTTGGACAACGTCGTCTCGCGCGACGCTCCCATCGCTTTCCGATTTGTCTTATAACTAAAATGCGGACCGCGAGCGGCCCAGCTCGACAGGACAGACTTGTGACCCCAGATAAAAAGAAGAGATTACGTGTAGGAGTGCTATTTGGCGGGCGTTCCGGCGAGCACGAAGTGTCGCTGGCTTCGGCAGCCTCAGTGATTCGCGGTTTGGACTCGGACAAATATGAAGCGGTGCCCATCGGCATCACCAAGGACGGCCATTGGCTCATTGGCGAAGGCGCAGTGAAAATGCTGCCGGAGGTGCTGAAAGGCGGGCGCCGCGTCATGTTGAGCGCCGATCCGACCGAGGCAGCACTCGTGCCGCTGGATCGCGGCGCGGGCGCGCAGCGGCTGGACGTGATTTTTCCCGTGATGCACGGAACGTTTGGTGAAGACGGAACGATTCAGGGAATGCTGGAGCTGGCCTCAATTCCGTACGTGGGAGCCGGGGTGTTAGGTTCAGCCGTGGGAATGGACAAAGACGTTTCGAAGCGCCTGTGCAAGGCCGCGGGTATCCCCGTGGTGCCCTGGGTAACGGTTTACCGGTGGAAATGGGAGAAGGATCCGGAAGCGGTGAAGGCGGAGATCGAGGGAAATTTCGAGTACCCCGTGTTCGTGAAACCAGCGACCTTAGGGTCGTCGGTGGGAATGAGCAAAGTACACCATGCGGCAGAGTTGGAACCAGCGCTCAACCTGGCGTGCGAATTCGGGATGAAAATTCTGGTGGAAAAGGCGGTCAGTGCACGGGAAATTGAGGTTTCGGTTTTGGGCAATCATGAACCCAAAGCTTCGGTACCGGGAGAAATCGTGCCCCATCGCGAGTTCTACGATTACACTGCGAAGTACCTCGAAGAAGGAACGCAATTGATGATTCCGGCGGATTTGAAGCCGGGCCAGGCGGAAAAAATACAGAGCCTCGCGCTTGAGGCCTTTCTTGCACTCGAATTGAGTGGCATGGCGCGAGTGGATTTCTTTTTGGAGAAGAAAAGCGGAAAGCTGTTCTTGAACGAGGTCAACACCATTCCTGGGTTCACGTCCATCAGTATGTATCCGAAATTGTGGGAAGCGACCGGAGTTTCCTTCCGGGATTTGATCGATAGGTTGATCGAGCTGGCGTTCGAACTCCATCAAGAGAAAACTCGCACCAAGTACGCCATCGAGTTGCCCAGCGGGTCGGGCGGCGCACTCGCCGGCTAAGACCCGCGGACTTTGCAGAAACATTTGGTAACCGAATGGCGTCCAATTTCAGAGGACCTTTGCGACACAGCTTTTGTTGAGATAGAGTTTTGCTGGTGTATTCAACACGCGGGAGCATATCCTGTAGGGAGATAGGGCAAGACGAAAGGCCAGATGTCACTCCTCGAACCACCCCCGGAAAAAACAGACAAATCGCGAGCGATGGCGTTTACCACCGTAGCGCTGGTTGCTGCGCTCGGCATTATCGTGTGGTTCATGTTTCGCTATTACCCGGAAAAAAAGGCTGCCGGGGAATTTTTCGATGCCCTGGTCGCCGGCGATACGGACAAGGCGTATGCGCTATGGAAACCCACATCGAGTTACCGCAAGGACGATTTCTTGGCCGACTGGGGCCCGAGTGGCTACTACGGACCGGTGAAGAGCTACAAAATTATGGGCGCTAAGGCGCCAAACAAAAGCGACTCGATCGCGGTAAACGTCGCCATCAGCCCGTATGCGCCAATGCCGGATGTAGCAGATGCGGATAAGAGCCGAAAAACGCGCGTGGTGACGCTGTGGATCACGCCGTCGGATAAGTCCTTCAGCTTCCCACCGTAAAACGCGGTCCGATTTCCATTTAGGAATGAATATCGTGTAGGGCGGACCGCAGTTCGGCAGGACTGACCGTAGCGGTGCCAAGCTTTCCGACCACCACGCCAGCGGCGGCGTTCGCGAGCAATGCAGCGTCGGGCAAAGTCGCCCCCGCGGCAACCGCCAGGGAGAGTACGCTGAGGACGGTGTCGCCCGCACCGGTAACATCGAAGACCTGCCGACCGGTGGAAGGTCGGGACACTCCGGGCTGGCCCACGCGGGCATAAGTCACTTCAAAATTCGTCGCGGGAATATGCAGCGTGCGCGAGGAGCTCTCGTCGACCACGCTCATACCGCTCTTTCCGCGAGTGATCACAACAGCAGCACTCCCGAAACGAGAGAGCAGTGCCCTGCCAGCCTGCTCGACCGATTTATCGTCGTCGACCGCGCGCGTGACATAAAAATTCACCTCGTCCTTATTGCAGACGATTGCGCGCGCTCCGGCGTAGGCGAGGAGCCTCGACTTCTTGGGTTTGACGAACACGGGAACCTTTGATTGATGACAGACGCGAAGGACGCGCTCGGCAAAGCTGTCACCAATCAACCCCTTGTCGTAGTCGGAAAGGACCAGAGCGCCGAGATTCTTGAGCGAAGCCACAAGCCTGCGGAAGAGACGCTCTTCTATTTCCGGAGCGATGGAACCCGGTCGCTCGTGGTCTATGCGGACGATCTGCTGGTGTCCACCGATGATGCGAGTCTTCAGCGTGGTAATGCGTTTGAAGTCGGCCAGAACACCCGAGTCATCCATGCCCGCGTCACGCAGGCAGGCTCGCAGCGCCGTGCCAGCCTCATCATCCGCATTTTTCTTTTGTCGAGTCTTCTTCCCGCCCAGGACCCCGAAAAGCTGAACTTTTGCACCGAGAGCGGCGATGTTCGCCGCAACGTTAGCAGCGCCCCCGAGACAGTCGCCTTGGGACTCAAAATCAACCACGGGAACCGGCACCTCCGGAGAAAGGCGGTGCGCGTTGCCCCATAAATACCGGTCGAGCATCAGGTCGCCGAGAACCGCGATGCGCACCTTGCGAAACCGCGGGAGAACTCGTTCCAGCCGTGAGACGATTACCGCCGATTCCCTGTGCATCGCAGAATTCCGCGCTTATTCGGAAGCGATGGTAGCTTCTTCGGGGAGCATCACCGGAATGTCGTCGCGGACAGGGTAAATGCGTTTGCACACATCGCATTTCAAGCCGGACTGGTCGGACAGGCAGTGGACCGGCTTCTTGCAAACCGGGCAGACCAAGATCGCGAGGATATCGTCGGGAAGTGGCATACAGAGAATGTAACAGAGAGGGAAAGCCCGTGCTAGTCGGGCGCCTTCGGCCTACTTGGCTAGATTCAAAGGAATGTTTAATAGAAGGTGGCACGCTGAGCCGGCACGAGTGGCGGCACGCTATACTCCGAAGAGACTGGCTGAGGGCGTTCGATTGGCGACTATTTGAGTTGATCAACAATCCTCAGTCTTGAGGTCACCTGAAATGACAAAGCTGTTTTTGACGATGCTGATGGCTCTTTTGATCCTGATACCCGCCCGCTGCGGGCTGGCGCAGTCCCCGCAGAGGCCATTGACCCCCGCGGAGATGCAAGAGATGCGGGAGTTGGCAAAGGAAAAAGAAGTGAAGCAAGAAGAACTGAGCAATCTCGAAAGAGAAACGGCTCGAGCGATTCAGTGGAATACCGGAACATTTTTTCGTCGCGTCTATGGCGAAGACTTTGAGGGAATTCTGCCAAGCGGACAGGTTTTAAACAAAACCGCATGGATTACGTCGGTCGAGAGTTCCAACGTCAAATACTCGTCCTTTGTGGCCTCCGACATCCGCGTAAAAATGTTTGAAGAGACCGCCGTTGTGACCTGTCTCTGGAGCGCGCGAGGAACGCGAGAGGGGAAAGCGATCGCCCGGCAGTCCCGTGTGACGCACGTGTACGTATACGGACAACGGGGTTGGCAGGCGATTGCGAGCCAGGAGACGCTCCTGCCGGGATGAAGCGGTTCAGGCCGGAACACCGGCCGAAAGCGGGATGCACGCCTCGATGCAGGTTCCGCCGCCTGGCCGTGAGTGAATGAAAAGCTCGCCTCCAAGACTATGGAGCCGTTCCTGCATGCTGAGGAGCCCCAGACCCTCGGAATATTCGGTTGATTCGGGATCAAAACCGGAGCCCTGATCGGAGACGCGCAAGCGAAGTGATCCGGAAATCTCATCGAGTTGCACGAGCGCGCTCCTCGTTCCACTATGCTTCTGCACATTGCGTACCGCTTCCTGGGCGACGCGGAAAAGACACAGAGCCGCTTCCTGCGGTGGCTTTTGCTGCGGTGGGGAAACCATGGACTCAACGGCCATTCCGTTGCGCGCCCCAAAATCGCGGCAGAAGTTGGTAAGGGCCGCGGGCAGTCCGAGGAGTTCGACCTGGGACGGATGCAGGCGGCGAGAGACATTATGAATATCGGAGGTGATTTCGCTGGCCGCCTGGACAAGAGATTCGAGTTGTTGCGTAAGCGAGGATTTCAGTTTCGCGGATGCCTGCTTTAGCTGCTCGAGATCGATGCTCAGCAGCGCGAGACGCTGCCCAGCGTCGTCGTGCAGGTCGCGTGCAATACGAGCGCGCTCTTCTTCTTGAGCGCGAGTGAGCCGATTGCGCAACGCCAGGAGCTTCTCCTCGGAGCGTTTGCGCTCCGAAATGTCCTGGTAAATGGCGAACGCTCCGACGAAAGTTTCGCCGGACACTACCTTCACGCCATATAATTCGACGTCCAGTAGGGTTCCGTCCTTACGGAGCCTGCGTGCAGTCGTGTGCACCACGCCACCATTCTGCACCGCGTTTGACAGGATGGCCGCTTCCTCAGGCGCGTGGGTGGCAATGAAATCGTCGAGGTTTTTGCCCTGGATTTCGGACTGTTTGAACTGAAACATCTGTTCGAACGCGGCATTGCAGAAACGCACGCACTGATGTTCGTCCTTTATGACGATACCCAACGGCGTATTGGAAATCAGGGCGTCCATGTACATGGCATGTTCTTTGAGATCCTGCTCGGCACGGCGTGTCGCAGTGATGTCGAAGGCGGAGCCGATAATTGTGGGTTTTCCGTCGAATTCGGTGACGGCGGCCGAGAAATCCACCCAACGTTTCTCGCCGGCTTTTGTCAATAGCACGAATTGGTAACGAGTAGGCACCAACTCGCCGCGAAGACGCGCCTGTGCCCGCTCAAAGTTTTGCTCGCGAAAGTCGGGATGAACCAGATCCCACGGATACATGGACAGAAGTTCTTCGCGGGAGTACCCGGTAAGCTTTTCGAATTCCTTGTTGAAGTAGATAAAGCGGTTGTCCTGGAGCAACCAGATGGCCGAGGTCACGGTGTCAGCCACCAGCCGGAACTTTGCTTCGCTTTCGCGCAGTGCACGTTCGATCTGGATGCGGTTGGTGATGTCTTCCCCGGCGGAGAGTGCACAGGGCTCACCATCAATCTCGATGACTTCGACCGAGTAAAGAGCATGAACGGTTCGTCCAGATTTGGTACGAAGACGAGCATGACGCGCCCGAACATTCTGGCGCCTAAAAGTATCCGCGAGCATGGCGGCGAAATCCGCGCTGTCCGCCCAAAGATTCACATCCACTATTGTTTTGCCGATGATTTCCTCTCGCGAATAGCCGCTCTGGCGCTCGAAGCTGGCGTTGACGTCGATGAAGCGGCCGTCACGCAGCGAGGTGATCGTCATGGCGTGGGGACTGGCTCGAAACGCGGTGGCGAATTTTTCTTCCGACTGACGAAGGCTCTCCTCCGCTCGCACTCGCTCGGTAACATCGTGAGCCATGCCTCGAATGACCGGAATAGCCACACCCTCCTTGCGTAACGTCGAATTGTATTCCCAGACGCGCTCTTCGCCGCCGCGGGTCACAACGGTCATGTAACCACGGTCGAAACCATTTTCGAGAACCCGGCGCACAAACGCGGGAAAGAGGTGACGATACCGCGGAGCGAGCAGATCTTGCATTCGTTTCTGCAAGACCTCCTCGACGGTGTAACCCAGGCGCCGGCAGGGAGCGGGATTTATCGAAAGAATCCGGCCATCGAGGTCGTGGGTACCGAGCAGGTCTTCGCTGTGTTCGACCAGGTCGCGGTAGCGGCTTTCGCTCTCGCGGAGATTGGCGAGAACCTGATTGCGCTCGGTGAGATCAACAAAGCTGACCAGATAAAGATCGTTAACTCGGGACAAATGGAACTCGATGTCCCGAAACGAGCCGTTCGCGCAACAAACATCGGCTTCCAACGTCAATTGTCCGGAACTGCCACGGTCAGCCTTCTGGATTAATTCCTCCCAGCGAGTGCGAACCGCTTCCCGATAAGCAGGGTCGGGATACGCACGCGGCCACCAGTCGGACACTTCGCGGATTTCCTCTTTCTGGTAACCGAACAGCGTGTAAAACCGCTCATTCGCGAGTTCGAGGGTCTCCGAGCTCCCGCGAGTCACGACCATTGCCAGCGGCGAGTTGAGAACGACTTGACGCGTGAACGCTTCACTACGGCGGAGTTCCTGTTCGATTCGCTCACGTTCCTGAATGCGGACGTGAAGGGAGGCATTGTCAACCGCTAATCCGACGCTGCGGCGTTCGCTGGCTTCGAGTTGCAAGGCGGTGATCTGATGTCGCTCCAACAGGAGCAGAATCATGCCCAGGCAAATGCCACACGTGTCGGCAAGGTCCAGGTAGAGAAGCCACGTATGGTGAAGGTATTCGAGAGAAGCTAGGCGGTCAAGGAACGCCGGATAGTGAAAACCCCAGTGGTTGATAGCAAGTTCCGAAAAACTGAGGAAGTAGAGCAACTGGTCACATGCGTATGTAAAACAGAAGAAACCAGTGATCGCCGCAGCGACAGAACGAGTCCGGCGGAAGTGCTCCCAAAACACTCCAAAGCAGAAGAACAGTGCCGCCGCCAGTCCGGCCGTTCGCGGAATGTTGCGCACGGCAAAACTGACAACGGGTTGATCCCGAAACGCAAACGCGAGAGCCAAGGAAGTCGCGGCTAGGCACAGAGCGAGAGCAAAGCCATAGCGGGCCCAGCGCCTCGAGGGCCGCGACGGCGACCGCCAACTCACTCCGCCAAAAACGAGCAGGACCGGTTGCAAAAATCCGGACACCAGGAGAGTGAGGACGAACAGGGATTTTGATGGCGTCCAGACAGTTCCCAAGCGAAGGGAGACAATAGCGGCAGCTAGAAACAACGAGAAGGCTGTCCAGGCCCACGCCCACCACCTGAAAAAATCAAAACGATGAAGCCGGTTGTAGAGAGACCACAGTACGGTGATCAGAAAGAGGGTCAGGATCAGCTGGATGCTGCTGGAAAGATAGAGATTGGGCGTAGCGGAGAGCATAAACGGTAGCCTAGATCAGAAATCTCCGATGCCCAATGACGGGAACCGTAAAATTTCAGCGGAAACAAATTCTAACCTATATCGGCGCGATTTGTACCGCGAAGGAAAACAAGAGCGATGGCGGTCAACAAGGCTACCGCGGGATCGCAAGGGTGCCGATGGCGCAGAGAGGTGTGGGTCAGGTAAAAGGTCACAGGGAAGATTATCGGAAAGGCAGCGATGGGCACAAAGAGTGGACGTCGTACACGATACAGACAAAGAAGTCCGCCGACTACGAGGGGGAGGGAGAGGAGGTTCGAGACCAGGAGCACCTGGGCGACCCAAGAATCCGCGTGAACAAAGTCGTACCAGGGAGAATCGGTGCCACACCAGGTAACGATGATTCTCCTTGCGCAGAGGTGCCCGTACAGGGCAGGATGCATTCGGACGAAGCGTTCGGCGGCTTGCCATTTCTCATCAAGAAAGACCGATTCCCCGACCTTAGCGTAACGTCGAGTCTGCTCGTAACGCGTGATGCGATTTGTTTCACGCGAGTCCGGGTCGAAGATTGGATTGTTGCCCGACCAAAACTCGTAAGCAAAATTCGAACGAAGCGGAATGAATCGATGGAACTGGACGTAGTTGCGAATAGTCCAAGGCAGGCAAATGAAAAGAACCACGGCACTGCAGGCGAGCACGCGCTGCAACCTTTGGCGTTTTGTCGATTTCGCGCACCGCAAAGCCCAGGCCAGGAGAAAAGGTAACACCGCACCGAGGGCCGGATTGGTCAGCAGCGAAATTCCCCAAAGTAGGCCATATACGGCGAACGCGAACACCGTGGGACGTTCGGGAAGGACAAGAGTAGCCCAAAGCAATACGGCGGCGAGAAACGCGGAGAGCGAAGTGTCCCAAATCCATGCATACGGCAAGATAATCGCGACGGGAGCCAGGGCCCACAGCCAACAGGCAAGTACGGCCGTGAATTTCCCGCACACGCGCAGTCCGGCCGAGAACAGCGGGAAGCAGGCAAGAGCGGAGAACAACGAGTTCACAAACACAGCCGCACAGAAGGAACCGAACGTGAATGTGCCGAACAACTTGAACACGGCGGCGAGCAGGAAAGGATAGACCGGGCCGAGCCAAGCCGTCGGTCCCGTCGCCTGGCGAAATAGGCAGCAGAAGCCATGGCCGTCGACGAGAGCCGACGCGACATTTCCAACTTCGTTCTGGAAAGGGGCAGTGGCGAGAACTTCGCGCGGGATTACGCTGATCTTGTAGCCTAGCCAGGCGAGACGGAGCAGCAAAGCAACAACGGCAATAACCCAGGGAGTTTGTACCCAAGCAAAGAGCTTTACGCGCATGGACGGAGCAAGGATACAACCAACGGAAAACTTTTCGGAAATGTTGGCGCGAGGTCAACAGTCGGACGGGACAGCGGCTTTGCTCGGATTCTGCCGAGCGAATAATTCGGCGACGGTCTCCACGGTATCGATTTCCGTCACCGGTTTGTCGCGGCGAATGCGAACGATGCGCGGGAAACGAAGGGCGTAGCCACTCGCATGGCGAGACGACTTCTGAATATTGTTGAAAGCCACTTCGAGGACGACCAGGGGCTCGACCGTGCGCTGATAGCCGCGATCCTCGATGATGTGCCGCAAGAAGAACTGCGTGTATTCGTAAATTTCGGCGTCGGTTAGCCCCGAATAGGCCTTTCCGACATTCAAAAACGTGTCTCCACCGCGTACGGCGAAGGTGTAGTCCGAAAGGACATTGTGTCGCTTGCCGTGTCCGTATTCCACGGCGGTCACCACCACGTCTAAAGTCGCGAATGGCTCTTTCAGCTTGAACCAATAACCTCCGCGCCGGCCGGGCATGTACGGAGAATCGGCAGTTTTGGCAACGATGCCTTCGTGCCCAGCAGCGATAGCCTTCCGGAACACCCCTTCAACGTCATCGGCGGCTTTGCATTCTGTGCTTCCAGCAAGGCGGAGGCCGGACGGAGCATCCGCCAAAAGCGCGCCCAGGAGAGACTTGCGGGCAGCTAGTGGCTGGTCCAGCAACAATTCGCCATCCCGGTAAAGCACATCAAAGACCACGTACCTCACGGGAATATCGGTCTGAATGAACAGGTCCAGGTGCTTACGTCCGAGGCGTTTTTGTAATTCCGTGAACGGAAGAGGTCGGCGGTCGCGCCAGGCTAGGATTTCGCCGTCAAGGATGAACTCGCCCGATAGTTGCCGGATGGCGGGCAGGAGTTCCGGGAATTCCGCAATTTCGTCGAGGGTGCGCGAAAAAAACCGCACCTTTCCCGTATTACCCTTGTGAACTTGGGCGCGGATGCCGTCGTACTTTTCTTCGACCAAAAACGCGGGCCCTTGCAACTCGCCCCACTCCTTTTCGAAAAGCTCTCTGGGAGTTCCCACCGGTGTGGCGAGCATAAATCCCATCGGATGAAAAAGTCGCACGACCGCGTGAGAGAGATTGTCTTCGGCCGCCAGGGCCAGCGTCTCGCCGATGTCGCCGATTATCATATTCGCGCGACGGACGTCCGCCAGCGAGCGGGCGTAAGCCTTCGAAATGGCTTCCTCGACGAGGCTTTCTTTCGAGCCAATGCGCAAATCACCGGTGATGATTTTCACGATGTACTTCACCTCGCCCGCGCTCGCCCGGGCGAATGCAACGGTAAGCATTGCCGCCTTTTGCGCCGGGCCGCGGGCGGCAGCCAGGTTTTCAAAAAGCTGCGCCACCTCCACGAGGGTCAATCCCCGATCAGGGTGCGTCGTGCGGAGAAGTTCCTCGGCCATATCGCCTAAGTCGCCGTGCTTTCGGTAGGCAGCCCCCAAGTTCTGCCCCGCTCGTCCCGCTGCTTCGGCGATCACGCGCGAAAGCGCCGCGGCGCCAATGCCCAGTGTGCGTTCATCGTAGGCGGCAAAAACGTGAGCGGAAAGAAAACGGGCGGCGAGTGCCGCCTCAGGAGTGCTGAGAGACCGAAAGAACTCGCTGATCAGGCGAAGTTTCTCGAGCTTTTTGGTAGTCGCGCCAACCGCATCCGCAGTCTGAACAAAATTGTGCACGAGGCCATATTAGCGCGAGGGGCGCCGGATTCCGCGAGTCGTTCCGCTGAAAGGCAGACCCGGGGGCTCGATTGGCGGTTGTTTACCTGGCAACCGGCAGCGAAGCCGGTTGCTCCAGACGAAACTCGAGTAACGACTCGCTGGGGATCTCTAGTTGTTGCCCTTTTTTCGAAGCGGCCACAGCCGTTCCCGTGGCGGCGCCAGCGGCTGCTCCGATGCCGGCACCTTTGCCTCCCCCCGCGATACCTCCGATAAGCGCGCCCAATCCCGCGCCACCGATGACTTTGCCGGCCGTTTTCCCACCTTCTCCCTTGCCCTTGAGTTCGTAGGTGCTGGTGAGCAGCGGGTAGGCGGTACCGTTAATGACGATGTCCGTCAATTCGAGAGTCAATTGCGAACTACCGGACATTCGCCCCGCCGAAGAAGCCTGCGCGAGGCGGCCGTAAACGGTTGTGCCGCGCGGTGCAATGACCGAGTTTCCAACCTGAAGATTAGTTTCCAAAGTAGCTGTAAAACGATAGCCGCTCTTCTGTTTATTGGAATCAATGGAGTCGACCGTTCGAATGAGGAGGCGAGTACCCGCCGGAACATTTACCTTCTTGCTGGATTGCGCAGGCACGCCGGCTGGAGTATGAGCAAAATCCCGGTCCACGTTGAACAGGAAGCTTGCAAGTAACCCTACTGCAAATAGCAAACCCGGTCGCATGTGATGTTGCTCCTTTTCCTGGATTCTTATTCCGCTCCCACAATGGGGAGTGACGATGCGATTTGCAGGTCCACGAGCAATAGGAGCTGGTGTTCGATCTGCGCGAAGCGCGCGGCGGTCACGGCGCCACACGCCTGCTTGACTTTGTCATAGGTGCTGGCGAAAAGTTCGGCTCGCTGCTTCTGGTATGTGAAGGATTTCTGCACCAGTTCGTCGGCTTTCGTGTCGGTCATTTGCGTGTATTCACGGGCATAGTCCTTGACGTTTTCCACTCGCTGATCGTTCAACTTGCTCAGTTCGGCGTCGTAGGCATTGTAAATCGGCCAGAATTTTGCGGCGTCGGCGGCGCTCAGCGCCATTATCGAGCCCACGATTTCGTCTTTCTGCGGTCGTACGTCGGAACGCAATAAAATTATGTACGCTTGGATATTCTTTTGCTGTGCTTGCGCCTCGGGAGAAGCGGGCTTGCCCGGAGACTTTTGTGGCGAGGCATCGTTTTGCGCGTGGCCCGGAGGCGCAACAACCGCCCCCAAAACGACGAGCATCATCACA
>Ga0182036_10000927_pt1 | contig 13489 bp, 9 predicted proteins | sample sta12Cox44000080_FD_125966 | JGI IMG/M metagenome (GOLD analysis project Ga0182036, IMG submission 125966) | Lab enrichment of tropical soil microbial communities from Luquillo Experimental Forest, Puerto Rico - statoxic.12C.oxic.44.000.080 | ecosystem: Environmental > Terrestrial > Soil >...
CCCCGCGCCTAAACCGGCAAATGCCAAAGGCAGGAATGGACCAAAATTCCCGGCCTCGGCCGCCAGCATCGGAACAGTCTCTAACATGTTTTCTTCCTTTCGTAATGTTCTGTTTTCGTTCCCGCCGCCCACGCGTAGCATGGTCTCGCCGGGAAAATTTCTAGTGGGCTCCCTCCTCGTGTTCCGTGGAGAGCTTAGTGTAGACAGCGCACAACATCGCAAAGACGAACGCCTGCAGTAATCCCACCAAAAGCTCAAGAAAATAGAAAGGGAGAGGAAACAGAATCCCCGCAACCCAGTTGATCGGGACCGGTAATGTATTGGCGAGTGTCTGCATCGTATGAAGAAGCGTCTCTCCGGCATACATATTGCCAAATAACCGAAAGGAGAGTGAAACCGGACGGATCGCAATCGAGACCAGCTCGATGAACCGACAAAAAGGAAAAGAGGCAACAAGGCATACTTGAGAGCGCCTTTCAGATCCCCTTTTGGAGCAAAGTTTTGCTCCAGAAAGCCGATCAACCCGACTTGCTGCATCGTCCAGACAAACCAGACGCACATAAACAAAAGGGCCATACCCAGGGTCATATTCATGTCCGCGTTTGTGGGGCGGAGCAGAGGCTTACTTATTTCCTTTAATGATAATGGAAAATCACCGGGCGTCCCGAAACCGATCGTTCCCACTCCAGGTACCAAGCCAAACCAATTCGCGACAAGGATGAAAATAAAGAGTGTTGCAAGAAGGGGGAAAGCCCTCGCTATCATATGTTTGCCGACAATTCCCTCAAAAGTCATATAAAGCGTCTCGACTAGCGCCTCAAAAAGGTTCTGAGCGCCTTGCGGGACCAGCTGCATCTTTTTCGTCGATCGACGGGCCCAAATAATTATCAAAACGGTCACAATCATGGTTACCAGCATCGAATTAGTGAACCACCCCACCCCGGGAATAAGCCGGTCGGGTATCACCGTAAGCTCTTCTGCCGCAAGAAATAATGTCGGGTCCATAGGCAAATCACCCTCCAGGATTGGTAACAGCTATCCCCGATTGGCGAAGGGAAACCGTCCGAAGAACTGGAGGGTTTAAAAACTCAATCAAAGCAACGCGGTTTGCGACATGCAAGCCGATTTGTAAAATTATTACGCTGCGCGGTTGCACATTGCAAAGGGGTCGAGTATCGGCTGACGGCCCGGATAGCGGCCCGATATCCCGCTGGCTCCCTGGGCAATTTGTGGTTGATTTCCTCGAGAGTCACTCTTTAATCCCTAGCTATGTCAAACGAAACTAAAGCGAAAAGCGCGTTCATGAAGCCTGTACAGCCAGATGCCGCGCTTGCCAAGATTGTTGGCGAAAATCCCATTCCCAGGACCGAACTGACTAAGAAGCTTTGGGAATACATCAAAAAGAACAACCTTCAGGAAAAAAAACTCATCAAAGCTGACGCAGCTCTCGAAGCAGTCTTTAACGGCAAAAAGGAAGTGGATATGTTCGAACTCACCCGGCTGGTGAATTCTCATATCGTCAAATAAATCTTTATAAACATTTCGCGCGCCTGTACCCGGTTGGCTTCGGCGGGCAACTCGCAATGCCAATCTACCCATCGTGACTTCGTTCGCCAAAAAGCTTACCATCGCGGTTGTGCTGGCAATTGGGCTGGCGGCGACCTCGTATTTCTTTCCTGTCGTGCCTGCGGTGCAAAGTCTTTGCACGTGGATTGGTCATCTTGGTCTCCTTGGCGTCTTTTTGCTATCCCTCCTCCTTGCTGCCGGTTCGCTTTTTTTTATGCCGGCAAGTCCGTTCGTCATCGCGGGAGCGGCAGTCTTCGGCTTCCCTTTAGGTGTCCTGGGAGCCGTTGCCGGCCTCACATTGGGGGCCGCCGCCGGGTTCAGCTTATCCCGGTGGTTCTTGCGCAATGAGATATCCGCCCGCCTGCGGAAACATACAACATTCCGTGCCATCGATACCGCGATAGAGAAGGAAGGGTGGAAAATTGTGATCCTGCTGCGTCTCTGCCCGATCCCTTTCGGCCTCGCAAACTATTTGTATGGCCTGACAAGTGTCCCGTTTCGAGCTTACATACTAGCGAGCGTTATTGGAAGTTTGCCCGGTCTCCTGCTTTTCTGCCAGCTCGGTAGCGCGGGTAAAGCAGGACTTGAAGCAATTGCTTCCGGACACCTCGGCAATAGCACCGGCGGACTCATCATGCTTGCAATCAGCATTGCTTCGACTGTAGCCGCCATCGTCCTGCTCCCCCGATTTGCGCGCAGAGCGGTTGCGAAATACACGCGCGTATCGCTTCCTTATAGTGGCAGATCAAGGACTGGACCCGGAGTTTTTGTCCAGAAACGCTGCTCACCCGACGAGTAACGTCATTTCCAATGTATCTCGCTAGAATTCGTATTCCTTCCCAGGCTCCGGAATAACTGCCTGAGTCGCAGGCAACTCCAATGCTATCCTTTCCGCAAACCACCCAACAGCCGGCGGGTCCCCATGCACCAGCACGACAACTCGTGGAGCAACTTTGCGTATGTACTCTAACAGCATCTCTCGCGGAGCGTGCGCGCTGAAATCAAACTCCTGCACATTACATGCCAATCTTGCGCCAGGTAACTGCCCATCAAGTTGGATTTGATCGCCGAGCCGCGCGGCTTTCAGGCGGCCGCCAGGCGTGTCAGGATCCGCATAACCGACAAAAAAGATCGACTGCCTGGGATCGCCGATCAAGCGCTCCGCGAGCTGATTGGACAATGTTTTCTCTGTCATCATTCCGCTTGAGAGCGCATAAATGCGACGGCGGTTGATTTGTGTCGTGGCAATTTCGCGGCCGCTTAAAACGTAGGGTTCAATGGAATCGAGCAGTTGCAGCCCTGGATGCTGGCGCCTCGTCAATGATGCAAGCTGATCATGCGCCACAGTAATCTTGGTGCTCAAACCGCCGATGTAAATCGGCGACTCTTTCAACGCGCCACGACGTTTGAAATGATAGAGCATCGTAAGGACTTCCTGGGTTTTCCCGAGCGCAAAGACCGGAATAAGTACCGACCCGCCCCGATCAAAGGCTTCTTCGAGAGCCGCCAGAAATCTTTGTTCCTCCTTTCTTCGTGAATATGAGGGATCGAGCGCACGATCTCCTCGCGTCGTTTCTATAATCAAAACATCAATTTCCTCTTCCGGAAAATCAGCGCTCTTCATGAGTGTTTGCTGGAGAAAGTTCACATCGCCGGTGTAGAAAATCTTTCGTCCTTCGGCACGAAACAGAATACCCGCCGAGCCAAGGATATGCCCGGAATCATACAGTTCGAACGTCGGTTCACCCTGAGGCTCCGGTAAGCGCTCCCCGGAAAGTGTCCAATATTGACGGAGCCCAACTCTTTGCCAGAACTCAGCCGCCTGATCGGCTTCGCGATGTGTGAACAAAGGGTAGCCGCGAGAGCCGAGCTCGTCGCGCTGCCGCGACATGACGTTCACGGAATTATGGAGCATGATATCAGACAGTTTCGAGGTGGCGTGGGTCATCAGCACCCTGGCTTGCGGTTGCCGCCGCATCAGGACAGGAAGCGAACCGACATGATCCTGGTGAGCATGGGAGATGAGAATGGCGTCAAGTGATCCATCCGGTACGAGCCGATAGATAGGCAAGGCAGCCTCATTTTCCTCCTTGGGATGGAGCCCCGCGTCGATCACCAACTTTCGGCCTTCCAGCTCCAGAAAGTAAGAATTGGCTCCAATCTCCGTTCGCCGGGTCAAATTGACGAATCGCATTCGCTTTCAGCGAGGCCGCGCCTCAGACCAGCGAGAGGTAAGGATCTCAAGGCCGGGTTGAGAGCAGCGTCGATTGGGTGAAGCGGCCTCGCTATTGCGGGACCGAATTTTGTTAGAGGGCCGGACAATTGCCGGCGCGTTATCAGCATACTGCGTTTGGGCTTTTGATTCGTGTGTGCATTTAAAAGGGGTGTGGGATCCGATACCTTGGGTTTCGCGGTCCCGCCCATAGGATCCTCGAAAAGCAAAACCATCGAATGATTCATGTGCCAATAGTGAAACTTGATCCATCTGCAATCAGTTTTGCTTTTCGAGGATTCTAAATTCGCTGAAACCTAGCCTTTGACGCTACGTCTGCAAATTCAGTAAACCGCCGTCGGGTATTGAAAGGCTGAAATGTTGTTGTCACCCCTTGCATTGAATCGCTGGGATTTTGACGCTGCAGCACATCTTTTGGTACGCGCGGGTTTCGGAGGGCGTGCGGAAGAAATTGAGAAGCTTCATGCACTGGGACCAGCCAAGGCCATCAGCTCTTTGGTCGATTCCCAGCCGGAATCTTTCGCGCCTCCAGCATGCGCGGATCCTCATAGCCAGGACGAACTCCGCAACCAGCTTCGCGAGGCCGTTACGCCCGAACAGAAACAGTCGGTGCGCAAACTTCTCAATGAGCAGTTCCGGTACGAGATGAGCGATCTTACGCGCTGGTGGGTCACACGGATGGTGAACACGCGTGCACCGTTTGTCGAAAAGATGACTCTATTCTGGCATGGGCATTTTGCTACCAGCGGCCAAAAGGTGCGGCATGCCTACAAGCTGTGGCGCCAAAACGAATTGTTGCGCCAACACGGGCTCGGGAACTTTGCCGATCTTACCAAAGCGATTTCGCGCGATCCGGCGATGATGATCTGGTTAGACACTGTTCAGAGCAAAAGAGAGAGGCCTAACGAAAATTTTGCGCGCGAAGTCATGGAACTCTTTACCCTCGGCGAAGGCAACTACACCGAATCTGATGTCAAAGAGGCGGCACGGGCGTTTACAGGCTACAGAATCGACAAAGACAATCAATCCTTCAGATTTGCTCCCGCACAATTTGACTCGGGACTGAAGAGCTTTATGGAAAAAACCGGCTCATGGAACGGCGATCAGATAATCGATATGATTGTCGACCGACCCCAGTGTGCGCGGTTCATTGCAGGAAAGATATGGAAGTTTTTCGCATACGAAACATCGGATGGAAAGCTCGTCGACGCGCTGGCAAGCGAGTTGCGGAACGTTCAATACGATATTCGGCCCTTCATGAAGCAGGTTTTTTCCGCCCAGGAATTTTACGGCACAGAAGCCTTGAATTCTCAGATTAAAAGCCCGGTCCAGTTCTTCGTTCAAGCCTTTCGAACGATGCCGATAGCCTTGCCGGAATCATCCGTGATAGTGTTTGCGTTCCGTCAAATGGGCCAGGTTCCGTTTTACCCGCCAAGCGTAAAAGGATGGGACGGCGGCAAAAGCTGGATTAATACCTCAACTCTGGCGTTTCGTTATAAACTCGCTCGCCAGCTAGTCGAGGGAATCGATCCACTGGAAATCGGGCTGCCAAAGCCGCTTGCAATGGACATGAGCGGAATAAGACCTGCCACAACCCCTGCATTGTTAGTCGACGAGATCATCACCGCATCGGACCGTCAGCAGCCAGAAAACGTCGTCGAGAAGCTGTTTGTTCGAATATTCCAATGCAGCTCAAAATTCGAGCTTGCGACCAGCTTTCGCGAATTCCTTTCCAACCGGAGCCTCCCTCTGGGAGATGCGACGATCCGCGAGTTGGCAGCATTGATGATGACTACACCCTATTACCAAGTGACTTAATGCCGGGCTGCCTCCCCGCCATACCTCTATGGAACACGATCTACCAGTTCTGACCAGACGGGCCTTTCTGCGGACCTCGCTCATGGGGGCGGCGCTTAGTTGGACCGTGCCGGTGTTTATTCAGCAAACGTGCACGTTTATGCACGCTCAGGCCCTGGATTCCGCGCTTCAAGCAGGGACAGGCCGCGACCATCCCGTTCTTGTCGTGATCCAATTGGCCGGAGGAAATGATGGATTGAACACGATTATTCCCTTTGAGGATGATCTCTATTTTAAGGCGCGGCCTACGATTGGAATACCAAAGAACCAGGTTATACCCCTTGATAACGGAATCGGATTTCATCCAAGTCTCGAACCCATGAAAGCGCTCTACGAAAGTGGCAATCTTGCCATTATTCAAGGCGTGGGGTATCCAAATCCGAATCGATCACATTTTCGTTCGACTGAAATTTGGCAGACGGCCTCGGACGCAAATCAAATCCTCACGAAAGGATGGCTTGGTCGATATTTCGATAATTGCTGCCGCGGCGAAGATCCAACTGTGGGCGTTGTTTTAGGCGAACAGCTGCCGGAAGCATTCAACGCGAATCTCCCTACAGGGGTCGCAATCGGCCGTCCCGGCAACCTGGGCTTTGATCGGACGAGCGATCCCAGCGAGGCTCATCTGTTTTCCGAGCTAAATGGCCTTGAACCTGATGCGATGTCGGGCGACTCGATCGGCAGCCTTTCAGGACCAAATGACTCTGGCCTCTCGGCACTCGAATATCTTCAGCGAACAGCCCTCGACGCGCAGGTAAGCGCTGAGCGGATTAAGCGAATGCTTCGAAGCTCAAAAAACGAGGTTCCTTATCCAAGAAATCAGTTAGGTAGTTCATTTGGCCTTATTGCTCGCCTGATTGCCGGCGGCTTACCCACTCGTGTTTATTATGCAAGTCAGGGAGGTTATGACACCCACGCTGGCCAAGCCAACACTCACAAGCGTTTGTTGAGTGAGTTTAGCGCTGCCCTGGTCGCTTTTTGTAATGATCTCAAAAGAAAAGGGATTTTCGATCGCGTTATCGTACTGACCTTCAGCGAGTTTGGCAGACGCGTTACTGAAAATGCAAACGGCGGAACTGACCACGGAACTGCTGCGCCGCTGTTTGTATGCGGCGGCGACGTGAATCCGGGGCTTTATGGTAAACAACCCGCGCTCGATAAGCTTGACTCCCGAGATCTTTTTTACAGCATCGATTTCCGATCTGTTTATTCGACCATTTTGGACAACTGGATGAAGGCGCCCGCTGGAAAAATTCTAGGTCGCGAGTTTTCAAAGCTCAATTTCGTCTAGCGCATGACGATCCAGATCAAACGAGTGTATGACCCGGCCGCAAAAGAGGATGGCCCGCGTTTTCTGGTGGAACGTCTCTGGCCACGCGGAATGAAAAAGGAGGCGTTGCACATGGACGCCTGGTGTAAGAACGCGGCGCCCAGCGACGATCTGCGCCGCTGGTTCAAACATGATCCAGCCAAGTGGAAGGAATTCAGACGGCGATACCTGGCCGAGTTGGCTGAAAATCCTGCGGCCTGGCAACCGTTGTTGGATGCGGCCAAGCCCGGTAACATTACGCTCCTTTACAGCGCTCGTGACACGGAACATAATAGTGCCGCCGTGCTGCAGTCGTACTTGGAAAAGCGGCTAGCCCGCAAAAATCACGCGCTGTAAAAAGCGGCGCGCTCATTGCGGGCTAGAGAGCGCTTAAACAGACGCTGCGCGTCCATTTAAGCGCCGGGTTTTTGAATACATGAATCCGAACAAACTGTTTTAAATTTAAAGTCTTCTTTTCAAAGAGCAGCGGAATTTTCCGGCGCCAGCCGGAGAATTCCGCTGCCAGAACCTGCATTGATCACAAATCCTTAGACATTTCAACGCAGCTGTCGTGACTACGGCTGATGGATTTGTGATCAATGCAGGCTAGCTGGTGAGAAAGGTTAACCTACTCCGTCTGCATGGGTTTGGCTCTTCACTTCTTCGCCCCCGGTCTCTCCCCCCCGAAACCGGTTAACTCCATGTACCCAACGCCATCTATCGGGTTGTTTCCGAGTGCACCTCTGAGCTTTATAGCGCCCTCCCAGTAGACCACAGAGAGGTTAAGCTCTTGATTCTCTACTCTTGGCGCAATCACCAGGTCGAGGTTAAGCTTTGGAATTCGGAGCATCCATTCGATGGGATAGCTGATCTTGGTCGATGGACTCTGCCAGGACTTCCGGGGCGCCAACTCAAAATCGTTGACTCCGAGATCCACGATTGATCCGCCGGAATCAATCCACTTTCCGCACGAATGAGAATCGATTCCACCATTTCTCAGACGCATCTGGTAAAGCATCAGATCACTTCCATCAGTGAGCTGAATCCCGAACCAATTCCAGCCAACTTGATTTTCAACCAATGGATCCGTGGCCCATTCCCGATCAAACCAGCTGTTGCCCGTTATCTGATAGGTGTCGTTGCCAATTCTGATTGAACCGGTAGATGCTAACCTGGTGATCGAATAATAATAGGACGCTCTTCCCTCCCCCGCTCCACTTTGCATTAGCCCATTATCCCCTTGCAGAACCGCCCGTTTGAGCGGTTTCAATTGCAGATCGATCGAGTAGTTCGCACTCGCCGCATGCAAATGAAAATCCGAGGCATACGAAAGCTCCCAGTTATCTATCCAGGCCAACCGGTTGCCACTTCCAAACCCGGCTTCTCCGAACGCTCCGCGGCTAACCCGACTGTCATAATAGAATTGTTTGTTGTTGATGTCCGTCACGGCAAAATGAGCGAATTTGAGGTCATCCATGACAAAACGCGAACGCACCGGAGTGCGCTTGCGCGGCGGCCGATAGCCAGATCGAAAAAACGTGACTTGATAACCAAATTCTCGACCATCTTTTCCCCGGAGATTCCCGGTAAAATACCACCATTCTGTCCTAAAGCCGTAGTGCGGCAGATGATCCAACGGAAGTGTAATTTGATAACCTGGAACGGCGAGACTCCACCCTTCTGCGTTGGCCTCCGCTCCTCTGCCGGATAGGCAGGTAGCGCAGAGGACCAAAATGACGAGAACTCTCACCATCACGCATCCATCCGGATTGATTCGATGATGTTCGCGTTGGTCGCACGGCGGGCAGGTAACAAACTTGCGAACGCGGCGATAGGCAAGAGCCATATTGGTGTAAACAGTAGCTGCTCCCAAGGAATTCGAAGAGGAATACTCCATCCGAAGAAAGCCTTATTAATGACTTCGGTTAACACAAGGGATAGCGCCCAGCCCCCAACAAGGCCGACCGACAGCGAGGCAATCCCGATTAGCTGCGACTCCGCTATAATAAGACCACGGACCTGGCTTCTGGTCACGCCCATCGCACGCAGCATCCCAATCTCCCGTTTTCGCTCGTCTACCAGGACCGCCAGATTTAAAACGATCCCTACCACCGCGACGAACACCGCGATTACGCGAAGTACGTGCGTAATAGCGAAGGTTTGATCAAATAGCTCGAAAACCGCATGCCGGAGATCACGATTCAAGGAAAACCTGTAGTCTTGAGCTTTAGCGTAATTTCTTCGAATGCTGTCGGCCACTGCTTCAGCCCTGGTTCCAGGACGCAGATAGAGAGCCACCGAATTTACGCGGGAATCGTGCCAATACTGCTCGAATGTACTCCTCTGCATCAGCATGACGCCGGAATCGCGAGTATAGTCATAAAAAACTCCTGCTACTTGAAAAGTACGGATTCCGGTAGGAGTCGCAATTGGAACTGGATCTCCCTCCTTAAGTCTCAAGCGCCTGGAAAGCGGCTCCGAAATGGTTACTGCATCCTGTTTGCGGAAAGCCTCATATTTCTCGGCATTCCTCCCGCCCACATACTCTGGGATATTGCGCTTTGTCCCAACAACTACCCCTAATGAAATCGGTTCCCGATTCACTAAAACTGTGAGTCCACGATAGGTGTCGATCATCTCAACTTCCGGCTGGGATTTGACTGCCTGAATCAGTTCCTCGGGAACAAAGTTTTCGAAACCAATAGTTTCATTCGCCGCAGGTGCGATAAAAAGGTCTGCGACAAGACGCCTATCAACCCAGCGGTCGATTGTTTTCCGGAATGAGTAGATCATAATCGAAATGCTGATGAGCATTGCCAGCGCCGAGGCTAAAGCAGCGACAGTGATTGCATGGCGATAAGAGGCCCGAACGAAATTCTGCGAAGCGAGTTGCAGCAGAAAAACTGTCTTGAAGATGCGACCAGTGCAAATGCCGCACCAATGCGTAACATGAGGACCAAGGCAACAGAACCCCCCCATCGTCAGAAGGGCGCACAAGAATCCTGCAGGGCGGTGGCCATTCAAGGCGTATTGAGCCGTCAGGAAAGCCAGCAACAGACTCGCGCCGCTCAGCAAAATCCAAATCAAACGAGGCTTCTGGCTTCGCTCGATCAGCGATCCAAGATTTAACGCTCGAAGCGGCGGAAGGTTGGCTCCGTCGTTCGCCGGGACTACCGCGCCCAGAATTGCGGCGACCACGCCGAGCAGAAAGACCCAGGGAATCTGCCACACCGGCAGATATAAATGCTCGATATTCACAAGTATATAAAGATTAGTCACAGTCTTTGAAACCACATGCACTAGCCAGTTTGCGAGCAACACTCCACCGGCACAGCCGAAGGTCGAACCGAGCACCCCGTAAAGCGCTGCTTCGCCGAGAAACAGGAAGCGAATCCGCTGCCTGCTTGCTCCCAGGGTTCGGAGAATCCCTAGTTCGCTCCGCCTTCTCACAACAGAGGCGGTGACCGTGTTGTAGATCAAAAACACACCCACTAACAAAGAAACCATGCTGAGCGCAGTGAGATTTAATTGAAATCCCGCCAGCATCTGCTCTACCTGCCTGCTGCGCTCTTCGGGAGCCTGAACGAGAACATCCGGAGGCAGAAGCCTTTGGATTTGATCCCGAACCGGTCCCGGATTGGCCGGATCGTTCACTCGAAACAAGACCTTGGTCAGTTTACCTTGCAGTTGGAGTAATTCCTGGGCCCAACCGAGATCCATGAAGGCGAACTGGCTTTCTCCGTCTCTTTGCCGCAAGATATAACGCAGGACGAGCCTGGCTTCCCGTCCATTTACCTTGATTCGCAGCGCATCGCCCCGACTCAAATGATGCGCTTCGGCAAATTGACTGGTGACTGCTACGGCCGCCGGATCGCTGAACCACGCGTCGCCCTTCGATGATTCCCTATCGGGCGCATCAATTTTGGAGTTTTCGAAGGTGCCGTTAGTCAGTGGGTCAATTCCCAGAATGCGAAGATATTCTCCGGGATGGTCCGCAAGAGTCACAAGTCCCTCAACCACCGGCGTTGCCGCAGCAACCCCATCGACTTTTTGCAGCGCAGGGAAGAGCGCATCGTCCATCACTCCACCCGTCTCAAGATTTGCCCTTCCCGCGACAACATCCACGCTAGCTCGGAACGCGGATGTTGCACTTCGGTTTGCTATCTGAATCGCGAGATAGACCGCGACACCAAGAGCGATACTCAGGATGTTTATCGCAGCAAGGACCTTGTGTCTCAATGCATACCGGACGACATGCTCAACGAAAAACCTCACCTGTTTTTGCCGTACTCTCCTCCGGTGGCTGCGGCAAGCAGAGAGCGTTGCAATATTTGCAGAAATCTTTCATCGGTGATCTTTCGACCGTCCAGATCGGTTACATAGAAGCTGTCAAAGGCCGCTCCCTTCTCTGTCGCGACACGCGACAGCGCAATATTGACGCCCGCGCGCGAGAGGCAAAAAAGCACATCGTATAGCAACCCAAGGCGGTCTGCAGTCTGGAGATCGATGACCGTATAGCTGGGATGAATCTGATTAGATATCACAAGCTTCGTTGGGAAATCCATTCCCAGCGGCAAATGAAACGCCGTTCGTTTACGGGCTTTCTCCAGCAGCGGGCCAAAATCATAATCAATCCTTTCAAGCGAAGTCTGCAGCACCGATTCGACAAGCGTTTGCTCGCGCTCATCGGTGACCGGCCGAAAACTAGTATCGCACACCCTGAAAACTCCTAACATCAGATTATCAACGCGGGTGTAAGCATCCGCGCTCAGAATGTTGATCGTTGCCACCGCGAAGGAGCCTGCTATCTTTGCCATCAGCGCAACTCGATCCCAGGTGCAAATCCAGCATTCACTGTGACCCTGATCCGGTTTGCTATGCCACCTGACAACCGCCGAAAGCGCTGGAGCAGGATCCATAAATCTGGACTCGAGAAAAGTCCGAAACAGTCGCAGATGCCCGATGATTTCATTGATCTGATGACTTTGAAAATAGCGATCAGGCATCGAATGAAAATGAACCTCGATTTCCTCTTCGAAATCTTTGGCCATTTTCTTGGCAACAGCTTGCTGGAGGTCATTCCTTTCAATTCTCCGCTCGGCGAAGTACTTTCGGCCATCGTGGAGATAATCGGACGTAGCGTGATGGAGATGCCACACCAGTGTTTCCTTCCAATCTGACCAATTTTGGTCACCCGTTCCCTGCCCATCTGTGAGGGTCAATAGCATAAGCGCATCAAGATTTTCAGGGGTTCGCACGATTTCCGCAAAATCGGCGATTGTCGCTGGATCTTCCAAATTTCGGCGCTGCGCTATCTCGGAAAGCGTCATGTGATGATCCACCAGGAAAATTAGCCTTCGTCTGCGCTCTGGGGACAACTGGAGACGCGCCGCAACCTTTTGCGCATTCAGAGCGCTGGCCTCTGCATGATGACGCGCCCCTGAAGCTTTGCCGGTATCATGAAGCAAAAGAGCGAGATAAAGTACGTAGGGATCTTCAAGGTTCTGAAAGAGCGTTTTGTACTGCGCCAGTTTCGGATCCTCGGTATCGATCAGCAGATCAAGCTTCTCAATGCAAACCAGCGTATGCTCGTCAGCCGTGTACCGGTGAAAGAACTCATGTTGTACCAGACAAGTCAGCTCGCCAAACTCCGGAAGGTATCTGCCCAGAAAATCAACCTCATGCATCATTCGCAGAATATGGCCGACTTGGCCCTTGCGTGATAAAATCGCCTGGAATGTTTCACGAACCGCACGCGCGTACTGGAAGGTGCGATTCACCAAGCGCGTCCTGCGCCGAATGAGTTGCTGAAGATCTGAACTGAGTTCCATCTCACGCTGCTGCGCGTACAGGAACACGCGCATCAAGCGAAATGGGTCTTCATGAAAAATCTCCCGATTCTGAAAATAGATGAGTCTCTCATGGCTGTAAAACCCGTCGAAATGCTCCGTCTTGAGTTTTCGGTTCGCTAGAAAACCGAATACCGGTTTTTCCTCTTTCTCTGTAATTGCCGGCAGAAGGAATTGTTCAGTGACACGTTTTGTCGTCAGATAGATCGTGCGCGCGTGCTGGTAGTAGGCGCGCATGAAAGCTTCGCTTCTGCGCAAGACATTCTTTTGGGGATAATTCAGTCTGCTGGCGATCTGGCCTTGAAAAAAGAGCGTCAATACATCGGAAGGACGCTTGCTCAGGTAGTGAAGCTCGGTACGCACCCTCAGAAGAAAGTCGTACGCACGATCGATCGCGCGGCAATCGCTTTCGCTGATGTATTTGCGTTCCACCAGCTTCGAGGTGCTCATCACACCTTCTAGAAAAAAACAGATCCACTGCATGTTATGATAGTCACGCAGGCCCCCACATCCGTTTTTAATATTCGGTTCCTGCATGAAAACTGAACCGCCGTATTTGCGATGACGTTCTTCCTGATTTTCCAGACGCCATTTCAAATAACTCTTCACCTGCCCCCTGACGCATCGTTCAAAAAAATCGCGCCTGAACTTCGAGTGCAAACGATGATCCCCGGC
>Ga0182036_10000930_pt1 | contig 13454 bp, 12 predicted proteins | sample sta12Cox44000080_FD_125966 | JGI IMG/M metagenome (GOLD analysis project Ga0182036, IMG submission 125966) | Lab enrichment of tropical soil microbial communities from Luquillo Experimental Forest, Puerto Rico - statoxic.12C.oxic.44.000.080 | ecosystem: Environmental > Terrestrial > Soil >...
CACCACATTTGAAGTGGGAATGATCAAGGCGCCTTTCATGGCACTCGTCATCGGCATCGTCGCCTGCGTCGAGGGATTGCAAGTGCAAGGCAGCGCTGAATCGCTCGGCGAGAAGACGACGAACTCCGTGGTAAAGTCCATTTTCCTTGTCATCGTGCTGGACGGTATCTTCGCCATGTTCTTCGCCTCTATCGGGATGTGAAATGGCAAAAGATCCCGTCATCGAGGTGCGCGATCTGGTCGTCGAGCTCAAAGGCAACCGGATTCTCAATGGCGTAACACTCGATGTCTATCGCGGCGAGATCCTCGGCTTCGTCGGAGCTTCTGGAGCCGGCAAATCCGTGCTGACGCGCACGATCCTCGGCCTGTTGCCCAAACAGCTGGGACGGATCAGCGTCTTCGGAGTCAATCTGGACGAGGCTGGCGAGCTGCAGCGCCAGGAGATCGAGCGACGTTGGGGCATCCTGTTCCAACAGGGCGCTTTGTTCTCGTCATTGACTGTCGGAGAGAATGTCGAATTTCCGATCCGGGAATATCTCGATTTGTCCGATCGCCTGATGACCGAAATCGCTATCACCAAGCTGGAAATGGTCGGCCTCAAGCCGGACGTCTACCGGAAATACCCTTCCGAACTCTCCGGAGGCATGATCAAGCGCGTCGCACTGGCCCGGGCACTGGCGCTCGATCCGGAAATTCTCTTTCTGGACGAGCCGACATCGGGCCTTGATCCGATTAGCGCCGGCGATTTCGACCAGTTGATATTGACCCTTCAGCGGGTTTCGCCGATGGCCGTTTTTATGGTAACCCATGACCTCGACAGCTTGCATACGATCTGCGATCGGATCGCTGTTCTCGGCGACGGCAAGATCATTGAAGCCGGCAGTATGGATACGATGCTGGCCTCGCAGCACCCGTGGCTTAAGGCCTATTTCCATGGTGTGCGTGCCCGAACAGGGGTCAAAGCTGCGGCCAGGAACTAACGGAGCAGGGTAATGGAGAGAAAAGCGCACTACGCACTGATCGGGTTGTTCACGTTCGCCGTGGTTGCGGGCGCGTTTGGCTTCGTCTTCTGGCTGCACCACTCTTCGGGAAAGAAACAGGCTGTCGCTTATCGCGTGATCTTCGACAGTTCCGTGTCCGGATTGCAGGTCGGCGGAAACGTTCTGTTCAATGGCATTCGTGTCGGCGAGGTCACCAATCTCCGACTCGATCGCGAAAAGCCGAACGAGGTCGTGGCGATGCTGGCGGTCAACAAATCAACGCCAATTCGCTCTGACACTCGTGTTGGTCTTGAGTTTGCCGGCCTGACCGGCGTCGCCGCGGTATCGCTGAAGGGCGTTTCGGCGAAGACGCCTCTGATCGAGCGGGAAGAAGGCGAGCCGCCGACCTTGCGGGCCGATCCGAGCGCGAGCCAGGACATGATGCAGGCCGCTCGCGAGGTCCTGAACAAGGCTGAAGAGGTCATCACCGCCAATCAGGAAGCGCTGCACCAGGCAATTGCAGATATCGCGACGTTCAGTGCTTCACTTGCGCGCAATTCCGACAGCGTCGATTCGATCGTGAGGGACGCCAAGGACACGATGAGCAACGCCAAGGAAGCGACTGCGTCGGCACGGACACTGATGGAAAACCTCGATAAGCGTACGAATGACATCACGATCGGGGTCAACAAGATGACGGCAACTGCAACGCGACAGATCGACACTGCCGGCAAGGCGATCACCGACCTGGCGCACAATCCGCAGCGGTTCCTCTTCGGCGGCGGCGGCAGTAGCGGCAGTAGCAGCGAGGCGCAGGCCGCGCCCGCGCCGGCACCGCGTAAACGAACGCAATAGTAATAACGTCAGGCGGCGGCGCGAACTTCGTCGGGATCGAGCGGGAGCTTGACAGGCTGCTTGCGCTTGGCCGACAGGTCGAGCGCTTTCGTCAACATCAGGTTGCGATGAGCTTCCTCGACCGTGGCGGCGGCCGTAGGCAGGCCGAGAGCTACGCGGTTGAGCCATGAATCGGTTTCTTCCGCCATCGGCCCACGCAACTCGCCGAGTGCCATATCGCCGGGCGGATAGCTGCCCAAGAAATCGACAAGCCGCGACGCATCAGGGTTGTAACCCTCCGACTGGGGCTTGGAGACCGCCAGCACGATGTCGCGGTGCGTGTCGTCGATCGTGAGCACGCCAGTCGTCCCGACGATGCCGACTTCGAGCGAATAGACCGCGGCCGGCCAGGTTACGGGCAAGGCCCAGGACATGTTGAGGTGATAGATGGTGCCGTCGGAAAAATTGATCATGCCGGCGGTGCCGTCGATGCCCTTGTACGAGGGCCCAAGAACCTTGTCGACCGAACGTGCGTAGCACTCGACCGCGGTTTTGCCCTCCAGACACCACATACAGATATCGAGCGCGTGTGTGCCCGAAATCACCATCGGGGAAATCGTCGACGGGTCGTCGGTGCGTTTGTAATTATCGATTGCAACGAGCCGGTTCATGAAGGCCCGCGACGTCACCATCGTGACGTCGCCGAGTGCTCCTGTACGGCATTTCTCCTTGGCTGCCAGCCACCGGCGACGGAAACGCTGAGTGTAGCCGACGACTGCATCCAGCTTTGCCGCCTTGATCGCCTTCAGGACGCGCTCGGATTCCGCAAGATTAGTGGCAAGCGGCTTCTCGATCAGCATGGGAACGGCGCGCTCGATAGCGGCCATGATGGGATCAACGTGCAGATGTTCGTCGGTGCAGATGATCGCCGCGGTGACCTCTGGCCGCTTGAGCAATTCGACATGGCTTTGTGTCACGAAATCCGCGTCGATCTTCGGACCGACTTCACCGGCGCGGTTCGGGTTTTTCTCGGCAAGCCCGATCCATTGCACAGCCGGGTGACGCGCTGCCACCTCGCCACGAAACAGTCCGACGCGGCCGCCTCCGATGATCGCGAGGCCTACGCCTTTGGCCGATTTCTTCATCTGGCTTCGCGTCCTCTCATTGGTTTACTCCCGCGCGGATCTTCTGCTTGAACTCGGCAATGGCTGAAATGCTCTCATTGGTAAGAGGCAGATCCACCGGCTCATTGCGATCGGCGGAAAGGTCTGCGGCGCTGTACGTTTCCATCACGCGGCGTGCGCTTTGCGGAGTCACCATCACCGGCGTATTGCGGATGCAGGCTTCCAGAAAATGGATGGTTTCAGGGCCCATGCCGCCGGCGAATACGTTGTCGACCCATTCGCCAGGCATGGTGGACATTGGAAACTGCTGGCCGTCCTTTTGCGTGTTGAGCCAGTTGTCGCGCTGCGTGTCGTCGAGAAACAAGGAACCTTCAGTGCCGGTGATCTCGATCCACGTTGCGCAGTAGTTCGGATAGCTCGGTGGCAAATTCCAGCCCCCGCCGATCATCACTGCGACGCCATTATCCATGGTCACCGTCGTGAACATCACGTCGTGGGAGCCATTGATAGGTTCCATGTAACCGTAAGCGCCTTGCGAATAAACGCGAATGGGCTTGGCCGGCTCCAGCAGCCAGAGCACGAAATCGAGGTCGTGGGTCGATTCCATGACGACCGGCGAGAGCCGCACGCGGCTTGCGATTTTCTTGCCGAGGCTTCGTGAAAGATGCCTGCTTACAAGCACCGAAACGACCTTGCCCAGCGTGCCGTCAACGATCTTTTTCTTGGCATAGGCGATTTTCGGATTGAAGCGCTGTGAATAGCCGATGGTGAACTTCAGGTTGTTCCGCATGGCAAGCTGGATGAGCTCGTCCGCCTCCCACAATTCGAGAGCGATCGGCTTTTCAAGCATCACATTCTTTCCGGACTTCAGGCAGTCGCGGCAAATAGGATAGTGGTTCGACTCCGGCGTGGTCGAGATATAGACAACGGAGATGTCCGGGTTGCGGATGATGTCGTTGTAGTCGAGCGTCGCGGTAGCGGGCTTATAAAGCTTCTTTACTTCGGCCAGACGATTGGGCCGGATTTCACAGAGATGCAGTTTGTCCACCAATGCAGTGCGAGAGAGCGTGTCCGCGCGCGTGCCCCCGACCCAACCGACACCAATCACCGCGGCTTCAACCGTTTTCACCAGACGTCTTCCTTCTTCCGTTTCCTGTGAGGCTTACGGCCGGCCGGCCGCGCGGGCGGCAGACTAGCTCACGCGTGTCGTGCCCGAAAGAGCGTGGTTTTTCAACGTGCGAAAGCACCTTGAGCGCCGGCGCTGCCGAAAACCTGTTCAGCGAACTGCGGATAAACCTCGGCCAGTTGTGGTGCGACGACCTCGCGAAGCACCTTCAGGGTTTCGGTCGATGGCGGCGGCGTTTCCGGGACGTCTTTTGGTGTATCGAAATCGAATCCTGTGTTTTCGCTGACCTCGTTGACCGTGTGGCCCGGGTGCACGCTCGCTAGCATGAAGCGGCCATTGGAAAACCCGAACTGGCAGCGGTTGGTCACCAGTGCAATCGGGCCTCCCGGGCGGTAGACATTGCCCGCGCTTGCGCCTGGCGCACTGATGAAATCGACCTTGGGGACGAGCGTACGGCGCGAGTGTTCGGTGCGGAAAAGAATGACCTTCGGAACCACATAGTAGAGATAGGCCGATCCGAAGGAGCCGGGGAAGCGCACCTTCGGGTGCTCATAGTCGCCGGTACTCACGAGGTTCACGTTGCCCTGTCCGTCGATCTGTCCGCCTGACAGGAAAAAAACGTCGATGCGACCTTGCCCGGCACAGTCGAAAAGCTCGCGCGCGCCATCGGTGAAGAAATTGTGTTTGCGACTTTGCAGCAATGAAACGTAAGGCCGGCCTCGACCGCGTTCGCGCGCGAGCAGGGCCGCGGTCGCCGGAATCGGTGATGCGTTGCCGACTGCCACGTGACGTACATTCCCGATCAGACGGGCGATGACGTCGGCCAGCAACTCCTCATCTCGGAACTTCGATGGTCGCCTCACGTGAGGCTCCCGGGCGAGTTGTCACGCCGCTCGCTTCTCATACACATATTTGTCCAGGTACTCCACAAAACCTTCAGCCGTCCCCGCCATTCGCGCGTACTCCGCGAGATGGTCAGCGTCTGCGCCGTAAAAATCAGGCAGCCCGAGAGGCCAGGAGCCGCGCTCGGCAACAGCCACACTCTCTACGTAAAAGCCGGGGAGCGTTCCGGCGGCGAGCGTCGGGTCATCGAGCAAATTTCCGTCGTGAATTCTCTCGACAGTTGCGATCGTCTTATCTGCGGCGTGTGCCATGGTGGCCAGCTCTCGCTGACGTCCGATCCAAACGTTGCCGAAACGGTCGGCCATTGGCGCGTGGATCAGCGCGACGTCCGGTTTGATCGCCGGCAAAAGCACGATCTGGTCGTTGTCGCCGAACGGACTGGTGATCACTTTCCAGTCGTCGCGGTATTTCAAAATGTCCGAACCGAGAAGTCCGCGCAGCGGCATGAACGGCACGCCTTTTTCCGAGGCTTGCAAGGCTGCGTGCAAGGCCGGACACGTTGCATCTTTCAGTTTGACGGTCCCCGAGATGACAGCGGCCGTGAAGCGCGGAGCGGGACCAAATTCGCCGAGGCTCACCGCGCTTGTCTCCAATGTTTCGATGCACCCGGCGCCGATCAAGAGGTCTGCCTGCAGGCTGGATGTCGGTAGGGCGAGGAGATAGAGCTGCTTCACGCCGCGCCTGATCAGTGCGCGTGTCGCTGCCATTGGAACGCCTGAGACCTCGCGCGGCACGACCAGCATGCAACCGTTTGTGATCGGCGCGATTGCTTCGTCAATTGATTTCGCCAGTTGAAACATGGCGGTCCGCGAGGTTACGCGGCATCAAAGCCGCCGCCATTTTTCCCATTGTTTCACTTGCAACGTCCACTGGATTTTGCGACTTGGGTTGGATGCCTGCCACTCTGCAAGACAAGCTGCGCGCCAAGCGATTTGTAATCACCGCGGAAGTCACCCCGCCGGTGTCAGCCGACCGTGCCGAACTTTTGGCAAAAGCGGTGCCGCTGAAGGGTCTCGCCGATGCCGTAAACGTTACCGACGGCGCCGGTGCGCGACCTCACCTCGGCGCCGTTACGGCGGCCGCAATGCTCGTGGACCAGGCTATTGAACCGATCCTGCAGTTCACCTGCCGCGACCGCAACCGCATCGCGGTACAAAGCGATCTGCTCGGCGCCGCGGCAGCGGGCATACGCAACCTGCTCATGCTGCGCGGCGACGATCCGAGTGCCGGCGATCAACCGGATGCCAAGCCGGTATTTGATCTCGATCCGCGTGGGCTGCTTACTACCGCGCGACGCCTTCGCGACGTTGGCGAACTGCCGACAGGCCGCAAGATCGGAGGCCGCGCCGATTTTTTTCTCGGAAGTGCGGACAATCCGATCGACCCGCCGCCAGGATGGCAGCCGACCAGTTTGCAGGCAAAGGTCGAAGCCGGAGCGGAATTTGCGCAGACGCAATTCTGTATGGATGCCGGTGTCGTGCGCCGTTATATGGCGCGGCTCGCGGAGTGCGGAATAGCAGAGCGACTGTCGGTCATAATCGGCGTCGTGCCGTTGCGTTCGGCCAAATCGGCGCGTTGGATCAAGGAGAAGCTTTTCGGCGCGGTGATCCCCGACGCCATTATCGATCGCATAGAGCGCGCTGCTGATCCGGTCGCTGAAGGCCGTCGTATTTGCGTCGACTTGGTGCAGGAATTGGCCGACGTTCCGTACGTCGCTGGCGTCCATATCATGGCGCCGGGCAACGATGCCGTGGTACCCGAGGTCATCAAGGCGGCGCGAGCCAGTATCAGCCGACTCGCGCCCGCCTGATTGTTCAGCTCAGCGCTGACTTTACCCGCTCAGGAGAAAACGGCACACGGCGAATTCGAACGCCGGTGGCGTCGAATATCGCGTTGGCAATGGCCGCTGCTACTGGCCTGATCGACGGCTCACCGGCACCGGTGGGCGGGAGGTCCGGATGGTTGATCAGCACCACGTGCACTTCGGCCGGCGTCTCCGTGATATCGAGGATCGGATAAGTCAGCCAGTCGATGCTCGTCACTGATTTGCGGTCAAAGGTGACTTCTTCCCAGAGCGTACGGCTGACGCCCTGTACGATGTTGCCTTCGATGCATTTCACCAATCCGTCCGGATTGATGATCTGCCCGCAATCGTGCGCCACCGTAAGCTTGCGTGCCCAGATCTTGCCGGTCGAGCGATCGATATCGACTTCGGCAACGATGGCGACGCGGGTGCCGTTCCGCTGGCAATAGGCGATACCGCGGCCCGATACCTTGCTGCCGCTTTGGTCGCGGCGAGGCGAAGGTCTTGTCTCCCACTTTGCCTTCTCCGCGGCCGCTTTGATCACGGCGATATCGCGGGGCTCCTTAATATGCCGCAATCGGAACTCGATCGGATCTGCATTCACCGCCGCCGCGACTTCGTCGATGAAAGATTCGCTTGCGAAGTGGATCTGCGGACCGACCGGATCACGCAAATGCGCGCTGCGCAGCGGCGAGGATCGATCGAGCAGGGGCGGGATCGTCTCCCATGCCAAGCGTTTGTTGTCGAACGCATAGGATTCTGCCGGCACGCCGAAGCCGTCACCTGATTTCAACGCAACACCGAGCGTTTGTCCGCACAGTGTATCGTGCGGTTTGCCGCCATTGGTGTTCACATCGACCCGTGAGAAGCCCTTGCTGGTGAACTCGTAGGCGGTGACCTTTCCGGTCGCATCGAGTGCGGCACGTGCCCTGTGGATCGATGCCGGACCTTTCGGATCCCACCCGGTCCCCTGTTCACGCATGTATTGCAGGCGCACCGGTTTGCCGACTGCTTTCGCCAGTACCGCGGCGTCCATGGCGCAATCGTCCGCGTCATTGCGACCATAGGAACCCGGCCCAGTCGTGTGAATGACCCGCACTTTGTCGACCGGGAGGTCGAGCGTGAGTGCAAGGCCCTCCTGGACAAAATGCGACTTCTGCGTACCGCTCCAACATGTCACCTGGCCGTCCTTGATCTGGACGAGTGCACACGCCGGCCCCATGCTGGCATGGGACTGGAATGGCCATTCGTATTCAGCCTCGATGACCTTCGCGGCGCTCTTGAACGCCTCATCGACGTTCCCGTTTTCCTTGTCGACGCTACGCTTGCGCACGCTCGCCTTGCGAATGTGATCGTAAAGCGAAGCCTGTTCGGGGAACGGCGGGTCAACCTGAGACCATTCGACCTTGAGCTTCTGCGCGGCCTGTATCGCGTCCCATTCCTTGTTGGCGACGACGCCAAGGAAACCCTTGTCCCAAACAACTTTTGCGCCAGGAATATCTTTGATCGAGCTTTCATCGACTTTCACCGGCACAGCGCCGGCGACGTCCGGGCGGATCATGCGCCCGTGCACCATGCCAGGCACTTTCACGTCAGTTACGAAATCCTCTTGTGCGAAAACCTTTGGTGCAACGTCTTCGCGCTTAATCGGCTGACCAACGATCTTGTGTTCGCTCGGACTTTTGGGTTGCGCCTTGCCGGGCGCGTAGAGCGTGTTGCCGAACTGCTTGTTCCAGTCGAGCTGAACGTTGAAGTATTTTCCGCCAAGCATCTGCTCGTAAGAAATCCGTTTCGTGCCATCGGCGCGCGAGGTCACGACACCGTCATTGACCGCGAGCTGATCGACTGGCGTAGAGAGCAGCCCGGCTGCCATTTCGACCAGGACGCGACGGGCTTCCGCCGCCGCCATGCGCATTTGCTTGCCGCCGTACTGAATGCCGGTCGAACCGGAAGCGCCGCCCTGATTCACGGAATTGGAGGTGTCACCCATGAAGACTTTGACGCGCTTGAACGGAACGTCCAGTTCTTCCGCGACAATCTGTGCGATCGCGACGGTGAGGCCGTGGCCCATATCCATCTTGCCGAAGAAGGCCGCAACGCTGCCGTCCGCATTGACTGCGATGTAAGACGAAAGCTGGTCCGGCGTCAGCGGCGGTTTCGCGCCTTCGGCGTGTGCGGACTGGAGCGACAGAACTGTGTCGAGGGACACGGAGGCCCCTATGGAGACGACAAGCGCACCGCCGCCGAGCAACACTGAGCGACGGGTGAAGGCAGAGCTGTGTTCGAATTTTGTCATGTCACCCTCCCTCAACCCATCATCTCGGCGGCACGTTTGACCGCCTTCAAAATGCTAATGTGAGTGCCGCAACGGCACTTGAGGCCTGAGAGGGCATCCTTGATCTCGGCCTCAGTCGGCTTCTTCTTGTCGCGGAGAAATGCCGCAGCGGTCATGAGCCAGCCGTTTATGCAATATCCGCATTGCGGCACCTGCTCCTCGATATATGCGGTCTGCAAGGGATGTGGTTTTTCAGGGGTACCGAGACCCGCGAGGGTCGTGATCTTGGCGTCGCCCACCGCCGACATCGCTGTGATACAGGATCGGGTCGGTTGTCCATCCAGATGAACGGTACAAGCACCGCATTGCGCGAGCCCGCAGCCGAAATGAGGATTGTTAAGCCCGAGCTCGTCGCGCAGGGCGTAGAGCAACGGCATGTCGGGGTCGGCGTTTATGGTATGGGACTTGCCGTTGACGGTAATGGTGAAGCGTTGGCTCATGGCGTTCAGCTCCCTGAACAAGTTTGCAGGCTCGGTTGCTTACGGCCGACCGTGCCCTCTGCAGACGCGTCTATGCCGACGCTTGCGGGTGAAAGGCTAGTCCCACAGACTAGCTTGGAAAACACCTGCCGATATAAATTTGGTGTTAACGTCACTGAAACAGAGGCCCGATCAGAGGCCTCAAGGAACTTGCGTTGAGGAGGAACTTCGCGATGCGCAACCCGGCCGGGAAGATTGCTGTTGGACCCTTGGTGGTCACCGCGATCGTGGCTTTTTTTTCAACTCAGGCTGATGCGCAGGAAAAGCTTTGGAAGCATGGCCTGATCAATGCCAAGTCCGACGCCGGTATTTTCCTCATGGTGTCGACCCGCGATTTCGCAAAAAAACAGGGTCTCAAGATAGAGATTTCCCAGTTCAAGGACGATCAGCTTGCCCTGAAGGCGCTGATTGCCGGCGAACTCGACAGCTTCGAGGGTGGACCGCAGGGAGTCTTCGCCGCGGACGCCAAGGGCGGCGACGTCAAGCTGCTTGGGTGCCATTGGGTTGTGGTTCCGCATGGAATATTTGCCACCGACAAGGTGACAAAGGTTGAGGATCTCAAGGGCAGGCAGATCGCGGTATCGGCGCCAAATTCCATGCCCGATATGCTGGCGCGGTCCGCGCTGGCGAAATTCGGCGTTGCCGATACCGAGGTGAAACTCGCCGCAATCGGTGGGGACAACGATCGTTACCAGGCACTTGTCGGCGGTGTTGTCGACGCTGCGGTCGTGTCAAACGAATATCAGCCGGTTGCACCGAAAAACATCCATCTTTTGGTCGAAGGTCGTGACGCCGTACCGAACTTCTTGCGCGTGTGCATGGTCTCGACCGCAAAGACGCTCGCTGAGCGTGGCGACGACGCCGTGAAATTTCTTGCTGCCGAGATGAGCGCGTTGCGTTTTGCGCTATCGCACAGGGATGAAACCATCGCATTGACCCGCGAGATTACCCGCGCCAAACCTGACGATCCGCGCCCGGCCTTCGTGTACGATGATGCCGTCCAGCACAATGCCGTGGATCCGACATTGCCTCTCCCTGCAGAGAAGATTCAATGGATCCAGGATCAGATGGTGAAGGCAGGCCGCTTGAAAGCCCCGCTCGACCTGAACACCGTGACCGCGCCAGAGTATCGCGAAAAGGCGCTGCAGGTCGTCGGCCACTGACTCGGCGCGTTTTGGAGAAATGAATGGGTGAGGTGACCTTCCTCGACGTTTCCAAGCGCTTTTCCTTGCGCGTGGACGGCGAGGTTCATCATGTGCAGGCCCTCGACTGCATCAACTTCACGGTCAAGGACGGCGAGATTGTTGCACTCATCGGTCCGTCCGGCTGCGGTAAGACCACGGCGTTGCGGGTCGCGATGGGCCTCGATGCTGCGAGTGCTGGCCGGGTCACGGTAGATGGTCGAGAGGTGCACGGCTGCGGCCATGATCGTGGCATGGTGTTTCAGCACGCCGAACTGCTTCCGTGGCTTTCCGCCATGCAGAACGTGATGTTCGGGCTGGAAATGAAAGGTATGCGTGGCGCGCCGTTGCGCGAGACGGCCGAAAAGTATCTTCAGCTCGTGGGTCTGCAAGACTCGCAAAATCGGCGGCCGCATCAGCTTTCCGGAGGCATGAAACAGCGTGTCGGCATTGCGCGAGCGCTTGCCATCGATCCCAAGGTCCTATTGATGGATGAGCCGTTCGGTGCGCTTGACGCACAAACGCGGGAATCGCTGCAGGCGGAGCTGCTCGATATCCATGCCCGTACCGGCAAGACTGTTCTCTTTGTCACGCACGATCTGGATGAGGCGGTTTTGATCGCCGACCGGATTGTCGTGATGAAACATGGTCGTGTGCAGGAAACTATGGATGTACCGCTCAAGCGACCACGCCCCGATCTCGGCATCGTTCGTGGAACGCCGGAATTTGCCGAAACGCGTTACAGGGTCTGGCGCACAATACACGATGGCGCTGTGGTGCATTGATGGTCGACGTCGCCGACACCACAAAGACAACCGCAGCGCCGGCGTCTGATCCGCCCGAGCAGCGCCCATTTCCCCGCTGGGTGATCACGCTGGCCTCGATCACCTTCGTGTTGATCCTCTGGGAGATTTTTGGCCGGCGTATCAATCCGGTTTTCGGTTCCTATCCGTCGGCGATAGCTGTGGCATTTTGGGACCTGGCGGCCAACGGCCAATTGTGGTCGGCGCTCTATGAATCCTTGCGGCCGTTTCTGCTTGGCTATGCCCTGGCAATCGTTGTCGGCGTGCCGCTCGGTCTGTTGATCGGAGGGTTCCGCGCCGCGGAAGCAGCGCTTGGCATCTATGTCACAGCCGGCTACGCAATGCCGCTGGTTGCGCTGGTCCCGCTTTTGATCCTGTGGCTTGGCCTCGGCTTCGCGGTCAAAGTCGCGGTCGTATTCCTGATGGCTTTGTTTCCCATCTGCATCAATACCTGGCTAGGCGTCGTAGCGGTGCCGAAAACGTTGATCGAGGTCGGCAAATCCTTCGTCGCTCCCAACATTGTCATTCTTCGCCGCATCGTCCTGCCGGCAACGCTGCCCTACATCATGGCTGGAATACGTCTTGCGGTGGGTCGCGCAGTTGTTGCAATGGTGATTGCGGAATTCTTCACGACCATCTCGGGGCTGGGCGCGGTCATCATCAATTCGGCGAACAATTTTGATACCGCCACGATGTTCGTCCCGATCATCATTCTGATGGTGATGGCGATTGGACTGAACTGGCTGATCGGATTCGTCGAGCGCAAGGTCGCGCCGTGGCAGGCGGAGATCGCCGGGCGAGATAGAGAGTAAGCCTTCAGGCCAGAGCCTTGATTGCTTGAAACAGCGCGCGAACCTGCCGTTCCGGAATATTCCGCGTGATGAAGACGACACGGCTCTGCCGGTTTGCGTCCGGCCATGCCTGTAGCTCGACCGGTGGATGCGCGAGGTGCTGCACGAACTGCACCAGCACAGGCCCTTTACAGCCTTCAACATCGAGAAAGCCTTTGACACGCAACAGGTCCGGCCCGCGCAGTTGCATCAGAGCGTCCATGGAGCGAGCGAAAACGGGCCAAGGCATCGGCGCCTCTTCGGTCAGAACAAAACTGCCGATACCATCGCTGTGAGCGGTCTCCGCAACGAAGGCGTTACGTTGATCGGCGGCCGGTTCGATGAGGCGCTGCGGATCGATTTCACCATTGACCGCCTCCAAGATCTCCACCCCGGGGTTGAGAGCGCTCAGTCGAGAGGTCAGTATTGTCAGCGCGCTGTCGCCGGCAATATCAGTCTTTGTGATGATGAGACGATCGGCGAGTATCGCCTGCTTGCGCGCCTCGGCTGACCATTCAAGCGTGTCACCGCCGGTAACGGCGTCGATGACAGTGACGACAGCTTCGACGTGAAACGCGCCGCCAAGGGCGCGATCGGTCGCGAATGTCTGGAGAATGGGGCTGGGATCGGCCAGTCCGCTGGTCTCGATCGCGATACGACGAAAGTCCGGCAATTCGCCCCGCTCGCGCTCGACGACCATGCGGCGTAACGCCTGCTGCAAATCGGTGCGCGTGATGCAACACAGGCAGCCATTTCCGAGCAGGACGGTCTCGTCAGCGCTCGACCGCACCAGCGCGTCGTCGATGCCGGTTGCGCCAAATTCATTGACGACGACCGCGGTACCGTTGCCCTCCGGCGTGTCAAGGAAACGCTTCAGAAGCGTTGTCTTCCCCGCGCCGAGAAAACCGGTGAATACGATGACAGGAACGCGGGCCCCGCGTTCGCGCCTGACTCTGCGGCCGAAGCGTCCAGCGGCGGGTGAGGGGAAGACTTCGTTCAGAAATCCATCTCCAGGATGTACAGCCCGCCTGTATGGCGGTCGACAGTGTAGACGA
>Ga0182036_10000937_pt1 | contig 13422 bp, 12 predicted proteins | sample sta12Cox44000080_FD_125966 | JGI IMG/M metagenome (GOLD analysis project Ga0182036, IMG submission 125966) | Lab enrichment of tropical soil microbial communities from Luquillo Experimental Forest, Puerto Rico - statoxic.12C.oxic.44.000.080 | ecosystem: Environmental > Terrestrial > Soil >...
GGACAACCACCGAGGAGCGGCCAAAAATTTGAAAAGTGCGCGGCGTGGTGCAGGGCGCGAGTTACATCGCTAAACCAGCGGTTGCGGGCGAATCCCGTCGGTGGCGAAGCTGCTGTAGCTCAACGGCAGAGCAATGGAAAATACTTGGGCCGATCATTCCCGCCGCGAGAGATTGTGCTGTGGTGAAGGCAGGAGTTCCTTCGGAGACAGGAAGCGGGCGTATTTGCGCAGCGCACTGAAAACCTCCCGCCGCTTGTTCCCAGCACCGGAAGCCGGGATGGCGCAGAGAAGAGTTACTTCGTCTGCAAAACGATGTAGGGCTGACGCCCTGTAACTCTGCCTCGATTTTCCTCCCGGTGACATGTTGGCCGGCGCGAATCGCGAACCAGTCAGCGGTTCGCGCCGGGGCTGGCAGAGAGCCGGCTCGGGTGGAATGGAGCGAAGAATGGAAATGAAGCGCAATGCCTCGGTCTACCTGCGTGGGAAGATTGAGCATCCCGACCACCAGACCGTCGCCCTCAACGGCTGGCATCGCGTGCTGATGAATACAGAGAATCGTTCAGTGGCCAGGCGCTTTCTGGCGTTTCTCGACTAGCTCCCGGGGCTGTTACCTCGGAGAGTTCCGAGGCACAGGCCATCGGAGAAAGGAGGAGTGGCAGCAATGACAAAAAATGAACGTATGGAAGCGGCTTTTCCCGGTGCGGACGCACGAGGGAGCGGTGGCGCAGAAGGTGGACGCGAAAAGCGAGCTCTGGCGCACCGTGCTTACTTGCCTGCTCTGGGAAGACACCTTCTACGAGAAGGGCAGCGACATTGCGAAGCGCATCGCCGCGCTCGCCGCCGAGACGAAGCCGGAAGCCGTGGCCGCGCTCGCGCGCGAGGCCCGCGACAAGATGCAGCTCCGTCATGCGTCACTCTTCCGGGTGCGCGAACTCGCCCTCCGCAAGGGCGCGGGCACGCTCGTGGCATAAACGCTCGAGCACGTGATCGAGCGCGCCGACGAACTTGTTGAGTTCGTCGCGCTCTACTGGAAGGAGGAAAAGCAGCCGCTTTCCGCCGGTTTCAAGCGCGGGCTGGCTCGGGCATTCACGAAGTTCGATGCTTACCAGCTTGCGAAGTACGACCGCGAATCGGTCGTGAAGCTCCGCGACGTGCTGTTCCTGTGCCACGCGAAGCCCAAGGATGAAGCGCAGGCGGCGCTCTGGAAGAAGCTCGCTGAGAACACGCTCGAATCTCCCGATACCTGGGAGGTTGCCTTGTCCGCAGGGAAGGACAAGCGCGAGAACTTCGAACGCCTCCTGCGCGAGGGGAAGCTCGGCGGCTTGGCCGCACTGCGTAACCTCCGCCTGATGCTCGCATCGGGCGTCGATCCCAAGCTCATTCGCGAGCGGCTGGACAAGGGCGTCGCGCGAGCGCTGCCGTTCCGTTTCGTGACGGCGGCGCGTCACGCTTCGAAGCTCGAAGACGCTCTCGAACAGGCCATGCTCAAGGGCATCGCCGCACGCGAAAAGCTCCTGGGCTCGACCGGACTCGTCGCGGACCTATCCGGGTCGATGAACTACCGGCTTTCGAAGAAAGGCGAAATCACGCGCATGGACGCGGCGGCCGGACTCGCCTCCTGCTCCGCGAGAAGGCCGAAGATTTCGCTATCGCGACCTTCTCCGACGCATGCGTTGAGCTTCCTCCGCGTCGCGGTTCGCGCTGCGGGACGGCATTGTGGGTTCGCAGGCGCACTCGGGGACTTACCTCAGGCGCGCACTGCCCCTCCTCCACGATAAGCAGGAGTGGAGCGAACTCGATCGTCTGATCGTGACTACCGATGACCAGTCGCACGACGGCATCCTGCCTGCCCGGACGCCGCGCGCGTACGTGGTGAATGTCGCCCCGTACGAGTACGGCATCAGCTACGGCAACGGATAGACGCACATCGACGGCTAGTCGGAGCGAATCGTCGACTACATCGCTGCGGTCGAGGCGGAAGCCGCAGCATAACTAACTCCCGACAAAGCGACAAAAGCAGGGGCGCAATGGTTCTCCGTTGCACCTTTTTTCAATTTGGAGATGTGAAACTCTCAGGCGGGGGACGACATCGAGCTCAGGAATTCCATGTTCGACTTCGTTTTGGTCAATCGGCTGAGCAATAGCTCCATGGCTTCAACGGTTGAAAGGGGGCTCAACACTTTGCGCAGCACCCACACGCGGCTGAGTTCTTCCGGCGGCAGCAGCAATTCGTCCTTGCGCGTGCCGGAACGCTGGATGTCGATCGCCGGGAAGACGCGCTTATCCGCCAGGCGTCGGTCGAGATAAATTTCCATGTTGCCGGTGCCCTTGAACTCTTCGAAAATCACGTCGTCCATGCGGCTGCCGGTATCGATCAAAGCTGTGGCGACGATGGTGAGCGATCCGCCCTCTTCGACGTTGCGCGCGGCTGCGAAGAATCGCCGCGGGCGCTGCAGCGCATTGGCATCGATACCACCGGAAAGCACTTTTCCGGAGGGCGGCGTTACCGCGTTATAGGCGCGCGCGAGGCGTGTGATGGAATCGAGCAGCACCACAACGTCGCGTTTGTGCTCCACCAGGCGCTTGGCTTTTTCCAAAACCATTTCCGCCACTTGAATGTGGCGTTGCGGCGGCTCATCGAACGTCGAGCTGATGACTTCGCCCTTGACCGTGCGCTGCATGTCGGTGACTTCTTCCGGGCGTTCGTCGATGAGCAGCACGATCAGCGCGACTTCCGGATGATTGGCGGCAATGGCATTGGCAATGGCCTGCAGCATCATGGTCTTGCCGGTGCGCGGCGGCGCGTTAATCAGCCCGCGCTGGCCTTTGCCCACGGGGCAAAGCAGGTCGAGCACGCGGCCCGTCATGTTTTCCTTCACCGTTTCCATTTTTAAACGGCCCTGCGGGTAAAGCGGCGTCAGGTTGTCGAAGAAAATCTTGTTGCGTGCCACTTCGGGGTCTTCGAAATTGACCGCTTCCACCTTGATCAGCGCAAAATAGCGTTCGCCGTCCTTGGGCGGGCGCACTTGGCCGGACACGGTGTCTCCCGTGCGAAGGTCGAACTTCCGGATTTGTGACGGAGAGACATAGATGTCGTCCGGACCGGGGAGGTAGTTATATTCCGGCGCGCGGAGGAACCCAAATCCGTCGGGGAGGCATTCCAAGACGCCTTCGGAAAAGATCAAGCCGTTCTTTTCGGTCTGCGCGCGCAGGATCTGGAAGATCAGTTCCTGTTTGCGCATCCCGCTCGCGCCGGGAATATTCAATTCCTTGGCAATCTTGGCGAGGTCGGTGATGTTCTTTTCCTTTAACTCGGCAAGGCTGATACTCATCTGATTGTTTCCTTCAACATGTGTTTCTTTTGGCATTGGTTTCCTAATGTGTTGTGAAATTGACCTTGAGAATCCGGATTGAGGTGACGCACCAAGCTGGCGGTTAACCGCTCGATGGCCTTGAACCGAAGGAGCGAGAACCAGCCGATGAGTAGACCGGACCTTCCCAACCGAAGCAGTTCCTGGCCCGCTTCGAAGCCCACACTCCCCTTGCGTGCCTGCAATTGCGGGAGGACCCCTGCTTAGTTGGTCAAACTCTTGTCTTTCTCGGCGCCGGCCACGTACGTTTCCGCGACGGGCGTTACCGCGGCATGCTCAAGCGGCACCACGGGCCGCTCCAGCGCAATCTGCAGCACTTCATCCATGGTCTCGACAAAATGGATCGTGAGACTGGAGAGAATCTCTTGCGGGATATCCGCTTGGTCCTTCTCATTGTCCTTCGGAAGCACTACCGTACGCAAGCCCATTCTGTGGGCGGCCAGGAGCTTCTCCTTGACGCCACCGATAGGCAGAACCTTGCCGCGCAGGGTGATTTCCCCGGTCATGGTCACATCGCGGCGCACCGGGATTTTCGTCAGCGCGCTCACTATTGACGTGCAAATCGTAATGCCGGCGGACGGGCCGTCCTTGGGAATCGCGCCTTCCGGTACGTGCACATGAATGTCGATCGTGCGGTAGAAATCCCTTGGCAGACCCAGGAGATTCGAACGCGACCGCACGTAACTCATCGCGGCTTGCGCGGACTCCTGCATCACGTCGCCGAGTTTTCCGGTAAGCGTTAATCGGCCCTTGCCTTCCATCAGCGTGGCTTCTGTGGCGAGCACCGATCCGCCCACTTCTGTCCAGGCCAGGCCGGTGGTCAAGCCGACCTCGTTCTGTTTTTCCAGCCAAAATTCGCGGTATTTCAGCACGCCCAGGTAATCCTTCACGTTTTCCGCGTTAATCTCGACCGACGAATCCGCACCGTCAGTCACCACTTTGCGCGCCATTTTGCGCGCGATATTTTGGATTTCGCGCTCCAGGTTGCGCACCCCGGCTTCGTGCGTGTAGTGCCGGATGATGTGCAGCAGCCCTTCTTCGGTGAACTTGAGATTCTTCTCCGTCAACCCGGTCACTTCGCGCGCCCGCTTCACCAGGAAGCGCGTGGCGATTTCCATTTTCTCCTGTTCCGTGTAACCAGGAAGCCGCAGGATTTCCATACGGTCCTGCAGTGGCTGCGGAATGGTGTGCAACACGTTGGCTGTGCACACAAACATCACCTTGGAAAGATCGTATTCCACATCCAGGTAATGATCCGTGAACGCATGGTTGAGTTCCGGATCCAGCACTTCCATCAATGCTGCCGACGGATCACCCCGGAAATCCGTAGACATTTTGTCTACTTCGTCCAGCACAAAAATCGGGTTCACCGTGGCGGCTTTTTTCATCATCTGGATGATTTGGCCGGGCAAAGCCCCGATGTACGTCCTCCGGTGGCCGCGGATTTCCGCCTCATCGCGCACGCCGCCGAGAGAAACGCGCACGAACTTGCGCCCCGTGGCATGGCCGATGGACATCGCCAGCGAAGTCTTGCCGACGCCCGGAGGCCCGACAAAGCAAAGGATTGAGCCCTTTGGATTCTTCACCAGCTGGCGCACCGCCAGGAATTCCAGGATGCGATCTTTGATCTTCTCGAGCCCATAGTGCTCCTCGTTGAGCACTTTCTCCGCCGCCTTGATGTCCCGGATTTCTTTGGAGCGCTTCTTCCAGGGCACCGCAATCAGCCAATCGAGGTAGTTGCGGCTGACCGTGGATTCCGCCGACATCGGCGGCATCAACTCCAGCCGCTTCAGTTCCTGCACGGCCTTCTCGTGCACATCCTTGGGCATGCCGGCCGCATCGATCTTCTTCTTCAGCTCGTCGGTTTCGCTTTTCTCGCCGCGTCCCAGTTCTTTCTGGATAGCCTTCAGCTTTTCGTTGAGGTAGTACTCTTTTTGTGCGCGCTCCATCTGGCGCTTCACGCGCGTATTGATGTTGCGGTCGACGTTCAATTTCTCTAGTTCGATCTCGAGGATCTCTCCGATGCGGTTCAGCCGCTCCAGCGGATCCACGGTTTCAAGCAAATCCTGCTTTTCGTCGACGGGAAGCTGTAGGTTGGCCGCAATCGTGTCCGAGAGGCGCGACGGGTCATCGCCGCGCGCGGCCGCGATCATCGTGTCGTAATTCAAGCTTTGCGACAGCTTGATGAACTGCTCGTAGAGCCCGGTCACTTTCTCGACCACCTGCTTGACCTGCGGAGACTCCTCAATGCGCTGGCCCAGCAAACGGATAGTAGCTCTGAAGAATCCTTCTTCCGTGGCGATGGAAAGCGCCCTGGCGCGCTCCACGCCCTCCACCAAAACTTTGATGTTGCCATCGGGCAGCTTCACGCTCTGCACGATATTCGCGAGCGTTCCAACCGCGTAGATTTCTTCCGGTTTCGGGTCATCCACCGAAGCGTCGTGCTGCGTGGAGAGGAAAATCTTCTTGTCGCCGGCGAGCGCCTCTTCCAGCGCGCGCACGCTCGCTTCCCGGCCCACGATGAACGGCGTCATCTGCTGGGGGAAGATGACCATGTCGCGCACCGGCATCATCGGCACGCGCCTCATCTCTTGTTTTTCTCGTGTAAACATGGGGGCCCCTGAACTTCTACCTCTGCCTCTTGGTTCTATACGGCCGAAGATTGGCCGCACTCTGCATTTGATGCGCGAGCTGGCTCATCCGGCTTTTTCGAGCAAGCTCCAGTTGATTTCGCGCGTGCGCACCATCTCCGCAGTCACCACGAATTCGCGCACCTTCCGTTGCATGGGAAGGTGGTACATGAGCTCAAGCATGAGGTCTTCTAAAATCATTCGCAATCCGCGCGCTCCGACTTTGCGCTGAAGTGCTAACTCTGCCACAGTTTCGAGCGCTTCCTCGGTAAATCGCAAGCGCACGTTCTCAAACTCAAACAGCCTCTGGTATTGCTTCAGCAAGGCGTTCTTCGGTTCCGTGAGAATCTTGACTAGCGCCGGCTTGTCCAAATCGTTCATCACCCCCGCGACCGGCAGGCGGCCCACAAATTCCGGAATCAATCCGTAGCGAATCAAATCGCCGGGCTGCACCTGTTCGAGCAGCTCCGTATTCCGCCGCTGCGGCGTCGACGGCGTGGCGTCGGTGTGGAATCCGAGAGAACGGCGCCCGGTGCGCTTCTCGATGATCTTTTCCAGGCCGACGAACGCCCCGCCGCAAATAAACAGGATGTTCGTCGTATCCACCGGCGTGAATTCCTGGTGCGGATGCTTGCGCCCGCCCTGCGGCGGGACATTGGCTACCGTACCCTCCAGAATCTTCAGCAGCGCTTGTTGCACGCCCTCGCCGGAAACGTCGCGCGTGATGGACGGGTTCTCATCCTTCTTGGCGATCTTGTCGATCTCGTCGATGTAAATGATGCCTTGCTGGGCCTTTTGCACGTCGCCGTCGGCGGCCTGCAACAGTTTCAAAATAATGTTCTCGACGTCCTCTCCGACGTAGCCCGCTTCCGTTAACGTCGTCGCGTCCACGATGGCAAACGGCACTTCCAGCATCCGCGAAAGGGTTTGCGCCAGCAGCGTCTTGCCCGTGCCGGTCGGCCCGATCAGCAGAATATTCGACTTACTCAGTTCCACTTCGCCCGGCTGCTTGTTCAGGAAGATCCGTTTGTAGTGGTTGTAGACGGCCACCGCAAGCTTTTTCTTCGTGCGGTCCTGGCCGATCACGTAGCCATCGAGAAATCGCTTGATTTCCGGCGGACGCGGAAGCTGGCGCGCCGGCGCTGTGGCCTGTTCCCTCTTTTCGTCTTCCAGGATGGTCTGGCAAACGCCCACGCACTCGTTGCAGATATACGCGCGGGGATAGTCCGAAGGCGAACTGATCAGCTTTTCGACCTGCTCCTGGGTCTTGTGGCAAAAGGAGCAGCGCAATGGCTCGTCTGGGTTAAATTTTTTCACAGGTTTGGAGGCCTCAGCTCCGCTGGGTCTTCGGAGACTTCTATCCTTCTATTCTAGGCCGATTTGTCCCCTGAGCAAGAGAGAAAGTCGTGGCGGTGCGGACTATCGGCAACGTCCCGGCGCGCGTACTTCGAACGGCAAAGCACTTCGCGCCCCAAAATCTAACGATGCTTGTAGATGATCTCATCGATCATCCCGTATTCCTTGGCCTGCTCCGCGTTCATAATGTAATCGCGCTCGACGTCTTTTTCGATGCGGTCGATCGACTGGCCGGTATGTTTCGCCAGCAGCGCATTGATGGTCGTGCGCATGCGCAGGATTTCTTTTGCGTGAATGTCGATGTCCGTGGCCTGCCCGCCCAGCCCCGACAACCACGGCTGGTGAATCAGGATGCGCGCGTTCGGCAGGGCAAAGCGCTTCTTCGGAGCGCCCCCGGTCATCAGCACTGCGGCAATCGAGGCCGCTTGCCCGATGCACGTCGTCACCACGTCCGGCTTCACAAATTGCATCGTGTCATATATCGCGAATCCCGCGGTGATCGAGCCACCCGGCGAATTGATATACAGCTGAATGTCTTTCTCCGGGTCTTCCGCCTGCAGGAACAACATTTGCGCGGTCGCCAGGTTGGCGACGTGATCGTCGATTGGCGTGCCGATAAAAATGATGTGCTCTTTCAGCAGCCGGGAATAAATATCGTACGCCCGTTCGCCGCGGCTGGTCTGTTCGACCACCATCGGTACGAGGGTCGTGGCACGGTAATCAGGTTCGTCGAATTTTCTCATGGAAGTAAGCTGCTGGCACCCGGCCGGAAGATTTCACTTTGCGTCCATCGCCGCGTTTGCCGCCGCGACGGTCTTGATTCTCGCGCTTTGCTCGATCCACTCGAGTGTCTTATCGCTTCGCAACTTGGCCTTCATCCTATCGAGCGTTCCTTGCTTTGTCAAACGTGCACCCAGCGCTTCCGCCGATTCGCCACTATGCGCGCCCAGGTGTTCAAGCTCGCGCTTAACGTCGCCCTCCGTCACGTCAATGTTTTCCGCGGTGGCGATGCGGTCGATGATCAACTCCGCTTTCACGTCATCCCTGGCGCGGTCTTCCTGGCGGCGCCGCAGCGCCACCCAGTCCACGTTCACCGCGCGCGGGTCCACGCCCTGAGCTGCCAGCGAGCGCACCACGCGCTCCAGCCGCACGTCCATCTGATGCTCCACCAGCGATTCCGGAACCGGGAAGTCGTGCTTCTTCACCAGTTCCGCCAGAACTCTTTCGTGAAGCAATTCCTTGTGCCGGTGGTCGCGTTCGTGCTCCAAGCCTTCGCGGACGCCCTTTTTCAGCTCTTCGAGCGTCTTCGCCTCGCTCACGTCCTTCGCGAAATCATCGTTCAACTCCGGCAGCTTCTTTGTCTTGATTCCCAATATCTCTACGGCGTAATGAAATTTCTTCCCGGCAAGCTTTGCGTCGGGATAATCGGCCGGATACTCCACATCAAAAGCCTTGTGGTCGCCTGCATTCGCGCCCTTCAAATTCGTATTGAAAGGCTCCATCGTTTCTTCCGCACCAATGTGGCACAGTACGCTGTCCGCCTTGAGGGGATCCCCGCCGCCTTCCGGCGTGCCGAGCAGCTTCACTTGGGCGAAGTCACCGTCCTCGATGGCCCGACCTTCGACCGGCGCAAACGCCGCCGCCCGCTCGCGCATCTCCTCCAAGGCTTTCTCTACGTCATTCTCGGTGATGTCCATGGCGGGCATTTCCAATTCCAGCCCTTGGTAACTGCCCAGGTCGAATTCTGGCATCACTTCGAAGACCGCGCGAAACTTCAGCGGCTGTCCTTCGTTGAAGTCCAGCTTGTCGACTTTCGGCTGGGAAATCGGCGTCAGCTTCTGTTCCGCTACGGCCTTTTCCACGCGCTCTGGAACCAGCGTTTGCAACACTTCCCCCTTAATGTCTTCCGCGAATTTCCTCCGGATCAGCGAGACGGGGGCTTTCCCGCGCCGGAATCCCGGAATCGTCGCCAGCCGCGCGAACTCTTTTGCCACGTTCTCGATCTTCTTCGATACTTCCTCGGCGGGAATTTCCAATTCCAGCTCGCGGCGGCAGCTTGCCTCAGCCATAAAACGGTCCTTTCCTCGAATGTCAATCAGCCTGCTCCGGAACTTTCCCGGCTCCTGACGGTGCTGCGCCGGCGCTCGCGAACTTCACTCCACGCCAATCACCCAAACGCACGCTGACTTTCGGAAGAGACGAGACAGGCGAGAATTCTCCCGGCAACTTGAATACTCAGTATAGGCGACGCTCCCGACCGGGTCAAATCCAGCCCTTCCGTTTTCTTTCTCGCCTGCCAGCCATTCCAATTGTAAAATCCATCATGTTATGCCAACTGGCCGAAACAAACGCCGCCTCGTTCTCCTGCCATTCCTTCTTCTGCCCCTCGGGCCTTCCCTCGAAAAGCGCGTCTATGGGCAAGCTCAGGAAGACGGATCCGCCAACGCTCGGGCAGTGGTGCGCCCTTGCGCTGTGCGCGCGTCGGATTCAAAGCCGTACCGGAAAAACAAAACGAAAGGAAAAACCACTGCAAATCCCCCGGAATTTCCCCTCGCTTGCCTGGAGGCTAAAGACTCTCCCTTGAACATCCAGGAGTTTTTTCAATCCTACGTGCGGGTGCAGGCCTGGCGCTTTGCCGAGGAAGAAATCGTGGCCGACGGCTGGATCTTTGCCCGTTCTATCGACAAAGACGAGCTTTTGCAATTTGCCAAGGAAGGGCGCCTTGCCGGGCATGTGGCTTGGAGCGAAGGCAAGGCCGTCGTTCGTGTTTCGACCCGCGAACTGAGCGACGGCTACACGCGCGTGGAGGTCTCCGCCCACCTGCAAGGCTTCGGACAAAATGTGGACCGCTTCGCCCTGCCCCGAGACACCTGGGATCTGGATTCGACCGGCCTTCTGGAAAAAACCCTCCTCGAGGCCCTGGAAGACCACTTCAAATCGCTTCACTCGACCCCGTCAAGCTAATCCGCCGCGGCCGGCCGCCCCAAAGCCCTGGTTAAATCCGCATGCAGCAAGCGATGAAACAGATGCTCTCCGGCTTCGCGCCGCGCGGACAGCCGCCCCGCCACATACGCTCGCGAAGCCAGGCCCCGCTGCACCGCATCGCAAATGGCCATGTCCTCATCCTGCACCTTTTCGCTGACCTTGATGCTCGCGCGATGGTGTGCGGCCGCCTTTCTGCTCACGTCCGCAAAGTAGTAGTCAAACACCACCACACACTTGTCCACCGCCACGGGCCACACCAGGTTCGTGTCCATCACGCCTTCGTACGCGTTAATCATGAAATTCGGATAGATCCACAGATAAAACGCCCGGCCTTGCCGCGTCGCCGACACCTCGCCTGCGGATTTCTTCCCGAAAGAGAGCGGGCTCGACTGCAAGCACGCTCGTTCCAGGTTTTCGATCGAATACTTCGTGTATTCGATGACGCTGCTCAGCCCCTTATGCGCGTGCGGCACGTGGTACCCGCCGTCCAGATAATTGTCCACATACACTTTCCAGTTGCACTGCAGTGTGTAAACACGCCGGTCGAAAAACTTCATCTTTTTCGACAGTTCGAGCGGGGCAACGATTCCTGGAACTTTTCCGAGAAAGTCCTCAAGCGGCCCAGCTTGCCCGTCCAAATTCACAAAAACAAAATTCTCCCAAGCATCCACTTTCACCGGCACAAGCCCGTTCTTTGCGCGGTCGAAATTGCACACGCCCTCGAACTCCAACACACCCTTGAGCACTCCATCGATTCCGTACGTCCAGCCGTGATACGGACAGCGGAACAGCCGGGCGCGGCCTGCGGCCTCCGTCACTACCGCCGCCGCATGGTGCCGGCAAACGTTATAAAACGCGCGTAATCTGCTGTCTTCGCCGCGCGCCACGACGATCGGCTCCCCGGCAAGGTCCGCGGTGAAAAACTCTCCTTTATTCCGCACCTGATCCGCACGGCCCACGACTTGCCAGGTCCTGCCAAACACGCTTTGCTGCTCCAACTCCTCGATTTGCGTGTCGAAATACCACGGCGAGGGAATCGTCGACGCGTGGTCCAGCGGTTCGTGCGGATTGTACAAGCTCAGAAGATCGCTGATGTCTCTTTCCATGAAGCGCTCCCTGGCGGCGTCCTACAGACTTAACACCCATGCCCTGCTTCTTTGATACCCCGAAACGGATTTCGAGAAAAGCGAAAAACCGCTGCTTGCAACTCTCGCGAACCGACCTGCGGGTTCCGTTACCTTGACGAACCGGAGATGGATGACTTCCCGGAAAATCCCCGGACCTTTCATGGCTGCCTACCGCCTCCGTCGCCAAAGCAAACCGGGCCATCTGAGCAAACCCATCTGGACCGACGACAAGTTTCGGCGCTCGGCTCGAATCCGCTCCCGACGCTACGGTTATCCTGGGGGGTTTCACCGTCGGCTATCTACATCACCGACTTTTGCGACCGGCCCAATTGCGAGCGCTTCGTTGACCTTCATCGCCGCGCTTTCCTCCAAGGTACGGTCGAAACGGCCCGCCCGTCGCTAGGCTCTGCCCGCGCCTGCTACCGTCATATAATGCTGGCCCATGGCTGGCTCGCCTATCGAATGGGCTGATGGCTCCGCGGTCCGCCTGGATCGCCGGGACCCTTATCTACGCCTGCAATCCGTCAGCATTTTCGTTCGCGATTTGGATCGCAGCCTGGACTTCTACGTGAAGCAGCTGGGCTTCGAGCTCGTCTTCGACGCCCGTTCCCAAGAATCTGCCGGCCGCCAGTTCGTAACCGTCGCCCCACCGGACGGCACGGCGAATCTCACCCTCGTCGCCCCCGAGCGAGACTCGGACCAATACAAGCTCATCGGGCGGCCCAGCCAAGTCACGTTTGTAACCGAGGACGTGCTTGCCAAGTTCCGGGAATGGAGCGCGCGCGGCGTGCGCTTCCTGGTCAATCCTCGGCTCAGACGGCTCAAATACGCGGTGCAGCCTCGAGGCCCCGCAGCCTCATCGTCACCGGCCGCGGAGCACCCGCCGATCTGGGGCGGCGTTTTCGCCCGTTTCAGGGATCCTGACGGCAACTCGTTCTCGCTTGTCAGTTTCGACGAGGTTACCCATGCCGTCGAGGCCCAACGACGGGCGATTGCCGAGAAGATTGAGACCGAACGCCGTGCCGCTCAGGAACTCGATATCGCGAAGCAGGTGCAAGCCCGGCTGTTTCCGCAAACGCTTCCGCCGCTCAAGACTCTGGAGTACGCAGGAGTTTGCCGCCAGGCTCGCCAGGTCGGCGGCGATTATTACGACTTCCTAGACCTGGGGAGCGAGCGGCTCGGTTTCGTGATTGGCGACATATCCGGCAAAGGAATTGCCGCTGCTCTGCTGATGGCCAATCTCCAGGCCAATCTGCGCAGCCAGAGCGCCATCGCCGTGGATCAGCCGCAGCGCTTGCTGCGTTCGGTGAACCAGCTCTTTTGTGAGAACACCACGGACGGCGCTTTCGCCACGCTTTTCTTTGCCGAGTACGATGATGCCACGCGCCGTTTGCGCTACGCGAACTGCGGCCACCTTGCTGCTCTTCTGCTACGCTGCAATGATGCGATCGAACGTCTCGAATCCACCGCGACGGTTCTCGGCGTGTTTAAGAGATGGGATTGCGAAATCGGCGAAACGCAAATCTTCCCGGGCGACATCCTGGCCCTCTATACGGACGGAATCACCGAATCGTTCAATGATGCCGGGGAGCAGTTCGGCGAAGAACGCCTTGCCGCCGCCTTGTGCCGCGACCGCACGCTTTCCTCTGACGACCTGCTCAACACCATCGTGGACAAGGTCCGCCAGTTCAGCCCCCGAGAACAGCAGGACGATATCACCCTCATCGTTGCCAAATCGTTGTGACATCCTCCGCTCCCTGAAGGACCCTGAAGGGAGAGGATTCCTACGGGTCTCATGCATACGCACGAACACCTTCGGTGGGTTCCTGACACTTGACTGGCCAATGTGCACTCATTCTAGGGTGGTTTGATCAAGGGCACAACTGAGAGCGAGGAGGCGTTGGGAGAAGCGACGGAGTTTGCGGCGGGTGTTGGGATCTTGTAGTTCCAGAC
>Ga0182036_10000941_pt1 | contig 13396 bp, 27 predicted proteins | sample sta12Cox44000080_FD_125966 | JGI IMG/M metagenome (GOLD analysis project Ga0182036, IMG submission 125966) | Lab enrichment of tropical soil microbial communities from Luquillo Experimental Forest, Puerto Rico - statoxic.12C.oxic.44.000.080 | ecosystem: Environmental > Terrestrial > Soil >...
CACCGGCAAGTTCCGATCTTGGTCCGGCCGCATCGTTGGCGACTGCTTCAAGTGTAAGGGCCAGAAGAACCGTACCTTCAAGACCTCTCCCGAAGCTCGCGCCAAGGCTCGCGCCAATAACGTCCAGCGCAGGGCTGCCTGGAAGGCTCAGAACGGTCAGCAGGACGTTGCCATCGATTGCACCAAGATCGAGGCTGCCTTCGCCAAGCGGCGCTCTGTGGCCGCTGAGAAGGGTGCTGTGGGCGTGAAGGGATTGGTGTTGCACTTCCCCAATTTCACGTTCAGCCCCGATCGGCGCGATCCCAACGTGATCTGGGTTAACAGCAAGTCGCACACTAACGATCGCGGCTTGCCGGCAGCTTTCGGCAAGATTTCGAATGGGAAATTTTCCCCCTTTCGAATCTCCACCCCTGAGATCGTTGCCGAGATCCAGACGGTCGCGGCCGATCCCAGCAAGGCCTCGCGCATCAGTGGCCAGAATTTCGGTATCTGCTGCTGCTGTGGTGCGACCTTGACCGATCCGGTTTCGATCGAGAACGGCATCGGACCCATCTGTGCCGAGAATTGGGGTTTCTGAACTGCGGCCTAGAAGGCCGACAAAGGCCGATCGGCCTTTGTCGGCCTTACGGGGCGCGGTCATCGCGTCGTAACGGAGGGTGATATGTCCTTCAAAGCAGAGGTGATTGCCGATAGTTCCGGCAAATGGGTTGGCAACGGCTTGCGCTTTGCCACCGAACAAGAAGCGATCCATTACGCTCGCGATCTCATGTATCGCTGGACGTTGGTTCGCGACTATCGCGTCGTAACAAGCGACGATCCTGCTAACTCCAAATTCGATAGGTGACCTATGGCAGTCGAAGCAAAACGCGGCTGTGGCTACCGCAAGGTCGGCGGCTTGTATCTGTGCGGCGAAGGCAGTGGCCAGCCGTGCTGCAAAATGCCGATCATCTTAAGCGTGTGTCCGTGCTGCAATGGCGGGATCAAGCAATCCAGATCCTGGCAGTGGATTGATCCGCGGCCATGGATCAAAGGCGCTTGCAAGCAGGATAACTGGACGTGTCCCTGCTATCGCGCTGATGGCATGGGTGACCAAGTCGGCTTGATCTGGATCGGCACCCAATTCTATAAAACGCCGGCCGAGTTCACCGATGAGGCCGCGCGGTTGGGGATCTCCAGGCGCATCAAGACCATCCCGCGGGGCTTTGAATTGGGGAAACACTGGGTATGGTTCGCCCATCCCAAAATTCAAAAGCATGCGGTTGTGAATGAAGAAACTCACCTCCTCGAGGAGGAATGGAAAGGTGGTGTGTTTCGTATCTTCAAGCCAACCCGGCTGGAGAAATTGATCACCGAAACCATGGCCCAGGACGACGACGAGATGGAGAAGCTCGCCAAAGCAGGGATCACGCCTGTGATCGTTCCGGACAATGATCGGGATCATCAAGGCAGCGTCTACGACGACGATGCTGAGCCAAATCAATCCGAGATGCGGCTTTAAACTCAAAGGCCCCGGCAATACCGGGGCCTTTTTCCTAGCTGGCAGCGATCAGTTCGGCCACCGATTCCTTCACAAAGATACTGCCATCGGCAACAGCATCTGTGTGCATGCTGACAATACATTGAGTAGCATGAATTTTCTGCGGCGGACGCATCGGTGCACGTTCGGTCGTAAACTCACTAGCAAACGCAACCCCAATATCCGATCGTGCCTCTTGCGGCCGTAAACTCCCAGACTTCACATCATACGGCGTTACTAATACCAATTTCATGAATCCCTCCTCAAAGCTTGACCAGCCAATCTTCGTCCGTCATCCAAGATGGGATCGGCGGTTCCGGTTCTGGCAGCTTTAGCACAACTTCCGGTTCTGCGGCTTTTTCTTCTGAGCGCTTTTGTCTTTTCCAAACCTCATTCGATCGATGCAACCAATTCAATAATCCCGATGTCGGCGGCAATGCCGGAATATTGTCAAAGTCATATGGTGGCCAACATCCAAAAATAGCTCTGAATTTTGCCAATGGATATTTCTCGGAATATTTCCGCGCATCACGCAGCCAGATCAAACCGGCATAAATCTCTCGCATCGCTTCTATTTTATTTTTGCCGTCGATATTCTCCCAATTATGCCAACTCTTGCGCAAATAAATAATCCGCGGCTTTTGCGCCCCGCAATTCGAACACACCAGATTTTTGCGAACCCCCTCGCTGATCTCACGTTGACGGGCGCAACCGCAGCATACGATTAATGCCACCACTGGCCTCCCTCAGTGCGATCTGGGTGGTAGTATTTGACAAACCGCGGCTTACCATAGGTGCTGTCGACCACCATTAACCCAGCCCCCTTGCCGATCGTGATCCGGACCGCCCAATCCTTCGATCCATGGTGATACATGGCGCATTTGAGATTCGGATCGGCGCCCATGCGTTTCAGCTTTCGACAGGCGTCGAATAGGGGCTGACGCGATCGGCCATCCACGGGCGCATGGAATCCTCCCCCGCCGTAGTATCGGAACAGACCTCGATCGCCGACCGGCTTCACGACGATCGCATACATCATCGATTACGTTTCCATGATTCGATCAAACGTAATTCTTGCAGCGAGTGCAGCGGCGGAATAGTCCCTCTTAACCAGCAACTCTTGCCGCGCCCCTCGACAAATTCTTCTTGCGGTGCCTTGGCTAATTCAACACCCCACGCCCAACCTCTAAATTGATATTCCATCGGGTCGTCGTCCCATTGATCGAGCGACCAGAACAACGGATAGGCCCAATGCGGTATTATTTTATCCGGCGGATTGATTAATCTTCGCCCTCGACCACGGGTCGCTTTGACATCGATGAATCCGGTAAAATCCGGCAAGTCTTTCCGATCGGTCAAAAACCAAATCGCGTGCGGCAGCAGGATTTGAAACGCGCCCTCACAGCGCAGACCATGAATATCAATGGCTAACGATTCTTTTGGCCCAGCCTTAAGCCCCCACGCATTGCCGCCGTATTTAGTAGTACCGTTATGGTAACAGCGCATAGCCTGCCTATCGGCCTTGCGCCGTACCTCTTCGGTCACGCGGACGATCGGATATAATTCCATTATTCGGCCGCTTCGATAATATCGCCGGCCATAAACAGATCGGTAAAATCCTCCCTCAATTTGCGCTGATGCAACTCGCCATATGGCGGATAGCTCGCCGCCCTGACGATCTCGTAAAACTCTTCTGGCTTCTCGCTGTGTTCGCCTCGAGGCGCGCAGAAGTAATCGGGAATATTATCGGCCCGCGTAGTGCGCTCGCCGATCGTCGCGAACAAGCACTTCTCAGTGGCGTTGCGGAAATTCTTGCCTAAGCCGAACGGTGGCGGCTTCACCCATGTCAGGATGTTTTTATATTCGAAGCCCCAACCTGAGATAAGCGCGCCGGCCTGAAGCACATAAGCGTTGGGACACCAGCAATAGAGGTGGCATTCGTCTTCAGCCCAGCGCTTAAGATCGAGCTTGGCTATTTCCTCCACCGACTGCTTGGCATATGGCATCCTCGAAACCGCACCACGGGAAAAAGCATCGAAGTCCCATGCTGGATCGCAGACAATGGTACGGTATTTCCCCGGTCGTGGCTGTAGTTTGAGAATCCGTTCCTGATCCTGCTTCACCTTGTCCAGGCGAATGATCTCGGCAACCTTGTTGCGCCTTACTGACGGACATATCGTGCCGTTTTCGATTAGTCGCTTTAACTGTGGTTCTTTAAGTCTCGCAATCTGATCGATTGTCGTATAATCAGGCGGCAAAATTGCCATAATGCAAGCATTGCTTTCAGCTTCTATCCTTAAGGTTGAACTCTTTTGAACCCACCTACTAATACGCATAAAGATGCGAGCGACTGAGGCATCAAACTTTAACCCGGCTAAAGTCTTTTGCCATTGACCATGGGCTGAACTTGCCTTGCATTCATTGAGATCGCGACCAAGCTGAACAAACCCAGCCACAGTCGTATCCACAAGCCTGTCCCATTGATCGTTAAGTTTCCGTATCCAGTCTTCAGCCAGCAAATGACCGCCAACTGTCGTCATGGCCGCCGCTCCGAAGGATGTGAAAATCATCGCGAGATGATCAGCGTAACCCGATTCGAAAGGCCGGCAAACAAACTTTAGTATCGCGCCATGCGGATCGCTTTCATCTGTCACAAGTTGTTTGACGAACGCGCCAACACCGCTTTGGCATACGCCCTCGACAGCCTTGGTCACCCTTGCATCGTCATCGGCTTTGGCCGCAAAGACAAACCCGAACTCTTATCCTATGCCGATGCTGTCATCGAAGTCGGCCACGCGCGCAGCGACGAGATCCCCAAGAACTGCATCCACATTGCATGGGTGCAGGAATACTACGGTAATGGCCGTGATCCGGATTACAATGGACGCGCATTGCCGCAAGACCGGATCTATACATTTGGCGATCCCAGGATCTTAGGCGCACCCCAATTCAAGCATTGGATTGGATCGCTGTGCATGGGCGTCGATCCGGAACTCTTAAACCAGCCGCCGGTCAAACCTAACCTCGATTTCTCCATTGCTGGGTTCATTGCCTCGCCAAAGTTTTTCAAAGACCCGGTGACCAACCCGATCACAGCTAAACTCATGGATCTCATCGTCGCCGAGACCCGAATAACGCCATTAAGTGGATCGTTCGATCAAGCCGGCGAGGTGGCCCGGTTCAAGACCATATTGGACGGCTATTTCGATCCGAGATCACGGGCCAGCATCGATGCCGTTTCAGCCATGAATATCCATGAAACCGCGCGCCTTCAGAACCGCTTTGCCTTGGCCAGACTGATCCTGTCAGTATCCAAAAACGTCGAGTTCTGGGGGCTGCATTGGGATCTATGGCCGGAATTTGCCGCATACGCCAAACCGTTCACCAACGATCGCAAAGCCCTCCTCGATCTGTATCAGCGCAGCCGGATCAACGCCCACGACAACATCTTCGGCTTCGCCATGCACAGCCGCGTCCTCGAGGCCATGGCAGTCGGCGGCTTCGTCATGGCCCATGGATCGCCCCATGTCGGAGCTGCCGGCCAGATGACCGAGACATTCATACCGGGGGTTCATTACGGGGAATACAACGCCGACAACTTTGTCGAGGAAGCCGGGTGGTGGCTCAAGCACCCCTATGAACGGCAACGGGCCTCGGTGGAAGCCCGCAAAGTCATTGCCGACAAACACCTGTGGAAACACCGGGCGCAACAGATCCTGAATGATCTCGCCTAGAACGGCACCTCTGGATCGGTGTTATCACCAACAGCCCGAAGCCTCGCTTCCTTACGCTTGAGCCTCAGCCCCATGTAAGTCCTGCCGTTTTATGGCCCTCAAGCCACTTTCCAGTCTCCGCGCTGGTCGAACCCGAAGGTTCGGCTGGCTCAGTGCCGTAACGTCTTGCTTGGTTCATCACCACCCTCCTGTTCGGCGACTCTTCTTCCCAGAGGGTAGCGCGGCTAGGTGGGGTGGAGCCAGCCTCGTGGTAAGAAATTAAGATAAAGGAACGCGCGTATCAGATTCGTTTGGTTTTTTGATGGCCAATTGTGGATAACTAGATCAATTCTTCGACATCAATTCGCATCCTAGATCAATTCTTCGACATCAATTCGCATCATCGGCGCGATGTCCACCACAACGCGCGTGTGGACATCCTTGGCTTGCCGGTCATTGACAAAGATGATGCCTTGCAAGGCATCGAGCGCGATCTTAGTGAAGTTGTCGTTATCGAATCGATTCGTCGGGCTAGTCACCGCAGTGATCCGAACCTTGACATTGCCGGTCAGCGGCTTGCGGCCGCCCATGACGGCACGCGCCACCCAGCCCAAGTCTTTCTGGTACTCGCGCGTTTCCTTGGGGGTGTAGACCCGGCCGCGCGCGAACCGTGGCCGTCCCTTGCCTTGCGGCTCGCCAGGAAGCTCAATGACAAGTCTGGCAGGACTGTTCGTTATGGGCGCGTTCATCGTCCCGCATTATCGCCTCTAAAAACGATGCCGCAACCTCCGCTGGCGTCAGCGGGTTGGCAGTCTTTTGCGTTAATGCGGATACTCGCCCCAACCAACTTAAACAGCGCTGGCTTACAGGAATGACGCTTTCATCTCTTTTGCGCATGCCATAGCTCACCCGATATTACCGGATTTTACCGGCTGCCTTTTCCCGACTCGGTTTACGCTTCGATATATTACCTTTTTGTCTCAATTGTTCCCTATTGAAATGAATTGTCTCCAATTCTGGCCACGGCACCCCCGATCGAGCGAATAAATCATCGTATCGGGCCAGCATGTTGTCATACGAATCAACCGAGATCGATCGCCGCCGAGCGCCGAATTCCCTGATAAACGTGCCATTTCCGTAGGTTTCCATACTAAGAATCGCCTCTCCGCGCCCGGTGTATTTGACATACGTTTCCACAAGCTTGCGAAGATTACGGCGGCATACATCAGCGATCATGCTGATCCCCTTATCATTTTCCACAGGCTAAATCTACTATTGCCTAGGCTGTACATTTATACTATGTGGACGATTGGGTGGAAACAATGGCTAAGCTCATTTGGGTTGAACTGCATAAGCGCCACGAGGCTACGGCCCCGAACGGCAATGCCTATTCGATCCACAGCCATTGGCGCGGCACCCCCGAACACGGATCGACTACCGTAATCCTATTCGTCCACATAATGACTAAGGTCGGCACTTTGGGCCAGCCCGCCGCCCCGGCAGGCTGGTCGCGATCGTTTTATGTACCGACCGTCGAGGAAGGTAAGCGCCGCGCCGAGATGCATGCCAATGGCGAAAGGGGCTGGCGCAAGGGGATCGAGGAAGCCGGCGGCGTCAATTACCGGAGGTGGCACCGTGACCAATCTTAGCGCCATGGAAATCCTAATCGGCCTGCGTATGGAAAAAGAACGCAAGCACGCTAAGTGGCGCAGCGGCCGGCGCTCTATGTACCCAAGCGATGAGATCATCGAAGCCCGCATGCTGCGGGAGATTGATGCGCTCGACACCGCTATTTCAGTCCTAAAGATCGACACTAGCGGCTGGATACCAATCCCAAGGCATTTACCGGATTATGAATGAAACCCCACGATCGCGACTTGGTCGCCTGCTTGCTGATCTACGGAATCGCCGCCGGGATCGTGGCCCTCGGCGCGGTACTAGTCTGGTGAGCCACGCTCAAGAGAGGTGGAAGATGTCTGAACTGCCAGTCGAAGCCAGATTGCCGGCGCCATTGCCGGACCCCGATCGGGACGCAGCTATGGCTGCCGCAGCGTTTTATGACCGCGCCAAGCTCGAGCGCGAGGCCATGATACGGCGAATACAGGAACTCGAGATGACGGTCTGTGTGAAGGACAACCACATTGAAGCGTTAAAGCTCGAGGTATCGGCAGGGGCCAATCGCTATGACGTTCTCCAGGGTGCCTATAATGACAAAGTACACGACTGCGCCGACCTCGAGGCAATCCTGGCCGGCACCCAAGGCAACCTTGAGGACTTGGCGGCGAGGCTTGGCCGCTTTGAGTTTCAGCGTGTTAAGCGCAACAAGCGTAATGGCAGTAAGCGCAGCGACCCAGTGCCTGACGCACCGGGAAGCACGGACCCGCTGGCCGAGTTTGCATCTGTACTGGCACGCCAGCCAGGACGGGGAGAGGTGCTGGGACAACAGCCCCCGTCCGAGTAGTGACTATGAGAAACGTCCGTCGATTGTTCCGCACAAGCTGCCTTCGAACATCGCGGACGTTCCGTGGGCGACACAGGGTGGGAAGTCGCCTGCGCCGCCGCCGGACCTAGAGAGGGCCGCTCCTGATGGTCCGGCGGCGGAACTGTTCTTTCCCGAATTGGTGAGGGGGGAAATGGGTGAAGCGTACCCCCTCATCTTCAGGCAGCCGTGGTTGAGTGGTGAATCGATCGTTTACTGGCCACTTATTTTGGATGTCGACCAAGTACCCTTCACGACGTGGACAAAACGGGTGGGACAATGAAATCAGATTTGACGCCGATCGAGCGTATCCAGGCGGCTTATTTCCATTTTGTTGTCGGCCTCACCCAAATGCAAGTCGCCACGGTTTTGAACATATCGAATCATGGCAGAGTAAACGAGGCCATTAATGCAGTCGCTAAGGCCGTAGGCTTGAGCGAAGGTGGATACAAGCAAAAGCGGCCGGTCGGCCGCCCCAGAAAGGTGATCCCATGACCAAGACTAATCCAGAAGTAAAGCTACCGCCGCCGGGTGGTATGGCTCCGATATCGGACCCGACAGTGATCCAGACCCAGTCGGCGCCGATGTCCCCCCTAGAATTGATGGCTCGAGCGATTACGGCCGGCGCATCAGTCGAGGTGATTGAGCGTTTGTCTGTCCTGGCCGAACGCTGGCAGCAAACCCAAGACGAGCGCGAAGAAAGGTGGCGTAAGGAAGAGGCGCGCGTTGCCTTCATCCAAGACCTGATCGCTGCCAAGCGGGAATTCATGCCGATCCTGAAAGGCGAGAAAGCGGACTTCGCCACCGAGAAAGGCCGCACCCGCTACGAATATGAAACCATGGATGCGATTAACGAAGCCGTCGACATGGCTTTAAGCCGGCACAATCTGGCCACCAATTATGAGATCGACCAGACTGAAACCGACATCATCACGACATGCGTCCTGATGCATGGGCTTGGCCATATGCAACGCACGACGCTGCGCAGCCCGCTCGATAAGACCGGGTCAAAGAATTACAACCAGTCGCAGGGATCAGCGCTGACCTATCAGCAGAAGTACACCAAGAAAGCGATCTTAGGCATTGCCGCGGCGAAGGATGATGACGCCCAGTCGGTTGGCAAGGTCAATGGCGAAGCTAAGAAAATAACGCCAGAAGATCTTGAACAACTCAAAATCATCATCGACGCCAAAGACGAAAAGACCGAAGCGTGGGTGCTGGAGAACATCAGCATTCTCGCCAATAGGAAGATAGAAAAGCTTGAGGACATTCCGGAGGAATTAGCCAAACGATCCCTGTCGAGCGTATCCAAAAGAAAGAACAAGAAATGAGCGAGGATTGGGGCGAGCTGTCGCCGGAACGAATCGGTCGTGCCACTGCATCAGCTATTCACAAAATCACAGCTACCGTCCGCGGCGGCTACGCTACCAGCCGCGATCGATATCGTGCGCAACTTATTGTCGAGCGTCGCACCGGCATGATGGTTCCCAGCTATGAAAACGCCGCGATGAAATGGGGGAAGGAAACCGAACCTATGGCGCGATCGGCTTATAATCTTGCCATGGGAAAAACGGTCGAATTCGCCGGGTTCGTGATCCATCCTACCATCAAGATGGCCGGCGCCTCGCCTGACGGGCTAGTTGATGCAGATGGGCTATTGGAAATCAAGTGTCCGGAAATGCACACGCATTACACCAACTTGATCACCGACACCGATAAAATAGATCTCGCCTATCGTTATCAGGTTCAATGGCAATTAGCCTGCACTGGACGCAAATGGTGCCATTGGGTTTCATTCGATCCGCGCTGGCCGGAATCCGATCAATTGGTAATCCATCGCATTAACCGCGACAACGAAGTGATTGGCTTTCTGGAACGCGAAGTCACGGTATTTCTGAAGGAAGTAGACAAGGCAATCGAGCGCCTTGATGAGCGGCGAGCGCAGGCAGCATGAAAGACCTACGGCCAGCCGTCTTTACTTGGACTGGCGAGGCTATGGTGCCTACACCCGAATCGTTGCCGCTATGTATGCGTCAATTCGATAAGGGCGAGCTTTACCAGATGCGCGCAATGCGCGAGCGCAGCGTCAAGTCGCACAATGAATTTATGGCACTGGTCAAGGAAGCTTTTGACAATCTCCCTGAACACCTCGCATCGCGATTCCCGACTGTCAGTCGGCTGCGTTATTGGTGCTTGGCTAAATGCGGGTACTGCGCTGAGAAAACGCGCATCTTCCAAACGCGCCACGACGCCAAAGTATTTGAAGACTATGTGATCGAAAGCTCGACTACCAGTTACTGCCAAGTCGAAAGCAACGTAGCCATGATCTGGACCCCGACTTCGCAACGCTACAAATACGATCCCGAAATGGATTACGAAGAATTCGAAAAATCGAAGGAAGCTGTGCTGGAGCTACTCGCCGACATGATCGGCGTTCACCCACGGGAGTTGAAGAGAAATGCCGGGAAAGCTGCCTAGGCCGTACATTCCCCAAGATGTGCGCGAGGCCGTCATTGACCGGCAGATGCGCGAAGCCAAGGTTACGCCATCCTTCGCCGCCCAAAGCCACCGTAGCACCAATAAGCGCATCCGCTGGAAGCTAGAGGAATTTTTCGGCTGTGATATGCCGATCGAACTCCACCATCGTCCAGCGTTGGTGAATCGCCCGCGTGATGCCAATGGCGATTACAATCCGCCTGCTAATGATCCCGAATATCTAGCCTACGTCCTCGCTGACGATCACGACATCGAAACGCGGGTGCGCGGCCAGCACGGCCAGTACAGCGATCTGGCTTTGCGCCGCAAGAACAAGCGCATCGAAGCTAAGAACAACAGGTTGAAACGCAAATGGCCGAAGAGAAACTTTCGAACGAAGAGCCGATGATCAGAGCGATGTTAGGCGCAAAAATGTTTGACGCTGGACAGCATTTGGCAGAAGTTAGCGCATCGATCAACGCCATGCGACTGCATATGATCCTAGGCGATAAAGCGCGCTTCGGAGTCAAATTGGATGAGGCTCGCTACTCTTTGCGTCAACTCAAGTCGACGTTGGACATGATCGAATTCGAACAACGACATTACAAATGAAAACACTCAACACCATCCGCAAGCTTGTCTTTGTCGACAGGGTTCTGCCAAGGATCAATCGGCTTATCGATTACGAGCTAGACGAACAATTGGCCGAAATCGATGATATGTCAGAAGAAGACGCTACCCGATGCAAGCTCATACTTTATGATGGGCTAATGGAGTGGATCGGCGAGATGAAGAAGAAACGCAATGTTAGCTCGTAAGAGATTTATTTATGGCCCGCCACCGGAGGATTTCGATCCGCTTGAGATCGTGATGTGGATCATCATCATTGTTGGGTTTTTATGGATCGCAGGGCTGTTTGTCGGCGGTACAACCTGACGCGATCAAAAATAATTTTCATCTTTGTTTGTTAGGAATGCGCGAGGGAATTGCCGCTAAGTCATTGATGTTTTCCTAGGTTGTAAGCGAGAAGTATCCCTAAAACCGTAACTGACACAACTATCAACAGCGCACTTGCGAAGTAATGGTGCGGACAAATGTGGCTATCTAACATCATTCCGAGATACAGCCAGCAGTAGTACGGATATCCTGCTATAGTCATTGCATCATCCGATGAGCGGGTGATCGGCGGCAACGCCGGATGTTTGACAATTGAATAGGTGAAACCATGACCAGAATTACACTGGCAACAAAACACAGTGCGCGACTAAGTGAGATCGAAGACAGCCTAGAACGCGATCTCAAAAGACTATCTCGCTTAGTAAACCGTATCACCGCACTGAGACAAGAACGCAAGCGATTGCTGAAGCCGCCACGATCGCCTTCGATAGATAAACCTCTCAAGATCACAGGCGAGGACTGGCACAAGATCCGAGAACAAGAATTCAGCGACGAGATCCCAGACTTTCTCAGAAGGGTGTGATGAAGGAGTACAAACGTACTACGACATCAGAGTGAAGAACTAAAAATTTTGGGAGGGCGGTCCGCGAGGGCCGCCCTTTTATTTTTTCTTCCTGGCTTGGCGCCGAGCTTTGCGTTTTGGTTTTATCACCTCGCGCCGCTTTTTGATACGCTGTTTAACCTTATCCTTGATCGGCGCGTGCGGTGCCGGATAAAAAACTTCTACGTCATCGTCAGTCGTTATTCCAAGTTGCGAAAGTAGGTACTTGGACAGGTCTGCTGCGCGGCCACCTGTCTTCTCCTCATGTGGACCCCAATCTGCGGGGAGGGCGAGCCGTTCACGTCCGGTCTTCGGCGCCCGCACGAGCGCCGGGATTGGCTGTGCTAATACCTCCTTCGGTGTCACTTCGTAGTCCCACCGACAGGCCACATAGCTGACTGTCTCAGATGCGAGATTGCGAGCCAGCCCAGTGCTAGGATCGCGATCGGCTTCAGGATAGAACAACCACGGTGCTTGGTCGTAGGAAAAGATAAAGGCCAAGCCTTCTGTCTCGCTGACGCCAGTGTCAGAACTTCCCCCAAACCACGAACACGGACCGGCGAATGTTACTGTCATGCTATCTCCAATTTTCCGTAATCATCGAGTGTTTCAGCTATCGAGAAGCAAATAGCTTCGAACATGTCCTGATATATGGAAACGTCATTTTGATTCGTGACAAATGCGATTTCAAGTAGCACGGCTGGGCGGGACGTGTTGTTCAGGAAGGCCAAATTATCACGGTACTTCCCACCCCTGTCATACAATCCACTGGCCGCAGCGATCGCCGCGGAGAGGTCTTCAGCTAGCTCTTGCTGTGTCAGATACAGCACCTCAGTGCCATGCGCGTCAGGATCATCGTAACTGTTGAAATGAACAGAGATATCGTAATCGCGCTGATATGACTCGTGTGCCGCCACGATCGCATCTAAATTTTCGCTCTGAGTATCAGAAGTATTGTCGTGGTAGGTATAGACCGTGTTTCCCATCTCGCGCAGTTCACTGGCAACCTTCTCGGTGACAAGCCTAGCATTCTCTACCTCTGAGATAATTCCTATGGCACCAGCTACATGCTTCGCGTGTCCGGAACTGATTACAAATGCGGTCATTGCGGTTCTCCGTTTGTAATGCAGTCTTTAATAATAGTATCGATCTCGGCAAGACTTTCGATCACTCCAAACTTCTGACTGCCGACATAAAGAATAGACTTGGTGCCTGGAGCTACATTCTGCTGCACCGCATCAGCCGGTCGAACGGCTGCAAGGTGCTGCGTTTCAATCCGCAATTCTCTACCTTCGGGCGAGTGGAAGATCGCCAAGCAGAGTAACCACCCGGCGATCTTACTGCGCATCAATTATCTTTTTGGGCCACCACCAGAACCGGGGTAGTAGACCCAGCCCAAATCCTCGTGGAAACCCCATCCACCGCTTGCCGGTGGGGCCTTGATAAATCCAGTAGCTGGGTCGCCATCACCGGGCGGTATCTCTGGCGGTACTGGCGGATCAACCGGCGGCGGATTGGCTATCGGATGTTCCGGATGGGGATAGCCACCGGGCGGCACAATCGGATGTGTCGGTTCGCCGGGAGGACCGCCAGCCGGCGGCTGGCCTTCAATAGGCCCACCACCAATAGACAGTGAGGGGTTCCAAGCATAGCCAACAATCGTAGCCTTGAACGGCTGATCTCCTGCCGCCCTTCCTTTAGCATTAGGGTAGATG
>Ga0182036_10000943_pt1 | contig 13395 bp, 13 predicted proteins | sample sta12Cox44000080_FD_125966 | JGI IMG/M metagenome (GOLD analysis project Ga0182036, IMG submission 125966) | Lab enrichment of tropical soil microbial communities from Luquillo Experimental Forest, Puerto Rico - statoxic.12C.oxic.44.000.080 | ecosystem: Environmental > Terrestrial > Soil >...
GTCGCCCAGCCTTGGGAAAGCAGGCTGCCGTCCGCCCCGAAGCGAACACGGTAGGTAAAGGCCGGCGGGCGGTCGGCAGTGGTGCGTGAGAATCGGACGTCGAGGATGTCCACGATGGCCTCGCTGCCCTCCTTGTGAAAACGCGTGACCGGAAAGCGCGCGAACCACAGTACTTTCTGGACCTCCGGCAAGCGTTTCGCTTCCTCAATGTAGGAATTCGGTGGCGCATCGGGATAATAACGATGCTCGCGCGCCAGTAGGTCGGTGTCGCTCGCCGACGGGTCGCCGAGATCCATCCGCAGCTCGTAGACACCGCGCTGCGACCGCACCAACCCGTCCCAATGCCAGAGCGAGGGTGGAAGCGGAAGCGCGCCAATCGATTCGACCTGCAAATGATCGAGCTCCGCGAACTTGTGGATTCGGGCGAGCGCCACGCGATGCGCAAAGAATGTGAGCGCAACGTAAGCCAATCCTGCGGCAAAGCCCGCACCGTTCCACCGGCTGTGTCGAACTCTCAGACCCCAACCACGAACAGCGGGCAAAAGAAAAACCGCCGTGACGGCCATCATCGCGCCCAAGACCGTTTGTCGCGAAATCGGCGCGTCCACTGCCTCGGCGAGGCGGGCGACCAGCAGCGGAACCGGCATGAACACGAGCCAGGTGCCCAGCGCGCGAGGCCAAGTTTTCCCTGGGTGTGAATAAACCCATGCGAGCAACTGTGGAACGAGGAGGATGCCTGTGAAGGTGAAGTCCACGATAAACAGCAGGTCCCAGGCGGGACGCGACCATTTGAGCGGCGACCAAATCATGGTGCCAAAGGAAGTAACCAAGTCCAGCAGGATGTGGCTCAGAATGCCGACGGCATAGATTCCGCTCGATGCGGCAAACGAAGGTGCCTCCCATTTGCGCCAGCTCGTGAGAGCGCGGGTGAGTCCCGCAAGCAGCATCGCCCAAAGCGGAAGCAAGACGAGCGAATGCGTGATGCTCCTATGCCAGGTGACGACAAGCAGCCGGTCGTGCGAGAAAAGGTCGCGAAGGACATCGGAGTCCGGAAAAATCGCACCAAGCATCAGCGACCAGGTAACGACGCGGCCGCGGGTGACTTTGGGTCGCTGCCGACCTTCCGACCCGCTCTTTTCTCCTACGCTCGCGGCAGGAGCGGATGGACCAAATAGATCCTCGCCGGCAAAAATGGCCTTCCCGATGAGCGCTCCTGCAATTCCGTGGGTAATGGTGTCCATGTGCCGTGGCGCTTGTTTTCGAGACCCGCGCCTTTCCCCTCCCGGGTTCGTTCCGATCCTTGCGTCAGGCTAACGAGATGTCATCCCAACCGACCGAACGGCCAGCACGACGCTCACGTCCTTTTCCACGGCCCGAGGCAGCAGGTCTGCTTTTTTGATTTCAGTGTCCCCAGTCATTGTACGGAAATCAGCGGCTTGCCTTTTGGAATGGCCACGCCGATGCGGCGGGCAGCGACACCGTCGTGGTCGAAGACGGCTAGCGCCTCGTTGCCAAATTCCGGCGCGACGGCAACGAGCAGGCCGCCCGAAGTCTGCGGATCAAAGAGCAGGTCGCGAAATTCCTGGGGAACGGATTCCGCGAAGCCTGCGCAATCGCCGAGGAACTCCCGGTTGTTTTTCAAGCCGCCGGGGAGAAGACCCTCGCGCGCGGCTCGTTCCGCACCGGGCAAATAACGGATCGCTCGGTGATCGATTTCGAGCGTAACCGCTTCGATGTTTCGCGCGCGGTCTCCGAGCGCCATTTCTCGCGCGTGCCCCAGCAAACCGAAGCCGGTAATGTCCGTGACGGCATGAACCGGGTGGGCGGCTTCAGCCTTCTCCTCGAATTTCTGAAGCGCCTCGGAGGCACGGCGGTTCAGCTCCGACATGGAAGCCACAGCTGCTCCGAGGTCTGCGGCCGCGGCGGCATCTCTTTTGAGCGCCGTCGAGAGCACGCCCGTGCCCAAGGCTTTCGTCAGCAGCAGGACGTCGCCCGTGTGCACGCCTACATTGCGCCAAACCCGTTGCGGGTGAATCAAGCCCGTGACCGCATAGCCGAACTGAATGTCGTCGTTTCGAATTGAGTGCCCGCCGATGACGCTGCACTTCGCTTCCGCCATTTTGGAATGGCCGCCGCGCAAGATTTGCTCGAGAATCTTCGGATCGCCCTTGTCGGGAAACCCGACGATAGACAGCGCGGAAATGGGCTTGCCGCCCATGGCGTAAATGTCGCTCAGGGAATTGGCTGCGGCGATCTGCCCAAACGTGTGCGGATCATCCACGATCGGGGTGAAGAAATCGACCGTTTGCACCAGGGCCATTTCCGGACCGAGTTGATACACCCCGGCGTCGTCGTTGGTTTCAAAGCCAACGAGCACGTTCGGATCATTGGCCCGCGGCAAGCCGCGCAAAACGGAGTCCAGCAAACTGGGACTCAGCTTCGCCGCTCAACCCGCTGCCTTGACCATCGCCGTCAATTTCACGGTCTGCGTCAAGCCGCACCTCGCTGCTCCTCGATTATAGCGAGGTCGCGCCGTTTGTGCTTGCCTGCTGCCCAGTTGAGCAAGTTCTTTTCCCTATACGCCGCGAGAGCCACCAATGGCAAAGGACGGAGCGCCAAAATGGATGTCCGTTCGGAAAGCAGACAGCGCGCTCTCGAGCGTCGTTGGCAAGAGGGCCGCACTGATGGGTGTGATTGAAGTCTCCTCTCTTGCGCCAAGCGGGCAGAAAGTGTTCTTATCTCCCGATGCCTTGGGACTTCTGGCTGATCTTCTTTGCTCTCGGCGTACTCTTGCCCTGGCGCGGTCGCGCGCGCATGAAGAAGCTGCTCGCGATGCCGCAGGTCAGCTCGATCGAGCGGCTGGTGCTTTATGCGTCGACCATCGCCTTTCAGTGGCTGGCTGTGGCCGTCGTGGGATGGCGCGCTTGGGTGCACGGGTATGGCGCGCGGCAGCTGGGCTTGGTGCTTCACGGGCGAACTAGGCTAGTGATCGCCGGGCTTGTGGGCGCGGCGGTGATGGGTGGCCTTCATTGGCTAAACCTGCGCCGCGTCGGGCGCATTCCTGCGGAGTCGCGCGGAGTGATGCAGGCGGTCGCGGAGCGCATTCTGCCGCAATCCACCGTGGAGCTGCTTCCTTACCTGGGGCTCGCCACGACCGCGGGGCTTTGCGAAGAGTTCCTCTATCGTGGATTTGTCATGGCTGTCCTGTCGAGCGCGGGGCTCGGGGCTGGGCTCGTCGTGCTTGGTTCTTCGCTGCTCTTTGGCCTGGCCCACAGCTACCAGGGGAGAGGAGGAATGGTGATGACCTTTCTCGTGGGTGTGCTGCTAGGAGTGAGCCGGTTGACGTACAATAGCTTGGTACCCGGAGTTTTCTGGCACGCCGCCGTAGACGTAGTGGCCGGGGTGGCCGGTCGGCGATATCTCGTGCGAGGTGCGGTGGGCTCGCAAAGAGAGTGAGTTTTCATCCGGAATCGAGTAATAGTACTATGACAACAGTCAGTCCAGCGCCACCCTCTATGGCGGTCATTCGGCGTGCCCTGGAGGAGTTCAAACTGCCTGCATACGACGACCAGGTCCTGCAAATTCAAGACTACATAAAAATTCTGCTGAGTTGGAACGACAAGATCAACCTGACAGCGATTCGCAATCCAGTCGAGATCCTCTACCGGCACTTCTGCGAAAGCATGTTTGCGGGCGTTTCGGTACCGATCGAGCGTGGTCGGCTCGCCGACGTCGGTACTGGTGCCGGGTTCCCAGGCTTGGCGCTCAAAATCTTGCGCCCGAGCTTGCAGGTTTTCCTCATCGAGTCGAATCTCAAAAAGGCCGCCTTCCTGGCGGAAGTGATCCGCGTGCTGGGACTCCGAGAGGCACAGGTGCTGGTCCGACGTTACGAAGAGCTTGGGGAGGAGATTGCACCGCTCGATTTCGCCTGCGCCCGGGCCGTCGGCGATTACCCGGCGTTCTTGGATTGGGGGCACTCGGAGCAACTCGCAACCAAAACAGTGGTCTTGTGGATTGGATCCCAAGAGCTGACCGAGATTCGAAAGATTTCCTCCTGGGAATGGCACGAGCCGATCGCGGTACCGAATTCCTTGCGGCGCCTCCTCCTTGTGGGAGCACGAAAGCCCTGAGCTATCGGCGGACTTCGTAAGTAGAATGCGTCTGGCACTGACGTGGAAGCGGTGTTCCACGTGGAAGACTTTGTTGCTCACGCGCCGACACTCCGCTAGAACGCTCCGGGTGTTTGATCGCGTAGCCAAGCGTTCCCGACGCTCCCGGTGCTGGCGAGAACGTTCCACGTGAAACATTCGAGCGGGCGCCCTCCCGGACATCGTGACGTCGAATGGGGCACGAATGAATGGGCCTCGCTTTCGCCGTTCCGGGGTTTCGTCCTGGGGCGCGTCACGTGTTCCACGTGGAACATTCGTGCGAGGCGCCCGCCGAGGGTCGTGTGAAGCGGCACAGTGCTAGGTGCGAGTGTGGGCCGCTTTCGCATGTGCGGCATTTTGTCCGGCACGTCCAGGCGTGACGTGTTTCACGTGGAACATTCGAGCAGGGCTCCCGTGCGAATAGATGACGGCGGTAAGTGTCGGTTCCGAAGGACGGCACGCTAACCAACGAGATTTCGTCCGTGCCCTGCTTTTTGCCAAGTGCCCCACCTGATGAGCAATCGGGCGAGGCACCTGCGGAATAAGGGGGACAAGGGGCAGCTACAAATGCGGACGTGGGGTTGGCCACAACGAGATTTCGCAGGCAGGTCCAGTGTTCCACGTGGAACATTCGAGCAAGGCTCCGTGCGAACAGATGGCGGCGGCAAGATGGTCCATTCCCAATGCGGACGCCACCTTGACCAACCACATTTTGTCCGCGCCGGCGTAGTCGTCCAGTGTTCCACGTGGAACAATCGGGCGAGGCGGCTGCGGAGTGAGCGAGCAAGGGTGACTCCAACTGGCGACGTGACTTTGGCCAGAACGAGACTTCGGCCAGGCAGCCCACTCGTTAAGTGTTCCACGTGGAACATCCGAGCAACGCGCCCGGCGAACAGATGATCAGAGAGTGCCAGCCACAAACGCGGCGGCATCGGGCCCAACGAGATTTCCTCCAGGCGAGCCTACTTGTCACGCGTTCGACATGATTGGATGAGCTCTGTCCGATTAAAAACCTGCCCTCCCACGCCCTCCCCCAAGCGTGCGAGAATCGAGAGCCGAAACTGAAACGACAGGAAGGCAGCCACTGACGCTTTTGGCGCTCGAAAACGCCAGCCAACCGTTCCTCAAGACTTCGCTCTCCTCGCTTCTTCTGTGCCACGATGAAACAACTTGCAACCGGTCGGGTCGTTTGCTAGATTTTCGCTGGCGAGGGCTCCGTGGCGCGAATCATCGCAATTGCCAACCAAAAAGGTGGCGTCGGAAAGACAACCACGGCGGTCAATCTCTCAGCATGTCTCGCCGCCGCTCACCAGCCCACACTTCTTGTCGATTGCGACTCCCAGGCCAACTCGACCGCGGCGATCGGTTTTGCGAAAGATCCTTCCCGCCATACGCTCTACCATTCCTTGATTTCGAACGAGCCCTTCGACCGAATTGTCCAGAAGTCACAAGTGGAGGGACTGGACGTCATTCCTGCCGACAAGAACCTCGCAGGAGCCGCGGTGGAACTGGTCTCGGCGGAGGAACGAGAATACCGGCTGCGCGGGGCGCTCAAGGCCATGGAAGACAAATACAGCTTTATTATCATGGATTGTCCGCCCGCCCTGGACTTGCTCACGTTAAACGCCCTGTGCGCCGCCGGCTCGGTTCTCGTTCCCATTCAGTGCGAGTATCTTGCCTTGGAAGGTGTATCAGAACTACTAGATACCTTGATGCGCATCCGCCGCACTCTAAACCCGAACTTAGAGATCGAAGGCATCCTTCTGACGATGTACGATGAACGAACCACGCTGTCGCGCCAGGTGGCGAGCGATCTGCATACTTTCTTCGGGCAGCAGATTTTCAAGAGTATCATTCCGCGCAATGTCCGCTTGGCAGAAGCACCAAGTTTCGGCAAACCCATCATTCTCTATGACCCGCATAGCAAAGGGGCTGAGGGCTACACGCATCTTGCAAAAGAGGTGATATCTAATGGCGAGAAACGCATTGGGACGGGGACTCGGAGCGCTCATACGGGAACTTGAAGGCAAAAGGTCCGAGCCGGCGCCTCCAGCGATTCAACCTCAAGCCGCAGCGCCCGGAGCTGCGGCACCTGCCGGCCAAGCGACGCAAGGCGGTGCGCAAGAAATCGATATTGACCTGATTGAGCCCAGCCCATATCAGCCACGCACGAAATTCCACGAGCAAGCCCTTGACGAACTGGCGCGTTCCATTAAGAGCAGTGGAATCATTCAACCTTTGGTCGTGCGGCCGATCGGTTCGCGATTTCAACTGATCGCTGGCGAGCGCCGCTGGCGCGCCGCACAGCGCGCCGGGCTGAGCAAGGTCTCGGCCATCGTTAAGCAGGTCGCGGACGAGCTCGCGCTCGAAATGACGCTCGTCGAGAACATTCAGCGCGAGGATCTGAATCCCATAGAAGCGGCGCGTGCGTTCGAGCGATTGATGGACGAATTTCATTTGACGCAGGACGCCGTCGCCGAGAGGACCGGGAAGGACCGTGCAACGGTCGCGAACGCCGTTCGGCTGCTCAAACTGGACAAGCCGATCCAGGAGTGGATCGAGGAGGGGAAGCTCTCGGCCGGACACGGCCGTGCCCTGCTCGCGGTTCCCGAACAGCAGTTGCGCATGCGTTACGCGCACCGCGCCTCGCGCGGGGCTCTGACGGTCCGTCAAATTGAGAAACTGGCGGCGCGTCGCGCGCAGGGAAAGCAGCCCCATCCGCCAGCCCCGGCGCGCCTCGACCCGAACATCAAAAGCGCGATCGAAGAGCTGCAACGGCACCTGGGCACGAGAATCACTTTGCGGCAACGGACGAAGATACGGCCCGGGCAATTAGTCGTCGAGTTTTACGACGACAAGCAGTTGATGGGGCTTTACGATCGGCTGATGAAGTAGCCGGACCGCGAAGTCGATTGCCGCAGCTCGGCTTCGGCGGCGGGGGAGTCGTCAGAAGAACTGGCTCGCAAGATTGCCTAGAGAACACTGTCCGTCCGTGCAGTCTTTAGTTCGACAAACCCGTACTTCGGTCGCGTTGACTTGTTTTTCTCGCCGGTTAAAAGTAGAACTATGATGAGGCTTGCGGGAGAACTCGAAATGCCATGGAAGTGGGCTACCGCCAAAAAAAACGGCGACGTGACAGAAAGCACAAGCAGTGAAGAGTGGACGGGATTCATCGATCAGGGCGTAACCCTGGAAGGAACGCTGACGGTCACCGGCACGTTCCGCATCGATGGTAATGTCAAGGGCAACATCATCTCGGAGCAGACGGTGGTCCTTGGCGACGGCGCCAAAGTGGAAGGCCAGATCGAAGGCAACCGCGTGGTCATTTCCGGCCGCTTCGATGGAGTGATTTTCGCTAAGGGTCGCGTGGAGGTTCAGGCCAGGGGCGTAGTGACCGGGGAAGTGCATTCGCCCTGCATGGTCATCGATCCAGGCGGGATCTTCGACGGCCGCTGCCATATGCTGGCTTCCTCGGATGCCGCTTCAGCTTCCGTAACCATTCCGATTCGCGCCGCCGGCGCCAGGTGATATCCTCCCCTCCGTGAAGGGGGGATTCCTACAGGTCTCACCCATACGCGCGAATACCATCGGTGGGTCAACTGCCACGACGGCCTTACTTCGCCCGAAGATTGCGAGCAGGCTAACAGGGTGACCCCCGCCTCTTTGCTGTTTGCGGCTGCTACGAAATCAGCGTTGGCTGTGGAAGCCGCACTGGACGCACGTGAACTTCTCCTGCGTCTTGCGATTCGCAGCCGACACCGTCAACCGGCGGCCCGCACGCATATTCGCCCTGTGTTCGCCTGTTGTCGGCGCCTCCGCGCGCTGCCGTACGGAGAATCAGCGACCGCGACGCCCTCAACCGAGTCCGAGCACGGCTCGCCAAGGTTTGCGCCAAGTTCCAGTCAGAACTTCTCCACATGGAGAGTCAAGATCATCACGTCGAGAGGCTGCCAGATTATTTCCACTGGTTCGAGCGGCTGCTGCGAGAACTCGGTTTCGAGTAGTGGATCGGCGATCCCGCCGAGATCAAGGCCAGCGAGCCAGGAAGAAAAAGCACGAGGGTGCGGATGCCCGACTCCTGCTCAGGCTGTCGGAAGATCGCGATCTGCTCCAAGCGCTGAGGGATCGGCATTTGACGTTGGCTTCTCACTCGACCGCTGGCAGTCGACCTCGGAAAGAGTTGTTGCGTGGTTACGTGGAAGGGAGGACTCCAGTGCCGGCGAGCAGCGGCTGGCGCCGCACGGGTGGCCACACGCATCAACCCACACTGGCTACGCCGGTACCTGCGCGGGTTGACACCCCGCGTTCGAAGCGTCTAACGTGAGTGGTCCCGAGGACTGCTCATGAACATTCTGGTGATTGGCGGAGGCGGGCGCGAGCACGCGCTGGTGTGGAAGCTAAAGCAGAGCCCGCGCGTCGAGAAAATCTGGTGCGCTCCGGGGAACGGTGGCATCGCCCGGGATGCCGAGTGCGTGGCTATCGACACGAGTGACCTCGCGGGTCTCGCTGCGTTTGCCGAAAAGAACCTTCCCGACCTGACGGTCGTCGGGCCCGAGTTGCCGCTGGTCGAGGGGATCGCGGATGCGTTCCGCGAGCGCGGCTGGGCCATTGTCGGCCCGTCGAAGCTAGCCGCGCAGCTCGAAGGAAGCAAGATTTTCTCGAAGGAATTTTTGCTGCGGCACCACATCCCGACCGCGAAAATGTATGGCTCGTTTGATTCCGCAAAGGGCGCTTATGCTGCGCTCCCGAAAGTTGACTTTCCCGTGGTGATCAAGGCCGACGGCTTGTGCGCCGGCAAGGGCGTCTTGGTCGCGCAGGATTTCGAGCAAGCGCGCCATTTCATTGAGCGTGTGATGGAAAAAGACGAGCTCGGTGCCGGGGGAAGGCGCATTCTCCTAGAAGCCGGACTCGAAGGCGACGAACTGTCGTTCATCATCGTGACCGATGGGAAGAGCTACGCGCCGTTTGTTCCCACGCGCGACCATAAACGCCTTTTCGACGGGAACCAGGGCCCCAATACCGGAGGGATGGGCGCCTACTCGAGCGATGCCCTGCTGCCGGAGGGGCTTCGAAACAGCATCGTCTCGTCGATCCTGGAACCGACTTTGGCGGGTCTCGCGGCCCAGGGCATTCCTTATCAGGGATTCCTTTACGTAGGCTTGATGCTGGCTCGCTCGGGTCCCAAGGTCCTGGAGTTCAATTGCCGATTGGGTGATCCAGAAACGCAAGCGATTGTGGCCCGCATGGATTTCGATTTGGCGGAGGTGCTGGAAGACGTTGCTTCGGGCAGCTTGGTCGCCTCCAAGCTGCGCTGGAAGCCCGGCGCGAGCGCTTGCGTGGTGCTGGCATCGGGAGGCTATCCCGGGAAATTCCAAACGGGGAAGCCCGTCGACGGACTAGCCAGCGCCGAACAGATTGGCGGTGTGAAGGTCCTCCACGCCGGGACGAAGCGGGTCGGCAACGAAATCATCACGAGCGGCGGGCGGGTGCTCGGAGTGACTGCCGTCGGCCCAACCCTTGGCGCGGCTTTGGGTTCAGCTTATGCGGCCGCCGAAAGGATTCGCTTCGAGAGGATGCACTACCGCAAAGACATCGGGCGGCGGGGGAACACCTTGACGGCGAGTGGAAACTGAAGGGTTATGGCCAGCGTGCACAAGCTGTTTCGCGCGCCAAAGTAGCGTGTGCCTGGAAGAGCTTCAGGAAGCGCAAATGCTCACCGACTTCGGGCTGGAAGGGTGTTCGCATGCGCAACCCGGCGGGAACCGCCAGGTGCTGCTCGTCGATCGAGAGAGCCTAGAGGCTATGCAATGGCAACCCGGCATGCTGAGAGAAATACATCACGACCGATGGCCTGAATGTGAACGGCCTGCCGGCGGGGCAGCGGCTCCGCATTGGCGAAGCGCGCCTGGAAGTCGCCATCGTCTGCACGCCCTGCAGCCAGGTGGAGCGAATCCGGCCGGGCCTGCGCAAGGAAGTCTGGGGTCGCGGCGGAATGTTATGTTGGGTACTCGAAGGCGGAGTCATCCGCGCTGGCGATCCGATTGAAAAGCTCCCGAGACCGTTAAGTCCGTCAAGGCAGTCCTGCGATGAAACGAGAGGCGAGGTCTCGGGGAGAGCCACGTGAGGATATCAAGGCTTGATCGGCCCGCGTAGCGTGGGCGCGCCCGGCGGACGGTTCTTGTCCTCTTGAGCCTTCTCGACAGGCTCAGAGGGTGGCACGACCCAGTTCAGGCCATGCTGCTCCTCCATTGTTCCGAGCACAAAAGAAGAATTCCCCGCAATGAGCGGCAACACCGTGCGCATGAAATCCACCGATTCAATAGGCGGGGCCTTCTGAGCGGAGCCGGCGCGCAAATTTTCCACTACCTTTTCGAAGCGCGCGTTTTGGAGCACCGAAGCGACGCGCGGGTCATTGCTTTTAATCATTTCTTCAAGCGTCGGTCCCTTCAAGCCCGCGGGATAACGGCTCTCGACCAGGAGACGCGGCGCGTGCTTTTCCGGCGGGTAAAGCTGAGTGAAGTGCGGCCGCAGGACTCGCGTCTGCCAGTATTCCTCGCCGCGCGTCGACACCTCTTCCTGTTCCATGTGATATTCGACCACCCACACTTCGGGGCCATAGTCGCGCGGGGCAAAACCAATGAGAACAATCTGGACGATCGGCTCGTCAGGAGGAAAGTCGATCCGGTGGTGCAACTGGCCCACCAGCGGACGAAGCTTCTCAAGAAAGGCAGTGCCAATGAGCTCGAGGTCTGGCTCGGCTTCCCCCGGCCCGAAGTCGTCGCGGGCCCCGGTTCCGCCGACGCGCTGGAAACTTCGGTCTAAGCGGATGGGCTTGGGATCGGCAGGGCTGCGCCACTCGGAAGCGCCAAATAACACGGCAACGTGGCCGGAGTCGACTCCCACCACGCGCGGCGGGACCGAGTGGGGCTCAACGGGCTGATCGATGGCCGAAAAAATGATGGTGTCGCGCGCAACGTGCACAATGACGCGGCCGCCCGCGAGGTTCGCGACGATTTCCTCTTCGCGGTCTTGCGCCCAACCGGGAAGGGCGAAGAACAGATAAACCACCAGGTACACGAGCCGCCACCGAGAGTTCCCTTGGCCTGCCCGCGTTGGAAATCCGCTGGACATGGATCCTTGAATCTTACGAGCCTTTCGCGAGATTTTCACGGGGAATCAACAGGCCTGGGAATGAGCCGGCCAGCAGACCGGCGTCGATCGACCCGCACACGCGAGCCTCGCCTCCATCTCTCTTGCCGCGATTCGCGCGAAGCTCGAATCCACTCCGGTGCGACAGCATCTACATGGTCATCCCAGGACGGAAACAGAAATCCGGTAAACGGCAACTGAAGTCCTTCACCTTAGACGATTGCCACGTGCTTTGGCGCCCTCCTCGCTCGCGATCGGAGCTTGCTCTCTTGGGCACAGGATCCCTTGTTGGTTGCAACGGGGATCGCCGTTCGGTGGGAAGATCGCTGGTGCCGAACCCTCTTCCCCGAGAAGGAGAAGAACATGTCACTCGGTCCTGGCGCATTTCCGCAACCATCGGCGGCGTCCGATCCCCGCGTCCCGGTCATCCGGCGAATGCGGCGCGGAGCGGGATGGTTCCTGACGATTGCCGTTCTCTCGGGCGTCAATGCGCTCCTCGAAATCTTTGATGCGAAGATTCGCTTCATCTTTGGCTTGGGCATTACGCATGCAATCGACGCGATCGGACACGGCGGCGGGCAAAACGGCATGATCGCGACCATGGCCGTGGACGGCCTCTTCATCGTGATGCTCATTCTTTGTTCGAGGTGGGCGAAGGCCGGATCGCAAGGAGCATTCGTTGGAGGGATGATCGCCTATGCGCTCGACGGGCTGCTGCTTCTGCCTTTCCGCATGTGGCTCGATGCTGCGGTGCACGGCTACGCGCTGTATTTGATCTGGCAGGGTTACGTTGCCGCGCGCGAACTGTCGCAAATGCAGCAGGCCGCCGCGCCAGGGCTCTCGCAACCCACGCTCCCGTGAAAGGATCCTTGAGATGGCGACCAAGATTCGTGGCATCGAAGGAATGAGAGCTGGAGAGGTGGACTTCGAGATTCAGCGCGGGGCGAGATTCGTCCTCTTCCAGTATTGCATCTCGATTATCGTGCTGACTTTTCGCAGGGCCTCGGACATCTATTTCCTGCGGCAGGGCGACAGCGCCCTGACAAGAGGACTGCCATTCACCTTGCTTTCGCTGGTGGCGGGGTGGTGGGGCATCCCCTGGGGACCGATCTACACGATCCAGTCGGTGTACAACAATTCGCGGGGAGGCATAGACGTGACCCACTCGGTCCTCAAGTCGCTCGGCGCCGGGGAGGCCGCGCCGAAGGCCTGAGCCTCCAAAACGGACTCCGTGAAGCTAGGGTGCGCTTCTGTCCTCGGCCTCATCGCGCTCATCGCAAACCAGGATTGCGCTCCTCGCGAGGGCCTGCTCCTTTTGACAAGGCTTTTGAGTGGGTGTACGAGGAGTATCGCGAGGCGACCTGCTTCCGATAAAATGGAAGAGTAATCGATCACCGTTCAGTCGAAACGGCAACTGGTTATGAGAAAACCGAAAAGCATCATACACAACGGCAAAAAGCTCACAGAGATTTTGCAGGCACACGAACGGTTTTTCCGGGGAAAGGAGGGCGGGGCACGCGCGGATCTCGCCGGCGCGGACCTGTCGCACGCCGATTTGTCCGGCTTAAATTTCAGCGGCGCGATCTTGCGCAACGCGAATTTGGCGGGAAGTGATTTGCGAACAGCCCGACTTCCGGGGGCGGACCTTGCCGGAGCCATTTTGCGAGAGGCCGACTTGCGCAACGCGGACATGACCGAAGCGATTCTTCCGGGCGCGGACTTGACTGGGGCACAGGCGAGCGGCGTGGAGTTTTTCCGGTGCGACCTTTCCAATGTGCGATTCGAGCGAGCGCGGTTGCGCAACGTAAACTTGCGAGGAGCCAACGTCAGGGGGGCGCGGTTTTCCGGTGCGGACATGGGCGTGGCGATTTTGCGGGAAACGGATTTAGCCGGAGCAGACCTTTCGGGCGTGGACCTCTCGACGGCGCTGCTACCCAAAGGCTTCCCGGTCGAGCAAGCCGCGAAGAAAGGCGCGTAGCGCGTGTTCGCCCCCATGTTCCGGTGTGGCTTGACAGAACCGGGAGGGCTAAGGAGCGACCCCGATACACCGAGAAAGCAGCGCAGCCGTGCCGGCCGTAACCTAGGTGCCTATCAAGTA
>Ga0182036_10000944_pt1 | contig 13384 bp, 9 predicted proteins | sample sta12Cox44000080_FD_125966 | JGI IMG/M metagenome (GOLD analysis project Ga0182036, IMG submission 125966) | Lab enrichment of tropical soil microbial communities from Luquillo Experimental Forest, Puerto Rico - statoxic.12C.oxic.44.000.080 | ecosystem: Environmental > Terrestrial > Soil >...
CTCGAACTTGCCCGCATTCTGGCGGGGCCGTGGGCGGGCCAACTGTTGGCCGACCTGGGCGCCGACGTCATCAAGGTCGAGCGCAGTGGGACCGGCGACGATACCCGCGGCTGGGGGCCGCCCTTCGTAGAGGGCGTCGACGGAAAACCCATCGGCTCGGCCTATTTCCATTCCGCCAACCGCGGCAAACGCTCGATTGAATGCGACTTCGAGAGCGAGGAAGGCCGGCGCATTGTGCGCAAACTGGCGGCACGTTCCGACGTGTTGATCGAGAACTTCAAGGTAGGTGGACTGGCGAAGTTCGGTCTCGACTACAAGAGTCTGGCGCCGGAAAACCCGCGGCTAATTTACTGCTCGGTCACCGGCTTCGGTCAGGACGGCCCCCATGCCGAACGCGCCGGCTATGACCTCATGGCGCAAGGCATCGGCGGCATCATGGACCTGACCGGCATGGCCGACGGCGAGCCGACGCGCATCGGCATTCCCGTCTCCGATATTTTCACCGGCGTCTATTCGGTGGTCGGCATCCTGGCCGCGCTGACGCAACGCGAGAAGACCGGCAAGGGCTGCTATGTCGACACCGCGCTGGTCGATTCCACAGTTGGCGTGCTCTCCAACCAAGCGCTCAATTATCTCGTCGCCGGCAATGTGCCGAAGCGGATTGGCAACGCGCACGCCAACATCGTGCCCTACCAGGTCTTCCCAACCGCCGACGGTTACGCGATCGTGGCCACCGGTAACGACAATCAGTACATAAAATTTTGCAATGTGCTAGGCGCGCCGGAGCTCGCCCAGAATCCGGACTACAAAGACAACGTCGGCCGACTCAAACATCGCGCCGAGCTAATCGGAAAATTATCTGCGCTCACCGCGAACATGAAGCGGGACGAACTTCTGGAAAAGCTTGAAGCGCAGAAGGTGCCGGCCGGCCCAATTAACAATCTCCAGCAGGTGTTCAACGATCCGCAGGTGATCCACCGCGGCATGAAATTTAATGTACCGAGCGCTGCGGCAAAAAAAGGCAGCATTCCAGGCGTGCGCTCGCCGATCATCATTGATGGCTGGCGTGCGGCGTCGGAGCAGCCCTCGCCGCTGCTCGGCGAGCATTCGGCGGAAATCCTGCGCGAAATCGGCGAGGCTTGAGAGCTACTTCGCCGCCGCCGTCTCGCGCTGGTACACTCTGGTGCCCTTGATCGCCTCGCGGATATTTCGAAGCAGAGTCTCAAGGACATGAGGCTTCTGCAGGCAACTACGCCGCCGATGTGGCGGCGGCCGAGGCCGCATAGCTCAGGTTACCGCCGTTGGCGCAAGCATTTCGATGTCGCTGGCGACGTCGATCACCACCGGCCGGTTGGCCGCGAGTGCCTTTCGCAGAGCCGGAGCAATGTTGGCCGCGTTCTCGACGCGGATGCCGAGCGCGCCCATGTCTTCGGCGAGGCGGGCGAAATTCATCGGATTATAAGTCCACAATTCGCGCGACCTCGCCGTCGGCTCGCCACCATAGGCTCGGTCGAAGCCGCGCTTGCTCTGGTTGCCGCCGCCGTTGTTGTTGACCAGGACCACGGCATTGAGCTTCCAGCGCACCGCCGTCTCGATGTCCGCGATGTGGTACCAGAGGCCGGCGTCGCCGGTGAAACAGACCACCGGGCGGTCGGGGCAGGCGGCCTTGGCGCCGAGCGCGGCTGGAAAGGCCCAGCCGAGGTGTCCAGCGCTACGGATGTAGCTCTGTGAGGCCTTGCGCAGATCGTACATGCCGCCCATCCACATGCCGGCATGGCCAGTATCGACAACCACGATGCCATCGTCCGGCACATGCTTGGTAAGCTCCGCGCAGATGCGCGCGGGATGGATCGGCACTGCATTGGATTCGAGATCCGCCTTGTATTTCGCGTACCACTCGACGCGGATGGTGGCGATTTCCTTCACCCAAGCCTCGCGCTTCTTGGCACTCGCTTTGTCGGCTAATACCAGCATCGCCGAAAGCACCGCCTTGGCGTCGCCCAGCACGCTCGCTTGGAGCGGATAGTTGCGGCCGAGCGCTTGCGGCTCGATGTCGATCTGGATTGCCGGCGTGCCGATCGTCGGTACCGCCCAGAAATGCGTGGTCATGCCGCCGGTCTCGGTGCCGATGAAGCAAACGAGATCGGCGCGGTTGACCGCGCGGTTGGCACTCTCGCGCGAATAGGTGCCAACCACGCCGATGGAGAGCGGATGCGTGCTGGGGATGCAGTCCTTGCCGTTGAGCGAGGTGGCGACCGGGATTTGCAGCGTTTCGGCGAGTGCCACCAACTCACGCGCGGCGCCTGACCAGCGCACGCCGCCGCCAGCCACTAATATCGGCCGCTCAGATTGCTGCAAGAGGTTAAGCGCGGCCTTCATATTCGCGGCTGGAGGCTCTGGCCGGAACGGCGGCACGCGGGCGAACTGTTCTTCCACCAGCGCCTCCATCACCGCTTCCTCGACGTCGACCTGGCCCTCGTTGCCACGGAATTGCAGATGCACGGGACCCGGCGCTCCAGAGGTGGCGACTCGGAACGCCTGGCGCAGCATGTCGGGAATACGCGCCACGTCGTCGACCGTGGCGTTGAACTTGGTCACCGGCGTGAACGACGGTACGTCGTCGACTTCTTGGTAGACCTTGCGGAATTTGGTTTTCGGATCGCGACCGCCAGTGACAGCAATCACCGGCGAATGCGCAAGATAAGCGTCTCGCAAGCCCGCGGCGATATTGAGCGCACCGATGACCTGCGCCATGCAGATACCCGGCTTGCTTGAGGCGCGCGCATATCCGTCAGCCATATAGGCGGCCGATTTCTCTCCGTGGCAATGCACGCGCGCGATGTTGGTGCGCCGCTCCATCTCGGCATAGGTGCGGCGAACGACAGCCGGCACCATGAAGACATGGGTGACACCATAGCCCGCCAGCATCTCGGCGAAAACTTCGGCACCTGTGCGTTTGATATTGTGCCCCGGCGTTAGCATTAAAATAGATCCTTTCAGTCCGGCTTGAAGTTCATGGCGACGCCATTGATGCAATAGCGCTGGTAGGTCGGCGGCGGACCGTCCGGAAAGACGTGACCGAGATGACTTCCGCAGCGGCTGCAATGCACTTCGGTGCGCTCCATGCCGTGACTGGTGTCGGTCTCAATTTCGACGGCGCCAGGAATCGGGTCGTTGAAACTCGGCCAGCCGGTGCCGCTATCGAACTTCAGCTTGGACTTAAACAGCGGCTGCCCGCAGCCGGCGCAGTGGAACGTGCCGGCGCGCTTCTCATTGAGCAGCGCACAGCTACCCGGCGCCTCGGTGCCGTGCTCGCGCATGATCTCGTATTGCTCAGGCGTAAGCAGCTTCCGCCACTCCGCCTCGGTGTGCGTGACAGGATATTGCTTCGGCATTATTTGATCGCCAGTGGGTTAACCGGCGAGCCGACGGCGCCGGTGATGGGCAGCGCCGGAGCCACAAACAGGAATTCGTAGACCTTGTCGCCGGCGCAGTCGTCGGCGAGCTCCTTCAACTGAAAGATCTCGCCCATGGTCATGCCCATGATCGGGATGGTGATCCAGTGCCAAGGCTGATTGATGCCCTCCTCGCTCTGGTTCGGTCGCACCTCGCAGCCCCAGGTGTCGCTCGCCAGCGCGGCCAGTTCGGTTTCCTTGACGAAGTCGAGCGTCTCAAAGCCCAAGCCAGGCGCATCGCCGCCGGGATAGCCATCCCAGCTGTCGAGCTTCTGGCAACGCTCCATCATACCGGTACGTACGATGATGTAATCGCCCCGCTTGAGCACGACGTTCTGCTTTCTGGCGGTGCTGTAAAGATCGTCATTTGTGATGGCATAGCCGTCGTCGAGCGAGTCGACCCCCTTGTAGCGCGCCACGTCGAGCAATACGCCGCGCCCGACCATCTTGCTCTTGGTCTTCTCGATGCCGCACTTCTGCGCTCCCGCCGACGTCACCTCCCGGCAGTCGTAGCCGTTCCACATGAAATTCTCATAAAACACGTGGCCAAGCCCGTCCCACTGTGTGCCGCATTGCAGCGGCATAGTGACGATGTCGTCGGCGGCGCGAATCCCACGCTTGTCGAGCGCGCCAGCATAGGCGTCGGTGCCGGTGCGCAGCATAGTGTGGATGGGATTGGTGCGCCCCATGGCTGGGTATTTGCTCTTGGCGCCCTGCGGACCTGTGTGGTCGAAGTTGAGCGCCAGCGAGATCACCTTGCCTTTCTTGACGAGTTTCGCAGCGGCGATGATGTCCTCGGGCGAGGTGTAGTTGAGCGTACCAATCTCGTCGTTAGGGCCCCATTTGCCCCAGTTCTTGTACTTCTCGGCAGCGTCGCGTATGCCCTGGCGGGTGATTTTTCGAGATGCCATTGCGTTTCCTCTACTGGAATGGGTGGGGTGGTTAGGTCGGCGGAAATACACTCGTGCCGCCGCGCGAAAGCAAGACCCGGGCGGCATCGATCGCTAAAAGTTGACGCTGCAATGCTCAAGAAGCTCGTTCGTTCCGTAGCCGCACGCTGATTCGCGTTCGCGATTTCGTCGCCGCCCGCGCCAAGACGGTCAAGAAACTCTATGTCTGGAAGACGGTGAGTGTCCAACTGAACGCGTCCGTCAATCGGATCGTCACCACCCACTACGTGATTGGCCGCCCTTATAACGGCATATCTAGTAAGGGCATTATTGACACTGATGGTACGGCCGCTGTTACGCATATCGATCCGTGCTGGATCAATGTCGACGGTGAAGAGTTCTGGACCAAAGCTCATCTGCCAGCTCTGAGCCTCGGCCAATCTTGTTGCGGCCCAAGCTGGCTCGCGCGAACTCAAGCTTCGTCTTTCCCTGTCCTCCCACTGGCAACGCGCGTGCGCGATGCTACGATGCCGCAAAAATGAGGGAGGAATCATGCGCTCGATCCTACCAAGTCTGATCGTCTGCGCGGCCATGATCGCGTTCGGCGTAGCGCCATCAATGGCCGGCTACCCCGAACGGACGGTAAAGATTATTGTGCCCTTCGCGGCCGGCGGACCAACCGACGTCATGGCGCGCATGATTGCCGCCAAGCTCTCCGAAAAGCTCGGCAAGCAGTTCATCGTCGAGAACCTGCCGGGCGCCGGCGGCAATATCGGCACGCTCAATGCCGCACGCGCGACTGGCGACGGCTACACAATCCTGATTGCCTCCTCAAGCTACGTAGTGAACCCGAGCCTCTACAAGAATTGCCGCTACGACCCGGAGAAGGATTTCATTCCGGTCACACTGGCCGCCGTAACGCCGAACGCCCTAATCGTGCATCCCTCGGTCGAGGCTAAGACCGCCAAGGAGCTGATCGAGCTCATCAAGACCCACCCGGGTAAATTTACCTTCGCGTCGGCCGGTCTTGGTACCACGCCCGACCTCGCCGAGGATCTGTTCAGGGTCACCTACAATCTCGACTTCGTCAAAGCGCCTTACAAAGGGGGTGGCCCGGCGGCGCAGGCCGTTCTAGCCAACGAGTCGCCGGTCGCCTTCCTAGCGATGACGCCGGTAACCCAGCTGATCAAGACCGGCAAGATTCGGGCGCTCGCCGTCACCACCAAGAAGCGCTCATCGGCGCTGCCCGACGTGCCTACACTTACGGAGGCCGGCATCACCGGCCAGAATTCGGAAACGATGCAAGGCGTGTTCGTGCCGAAGAGCACTCCGAAGGAAATCATTGATACCCTGCAACGCGAGATCTCGGCGATCGTGAAGGATCCGCAGATGCAAGAGAAAATGCTCCCACTTGGCTTCGAGCCCGATGGCGGCTCGTCCGCCGAATTTGCGGACTACGTAAAGACCGAAGTGGCAAAGTGGAAGAAGGTCATCGTGGACGCCAAGATTCCGCAGATCGATTAGCGCCCATATCGCCGAATGCGTATCGTCGACATCCGCGAGGCGGTGGTTCCGGTCAACTCGACGCTCGCCAATTCGAGCATTGATTTCTCCGAGATGACGACCTCGGTGGTCGCGGTGATCACCGACGTCATACGTGGTGGCAAGCCGGTGTGCGGCTTCGCTTTCAATTCCACCGGCCGCTATGCTTGCGGTGCGCAGATGCGAGCGCGCTTCATACCGCGCATCCTCAAGGCGCAGCCTGACTCACTGCTCGATGACGACGGCGACCTCGCACCGGAGAAAATCCTCGCGGTGATGCTGCACAACGAAAAATCCGGCGGGCACAGCGAGCGCTCGATCGGCATCGGCACCATTGAGGTTGCGGTCTGGGATGTGCTGGCGAAAATCTTGGAAAAGCCGCTGCACCGCCTGTTGGCGGAGCGCTTCAATGGCGGCAAAATCGCCGAGAAAGTTTTCTGCTACGTCGGCGGCGGCTGGTATGCGCCTGGCAAAAATATCAAGGGCCTCCAGGACGAGATGCGCCACCATATCGACGCTGGCTATACAATGGTGAAGATGAAAGTCGGCGGCATGACGCTTGCCGACGATGTCGCCCGCGTCGAGGCGGTAAGATCGATCCTGCCACGTGGCGCGCTGCTCGCAGTCGACGCTAACTCGAAATTCGATCGCAGTGAGGCCCTCACTTACGCGCGTGGACTCGCGCCGTTCGCCTTGCGCTGGTTCGAGGAGCCGTGCGATCCGCTCGATTTCGCGCTGCTCGCCGAGATCGCGGCAGCTTACGCGCCGCCGCTGTCGACCGGCGAGAATTTGTTTTCGACGCAGGACGTGGAAAATCTGGTGCGCTTCGGCGGCCTCAAGCCACAGCGCAACGATGTGATCCAGGTCGATCCGCCGCAAGCCTACGGTATCGTGCAATATGCGCGCACTCTCGACATGCTCGCGCGGCACGGCTGGCCGCGTAGCGCCATGTTTCCGCATGGCGGAAACCAGATGTCGCTCGCCATCGCCGCTGGCTTCGGCCTCGGCGGCGCAGAGTCCTACCCCGGTGTGTTCGGCGATTTCGGCGGCTTCGCTGACGACGCGGTGATCGAGAACGGCTTCATAAGCCTATCCGACCGCCCCGGCATCGGCTTCGAGGGACAAACGCGGCTCTACAAGATTATGGGGGATTTGACGGGTTTATAGGCCCCGCCCGCATCGATGCACGGCTTGACCACCACGATCCGCTTAGGGACGCTTCAGCCCGATTGGCAAAGAGGCATCCAATGATCGACGAAATTGTTCAAATCATTGTACGCGACGGCACGTCCATCGGCGCGCGCGTCTATCGGCCAGAAGGCTCGGGGCCCTTCGCGGCATTGTTTGCCGCCTCACCCTATCGTTTCGACAACAACAGCCTGCCCGCGAGCCCGCAATTCCTCTGGCGTGAGACCGGGCCGATCGAATGGTACATCGAGCAAGGCTACGCCTACGTGCACATGGACGTGCGCGGCAGCGGCCGCTCCGGCGGACAGTTCGAATTCCTCGGCCGGGGCGAGCAAAACGACCTCTACGACGTGATCGAATGGATCGGCGCGCAGCCCTGGTCGAACAAGAAAGTCGGCGGCATCGGCCAGTCCTATTTCTGTATGGTGCAATGGTTCATGGGGGCGCTGGCGCCGCCGTCGCTCGCTTGTCTTGGCGCGCATGACGGATTGGCCGACGCGTATCGCGCCGGCACGCATCACGGCGGCATCCCCTGCGATTTCTTCGCCGGCTACTGGTGGTACCAGAACCGCTTCATCAACCTTTATCCGGCGAGCGGCCCTTCGCGCGACCAGGACACCGACCTAACCCGCATCTTCGCCCAACATCCGCTCTACGATAATTTCTGGCGCGAGCGCAGCGCCTTCGAAGTGCTCGATAAGATCAAGGTGCCGCTCTATTCGAGCGGCGTCTGGGGCAAGATGCAGCTACACACGCGCGGCAACATCGACGGCTATCTGCGCACTGCCGGGCCGAAGAAGCTGCGCATGTCCGGCGTGCCGAACGCCTGGGCGGCGGCGGCGGAATTCTCCAGCATCGAATTCCACAAGAACGTGCTGCTACCGTTCTACGACCATTATCTCAAAGGCAAGAGCACCGATTACCTCTCGCGGCCGAATGTGCAGTACCAAGTACGCGGCAGCAACGTAATGCGCAGCGCCGAAGGCTGGCCCCCGCCGGACACAAAATACACCCGCTGGTATCTCAACGGCCGGCAAAGCGGGAGCGTCACCTCGTTGAACGACGGCGGACTTTCGCCGGAGACGGTGAGCGGCGCGCCTTCGACCCGTTACAAGTACCCGGTGCCGGGTTGGGTTGTCGGCGTCGTCGGCTTTGGGCCCACGGGTCCCGCCGGCGGCTTCGATCCGGTGCGCCGCGTGCTCACCTTCACCAGCGTGCCGCTCGAAAGCGATCTGGAAATCACTGGGCCGATCAAGCTCGTGCTTTATGCATCATCAACCGCGCGCGACACCGACTTTTTCGTCAAGTTGTCGGATCAGTTCCCACAGACGACTGAGGATCGGGCGAAAGGCGTTAACCCCTTCGCCGAGCTGATCACGCGTGGCTGGCTGCGCGCCTCACACCGTTCGCTCGATCCTAAATACACCACCGACATGGTGCCGTATCACCGCCACGACAAGGTCGAGCCGCTGATGCCGAACGAGATCTACAAGTTCGAGATCAGTCTCGAGCCGATGTCCTACCTGATCCAGAAGGGCCACCGGCTGCGGCTAGAGATCGTCAACGGCGACTCGCCAGTGAGCGAACAGCTATGGCCGCATTATTACCGGCCCGACAAGGTGGGCAGCGATACCATCTACCATGATGCGGTACATCCATCGGAGCTGGTCCTGCCGGTGCCGCCCGCTGCGTGAAGGCGCTTTCCATTACCCCCAGCGGTGGCATAGCATCTGCGCGAGGGCTGCAAAGACTTACGGGTCAAGTAGGCGTCATGGCGGATCAATCGGTCGTTCAGGTCTCGCGGCTGCTCGACGAGCGCGGGGTCAGCTCGTTTCAGATCAAGCTGCTGATCTGGTCGTTCTTCATGGTGCTAATTGATGGTTATGACATCACAGCGATCGCTTTCGCTGCGCCGAGTTTGGTCAAGGAATGGGCGCTGAAGCCGGGTGCGCTCGGTCCGGTGTTTTCCGCCAGCCTGGTCGGCATCCTGTTCGGTTCAGCTATCTTCGGCTGGATCGGGGACCGCTATGGCCGCAAGGCAGCACTGATTTTGTCAAACATTATCTTCGGGGCCTTCACGCTCGCCGCGGCCTACTCGACCGACCTCACGCAGATGTTCTGGCTGCGGCTGCTCGCAGGCCTTGGCATCGGCGGCGTAATTCCCAACGCCGTCGCGATCAACGCCGAATCCGCTCCGCGCCAGATGCGCGCGACGCTGGCGATCATCGCCGTCGGCTGCGTGCCGCTCGGCGGCGCCATTCCCGGCTTCGTCACCGCCGTACTGGTGCCGACGCACGGCTGGCAGATATTGTTCTACATCGGCGGCATTGTGCCAATCATCATCGCGCTGGTGGCCTGGATGGGATTGCCGGAATCGATCAAATACATGGCGATCCACGAACATCAGCGCGGCAAGATGGAAGCGACCATCAAGTCGATCCAGCCCAACTATCAGATTCCGGCGAATGCCAAGTTCGTCATCGAGGACGAAAAACAGTTTCCCGGCTTCAGCCCTGTCTATCTGTTCCGCGACGGGCTCGCCTTGATCACGCCGCTAGTATGGCTGCTGTTTGCGCTGAACCTGATGGGCTACTTCTTCCTGATCAGCTGGACGCCAATCCTGATGACTGCCGCAAAGCTTCCTCCGGCTACAGCGGCGCTTTCCGGCGCCGTGCTGCAAGTCGGTGGTACCGTCGCGGCGATCGGCCTGTGCTGGTGGGTGCAACGCCACCGCTTCCTGGCCATCGCCATCATGTTCACCGGCGCGATCCCGGTGGTGGCCTCGATCGGCTACGCCGGCATGACCTCGCAGTCGGTTCTGCTGATTGCGACCTTCTTCGCCGGCTTCCTCGTGCTCGGCATCCAGACCGGCATCAATGCCATCGGGGCATTGATCTATCCGACGTCGCTGCGCGCTAATGGTTCGGGATGGCAGCTCGGTATCGGCCGCATCGGTTCGATCGTCGGACCGCTCGCCGGCGCGATGTTGATCGGCTGGCCGGTCGAGCACCTCTATCTTTGGTCGGCGGTGCCATTCGTGATCGCGGCGATCACCTGTTTCATCGTGTACCGACTAAACGAAGCGCGCCTGGCCACACATCCAGAGCTGCGCGAGGCGCAATAGTCAGAACGGCGTTCCTACGCTAGCCGATATGGCCCCGCTAGCGACACCGGTTGCAGGTCCGGTAGTTCACACGACAATCGGCGATCGGCTATGGTGCGGCGGCGGTCGAACCGCCGCCGCAAACGTTTGGATTGAACGATGGACACCAACGTCCTCCGCCGACTGCATTATGCCGCGGCCATCGCCTGCGGCGTATTCGCGGCCTTGGTAGTGCATATCTTGTTCACTGTGTTCGGAGTGGGACTCGATGCGGTCCTGCGGGAGGCCGCAGGGTACAGGCAACAGTTCTATTCGGCAGTCGCCTGGTGGGCGATTAGCGGCGCAGGCTTCGTCGCCGGCTGGGCAACGGGCGCCTATCTCATCGCGGCGACGCGTGAGCGCGAATACGTGTATCGGTTGGCGCGCGGCCTTCTGATCGCCTTGGTGTTCGCGGCCGCCACCGCCGGTGGCGTCCTTAGCAAGACCGGCAATCTCGGCGGCACGGTGGACGTTATCGCCGGGCTGACCGCGCTCGGACTGGGCGTGATTTGCGCCTTTTGCGGCGCGCGATTGGCTTATCTCAATGCAGAGCAGGTCTGACGTTCAATCCGTGACCCAACTGGCCGCCGTGAGGCCGAATGAGCGTGCCGGCATTCGGGCAGTAAGTTTCCCACACTGGATTGTTCGGGTCGCGCTTAAGGTCGACCGTGCAAGGCTCCCGGCAGATGCAGTTCACGCCCTCCGGCATTGCTCTTAGAACTATCACGCTGAGAAAATCGCCTTACGGCATTCACCTGGATCAAACGCCGGCGGTCAGATTTCTTCGGTTATCATCTTGATAGCGCCGCACGGGCACTCCTGCGCACATACGCCGCAGCCCTTGCAGTAGTCGTAGTTGAATCTGAAGCGCTTGCCGGACCCGAGCTTGATCACCGCATTGTCCGGGCAAACCCCGTAGCAATTGTCGCATTCGAAGCAATTGCCGCAAGACAGGCAGCGCCGCGCCTCGTAGAGCGCATTGGTTTCATCGAGTCCACCCTGCACTTCCTCGAAGGTGCTCTGCCGGCGGACGACTTCGAGCATCGGCCGCACTGTCTTTGGTGCGTCGGCGTAGTACCAACTGTTCATCTTGTCGATGCTGGCAAGCTCGTGCCGCTCCGGCGCAATGTAAGCTTCGCCGTGCAGCCAGGCGTCGATGTGGCGAGCGGCCTTCTTGCCGTGGCCGACAGCGACTGTGACCGTGCGTTCGGAGGGAACCATGTCACCGCCGGCGAAGATGCCGACATGGCCGGTCATCATGTTCGTGTCGACCTGTACCACGCCGTCCTTGATCTGCAATCCCGGCACGCCGTCGAGCAGCGACAGGTCGACGTCCTGGCCGAGCGCCAGCACCAGCGAATCGGTTTCCAGCGTTTCGAACTCGCCGGTCGGCTGCGGAAAGCCCTTCTCGTCGAGCTGCATTTTTTCGACCGTGAGTACGCCCTCGTCCATGCGTTTGATGGTTGAGAGCCACTTCATCATAATGCCTTCCTGCAACGCCTCCTCGACCTCGAAGTCGTGCGCCGGCATGCGGTCGCGGGTGCGGCGGTAAACGATGATCGCCTCCGTGGCGCCCAACCGTTTGGCGGTGCGTGCTGCATCGATCGCGGTATTGCCACCGCCGTAGACGACGACACGGCGGCCGAGCAGCGGCCTGTCCTCGCCTTCCATCGAACGCAACAGCGAGACCGCGTCGAGAATCTTGGCCGCCGAACCGGCGGGAATGTAGGCGCGCTTGCCGATATGCGCGCCGACCGCAAGGAAGGCCGCATCGAACTTACCGGCTTTCATGCTGTCGGTGATGCGGTTGACTTTGCTGTTGAGTTTGAGGGTGACACCGAGGTCGGTGATGCGTTTGATCTCGGCATCAAGCACGTCGCGCGGCAGCCGATATTTCGGAATGCCGAAGCGCATCATGCCGCCGGCGAAGGGACCGGCCTCGTGGATTTCAATGGCGTGGCCTCTGCGCCGCAATTGATAGGCGGCGGAAAGTCCGGAAGGGCCGGCGCCCACGATCAGTACGCGTTTGCCCGTTTCGGTTTGCGGTGGCGCGAACGTCCAGCCGTTACGGATCGCGGTGTCGCCGAGGAAGCGCTCGACCGAATTGATGCCGACCGCTTCGTCGATCTGCGCGCGGTTGCAAGCGCCTTCACACGGGTGATAGCAAACGCGGCCCATCACGGCTGGTAACGGATTGTCCTGGGTAAGCGTGCGCCAGGCGGTTTCGTAATCGCCAGATTCAGCGTGATACAACCACTTCTGTATATTCTCGCCGGCCGGGCAGGCGTTGTTGCAGGGCGGCAGACGATCGACATAGACAGGCCGTTCAGTGCGCCAGGATCCGGTGCGATTGGCGAGACTCGACCCGACATCCAGCGTGATCGCGTAAGGGTGATCCATCAGCCATCTCCCTCCGCATCGACCAGATGGTATTCGGCGATGTTGCGGTCGGCCAAGGCCTGCAGATGTCGGATGCGTTCCTTGCCTGCCTCGGTGAACAGATGCGCGAAGCGCCGCTGCGGCTTCAGGTATTCCTCCACCGGTACTTGCCGGCGGATCTTGCGGCAGCCGGTGATGACGCCGTGCTCGGCCTCGAACACCGGGAACAACCCGCACTCGACGGCCAGCCGCGCTAGGCGGATGGTGTCGTGCGAGGCCGCGCCCCAGCCGAGCGGGCAAGGTACGTGAATGTGCAGATAGCGCGCGCCATGGATACCCATGGCCTTGATGACCTTGCGTTCAAGGTCGTGCAAATCCGCGACCGTGGCGGTGGCGACGTAAGGAATGCCGTGCGCGACGGCGATCTTGGGCACGTTCTTGCCGGTGCCGAAAACGTTGCCTGGCTGCGGGCCCATAGCGGGCGTGGTCGCGGTGCGCGCGGCCGGTGGCGTCGCCGAGGAGCGCTGCACGCCGGTGTTCATATAGGCTTCGTTGTCGTAACAGATGTAGAGCACATCATCGTTGCGCTCGAACATGCCCGACAGACAGCCGAAGCCGATGTCGGTGGTGCCGCCGTCGCCACCCTGCGCCAGTGCGCGTACCTCGTGGCGGCCCTTGACGCGCATCGCGGCCGCAACGCCGGTGGCGACTGCGGCGGCGTTACCGAACAGCGAATGCAACCAGGGCGTCTGCCATGAGGTTTCCGGATAAGGCGTAGTGAACACTTC
>Ga0182036_10000948_pt1 | contig 13368 bp, 10 predicted proteins | sample sta12Cox44000080_FD_125966 | JGI IMG/M metagenome (GOLD analysis project Ga0182036, IMG submission 125966) | Lab enrichment of tropical soil microbial communities from Luquillo Experimental Forest, Puerto Rico - statoxic.12C.oxic.44.000.080 | ecosystem: Environmental > Terrestrial > Soil >...
GATTGCCGCCAGCCGCGGCAATATCGAAATCGTCCAGGCGCTGCTCGCGAAGGGCGCCAGCGTCACCAAGACCGATTTTACCGGGCGCGACGCCGCCGGCTGGGCGGCCGAGAGCCACCGCCCAGCGGTGGTGCAGGCAATCAAGCGGGCACAAGCCGCGAAGCGATCGTGAGCCGATGCCTCTTGGCCTCGAGCACGTCGGCGCAGGTGTCGAACCCTCATCGTCTTTGTCGATCTCGTTCGACCGCTCGTGCAGATAGCCGTGCAACGCGATTTCGTGGCCGTGTTTGAACGACAGGTCGATCTGCGCCGGGTATTTTTCGATGGCATTGAGAAAATTTCCTCATCCTGAGGAGGCCGCCCACGGGTCGGCGCTGCGCGCGGCCCGGGGACAGCTCCACGGCCGTCTCGAAGGACGCGCAATGCTGATCCGGCCAATCGTCGATTTCCTGACAGCCTCTTTCGCGGGGTGACGATGATCGGTGGCGAAAGCAGAACTCACTTTCGCGTTAAGCTCTAAGTTTTTTCGAATACTGCGCAGGAAATCCGATACTCGGCGACGAGCCAATAGAGCCGCGCCATCGAGCGCTTCCATCTTTCGAATGACAGGAATGGCACGGGGAAGCGCCAGACATGCCGCAGCAGAATCCACGGCCGCTCCCGGATCGCATCGCGATAGGACACCCCGGCTCCGAGTATCGTGGCGTCGAGCATCCTCGCGCTCTCAAAGAGTTCGCTGAGCTCGGCGGGGCTCGGCCGATACAGCGTATCGATCGGATCGCGGTGGTAGGGGTAGCTGAACGGCACTGTCACGAAGACGAGCCCACCCCTCGGCAGGAGGTCGAGGCAGTGGCGTGCCAGCTGCTTTGGCTCGAGCACGTGCTCGAGCAGATTGCAGCAAAGCAGCGCGTTTGGCCGAAGCGCACTCAGCCGCTCGACATCTGAGGCATCAGTCAGATCCGCCCGGACATCGACGCCGGGTAGTTCGCGCATGTCGACATGCAGAGTCTCCACCCCGCGGCCGCGCAACGGACAAAACACCTCGGCGTCGATCCATGGCTGTATGGCCTTGCGCACCACCGCCGAACTGCTGCCGAGGTTGAGCAGCGGCGACAGCCGCTCGGGGGGAAACGCTTCGAGCGCGCGGCGGAGCCAGCAAGCCTCGGCTTCGAACATCGCGGTCTCGATCGCTCCCCGGAAAGCGCCACGATGCCCTAATCGGGCACCCCTCCGAAAGAGCCATCTGCGTCAGCTCACGAGAACCGACGTCCCAGGTAAACATCGAGGTAAGTGCATAATTGATCAGCGACCCGACCAGCGCTCCGCCTGTTCCAGCAAGCAGCCATATGCCAGTTAAGGTATAGAGATCGCGCGCAGCCAGAATATTTACCACAGCGCCAAGGCTGCATATTGCCACGAACGAGACAAGGCCCCGCAGTGCCTTCCACCCGACGAGCCGGTATTCTCGATAAGTCAGCCTGTTGTTGAGGAAGTAATTCCACACCATCGCCACCACCGCCGCCACCGATTGAGCGCCGACAAATCCGGCACCAACGAGAACTAGCAGAACTCGGAGTACCCCAAGATGGATGACCACGCCACTCGCGCCGACGAGGCAAAAAAGAACGAATTTCGACGAGATGTAATGACTGCTCGCCTTTTCGGCGAGCAGCGCCAAATGCTCGAGCACGGTAAACCATTCCAGCTTGCCGCCGCCCTAACCTCTTCCGCGAAACCGATAGGGCAGCCCCGTTACCGGTAACGGCCGCGGCGAGGGTGCCGGAAAGTCGATCAGGATCTTTGTTCCGACAACCGAGCAGCCCCGGCGTTCACAACTTCGCGCAGTACCATGAAAAAACCGCTGACAGGGCCAGCGACGTCCGATTTCAGAAGACCTGGCGCGAGCCACACTCTGGCACGGCACGGCTCGGCTGGCGCCGTCTGGCTGATGAACGCTCACTGGCTGCCGGTCGGCTTGAGACGGCAGATCGGCACTCTTCTTGGTAATCGAGAAGTGAACCGGGTTGCTGCGGCAATCCGGAATCCCCTACCGCGACAAAAGCGGTTTAGAAAAGAGTGATGTCAGGCTCGAAGCCCATCGCTGACGACGCGACGGCAGCGGTTCCGATTTGGCTGTGCGGTGCTCGATCGATCACCATCTCGTTACCGCCCCGACTCGACGCCTGCGCCTTTCCAAAGGCTACGCCGCTCAGAGCGTTCTTCGCCTGGAACGAGGCGCGGCATGTTCGGGATCGCCGCTATGTTATCGCTTGTGACATTCATCGGTTGCTTCGGAGATTCAAAGGGGAGATCGGGCTCTGTCTCGCCCATTTGGCGGGCCAACCAATCATTCGCTGGCGAGCTGGCGGGCGACTCGGCGTATCGACGAGCCAGCTCTTCGCCGCGCGCGAACTCATCGAAGCGTGCCACCTCGCTCCCGCCGTCGCTGCAGCACGGCGCCTCGTCGAAGCTCTGCTGTCCAGCATCGGGGCGAAAGACATCGCTCGGCATGCTGCGGTTTTTCGAGCCTTCGAAGATTTGGCGGGCGAGGTGGATCTCGACGCGCTCGCCCGGCTGCGCCCCGCTCCCAAGCCTGCTGCACGCTCGCCCCAGGAGATTCTGATCATCAAGCTCGGGGCTCTCGGTGATTTCATCCAGGCGCTTGGCCCGATGCCGGCAATCCGCCGGCATCACGCGGATGATCGGATCACGCTGCTGACGACACCTCGCTATGCCGAGCTGGCGGCCCAGACGCGGCTGTTTGACGACATCTTGATTGATGATCGTCCGAAGGCGCTCGATCTCGAGGGTTGGCTGGCGCTCCGCCGGAAGTTGCGGCGCGGACGGTTCGACCGGGTCTACGATTTGCAGACCTCCGACCGGTCCGGCATCTATGCGTGGCTGCTTTGGACGGGGCGAATGCCGGAATGGTCGGGGATCGCGTGGCGATGCACTCACCCCCACGCCAACCGCGAACGAGACCGGCAGCACACGATGGACCGGCAGGCCGAGCAATTGCTGATGGCCGGCATCTATCCAGTCTCGGGCGTGCCTTGGCTGCCGACGACCGGATCTTTGCCCGCGGCTGTCGGGGGCAGGCTCTTTGCCATGCTGATCCCCGGTTCATCGCCACGCCACCTGCCGAAACGCTGGTCAGCAGACCATTATGGCGAGCTGGCGGCGCGCCTGAGAGACATCGGTTATTTGCCTGTCCTGGTGGGCGTTCATGGCGAGAAAGATCTCGCCGGGACGATTTGCGAGATCTGCCCAGAGGCGGTCAATCTCATCGGGGAGACGGACGTGGCAGCGCTCGCCGCGCTCGCTCGAGCGGCAGCCCTGACGGTCGGCAACGATACCGGCGCGACGCATGTCGCCGCAGCCGGTGGCAACCCGGTAGTCGTCTTGTTCTCGCGGGCGTCCGATCCGCGGCTATGCGCGCCACGCGGCAAGCGCGTCCGAGTGTTGGTGCAACCCGATCTGGCCGATCTGCCGGTCGAGGGTGTTTTCGCCGCTTGCATGGCGATGGTCACGGCTGCTGCCGGTTGACCCCGTGGACGGCAGCGTGAGTTCGTACTTTCCGCACCTATCCGACTTGCTCGCGCTTTTGGTGACCTGGGCGATCGGTGCGGTGCTTTTTCTCGCCGGGTCCGGGTTGACCGGCAACCGCATCGCTCCGGAAGTCCAAATAGCTGCCGGCTGGGGGGCATTATGTCTCTTGCTGACCGGCTGGGGGGTTTTCCTCCCCTTGAGCTTGCGGATCCCGGCGATTGGATTTGCCTTCGCGACTCTTGGCGTATTTTTGCTCCCCGGGCTGCGGCCGAGCGCTGGGGCCTGGGAAACGCTGGGCCGCATGCTCGTCGTCTCGCTGCCGCTGTGGGTGGTCATGGCGCCGGTCAGGCCGTCGCAGCCGGACACCTTCCTCAACCTGCTGCCCAATGCCTTCTACTTGATCGATTATGGCCGCCTCCCCACGGCACTCATGCCGCCGAGCTCATCGCTACTGCCGGCCGCCCCTTACAACACGCAGTTTTTGAGCTTCCTTGGTTCGTTGATCGAACCGGACTACCCAGCCTCGGGCATGTCGCTCATCAATGTGCTGCTTCAGCTGGTCGCCGCGCTTGCGATCGCGCGCGCGCTCGGCCGTCAGCCGCTGTCGCCGGCAACAGCGCCGCCGGCCTGGGGACTATTAGCGGTTGGCCTCCTGCTGACGACTCTGCTCAACCCCGGCTTTGTGCCCCGCATTCACTTTGCGGCCTATGGCGAGGCGTCAATGGCCGCAATGGCGGCTCTCGCGGCTTGGCGTTTTATTGTCGCGCAAGGCGAGCTGGCGGCCCGCGACCGGCCGGCGCAGCTCTGGCCGCTAGCCCTGGTGCTGGCGGCTATCGTCAATATCAAGCAAACCGGGTTCGGGCTCGTCGCGGCGCTCGCCGGCGCCGCGCTGATCAGTGCGTGGGCCGAACGCAGCGTGCCGCGGCTGGCGGCGCCGCGGGTTATTGCATTGGCACTGCTGCCAGCCATCTGCCTCTATGCGATCTGGCGCCATCATGTGGCTCGCGCCGGTATGCCGGAATTGACTCCGCTGCGTTTTGCTGAGTGGCACTGGACCAGTCTTTGGGCGACCGGTGCGAGCGCAGCCCATGTCATCTACGGCAAGCCGACCTATTTTGCCTGCGTCGCGATCGCGCTGCTGATGCTGCCGCTGTTGTTGTTGCGGCAGGGTTGGACACCGACGACGCGGCTCCTGATGTTCAACGCGGTACTATTCGCACTCTACAACATGTTTATTTTCCTGACCTACATAGCAGCTTTTCCAACCGAGATGAGCCTCGAGGCGCACTCCTATTTTCGCTACAATACCCATCTCTCGCTGGTGCTCGTTCTCGCTCTCGCGCTCGCCGCCCGCGACCTGGGTGTGGCAGCCTGGCTGCGGCGCGAGCGGTTCCGGCTGGCCAGTGCCGCCGTGTTGGTATTTGCCACCTTGGCGCCGATCGCTTTTGTAAAACGACTGCGGTTTGATCTCGATATGCCGCAGCCCCTGGTCTGGGATCTCGCTAAGAAGCTTTCTGGTTACTTAAAAGATGGTGATCGTCTGGCATTGCTGCTGCCGGGCGACAACGACAGCGTCGCCACGATGATGGCGGGCGTGCTCGCCGACACGCCGCCGCGCCGTCTGCGGCTTGATCTGCTGCGCCGTAATACGGCAGATTCGGCGACGCTCGACGACGTGGCTCGACTTGGCTATGCGCTAGCCCTGATATCCTGCACGCCTGAAGGATCGCAGGAACTGCCGTCCTCCGAGGCCGTCCTGCTTCGCTATGGTCCCAATGGATGGCATGTTCTGGCAGCCTGGCCCTATCCTGCCAATACGGCTAAGCAACGATGGCAACATATCCTGGCATGGGGCCCGCTCTGCCGTACACCGTAACAGTCAGCTGTTCGCGCAGCCCGCGTCGTGGAGGACGGCAAAGATTTGAAAACTCGGCCGTTCGAAGATCGGGCCGAGACATCGGATTGGCGGCACGTGAACCGGGCGTTTATCGACGAACACGACAAAATCGTAATGGGCGAGCGTCGGCAATATTCGCTGCCGTTCGCCGATGTCGCCGTCGACAAGCGCGGCCCACAGGCGTGTCGGAGGCGTCGCTTCCGCCAACTCCGCGTATGGCGGTCTCAGCTCCATCGGCTGCTGACGTGGATCGGCGAAGAGGGTCGGCACAAAGGCTTCACGCCGCGCAACCGCCAGGGCCGGGAGATGCGCTTCGGGGATCGCCGCCACGTGGGTAAGGCCGGACGGCATCGCGACCGCAAGCTTGGCGCCGCGAGGCAGCGCGTCGATGCCGGCGAGATCGGCGGAATAGACCGCATCGGCCTGACGCCAGACATGCTCGATGACCGCCAGACGAGTGACCAGGAGCAATGCCGCGACGACGGCGACGGTGACGGCTGCGCGGCGATTTGGGAAGCGAGGGGCACTCGCGCCGATCAGCAGCAGAAAAAGCGCTACCGGCAAGCGGTGATCGGTTCCCGAGCCGCCATAGATTTGGCTCGGCAGCAACAAATAGACCGCAAAGACGAGGCAGACGCTCCACGCCAGCCGAGGCGTCAGCCGCAGCGATCGCATCCAGCAGAGCCAACCGAGCAGACCCAACAACAGCGCGAAAGAGGCTATATCGAGGGCGCGATTATAATTGTCGAACACGCTCAACGGGAGATCGGCTTTGCGCCAGAGGGCGGCATAGCTGATCGTGCCGGCGGTGGTCGGGCGCCAATAGCCGAGGATCAGCGCCACGGGGACAACGAACTGCGATCCCGCAATCGCAATCCTGCGGCCGAGCGCTGGCCACTTGCGGGTGCGCAGCTCGCCGAAAGCGGGCAGTAGCTCGACGCCCAGAATCACCAATGCATAAAAGCCGACGGCGGCGATGTGACTGAAGTAGCAGGCGAGCCCTACGATCGAGGACGCGGTCATTCTCAGCCACCACCGTGCTCTTTCGAGAGCCAGCCACAATGCGGTTCCGGCCAGCGCAATACCGACCCCGAACAAGTAATTGACAAAGCCCCAAAGAAAGACCCGGTTGTAGAGCAGCAGGAAACACAGCAGCGGCCAAAGCCGCCAGGCGCCAGTCGCAACGCGGTTCAGCCAAACCGTGCCGCCGGCAATCACAGCGAAAATCATCGCCAGGAACAATCCTGAGGCAAACTCGAGCGGCAGCACCCTCGCAAGGGGCGGCACGATCAGGTCTTGCGCGAGATTGGGAAGAGCCGCCCAGTGCACCTCGTAAAAGGCATTACCGCCTTCTGCCAGCAGATGCATGCGCGCCAAATGATTGGGATAGTCGAACAGTGGCGGCAGTACCGTCGAGAACAACGGCACTGAGACGAACACCATCAGCAGCGCAACCGCGCTCCATATCCTCAGCGCCGTGCCGGCCATGGAAGCTTGGTGTCCTGGGTCCCCAGTCGAGCAATCCTGACAGAACGCATCCACGCCCGTCATTCCGGGGCGCCGCGCAGCGGCGAGCCCGGAACCCATTTTCCAGAGGCTGTGTTCGTAAGTTCGGGGCTGCCTCGCTTCACTCGGCCCCCGGAATGACGCTCAATGTGCAGCGCAGTGCAAGCGGGGTGAGGGGATAGATCCGGCCAGCGCAAAATTAGGTCAAAACCGCTCCACCCACGGCCGCAGCTCGACTTCCCAGGTCCAGGCCGAGCGTGGCTGCCGCAGCACATGCAGATAGGAGGCAGCGATCGCGTCGGGGTCGAGCGTGCTGTCGGGGCGGTCCGGCGGCTCGACGCGCCCGGGATTGCGGATCGCCCCGTCGATGACGAAGTGACCGACATGGATGCCCTGCGGCGCGAGCTCGCGCGCGATGCTCTGCGCGAGGCCGCGCAGCGCAAACTTGCCCATCGCAAATGACGACGACTGCGGATACCCTTTCACGCTCGCCGAAGCGCCGGTGAACAGGATCGCGCCGCGCCCTTTGGGCAGCATCCGGGCTGCCGCCTCGCGAGCGACGAGAAAGCCGCCGAACGCGCTGACCATGATCGCGCGCTCGACCTCGGCCGGGACCAGCTCGACCAGCGGGCCGCGAGCCCGCCCGCTGGCATTGTAGACGACAACATCGGGCGCGCCGAGCGCCCCCTCGACGTCAGAAAACAGCCGCGCCACCTGATCCGGCTCGACAGCATTGCAAGCGAAGGCCCGGGCGCCGGTCGCGGCGCACAATGAGGCGAGCTTCTCCGAGTTGCGTGCGGCGAGCGCCACTCGAAGCCCCTCGCGGGCGAACAAACGAGCCAGCGACGCGCTCAAGCCGCTGCCAGCGCCGACGATCAACGCAGTTTCATAGCTCAGGTTCGGCATGTTCGAGTCCCTCCTTTAGTTGTTCCTTGCGTTGCCGGAGGCCGGCGAAGGATGTAATGACCCCGTGCAAGGTGCGCAGCTCCTGCTCGGTGCATTGCGCGCGCTGAAACAGGCTGCGCAGATGGCGGATCATATGCGGGCGGCTTTCCGGATGGCGCAGGAAGCCGCTGCGGATCAGCGCTTCTTCCAAATGGGCGAAGAAATTGAGCAGTTCTTCCTTGACCGCCGGCCGGCCGCCGCCGCGGCGCAGAATTTCGCGCGAAGTCACCGTGCCCGCTGTGAACCACTCATAACCGACGATCAGCACCGCCTGCGCGAGGTTGAGCGACGAAAAGGCGGGGTTGAGCGGCACCGTCAGCACCGTGTCGGCGAGCGCCACATCGTCGTTGACGAGGCCCGTCCGCTCCGGTCCGAACAGGACGCCGCAGGGCTCGTCCGCCGCGAGCCAGGCTCGCATCTCCTCGGCCGCGCGACGAGGTGTCACTACACGCCGGACCATGCCGCGGTCGCGCACGGTTGTCGCATAGACGTGGATGAGGTCGGCGATTGCCGCGGGAATTGTGGGGCAAAGCCGTGCTTTCGCGAGCACCGCGTCGGCGCCGCTCGCCGCGCCGACCGCCTTGTCGGAGGGCCAGCCGTCACGCGGGCGCACGAGGCGCAGGTCGTCGAGGCCGCAATTCATCATCGCCCGCGCCGCGGTGCCGATATTCTCACCGAGCTGGGGCTCCACCAGGATGATCGCGGGACCCCCAGTCACCGCCTGGCGGCGATGATCGGTTCCCGCCATCTTTAGTCCTTTTGCCACCAGGTGGTCGTACCGTCCGGCCGGTCTTCGAGCAGGACGCCCTCGGCGCCGAGTTCGGCGCGAATGTGGTCGGCCTCGCGAAAGCGCCGCTGCCGCCGAAATGCCGCCCGCTCGGCAATGCGCTGCTCGATCCGGTCGGCGTCTGCCTTAGCGCTGCCTTGCAGCCAGTCGAGCGGCGACTGCCCGAGCAACCCCATCAGCTGACCGCCGGCTTCGAGCGCCCGCTGCAGAGCGGAGCGCTCGGCATCAGAACTGGTCCGGTTGATCGCGCCGGCGAGCTCATGGAGATGGGTCAAGGCGAGCGGCGTGTTGAGATCGTCCTCGAGCGCCTCGCGGACCGGCCGCAGCGCCTCGGCCGCCTCGCCGAACCGCTCGAAGACCGTGTCGCGCGGCAAGGTAAGAGCACGGTAAAAGCGGTCGAGGCTCTGCCGCGCCCGCCGCAACCTGTCGTTTGTCCAATCGAGCGGGTCGCGGTAATGCGCGGTCAGCAGCGCCAGGCGGATCGCCTCACCCGGCGCCTCGTCGAGCAGTTCACCGGTCGTGCGGATATTACCGAGCGATTTCGACATCTTGTCGCCGGCGTCGGTCAGGAACTCGTTATGCATCCAATATCGGACGAACTGACGGCCGGCATGGGCGCACTCGCTCTGCGCGATCTCGTTCTCGTGATGCGGGAAGATTAGGTCGAGACCGCCGGCGTGGATATCGAAGGTCTCCCCCAAATGGGCTTCGCTCATCGCCGAGCACTCGATGTGCCAGCCCGGCCGCCCACGCCCCCAGGGGCTATCCCAACCGGGCAGATCTGTATCCGAAGGCTTCCATAGCACGAAATCGGCGGGGTCGCGTTTGTAGGGTGCGACCTCTACACGTGCGCCGGCGATCATCTCATCGCGGCTGCGTCGCGACAGCATCCCGTAATGGCGGTCGGAGGCGACCGAGAACAACACATGACCCTCGGCGACATAGGCATGCCCGCTCGCGATCAACCGCTCGATCATCGCGATCATCTGCGGGATATGCTCGGTGGCGCGCGGTTCGATATCGGGCGGCAGGTTGCCGAGCGCCGCCATGTCCTCGTGAAAGGCGGCGGTCGTGCGCGCCGTCAACGCGGCGATCGGCTCACCGTTCTTGCGGGCAGCGGCATTGATCCTGTCGTCGATGTCGGTGAGGTTACGTGCATAGCGCACGTGATCACGGCCGTAAATATCCCGCAGCAGCCGATAAAGCACGTCGAACACGACAAAGCAGCGCGCATTGCCGATATGGGCGCGGTCGTAGACGGTCGGACCGCAGACATAGAGGCGCACCCGCATCGGATCGAGCGGTTCGAACACCTCCTTGCGCCGGGTCAGCGTGTTGTAGAGCGTCAGCGTCATCGCGCACGGGTTATCAGATTGCACCCTCCCGGTCCATCATTCGCGACCGCTGGCTACACCATTAATAGAGTTGAAACTCCCTTTTGCTTATCTGCACCGAATCTGCAGCAAATTCTCTTATCGGTTGCATCTCTAATCCACCCGACGACGTCCGGAACCAGCACGGCTATTGATGCGCCGATCCGGCTTGGGGGGGACAACACATGACGACGGTAACGCTCGAGAAACCGCAGTCCCGCCGCATCGACCGACTGAATATCCGCCGTCAGGGACTTAATTTATTTCTCGTAGGCTTTTTGGTCCTGTTTTTCGAGCTCGCCTGCATCCGCTGGTTTGCAGCCTATGTCGTCTTTCTTCAGTTTTTCACTAATGTAGTTCTTATCGCCTCGTTCCTCGGGATGTCGTGCGGCTGCTTGGCAGCGCGGCAGCCTCGCGACTGGCTCGGGTATTTTCCTTTCATCGCGTTAGGGACCATCTTAGCGGCTCTCGCTCTGTTTAAAGTCTATAATCATTGGAGCGGCTTATCCATCGACGTCGGTGGGCAAGCATCCCCGCAAGAGGTCTTCTTCGGCACGGAGTACCGGAATCCCGACGTCGCGCAATTCGCGGTGCCGATAGAGGCGGTTGCGGCGGTTTTCTTTGTCCTCGTGGCGCTGATGTTTGTTGGGCTTGGCCAAGTTCTGGGGCGCGCTTTCGATGCCTACCCAAATCGTGTCATGGGTTATACGCTCAACATCGCCGGAAGCCTCGCTGGGATTGTCGGATTTTCTGCGATCTCATTCATCCAGGCGCCGCCAGTCGCGTGGTTTTTAATCAGCTGTGCCGGGGCGGCGTACCTCCTGTACCAAACCGCCTCCCTGACTCGGTATAGAGCATTGGCGCTGGTTACGGCTGTGGTGAGCGTCAGCCTCCCCACTCATTGGTTCTCCACGGCATTTCATACGCGCTGGTCGCCTTATTACATGGTGGTCCACGATACTTCAAACGGCGGCATCGAAGTGAACTCCATCGGGCATCAGAAAATGGTGCCGTTTGCGTCCGCGGGCTCTTCGTACACCTTGATACATCTACTGCAGGAACACAGCGGAGGCGCTCCTTTTCACGACGTGCTCGTCATCGGTGCAGGCTCGGGAAATGATCTCGCCCACGCATTGCGATTTGGAACGAGCCAGATCGATGCCGTCGAGATCGATCCGGTCATACAGGACATCGGCCGGCGCTATCATTCTGACCATCCCTATCAAGACCCTCGCGTGGTTCGCCACTTAGACGATGGCCGGCATTTTCTGCGCACGACCGATCACAAGTATGATCTTGTAATCTATGCCCTTGTGGACTCCCTCGTTCTGCACAGTGGTTATGCGAATATCCGTCTCGAAAGCTATCTTTTCACTGAGCAGGCCTTGAACGACGTCAAGCGCGTGCTCAAGCCCAACGGCCTATTCGTTATGTATAACTTCTTCAGACAAGGGTGGATTGTCGAGCGGATCGCGGCGATGGCCGAGCGCACATTCGGCTGTCCCCCGCTTGTCCTCAGCCTGCCGTATAAGGAAATTCTCCGCGCATCGTCACCCGCGGGCTTTATGGCGATCATCGCCGGATGCCATTCTCGCGTCGCTGATGCCTTCGCCCAGCACAAGAGTTTCTGGCTGAATACCGTGCCGGTCCGGAACCTCGATGTCGACGGATTTGCTCTACAGCCGGAGACGATGACCCGGGATCAGCAACGCGAATTCGAGCGGATCTCGCCCACCACGCTGATCCACGATGGCGGAGATGTGCTATCCACCAGCGATAATTGGCCCTTTCTTTTATTTGCGCGGAAAGTTGATACCCGATTTGACAAAACGCTCGATGGTCATGCTTGGTCTCTTGGGAGTCGGAATGGTGTACCTGTTTCTACCCAGGGGACGGATCGCGATCAACGGGCGCATGTTTTTTCTTGGAGCGGCCTTCATGTTGTTAGAAACCAGGGCGGTGGTACAGATGGCGCTCTTGTTCGGCAGCACCTGGCTAGTGAATTCAGCGGTTTTCTTTACCGTCTTGGTCCTTATCCTTCTATCGAACCTTTACGTGCTTAAAACACAGAGGCTGCGCCTGTTTGGGCATTATGTCGGTTTGCTGATTTTGTTGATGGTCGGAGTGCTCGTTCCTCTCGATCTGTTTTTGAGCGGCGGCATACCATGGCGCTATGCTGCACCCTGTATACTCGCGCTCGGCCCCATGTTCTTTGCCGGCATCATCTTCGCCGCATCGTTCCGCGACGCGACGAACCCGGATCTGGCTTTTGGATCCAACATCGCTGGGTCGGTGCTGGGCGGCGTCGCCGAGTCGTTTTCGATGCTGCTGGGGTTCCAGCACTTACTGTTTTTGGCGATGCTCTTTTATCTGCTGTCAGCCTGGTCGCCGAACCTGCGGCGGGTGAGCGCGTGATCGTTGTCTCGCTGCGATCCGAGCCCGGCTCGTTCGCAAACAACGCGTTGTTGATCATTTTGCGGGTGCGCGCCTGCGCTTCGTGTGCTCAGGCCAGTAGTTCTGGGTGGCCGAGACCAAACTGGGCCGCCTCGGCGGAGCTTCATCAAGCGGTCGCGGCCGGATGACGTGGCAATGGCTGGCCGTCCATTCCATTTGCCGGGAGCCCGAGGTGGCGCAGCACCGTCGGGGCGATGTCGATCAGCGACGTGCGGCGGTGATGGATGCCCGGGGCAAATCCGCCGCCGGAGATGAACAGGAACGGGCGCTGTTCGTTTCGGCCGAGCCCGCCATGCTGGCCAAAGCCCGTCGCGTCCTTCGGTTCGAGCGAGTCGCGCACGATGTGGCTGTGGCCCAGCACGCCGTGCGGATTGGCGCGCTCGTCGGGTTTGAGTGTCAGCGCGATCCGCAAGGCCGTGCTCGTCGGCAAGCCGGCGGCGGCGAGCTCGGAGCCGACAAAGGCGCGGCCGACCCACTCCTGGGTCTCCAGAAACCGCGCGACTTGCGCGACAAGTCCGCCCGACGGCTCGGCGAAATAGAGCAGTGCGGCGGTACCGTTCGGTGCGACGACGATGTCGGATGAAGTCAGCGAGCGCTTTAGGCCGGCATCAACCAGCAGGCCGTCGAGATCGATCGTGTCGTCGACCGTCTCCATGCCGTGGTCGGAGCCGACGATGAAGAGGATACGCTCGCCGGTCGGATCGAGCGCCCTCACGGTTTCGGCAACGCGGCGCGCATTGGCATCGGCGCAAGTGATCGCCTGCCGATGCGCCGGTGAGCCGAGCGGCGTGTGATGGCCGGTATAGTCGGGTTCGGAAAGCCACAGCGTCGCGACTCCCGGGGCGCGGCGCCCCAGC
>Ga0182036_10000949_pt1 | contig 13348 bp, 13 predicted proteins | sample sta12Cox44000080_FD_125966 | JGI IMG/M metagenome (GOLD analysis project Ga0182036, IMG submission 125966) | Lab enrichment of tropical soil microbial communities from Luquillo Experimental Forest, Puerto Rico - statoxic.12C.oxic.44.000.080 | ecosystem: Environmental > Terrestrial > Soil >...
GCCTGAAAATGTTTTGTAGCGCTCGGAAAGGTGGTTTTTCCGGACGTATATTGGACCAAGGTCTAACTGCGAACCTGACCCGAGCTAACCCCAGAAAGAAGAAGCAGAAGGCTAAGGCTTAACTTTCATAGCTGCGCGTTGTGAGTACACTCTAACATGGGTCGAATTTTACTGTTGCCGGAGGACGTGGCCAGTCAGGTAGCCGCAGGAGAAGTTGTCGAAAGACCGGCATCGGTCGTGAAAGAACTCGTTGAGAACAGCATCGATGCAGCCGCAACCCGCATCGAGGTGGCAATTGTTCGTGGCGGAATTTCGCTGATGCGAATCGTCGATAACGGTATCGGGATGGATCGCGACGATGCGCTGCTTTGCCTTGAGCGGCACGCGACCAGCAAGATTCGGACCGGAGCAGACCTGGCAAAAATCCGGACCCTGGGATTTCGAGGAGAGGCTTTGCCGAGTATCGCAAGCGTTTCGCGATTTCGTCTGTCAACCCGCTCTCACGGGGCGCTTGAAGGAACCGAAGTACTCGTCAAGGGGGGCAAGATCGACCTGGTAAAGTCATCCGGCGAGGCCCCGGGAACACAGATCGAAGTCAGATCCCTTTTTTACAATCTTCCGGCCCGTCGCAAATTTCTACGCAGCGAAAACACCGAAGCGAGCCATATCCAGCACCAACTAATCCTTCAGGCGATCGGGCATCCCAAGGTCGGGTTCGTATTCATGCGGGAGCAGAATGTTGTCTTTCAGGCGCCGCCTGCCGCAACCCTCGCGGATCGTATTCGAGATCTACGGGGAGGGGAATTCCTCGAACAGTTGCTGGAAGTCTCGCCGGATATGGCAAACGGCATCACGGTCTCCGGATTTATCGGTAAGGCTGGTGTGAGCCGCGCGACCAGGGCCGAGCAGATCCTGTTTGTGAACGGTCGTGCCGTGGAGAACATCACGCTCCAGCATGGACTTCGAGAGGGGTATCACACCGCCCTCATGAAGGGCCAGTTTCCAGTGACCTTTCTATTCCTGGAGATGGATCCTGAAGCGGTCGATGTGAACGTGCACCCGGCAAAGCGCGAAGTTCGTTTCCGGGACCCCGACGGCGTCAAAGAGGCGGTCGCAAAGGCCGTGCGAAAAGCACTTGAGGCGGACCGGCAACGCTGGAGCGATGCCTTTCAGCGACCGGCGCAAGCCCGAGTTACTCCAGAACCGGGCTCCAGAACTCCGATTCTGGATACGACGCCCGCGCTCATCCCGTCCAGGGAACAGTTCTCCCTTCGGCGCGACTGGTCCGAATTCAACACCGAAGGTGCTTCCCCTGCAGCATGCGTCGAGCGACAAACGGTTGGGCGCTCTTCGCTCGATCGCGAGCCGACCAAGCCGACCGAAGCCGGTTCTCTTGCCGGCGGTTCGGCGCCAGTCTTTTCCTCCGCGTGCGGCGATGGCGGTGACTCCGATTTCCGGGCTTCGCCAGCGAATTCGGACTTGCATGCGAAGTCGCCGTTCGATTTCAGGATTCTCGGGGTACTTGGTAAGCTTTATATCTTAATGGAAAACGCAGACGGACTTGTTCTCGTCGATCAGCACGCGGCCCACGAACGTATTCTTTTCGAGAAACTTCGAAAACAGATGGAGTCGGCCGAGGTCCCGAGTCAAAGGCTTCTTATCCCGTTAACGGTCAGCGTTACACCAAAAGATTACGATTGGATCCTGACGAACGCGCCTGCACTGCAAAAGATGGGCTTTGCCCTGGAGCCCTTTGGAGATTCGACCCTCAAGGTCGATGGTATTCCGCCGTTCTTCCCGACGGACGATCCCGGTCTGGCAATCAGAAAACTCGTGGATGAACTGCGTTCCATTACCACGACCACCTCGCGGCTCCGCATGGGCGAAGAGGCAATTGCGAAAACGGTCTGCCGCCATGCCATCAAAGCAAATGACGAACTACGGTTGCCGGAGGTAGAAAACCTGATTCGAGACCTGCTCGCGTGCGATCTTCCATTCTGTTGTCCGCACGGCAGACCAACAATGATCCAGGTTGGCTACGGAGAATTGGAGAAAAAATTCGGCAGAAAAGCCTAATCTCAGTGGACGGGCCATGTCTGAATGGCGCGAAAATAAGCAGGGTTAGCTAACTGCGAACAGCAAACAACCAGAACGCTCAAATCAGATTAGCATCGCTCTGTTGAATAAGACTTCCAGATCCAGATCTCACTCTTCTAAAGGAAACAGCGGCAATAAGGAAGGCGGCTCCTACTATGAGGCTAAACCCGCTCCCAATCATAGAATAGGCGTTTTCCACAGAGAAAATGCTGATAGTAGAGTCGGATCTGTTTATAAGGGAAACCAAGCCCAGAGCCGAAAATCCGAGTGCCAGGACAATCAAACTTAGACTGGTCGATAATTTCTGGAGTTGGTTTAGCATTTTCATCGATCGGAAAGGCTGAAAGATAGGTCTTGGCAAGGGCTCGTGAGAATTCCCTTAGTAGATTAGGCGAGATGTGTGCGGAAAGGGGAGTTGCATCGCAACGATTTGAAGTTGATCTGCCGGGCAGCGGAGACCGGCTAAAAAGAGGTTCCGTGAGGAGCCTGCGGGGAATGGGGCAACCGGGACGGAGGCGCGGGGCAGATATTTACGCGTGAAGAATTTGGAAAACGAAAATTTTTTCACAATAAGTGCGGGGTGAAAATGGTTTGTCATGCGTTCAGCATTCAATTGTGGGTTTCAAACTGATTGATGGCTTTGAGCAGGTCTTATGCCCGCTCAAGGATACTGTTCTCAGCTTTGTGTTACTCGAAGCTGGATGAAACTTGCGGTCAAAGCGTATCAGAAATGGGATTGACGGATCTCATTTTTGAGATTGATGGCGTTCGTGACCGGTCAGTCGCCCCCCAAAGAGACTTCTTGAAGCTGGAATATCGGCTCGCAAAACATGAAGGGGCATAAGACCGCACGAGCGGCTTGAAGCGAAGATCTCAATTGAGGATCTGAAGATATGGGCATAATCCTGCTGATAATACTGCTCTTGCTACTGGTGGGCGCTTTCCCGGCTTGGCCCTACAGCTCCGGTTGGGGTTACTATCCGACCGGAGGACTGGGGCTACTTTTGGTCATTGTTCTCGTTCTGGTGCTGCTGGGCCGCGTCTAGAATCCTTGAAAGGCAAAATCAATTTCCGATGAGTCAAGTTTTTACCTGTATCCGTAGATTGATCATTGGATGGTCTTGCTTTTCCGCCCTTACGTCTCGCCGGTCTGAGGCACGGCTTCGCTCGCCTTTTCGAAGTAGCCAACCTGAATTTTATGAACTCCCAGGATGAAGCCGCGAGTCACGGGCAAAATTCAACAAAACGGGTTTTGATCGTTGACGATCATCCGATATTTCGGCTCGGTCTGGCCGGTTTGATTTCGGCACAGCACTACCTTGAAGTCTGCGGGCACGCGGAATCTGCGCCATTGGCGCTTGAGGCGATGAGAAGGTTCAAACCGGATCTTGTATTGCTGGATTTGTCTCTTCGTGGAACGAACGGGATTGAATTGATCAAGTTAATGAAGGCAGAGCAGCCTCATCTGCCGATTCTCGTTATTTCAATGCATGATGAGACCATCTTTGGCCTCAGGGCGCTGAAAGCCGGAGCGTTGGGCTATGTGATGAAAGCAGACGCAATGGCTCAAGTTGCAGAGGCTATCACCAAAGTGCTGCAGGGAAAAATCTATGTCAGTCCCAAGTTCGGTGAAAAGCTGATTTTTAAAGCCATTCAATCGCTCGAAGCCGGCAACGGTTCGCCGGTGGACACGCTTTCGGACCGGGAACTCGAGGTACTGCAACTTCTGGGAAAGGGGCACTCAACAAGATCAATTGCAGATACCCTTCATTTGAGTGTCAAAACGATCGAGACTCACCGTGCTCACATTAAGGAAAAATTAGGATTTTATGATTCAGAAGAGATGGTCCGCTTTGCGATCGATTGGGTGGCGCAGGAGGAGTAGATGGTTTCGGGGCGTAAACCATTTTTCATTATGCTTACTCGGGCGCATATCTTTGTCTTTATAGTCTTAGGGATTGCTAGTTTCGCATACGCTCAGCATAGCGGCGCGCCCGTGCAGGACCAAGACACGGTAACTCGTCTGCAGATCTACCTGGATGAGCATTCGTTTGGGCCCGGAAAGATTGATGGCCGCTGGGGTGATTTTGTCGGGAAGGCGTTGCAACGATTCCAAGTTGCTAACGGCCAACAACCATCCGGGCAGATCGATGCTGCTCTGCGGCAGGAATTACAAAAGATTTCCCCGCTCTACAGCACCTACAAGCTAACTGACGGGGATCTGCATTGGGTTGGGAGGGTTCCCGCCACGCCGGCTGGAATGGCACATCTTAAGAAAATTTTGTATCGCTCCCCATTGGATTTTATCGCCGAACGTTATCACGCTGATCCCGCTTTCATTCAGAAATTGAATCCAGGTACGAATCTGAACCGTCTGAAAGCGGGCAGCACGGTCCGCGTGCCCAATGTCCAGCAGTTCCAGATCGAAACTATTCAGCCTGTGGCGGATCTGCCTCCAAGGCCGGAGCTTGCTCAACGCATTATCAAGGTTGATACCAAAAATCGCATGCTCGACCTTGTTGACGCAAACCGCGTCGTCGCTTCTTTTCCGATAACACCCGGCTCAAAAAGTTTGCCCGCGCCGATTGGCACTTGGAAAATCGAGAAAGTGACGACCCTGCCTATTTTTCGCTGGGACGAAGCGATGCTGAAGCACGGACGGCGGAGCGGCCACTATTACATTATCCCGCCGGGTCCCCGCAATCCGGTTGGAATCGTTTGGATCGGTCTGAACAAAAAGGGCATTGGCATTCACGGTACGGACAACCCGGATACCATCGGCCGCTCGGCGAGCCACGGGTGTATCCGCCTGGCAAACTGGGACGCGGCCCGAATCGTTAATCAGGTCACCGTGGGAATGACTGTCGAGATTTATTAAGAGCACCGAGAAATCCAGGAACCGGGAAGGCCGCCGGTTTTCTACATCCGGCAATGCGGCAAATCGCGAAATTTGGAACATCACTTCGTCAAAGGCGATTCCCAACGACAAGAATTGTCAAAATGTCTGACAAAGGGTGCTTTCGAGAAATAGATTTCTAACCTGTGGGGACTGTCCTCGTGGACAGAAGGCGGATAGATCCAAGATCTGGTCATGGAAGTTTTGCAGCGTGCTTCTGTGGCCGACGCTCACCAGGGTAGGTCGCCACGGCGCAGTGCGTAACAAGCTATAGATCTGCGCCTCAGAATCTTCATCAAGCGCCGACGTTGCCTCATCCATGAACAAAAGCGCTGGTTGGGTCAGGAGGATGCGTGCGAAGGCAAGCCTCTGCTGTTCGCCGAGCGACAGGCGTTGGGGCCAATTGTCAACCACCTCCAGTTTGGCTGTTAACGCACCGAGGCCCGCTTCTTCCAACACCGCGGTCAGCCTGGCCGTCGAGTACCCGCCTGAACCCATGTGCGGGTAGAGCAGTGCATCAACAAGAGTGCCGAGCGGTAGATAGGGCCGTTGCGACACGAAAAGGATTTGGCCTTTGCCGAGTCTGACTTCACCGCGGCCGAACGGCCAAATCCCGGCGATTGCCCGCAGCAATGTACTTTTTCCCACCCCGGTCGGGCCAGCAATCAGCAGCGCTTCGCCATAAAGAGCCGCGAATCCTACGCCACGCAAAAGTGGCGTACCGTCCGGCAGATCGAGGTCGACCTCTTTAAGGGCGACGCCGAAATCCCCACGCCGAACGACGATCTGGCGCGGCGTCCTCGTTGGTTGACGGATTGCAACTAGCCGTTCTTCAAAGTCATTGAGGCGCTGGGTAACGGCCTGCCAGGCGGCGATGTCGCTGTACGAGTTAATAATGAAAGACAGTGAATTCTGCACGAAGGAGAAGGCATTTACCGCCTGCATCAGGCCACCCCAGCCGATTTGGTTCCAAAAGTAACGCGGTGAGACAACTACCAGAGGGAAAATGACCGCCACTTGCGTGTAGCCCAGTGTAAAGCAGCTAAGGCTTCTTTGGCTCTTCATGATGTGCCGAAAGTTCTTAAATACGCTGCGGAAACGTTCATGGAAGATGCCAAGCTCAGCCGGTTCGCCGCAGCAGAGGGCAATGCTCTCCGCGTTCTCTCGCAGACGCACTAGGCTGAACCTGAAGTCGGCTTCCACGCGTTGTTGTTCGACATTCAGTGGCACTAATGGCCGTCCGATTTTGACGGCAAGCCAGGTGCCAACTCCGTTGTAGAGCAACGCTGCCCAGACAAGATAGGCGGGAATGTGCATTGTTCCCCACTGGCCGAGCGGGATCGGCATCGGTCCGGAGAGTCTCCATAGGATGACAAGAAAGGAAACCAGGGACACAACCGAGGTCACTAGACCGAGCGATAGGCTCAGCAGGTAAGCAGTAAATTGGTTGAGGTCATCGGAGATGCGCTGATCAGGGTTGTCGGTGGTGTTGCTCAGCTGCAAGCGGTAGTAAGCGCGGTCAGCGAGCCAAGCCGAAAGATATCTGCGTGTCAGCCAGTCTCGCCAGCGTATCTGCAGCATCTGTTTCAGGTAAAGGGCATAGACAGACGCCGCAATGGCAAGCGAGACTAAGACGCAGAAGACGCCAATCTGGCGGAATAACTCACCCTTGTTGAACGATTGCAATGCGTTGTAGAAGGCATTGTTCCATTGGTTGATCCCAATGCTGATGTAGACGGTGCCGAGGTTAAGCACCAGCACGGCGAGGAGGAGCCGCCAAGCCGACCATTTTTCGTTCGACGTCCAATAGTCTTTGACCAGGCGCCAGGCGAGCTGGGTCATGTTTGGCTTGGGGGCATTCGAGGATGTACGATCCCTCACGCTTGCATATTGTATTAGGACTGCGGATAAACACAAGATATTGTATTAAGTTTTCGAAAAAGAAGGAACAGTTACGGGAAGTCAGCCTACCTTTCTCGGCGCGAAAGTGATTTCGAGAACGCCAGCGACGAGGACAGGAATGATTCGCAAAGTTTGGATTCCGGGTGAAATCCTGCCTGTGCCTTGGGTAGTTTCCAAATTTCTTTCACACCTGAAAGACCTGCGAGGGGTCCGGAAATTGAAAACCGGCCGTTGTCAGCTCTCGCAATATCTTATTGACCGCATGGGGGATCCAGAAGCGACGCGGTGAACCCCTGATTGAGCGCGAAAGTCCTCTCATCATAAGTCCATCATGGAGGACGTAGATTCCGCCCTGACGACGCTTCGCATCTTCAATAATCCATTTCGCAGGCCTTCTCGCCTGGTCCGACTTAAACCAGGGATCAATGACAAAATGCGTGACCGGCAGGATCCGTCTCGTCCTGGCGATCTCTCGAACAGCGGCCGTAACAAGCCCAAACGGCGGGCGAAACCAGCGAACCGGATGACACGTTTCACCAAGCGCGTCGCAGATCGCTTGGTCGCACGAACCGACATCCAGCCTGAGTCTTTCGAAATTCCACAAATCGGAAAACCGATGGTGAAACGTGTGATTTACCAGAAGATGCCCGGAAGTTGCGATTGCCCGAGTCTGTTCCGGCCAGGTCGCAACTTGGCAACCCACCAGACAGAAGCATGCTTTCACGCCGAACTCGTGTAAGACAGCTAGCAGGTCATCGGTAACCTTCCCTGCGGGACCGTCGTCGAAGGTAAGCACGCACTGGCCGGATGCTAGGCAACACTGCTTGCGAGAAATGAGGATGAAATTGATCGGCATTTTTTTAACTGCACGGCTAGAGCGGGCGTCCGAAACGGGTTGAGTCATTCGTCGCATTGTTAAACTGAACAATCGGCCCGATCGGAACGATCAGCCATAATCAAGAGCCAATTTATGGATGCGACAACAGCAACATTCGACAAGAGAACCCGAATTTCAGAGCATTCGATCGTTTCGCGGGAGGAATGGCTTCCGCTGCGCCAGGAGCTGCTGAGGAAGGAAAAGGAGCTCACGCGGCTCCGAGATCGACTCAACGCGGAACGCCGCGAATTGCCTTGGGTGCGAGTAGAAAAGAATTATGTTTTTAACGCTCCGGGCGGAAGGGTCTCGTTGAAGGAACTCTTTGCCGGAAGGAGCCAACTGGTCGTCTATCACTTCATGTTTGGACCGGATTGGAAGGAGGGTTGTCCGAGCTGCTCATTTGTGTCCGATCATATCGACGGCGCGCTCCCACACCTGGCGGCGCGCGACGTCACGATGGTGATGGTCTCGGGGGCGCCACTTGCCAAGATCGAAGCGTTCAAACAACGCATGGGCTGGGGGTTTGATTGGGTCTCATCATACGGCGGTGACTTCAACGCTGACTTCCGCGTTTCGTTCACCAAGGACGAAATGGCGCAAGGCAAAGTGAACTACAACTATGTGATGCAGGAGTTTCCCAGCGAGGAGGCGCCCGGCATCAGTGTCTTCTACAAGGACGCCGCCGGCGACGTCTTTCATACCTATTCCAGCTACGGGCGCGGCCTCGAGCAACTCGTCGGCACCTACATGATCCTCGACCTGGTTCCCAAGGGCCGCGACGCGGACAAGCTAGGATTTACGATGGAATGGGTCCGCCACCATGATCGTTACGGCACCGACGAGTTCGCGGATCCGACCAACCCCTATGGGCCGGAGACGGCGTCGCCATCGTCCACGACCTGCTCATCGGGCTCGGCTAAGGCGGGCTCGTAAACGCTCACAGTCACCGCTACCGGCTTGCCCTCGGAGAGCCGGCCTGCCGGTTCGTCTGGAGGGGCGTTGCTGGTATCAGTTTGCCTCGAAAACAGATTCGGGGCGGATTGAGAAGTTCGCGATCAAGCGAACGCGGGCAAGAGACTCCGTACCGATGCTCGGCCTGCGATCGGAGATTAATCCCTAAGTCTCTGAGAATTCTTCAAACCGAGAAAGGCCTGTCTTGCAGGTTTCTCCGATGCCAGCCAGAGTTTTACGATTTCAAAGACGATCGCCGTGGCATATGTAACGGCGATCCAAACGCAGACTGCCTCGATTGGCAGGCTGGCCCACGCGCCGATTCGCACGCCTATCATCTGCTTGGGCTGATAGTCCCACCATTGATAGGGTACGGCCAGCGTGGCCTCCCAAAGGAGACTTATCAGCAGGATAAAGAACAGCGTCAGGCTGAACGCCCGCCAGTTGACGAATTGCCTGGCAGTCGGAAAGAAGCTGACCCCCGGGACAAAAGCAACGAGCACAAGGAAAGTAAAATACTCGGGGAAACCTTCCCGAACAGAGGACAGCGCCTTTTTGTAAATGACGGCGGCCGCAATGAGGAAGATTCCGAGGATGAGGGAGGGCGCGTGAAAGCGGAAAAGGCGTTTGATTTTTTCCGATGCCATCCGGTAATTCGCTGCCTTATAGGCTGCCAGCCAATATTCGTCCAGCCAGAGATACAACAGAAGTACCGCGATAAAGCCTGTGAGGTAGAAGACGTACTCTTCGATCGGAACGGGTTTGTGAAGTGCAGGCGCCGCGATTCCCAATGTCGCCCCGGTATTGGAGAAGATAAAGAAGCGGCTGGCGAAGAAAAAGTCGGTCGCGAATCCCAACGGAACCAGAATGCCAATTGTCCACCAGAAGGCTTTCCTCGGGAATTTCACTTCTTTGCGTGGCAGGAACCCGAAGGCTATAGCCATAATCGGGACGATGAAGAGGAGCAAGCTGCACGTGTAACCGTAGGGGGTGGGATTGGAACTAGTCATCTGGAGCATCACCGGTGAGCGAACGGTGGCAAGAGCCAACGCAGCCGGAAGCGCGACCATCGCCACCATGACGACGACGATCCACGCGCTCAGGCGCGGGCTAGATGGATGGCCAGGACGAGTTTTTTCCATGCTGGGAATCCTTGAAAAGCCGATTGGGAGGACGGCCTCCGTGCCGTCCGACTAATCACGTACTGGCCCTTGATAATAGCAACTCCACTCCAGATAAACCGGTGCAAGGAAAGACGGCCCGAAGGCCGTCCTCTCATGAAGAACAAATATCGTCAAAGAAATTTTGGTTTTATTTCGCCGTTTCGCTCCTTTCCCAAAGAGCGAACGTGTTGTTCTCAGGGTCTTGACAGATAGCAAAATAGCCCATCTCCGGTACTGCCGTTTTTGGCGTACAGATTTTGCCACCGAGCTTCTCGACCCTCGCAACGGACTCCTCCACAGACGCAACACCGATGTAGTTAGTGATGCCCTGCTGTTGCGGGTTCTGGCGCTTCAGTAATCCGCCGTCAGGAGAGTCCTCACTCCCGCCTGTATCGATGTGCCAGTATTCCATCGGCCCGGGGAACCTCTCGATTTTCCAGCCAAACAGCGCGCTGTAAAAGGACTTTGCGCGTTCAACATCGTCTGCCGGAATTTCAAACCATACGATACTAGCCATGATCATCTCTCCTTTCCCGCTGGGTTGTGGTCTTCATTTGAATGCTCATCTGTTTTCTTGTTTTTTGTGCGTTAGTCGGCCTCCTGAAGGTATCTTTTTCCAGCCTTCGCAGGTCTCTTTGCATGACGAACGTACGGCGGGCTTGAGGACATTTCGCTGGCAATTTTGAGCGAGGCCGATTCACCCTTTGGCGCTGATCCCGACGCGCCCTTGAGATCCTTGCGTCTCGCCGGACGAAGCCGGCAATTACGTTGTAGGCTGCTCCGAGGAAGAATGAATCGAACTGGATTGTATCCGAGCGATCGTAAGGCGCCATTGGCCGAGTTGCTGTTGCAGCATGCCCAGATGCCGCATCGTTTCTTCGTAGTACGCGTCTCGTTGCCAAACCGAAGGACTGGCGATCATGTTGGCGATCGACGTCAGGCTTTTGCGACATCCCTCATAGGCTTGGGACTTGAGGTCATCTTTTATTCGCTGGACGTCAATCGGGTGCATTTCAAGAGTCTTTTGCGTAGCACGAATCGTGCCAACTTTTACCGGGGACCCCGCGAGCCGACCTGCTTAAAGTTCGCGCCGCAGGCCGCTTATCGGGCGTGCGAATGCCGGATGAGAGGGAAAATGTACAAAGAGCAGGGCAGGAACGAGAGGCTGACGCTGATTTTGCGAGAGCGGCACAAGGAGCAGCGAGGTAAAGCAGCGGAGTGATCACGCTATGCCCCTGAGGCGGCTCTCGATCCGATGGTACCCCTTTTCGGAGTAAAACGTGCGCGGCAAAGCCACGTGTGGCAAATTCTAAGGGAACTTCCTCAACCCTTTTACGCCCATGACCTTGCCACAGTCCGATCACCCCGGCGGTTGGTGGACGATGTTGCCCGATGGACGCATCGAGTGCCGGCTCTGTCCACGTTTTTGTAAGCTCAACGAGGGTCAGCACGGGTTCTGTTTCGTGCGCAAGCGAGTAGGCGATCGGATGATTCTGACGACTTATGGCCGCAGCAGCGGGTTCTGCATCGATCCGATCGAGAAGAAGCCGCTAAACCATTTCCTTCCGGGGACCAGCGTCCTGTCGTTTGGCACCGCAGGGTGCAATCTCGGCTGCCGTTTTTGCCAGAATTGGGACATCAGCAAGGCGCGCGAGTGGGACCGGCTGGCCGATGCCGCTTCGCCCGAGGGGATCGCCCGGACTGCGCAGCATCTCGGTTGCAGGTCGGTCGCGTTCACCTACAACGACCCAGTCATCTTTGCTGAATATGCCATCGATGCCGCCGATGCGTGCCGCGAGCTGGGCATCCAGGCGGTCGCCGTGACCGCGGGCTACATCACAGCCGATGCGCGGCCCGAATTCTATCGCCATATGGACGCCGCGAACGTAGACCTCAAGGCTTTCACCGAGCAGTTCTATCATCGGCTCTGCTTCGGGCAGCTCCAGCCGGTGCTCGAGACGCTGGTCTATCTACGACGCGAAACCAACGTCTGGTTCGAGGTTACCACGCTGCTCATTCCTGGCGAAAACGACAGCGACTCGGAACTCCACCGTGCCGCGGAATGGTTCGCCGAAAACCTCGGTCCCGACGTGCCATGGCACTTCACAGCGTTTCACCCGGACTTCAAAATGCTCGACAAGCCCCACACGCCGCCAGCGACACTCACCCGCGCACGACGAATCGCGTTATCGATGGGCCTGCAGTATGTTTATACCGGCAACGTGCACGACACCGAGGGCGGCAGTACGTGGTGCCCCGGTTGCGGTAACCGGTTGATCGAACGCGACTGGTATGTGCTCGGCGAGTGGAATCTCAACGCAAACCTCTGCAAGTTTTGCGGTCGCCAGATTGCGGGCCGATTCGAGAAGCAGCCAGGAAAGTGGGGTGCACGACGATTGCCCGTTGTGCTTGCCGGACGCCCCAGAAATGTTGCGCACGATTATCTCGGGTGGCCAAACTGGCGCCGATCGCGCCGCTCTGGACTTCGTTAATCAGGCGGACCTGGAACAGGGAGGATGCCCAGGCAATTATTGGGAGGATCGAAACGCGCCGGATGACATGCTCGAATACTTGCGGTTCAAGGGCAGCGTTTAGCGACGACAATATGAAAACGCAATTTTGCATCGTCGGAGCTACGGCCGGCACCGGCTTACTAATTGCTGAGCAATTATTGCAATGCGGGTCAAGTGTCCGGATCGTTGCGCGCGACCCCGATAAAGCCAGGCGGCTTTTAGGGAATCGAGTAGATGTAAGCCACGGTGATGTGACTGATTCCCGGTCAGTTCGCGACGCCCTGAAAGAAGACTACGGGGCGATATTTTTTACAGTCGCCGCAAGGGGTGGAATCGACGGCCGTGGGCTGTTCGGATCACGATCCATGATCCGCGAGGTGACATACCAAGGGCTCGTGAACGTTGTCGAGGCAGCCCGTTCAAGCGGCTTCAACGGGCGCATCGTTCTTCCATCGGTTGTCGGTGTGGACCGGTCATCGCTCATGATCCGCATACTTGATAAGATCAAATCCGGACTGCAGCGGAATTTGATCGAAAGGGAACGCTATCTGCGAGCCAGCGGGCTGGCCTATACTATCGTGCGCGCGCCCATCCTCACCTACACGCCGGCTCGCAAAGCCAATTTTCGAATCACAAGAGCGACGCACACCTTAACAGTCGGATCGAAGCTTTCGCGAGGTGACCTTGCTCGCGTAATGATCCTGGCCTCTCAACAGTCTGTGGCATCAGGCAAGACTTTTGAACTGTTTGTCGCCAAAGGCGCCGCCCCTTCCGACAAACAACTCCTTGAGGAGCTTGAACAGATTCCCCCAGATTCCGTCGCGCGCAATCTTCTCTGAAGCTAGCCCGCAAAAATCACGCGTTGTAAGAAGCCGCCCGCGTCCGGCACAGCCGGTGCATGCCGGACAGGTCAGGAAGCTTTTAAACAGACGCTACGCGCCCGTTTAGC
>Ga0182036_10000954_pt1 | contig 13344 bp, 12 predicted proteins | sample sta12Cox44000080_FD_125966 | JGI IMG/M metagenome (GOLD analysis project Ga0182036, IMG submission 125966) | Lab enrichment of tropical soil microbial communities from Luquillo Experimental Forest, Puerto Rico - statoxic.12C.oxic.44.000.080 | ecosystem: Environmental > Terrestrial > Soil >...
CCTTTGAGCCCGACCCCGAAGCCGCGGGAAAGGCGTTTGCTACGGCCGGATCACCGGGCCGCGATTATCCGGCGCCGTCGCCGACTTCTCTTTCCAGTCCTTCGACCACGGCGTCAACGGCTGCGGCACGGCGGCACCCTCCACCCGGATCTCGTCGACGCGCTCGTTGAAGAAGCAGAGATAGCCTTTGATTTTGGGGCACTCCGGGATCGGCTCGGGATAGCTCCACACGAGATCCTGGAATAACTGATCGCCGATCTTGACCGAGTGGTAGCTTGCCTTCCCTTTGTAGGGGCAGCGCGTCACCGTCTCGCTCGGCACGAGAAGGTCCATCCGCACATCCTCGGGCGGGATGTAATAGCGCGTCGGCAGCCGCGTCTCGAACAGGAAGCGGGCGCGACGCGTCTCGGCGACAACTTGACCGCCGATGACGATCTGCACCGGACGCGAGGAATTGACGACATCGACGCGCTTATAGGGGTCGCGCGGGTGGACAAAAATCTCCTCGTCTTCCTCGTACCACGCATCGACGCGGTCCCAGTAGAACGCGACGAAATCGCGGATTGTGGCGACCTCCTCGAACGGTTCGGGATAGCCCCACACCGCGTTCTCCGCGACCTTGTCGCCGACCGCGACCGTCCAATAAGACGCCGTCCCTTTGTACGGGCAAAAGGTGTGATGGTCGGTCGGGGTCATCCGGTCCATCCGCACATCGGACCGCGGGAAATAGTAGACCGGCAGATGCCGCGTCTCGAACAGCAGGTGCGCATTGGTGCTGTCGGCGATGATCTCGCCGTTAAATTTGACGCGCACCCGCCGCGGCGACGGCTCGAACAGGATCTTGTAGTCGGGGTTGGTCTTGAAACCGGACTCGCGCGTCTGCGTCTGCGTTGCCATGATCGGCTCCTCCTGGATCTCTGCCGCGAGCATGATCGCGAAGGGCAGAGACCGCAAGCACGAGGGATCTAGATTGACGTTCGCCGATCTCCTGACAGCATTTGCCGCTGCCGTTACCGCGAATGACGGCAAGCGGCTGGGCTTGTTGTTCACCGAGGATGGCACTTACGAGGATGGTTTCTTTGGCGCCCACACCGGGCGGCCGGCGATCGCGGCGATGCTGCAGCGTTTTCACGACACAGGCCGCGACTATTTCTGGGAGCTTCTCGATCCCGTAAGCGACCGGTCGATCGGATATGCGCGTTTCCGGTTCAGCTATGTCTCGCGGCTGCCGGAAGCCGCTGGACGCCCCGTCTTGTTCGAAGGCATGAGCTGCTTCCAATTTCGCGATGGACTGATCGCTCACTACCGCGAAGCCTTCGACCGTGGCGTCGCTCTGGTTCAGCTCGACTTTCCGGCCGAGCGCCTCAAACGCATCCTCGAGAAGGCGGCAGCGGCGCAAAACCGGAGCCCCGAAGCACGCCGGCACCTCGACCGCTTTTCCGCCGGGTGATCGCCAAGGTTAGCGCGATCCGGGAATCGACAACGGCGCCCGAAGGCGCCGCTGAAGAGATGACGGATTTCTTTAGCTCGCCGCTAAAGGCAGCGCAGCGGCGCCGCAATCAACACCGGGTACCAAGGCGACTTTCGATTGCCGCAAAAGAGTGCTGGATCTTACCTCAGTGAGTACATTGAAACCCGGGCCTCCGGCACGCCTCAAACGCTGGTCTCGGTAATGGCAACACCAATCTGAGCGGCAGGCGCTGGCGTAGACAGGACGACCCCAACCGCCGCGTCCTGAGCCGGAGGTGCAGCGCGAGACGTCGTCTTTTCTTTCGCCGATCCAATTACCCCTGCGACTTCCTGCCCGATCGATTGGCCGATCTTGTAGAACGGATAGAAAGTCTGCTTGAACCAATACGTGATGAGAGCTCTCATTGTGCTGTCGCTCTCGACAACCCATCTTTCGATCCCGTTGACACCCGTGGGAGGATAACAGTTGAAATCCTTGACCATGGTGCCGAATAAAAAATCCCAGATGATGAGGCGCTCGCCGTAGTTCAAATTAAGATGTTCGGGCATAACAGAGTGGTGGCAGCGATGGTACTGGGGACTCACAAGGATATATTTGAGCGGACCCAAATTGGTCTTAACATTAGCATGGATAAAATGACCCCAGAAATTCATAAGAACGACCAAAATAGACCATGTGATCGGGCGCCTCCAACGAAGCCGATCGGCACGGTGGTAATGAGGTCACGGGCGATTTGATCTCCGAAATGGAATCTGAAGATTGTGAGCGGACCCAGGTGTTCTTGTGAGTGATGTATGGAATGAAAATACCACAGCCACTTAACCTTGTGTCTCAGCCAATGACATACATAAAACATCAGGTCGCCTACAAGGAATGCACCTAGCATTTGAAGCCAAAGCGGTTTGTTTCCGGTATTCAGAGATGGCACCATCTGATGATAGAAATTACTGATAATGGTTATAAACATGTAGACAAAGGGGAAGATCAGTATTCCGTTGGCTATTGGATAGATCGCATCATAAAATAATGCCCGCCTCGTTCCCGCGGCCCGACTGGCCGGGAACAATCGCTGCAGGAACAAGCAAGGTAAAACCCCGAGTATCCAAATCTTATAGCTGAAGACGTAATCGCGAAGCAGATCCCATACGGGTAGAAGACCCGCATCTATGAATATGCTTTTCAGCTGATGACTGCTAAAAGGCGTCAGGCCAAAAGCCAAACCCAGCAGCCAGTCGTAAATATATTCAACATATTCCATACTGTGGCGCGCCGCGGCGACTCCCAGATTGTTGCCTTCAAGAATTTACGTGCATTCAATCACAGTTGATCGCGTGGAACAATTGAAAATGTCACTCCGGGATACCTCTCATTATTAACCAATCTACTTATTATCTGCCAATATTTTAAGCCTGATTAACCAGAAGTGGCCTCGCACGAGCCTGATGCGGGCATATCGGCGCACCGCTGATCACACTCTTACGTTGTCGTTGGACTTGAGCCGGGCACCCGGCATGCGTCGCCTCTCGGCCGAGAAGGTGGCGGATTTCTTTACACGCGGTCACGGCGGCGTCAAAAACAAAGCCGGCACCCGAAGGTGCCGGCATGCATCGAGCCCCAGCCAGTGGACGTCGGATGCTCTTACACGCGATTGCAGCGACGCAGCATTATGCCGAACCCCAGCAGGGCACTGCCAAGGAGAGCGAGGCTGGCGGGCTCGGGGACCGCAGGCGCGAGCGACGGGTCGGCAAAGGCGACGGTTGGTGGCGTTGTGAAATTGGCGGGGTTTCCCTGGAAGGCAAACATATGCACAATCTGGTCGGGAGTGGTTCCCAAGGATGTGTTGAAAGTTACATTTAAAAACGAGTTTAAATTTGATTGGCCACCCGAGTTAATTAGTGTATTCCCCTGAATACGCAAGTCCGTACTGGTTTGTGTCGCACTCGTATCTAATACGTAGGTACCATTGAGGTTAGTGGATTGAACGCCCTCGATATCCAGAGATACTGATGAATAGGTACCAGTGGTTGGGTCAAAATCAAAGGTACCGGTTAGCGTTCCGGGATTGAGTTGCCCGGGGCCTGCGGCGGGGTTAGTGGCGCTGCTTGAAATGGTATAAAGGATGGGTGCAGAGTTCGCGCTATTTGGGTTCACAAGGGTAGATGCTAAGGCGACTGCCGTCACCAAGAAGAAAAATTTTGTCGGCTGGATCTGCATCGCTGCTGTCAGAGATTTTTTCATTTTACTCCCTCTTTCTTGTCCCCGGCCGGTGCGGCGCTGCGTGTGCGCCGGCTGCCCGGCCTGTTCAAGAAGCGGTGCCGGATTTCTTTACACGCGATTGCGGCGACGCAGCATTATGCCGAACCCCAGCAGGGCACTGCCAAGGAGAGCGAGGCTGGCGGGCTCAGGGACTGACCACTCGCCAGAGAAGGCCCCACCCGAGACGCCGGCGCCTGGGAGCAGAAAAATGTTGATGAAGTAACTCTGCCCCGCAGCCAGCTGTGTTCCCGACGGGGCGTCGAACGTGATGCTATCCGGGCCGGTTAGGTGAGCCGTCCACGGCGTGGTAAATCCAGGCCCACAGGCTGTAGTCCCGCCCGTAGAGAGGCCGGCGCACATGGCGGTATTACCTATCGCGATCTGCGCGGCGTCGAGCGGGTGCTGGAAGGTGATCTCGAAATCCGATACCGGTATGGAACCGGTAAAAACCGTGGTACCCGCACCAACGCCTGGGCTGCCCCAGCCTACATCGGTGGTACCCGGTGGCGAAGCGCCGCCGTAGCTCCACGGCTCGCTTCCCGGAGCAAGAAAACCGCTCGGTCCAGACCCCGAAAACGGGAATATGTTCGCTTCCGCGGTTGCGGAGGCCGCCATCAGGCCGGCTATCGCCGCCCCAGCCAGGAGCAATTTACGCATCGGCGTTTCGGTCGGGCGATTCATCCTACGTCCTCCATTCGTTGAGGCCGGTCCCATCGACGCTGTTCTTAGCCCGACGTCCAACCTAACGAATCTCAGGGCAAGACGCGTGCCATCTTTAAAATCTCTCTGAATATCAAATAGTTGGCCTGCCGCGTGCCTCATGGGCGCCAGTGACGGGCCGCGACATCCTCGCTGTTGGAAACGGAAACTTTTCCCCAAGGAACTCGCTGACGGGGCGTGTTTGTCCTTGATTTGTGTGTAAACGGTTACCGAAGTACCTTACGGGAATCGAATGGCTGCTCCACGGCGATGGCGTGAGAAAGAACGGGCGCGGCGCGCTGAAAGCTGTCCAGGACGGCCGTCGACAGCCGACCTCGGCCTCTGTCCTACCGGTCAGAAGCTCTAATGCGATAATTTCAGGTCAAAACGGTCGTCGCGGCCGAGTTTTACGGGGACCCCGAGCTAGTGTCCCGATCGCGAACTTATATCGATGAGTTTTTGCGATTTTTGTCTCGTCTACGCCGTCATACCGGCGAAGGCCGGTATCCACTGTTCCAGCGCACGAGCGGTTGATGGGTGGGCCCCGGCCTGCCCCACGGAACTAAGTCCGTGGGCTGAAGGCCCACGGGGCGACAACAACAGGGCTGGTCGATGAGCAGATTGGAAAAATCTTGTTGTCCGCCGCCCGAAGCGCTGCGGCTTATCCCTTTGCTGCGAGCGACACCAACGTGTCGTAAGTGAGCGGCTGGTGCCCGGCTACAAAACTGAGGAGGGCGGGAAAGGCGGCGTGTCGATTACGGCGGCAATTGAAGCGGTAGACAAACTCGTCGAGATAGGACTGCAGATGCCTGCGGCGCAGGCCATGATGGACGCTCAAGGCCCAGACTTTGAGGTCGGAGAAGATGCGTTGCACCCGGGCGGAGGCATTGCGGGCGCCGCTGGCATCAGGATCGTTGTTGACAGCGGGACCATCGGAATAGCTGCCCTCTCGGCCGGTTTGGGCGGTAGCGTCCGGCGCGAGGTTAGAGACGAGGAAGGCACGCAGGCTCACCGCGGAGTCGTCGGGCATAGCGCTCAAGCGGATGCGGCCGAGCCGGAGATCCTAAACCTCGACGGCGCCGACGACCAAAAGCTTGCCATGCTCACCGGTTCCGCTGCCGGCGGCGCGATCGTGCTTGCTGCGGCAAGTGATTTCGGTCTTGTCGACCTCGACCAGGCCGGATAGTAGGTTCCGGCCGGCGGCGGCCATGGCGCGGCGGAGCTTCGTACACAGCAGCCAGGCTGTCTTATAGGAGCCGAGCGAAAGTTCGCGCTGCAGTTGCAGCGCCGAAATGCCGCTGGGCTGTGTAGCCATCACAAAGGCTGCCCAGAACCAGGTAGTGAGCGGCAGCTTCGAGTGGTGCATGATGGTTCCGGCGGTGACCGAGGTCTGCCGGCCGCAACCGACGCACTCATAAGTCCACGGCTTGCTTTCGAGCCGCCAGGCTTTTTTGCTGCCACACCCGGGGCAGACAAAGCCGTCCGGCCAGCGCGCCTCGGCGAGGTACTCGGCGCAGGCGTCCTCGTCGCCAAAGCGTTGCTCGAACTCGGTCAACGACCGAGGTGTGTCGGGCATTGTGGCCATCCGCGTTAACTATACCAGAAACGCGCGATCGTGGTTAACGAAAAATTAAAATAAAAGGTTAACGTGAGGCCTGTTGTGACAATCTTGGCTCACCGCAGGGCGGGCATGTGCCCCGCTTTTGATTGACAGCGGCTGTGGCCGGTGTTGCAGTTCCCCGAAGAGCCGCGGAAATCGGAGGGATCGATGAGGAAACTGCGCCACATCGCGATGTCGGTGCCCGATCCGTTGAAGGCCGCTGAATTTTGTGCCCCCCGACGCGGTGGAAATGACCGCCCGGATTGAGGGCCAGCCGCGTTGGGCGCGGGCCCCTCACCCTACCCCTCTCCCCGCGAGCGGGGAGAGGGAGGGACCCGCGGATCCCCGGATCAAGTCCGGGGAGGAGGGTGAGGGGCAACCGGTGCCACCATCATGAAAGCGCCGACTGTCGACTATGTAAGGCCGCGAAGCCTCGCCGAGGCCGTCGATCTGCTCGCCCGCAGCGGTGGCGAGGGGCGGGTTCTCGCAGGCGGGCAGTCGCTGATCGCGATGATGAATTTGCGGCTCGCCTCGCCTGGCTTACTGATCGACATCGCCCGGCTCCCGGAGCTCACGGGCGCCTCGGATGATGCCGACGCCGTAACCCTCGGGGCCTGTATTACGCATGCCGCGATCGAGGATGGGCGGATGCCCGACCCGTCGCGCGGGCTGATGCCGCGTGTCGCGGCAAGCCTCGCTTACCGCGCGATCCGCAACCGCGGCACGATCGGCGGCAGCTTGGCATTGTCCGATCCAGCCGCCGAGTGGCCCGCGGTTCTGACGGCACTCGATGCCGAAGTGGCGGTTCGCGGGCCGAATGGGCAGCGCTCGCTCAAATGCGCCGGGTTCACCACTGGGATCTTCGAGACGCAGCTCGCCCCCGAGGAGATCATCGAAAGCGTGCGCATCCCAAAGCTGTCGGTCGATGCCCGCTGGGGCTATGTCAAGCTGTGCCGCAAAGCGGGCGAGTTCGCCAATGCACTCGCCGTCGCCATCGCTGAGCGTGGGCGCGGCCATTGCCGTGTCGTGCTCGGCGTCGCCAATGGTGCGCCATTGGTGCTCGACCAAACCTCTCAGCTTATCTCGAATGGCGGTCGCGACGATCTGCGCAGCGCTGTGGTGGCCGATCTCGATCGAGCCAGCGACCGGCATTTCGACGAATTCCAGTGCAATCTTCACACTGCTGCCGCAATGCGCGCCGTTCAGCAGGTGCTGCAGTGACTGCGATCCGTCTGCGTATCAACGGCGCCGCGGTCGCCGATGACGTGCCGCCACGATTGTCGCTGGCCGATTTTCTGCGCGAGCGGTGCAATCTGACCGGCACCCATCTCGGCTGCGAGCACGGCGTCTGCGGCGCCTGCACGGTGCTGGTCGACGGCGAGCCGGCGCGCTCGTGCCTGATGCTCGCCGTCGCTTGCGACGAGCGCGGGATCGAAACCATCGAGGGCTTTGCCGGCGATCCGGTCATGGCGGCTTTGCGCCGGAATTTCCATCAACACCACGCATTGCAGTGCGGCTACTGCACGCCCGCGATGCTGATCACTGCGCGCGACCTGATCCTGCGGCGGCGCGCGGCATCCGAGCGCGAGATCCGCGATGGCCTCGGCGGCAATATCTGCCGCTGCACCGGCTACACCAATATCGTCACCGCTATCTCTGAGGCCGCCAAGGAGGCGTCCGATGCCTGATGACATCCGCGGTGTCGGCGCGTCCTTATTGCGCAAGGAGGACGACCGGCACCTCCACGGGCGCGGTGAGTTCGTCGCCGACGTCAAGCTGCCCGGCACGGTGGAGGTCGCGTTCCTGCGCAGTCCGCATGCGCACGCGCGGATTAAATCGATTTCCGTTCCGCCGGAGGCGCGCGGCCGGGTCTTTACCGCGGCCGATCTTCCGCGCGTAAAACCGGTCCGGGTCGTCTCGCACTCGACTGGCGCCAAATCGCCTCCTTGGCCGCCGCTCGCGACCGACAAGGTGCGCTATGTCGGCGACGCCATCGCCGCCTGCATCGCGCCGTCGCGTGGCGAAGCGGAAGACCTCGCCAACGCCGTTGCGGTCGATTTCGAAATATTGGATGCGGTCATCGACGCGCCGCGCGACATGCGCGGCAGCCGCCATCCCGTCCATGAGCAGTGGGGGGACAATCTCTATATCGAGCACACGCTCGAGGGCGGCGACATCGAGGCCGCGGCGCGCGCTGCCGACGTGACGCTGACCCGCGAGTTCCGCATGCAGCGGCAATCGGGTGCGCCGCTCGAATGCCGCGGCGTGCTCGCCTATCGCGACCATCGCCTCGACGAGGTCGTGCTCTACGCCTCGACGCAGACGCCGCATACCGTGCGCGTCGCGCTCGCCGAGATTCTCGATATAGAGGAGCGCCGCATCCGTGTCGTCGCGCCCGATGTCGGCGGCGGGTTCGGGCCCAAGGCGCGCCTCTACCCGGAAGAAATCGTCCTCGCGGCATTGGCATTACAGCTCGATCATCCAGTGCGTTGGATCGAGGACCGCAGCGAGCATTTGCTTACGGCGGCGCATACCCGCGACCACCATTACAAAGTCACCGCCTATGCCGACCGGCAGGGCCGCATTCTCGGCGTCGATGCCGAGATCGTCGTCGATGCCGGGGCCTACGGGCTGTGGCCGCAGGGGCCTTACCACGAAGCCAGCATGGTGGCGCGCGCGCTGCCCGGGCCGTACACGATCCCGAACTACCGTTCACGGCACTACACGGTCGCGACGAACAAAACGCCGCTCGGCCCCTATCGCGGCGTCGGCCGTCCGGGGGCATGTTTTGTGATCGAGCGGCTCGTCGACGAGATCGCCCGCGCCGTCGGGCGCGAGCCCAACGAGGTGCGGACCCTCAATCTGGTGCGCCCCGAGCAGATGCCGTTCGCGACGATCGGCGGCCTTAGTCTCGACAATGGCGATTATCCGGCGAGCGTCGAGCTGTGCGCCGAGCTGCTGGATCTGCCCGCGGTGCGCGCGCGCCAGCAGCACCGCGAGCCGGATGGCCGGAAGATCGGTGTCGGTTTTGCCACCTTCGCCGAGCAGACTGCGCATGGCGCCGCCGAATTCGCGTCGCGCGGCGCGGCGATCATCCCCGGCTTCGAGAGCTGCACGGCGCGGGTGCTGACCGACGGCAGCGTCGTGCTGATGGTCGGAATCCAGTCGCACGGCCAAGGCCTCGAAACGGTGCTCTCGCAGGTAGCAGCCGAGGAGCTTGGCATCGACCCGGGGAGCATTTCGGTGCGCCACGGCGACACCGAGAGCACCGCCTTCGGCTTCGGGACCTTCGCATCGCGCAGCATGGTGATGTCGGGCGGCGCGGTGGCGCGCGCCAGCCGTATGCTGCGCGACAAGCTCTGCCGCATCGGCGCGCATCTGTTGCAATGCGATGTCGCCGCCGTGCGCTGCACCGACGGCGTCGTCGCGGGGCCGCAGGGCTCGGTTACGATCGCCGAGATCGCCAAGGTCGCGCATCTGCGTATGGACGGCCTGCCGCCGGGGGTGGATCCGCTGCTCGACGCAACCGCGACTTACGAGCCGGCGATAAGCACCGGCGTTTTCTCCTATGCGACGCACGGCGCCGTCGTCGCGGTCGACCCCGAGACGTGCTTTATCGAGCTGCTCGACTACGCCGTCGCCGAGGATTGCGGCACGATGGTCAACCCGCTGCTCGTCGAGGGCCAGATCAGGGGCGGCGTCGTGCAGGGCATCGGCACCGCGCTGTTCGAGGAAATCCCCTATGACGAGGCCGGCCAGCCGCTCGCCGGCACGTTGGCCGACTACCTGATGCCCGGCGCCGCCGAAATGCCGGCGATCAAGATCGGCCACCTGCACACGCCGACGCCACACACCGAATACGGCATGAAGGGCATGGGCGAAGGCGGCGCCGTCGCTCCGCCGGCGGCGATCGCCAACGCTGTCCGCGACGCCCTCAGCAGCATCGGGGCTGAAGTCAACGAAACTCCAATCACCCCGCGCCGCGTCCTGGCGGCGATCCAGAAGGCGCACAAACTGTAGGTTGACTTGAGCGGCTAGCAAAATCTACCCATTGGATCCGGACATAATGGGGTTTCGCGCCGCTCAACCCATTATGAGCCAATGCTGAGGGATCTCAATGCATTGCTCGTCGCTGCCAAGTGGTTCAAATCGGCTCTTGAGCATCTCAAAGGTATTTCGAGAGATGTAGAGGCTGCCCCGGAGATCCGCGTTGCGTTTTTCTATCCGTCTCCATGCCTCGTCCTCCGGGCACGTCAACTGATAAAGGCGAGCCTGTCCACCGGTGGCCGCGGCCTTCGCCCTCGCGGTATCACGTTCCTGTCGCGTCCAAAAGCCGAAGTCGAGGACCACATTCAGACCGAGTTCCAGGCATCTCAACCACACTTCCTCCATCTGCTCATAAACCCGCCGATAAAATTCCGCAAAATGATCAACAGGTGGATCATCTCCGTAAAAACGCGCCATCCATTCGTCATGCGAAAAACGGATGGCCGGAAGCTGCTGTTCAAGCTGACGAGCGAAAGTCGTTTTTCCGACGCCGAGAAACCCGTGAATTAGGTGCGCCGTCGCCATTACGTTAAATCGCTCCAATTGACGAGTTGTAGGGGTGGGTTGAGAGGAAAGCGAAATGCACCTTTCTGGCCCAAGATGATGGGTTTCGCGTTGAGGCTGGGCAAGAATTCCGGTACCCGCCTCTCGACGCGTCACCCCGGCGGCAGGCCGGGGTCCAGGCTTCCGCGGCACGAACGGATGAGGGTTTGTACGACATCGCCGTTGCTTGAGAATTTGGCGATCCGGAAGAGCGGGTCCCGGCCTTCGCCGGGACGACGAGGGGGCAGTTTTGGGCCTCTTAGCGACCTGACTGAGATATCATATCAATGGCCAATCGCTCGGCAGCCCATGCTCGTCGCAACCGAGGATCTCGTCAGCCGTCCGTGTGTCGAGATCGGCAACGAGGCGCAGCGCCTGCCGATTTCGAGGATTTTGGCGGCGAGGCCGCGTCCTCCGCGATCCCGGCGGACACGTTGCAGCTGCTCTTCGGCGGCTCTGCGGATTGTAGTAGTCACCGTCTCTCCAGTCAGCCCCGCGAACTCGCGGACCAACTTTATCGTGGCGGGATCCTTGATTGCCAACGTCATAGGTGCTGCTTTCTGAACGCTTTAATATTGCGAAGACGATCACCGCAAAATTGCCTCATTCCCATTGTATCTTTCTGGCTCAAAGGCGATGTTGGGGGCGAGGACTTTGGCTGAAAGCAAGAATATGGGATGGGCAAGCGGAACTGCAACCTGAACACGAATTTGCTGCTGATTCGCTGCAGATTGCACACACGGTAATAAATGGCTCAATTTATGGTTGTGGCGCGAACGCCCCGGCGGGCCATGCCTTCTCGCACGATGATCGCGTATAGTGCCGGCGAAAAATAGGAGGTGTCCGATGGCCAAAGCTCGCCATCAAATGCCGCCCGAAATCGCCGCGCTGTCGCTCGAGGATATCGCGGGGCGCTACATCGGACGGTTTCGCGACAAGAAGGCCGATTGGGAGGCCTTCGAGGACGCTAAGATCGAGGGTTACCGCCGGGCGCAGCACCGCTTCATCGGCGCCGGCGGTTCCGGCAAGCACGATGACCCGAACACGATCCCGGCACGCGGCTTCACCCTCAGCATCGTCTATGTGCCGCCGGGGCAGGGCAATGCCGCGCACACGCACGAGGTCGAGGAGGTCTTCTTCGTGCTGCAGGGCTATCTGACGGTCTTCCTCGAGGACGAAGACGGGCGGCGGATCAGCCGCAAGCTGGGCCCATGGGAATGCATCGCCTGCCCGCCCGGGGTCATCCACGGCTTCCAGAACGACAGCCTCGAACCGGTCTACATGCAGGTCATGCTCGGGCGCGGCCGTCCCGAAGCGATGGGCTATGCCAATGAAGAGCTCTACCGGCGCCGCGAGGCGCATCTGGCGCGCTGATGAGCTGGGACATCCTGATCCGCGGCGGCATCTTGATCGACGGCAGCGGGCGACCTGGCGAAATCGGCGACATTGCGGTTGGTGACGGGCGTATCGCCGCGATCGGCCGGTCTCTGCCGACAGGCGCGGTCAAAATCATCGATGCCGAAGGCCTCGCGGTGACGCCGGGCTTTATCGATATCAAGACCCATTCCGACTTCACCTTGCCGATCAATCCCAAGGCCGAGAGCAAGGTGCGCCAGGGCGTGACGACCGAGATCATCGGTCATTGCGGGTTCTCGGTTGCGCCGGTGCTGCCGGGGAAGGCCCAACTGCTCGCCGATTATCTGAGCGGCGGCGCGCCGTGGCTGCCGTTCCGCGAGATGCGCTTCCCGGAATACCTCGACAGCTTTCCCGCCGTCGCGGTCAACACCGGCATGCTGGTCGGCCACAACACGTTGCGGCTGATGGTGATGGGGCTCGAAGACCGCGCGCCAACCCAGGCCGAGCTCGATGCGATGATCGCGCTGCTGGAGGAGGGGCTCGCTGCCGGCGCGCTCGGGCTCTCCTCGGGCCTCTTCACGCCGCCGGGCAGCTTTTCCGAGCCGGCGGAAATACTCGCCTTCGGGGCGGTGCTGAAGCGCCACAACGCCAACTATTTCACGCACATTCGAGACGAGTCGAACGGCGTGATCGGCGCGGTCGAGGAGGCAATCGAATTCGCCCGCCGCGTCGGTGTCCATGTCGAGATCGTGCATCTGAAATGCTCCGGCGTCGACAATTGGGGGAAGGCGGCGCAGATCCTGGCGATACTCGAGGCGGCACGCGCCGACGGATGCGAGGTTGATTGCGACGCCTATCCCTACACCGCCGGGGCCAACCCGCTCAAAAACCTGCTGCCGCCCTGGGTGCAGGCCGCCGGCCAGGAGGCGATGCTGGCGCGCCTCGCGCTGCCGGAAACCCGCGAACGGATCCGCCATGAGATCGAGCGGAACGGGCTCAATAATTGGGGCCGCATCCCATCATGGGAAGCCGTGCAGATCTCGGTATCGCCGAAACTGCCCCAGCATGCCGGAAAAACGATCGCGGCGCTGGCGGCGGGGCGCGGGTGCGAGCCGATCGATCTCGTCTGCGATTACCTGGTCGAGGACGATGGCGCGACCCGCGTGCTGATCACCTCGATCGCCGAAGAAGACATCCGCGAGATCGTGCGCTCAGCGTCGGCCCTCGTCGGCTCCGACGGCAACTGCATCGCCGATTACGGGGTGGTCAGCCAAGGAAAGCCGCATCCCCGCTTCTACGGCACCTTTCCGCGGATCATCGGCCATTACGTCCACGAGCAGCGAATCCTGCCGCTCGAGCAAGCCATCCGCAA
>Ga0182036_10000968_pt1 | contig 13278 bp, 13 predicted proteins | sample sta12Cox44000080_FD_125966 | JGI IMG/M metagenome (GOLD analysis project Ga0182036, IMG submission 125966) | Lab enrichment of tropical soil microbial communities from Luquillo Experimental Forest, Puerto Rico - statoxic.12C.oxic.44.000.080 | ecosystem: Environmental > Terrestrial > Soil >...
AGCTGCACGAGTTCCGCGCCAGCCTCGATTTGGCCGGCGAGATGGGTGATCGTGCCTTCGATGAGCATTTCAATCAGCCCGTTGAAACCGGCCGGATCACCATAGGCCCAGGTCTTGATCCGGCGAAAATCCCGGCTCACCCCGCCTTCGACCATGTAGGTCGCCACCGTCCAAGGCGAACCGGCGAAACCGATGACGACGGTCTGCGGACCAACCGTGCCGCGCACCCGGTGAACTGTTTCGAGCACGGGTTCGAGCCTCGATGAGACGCCCTTGAGATCAAGGTGTGCCATTCCTGCATTGTTCTCGATCCGGTCGAGCAGCGGCCCTTCACCCTCGTGAAAAGCAAGCTTTTGCCCTAGCGCGTACGGCAGCAACAGGATGTCGGAGAACAGGATCGCCCCGTCCATCTCGAATCGTCGAACCGGCTGCAATGTCAGCTCCGCGGCTAACGCCGGGGTTAGACATAGCTCGACAAAATCCCGTGCTCTGGCGCGTATCTGACGATACTCGGGCAAGTAACGCCCAGCCTGCCGCATTAGCCACCATGGGGGTCGCGGCAACGTTTCCCCCATGAATGCGCGCAACAGGGATTTTGTCGGGCCGGTCGGCATTTGTCGATTTTTCCCAATCTTATCTAAGTACTCTTAAGGAGGTGGTGAGTTGAAGATCGTTGTGGATACCGGGGATTGAAAGCTGTCCCCAAACACGATCACCGCACTTCGATGCCGGGACCGGTCGAGGTGTTGTTGTGCACAAAGATAGGGCCTTTTGCGCTCCGATTTGGCAAAGATATGCCTGTGAATGAAAGGAAAAGCGTGGACATATGTAGGGATGGCTCATTCGGTCCCGGATTTTCACAGCCGGGGGCCGGATCGGTCCCGAGGTGGCAAAATGGATCGATATCGAAGAGAAATCGGGGACGGTTCCAGCGGCCAACGGCGGCGCGCTTGGCTTTCCGGAACAATCACCAAATAACCCACAGAGAAGGACGGATAACGGGGCTGCTGTTGGCGAGGCCGGAGTGACGCGGTTTCATCTTCACCTGGTTTCGGATTCCACTGGAGAAACCGTGCACTCGGTGGCACGGGCTTGCCTGGTGCAATTCGATGACGCTCAGGCGGTCGAGCATGTCTGGAGCATGGTCCGCACTCGCAGCCAGATCGACCGCGTCATCGTCGGGGTCGAGGCCAACCCCGGACTGGTTCTCTTTACGCTCGTCAACGACGCGCTTCGCCAGCTGCTGCAAGAGGGCTGTCGCCGATTACAGGTACAGGCGATCCCCGTTCTCGATCCGATTATCGGCGCGCTGGCCTCCTATCTCGATCGCAAGAGCCGCGGCGTGCCGGGCAAGCAGCATCTTCTCGACAGCGAGTATTTTAGACGCATCGACGCGATGACTTTTGCCCTCAATCATGATGACGGGCAATCGAGCTGGGGTCTCAACGACGCTGATGTCTGCCTTGTTGGTGTCTCGCGCACCTCGAAGACACCGACCTGCCTTTATCTCGCCAATCGAGGCATCAAAGCCGCAAATGTGCCCTTTGTCCCCGGAGTGCCGTTGCCGTCGGAGCTGATCGGCGCCAGCCATCCCTTGATCGTCGGCCTGACGAACGATCCGGAGCGGTTGATCCAGCTGCGCCGGAACCGTTTGGACCTGCTGCATCACGACGCACAGACCGAGTATACGGATATCGAGGCAGTGCGCGACGAAGTGCGCGAGGCTCGGCGTGTGTTCGTGCGGTTGCATTGGCCCGTCATCGACGTGACGCGACGCTCGATCGAGGAAACGGCGGCGGCGATTATGAAATTGCTGGCGCAGCGTCACAGTGTGGATGACTAGCGGTCTGATACTCGCCTCGGCGAGCGTGGCGCGAGCCCGAATGCTTGAAGCCGCCGGTCTTGAGGTTCGGATCGAGCCGGCTGGGATTGATGAGCGCGCGCTGAAGCGAGCTTTCCGCGAAGAAGGCCGTGACGCGCCCTGCTGTGCGCTGGGTCTTGCCGAGGCCAAGGCACGATGCGTGGCTACGCGTGACAATTGCCCTCTCGTGGTCGGTGCCGATCAGATCCTGGTCTGCGGCGACCTTTGGTTCGATAAGCCTTCGGATCTCGACGAAGCTCGCGTCCAGCTCAAGACTTTGCGCGGTCGCACGCATGAGCTCGTGACCGCGGCCTGTGCGGTTCAGGCTGGAGCGCGCTTGTGGCATACGGTGAGCCGGCCACAGCTGAAAATGCGGGAATTCAGTAACCAGTACCTTGACGATTATATCGCAGCCGAAGGCGTGGGGATTCTCGGCTCGGTCGGCGCCTATCGGCTCGAAGGCAGAGGCGTGCAGCTGTTTGAGGACATCGAAGGAGATCACTTTGCGATCCTCGGGCTTCCACTTCTGGAACTTCTCGCCTTCCTGCGAGGTCGCGGCGAAATCCTCACATAGCCGACCGCGATGAAAATCACCGGCACAACCCGCGTGGCGGGGATCATGGGCTGGCCGGTGGCTCACTCGCGGTCGCCGTTGCTCCATGGCTTCTGGCTCAAACAGACCGGGATCGATGGTGCCTATGTGCCGCTGCTGGTGAGGCCTGGCGATATCGCAGAGGCGCTACGGGCGCTTCCGATCCTTGGGTTTCGCGGTTGCAATCTGACGATTCCGCACAAGCAACTGGCGCTCTCGGTCGTCGATCGCATCGAGCCCTTGGCGCGGCGCATCGGCGCCGTCAACACGATCATTGTGGCGCCAGACGGGAAACTCGAGGCGCGGAATACGGATGCCTACGGCTTTCGCGAGAACCTGCAAGAGCGCGCGCCGGATTGGGATCCGGCATCCGGTCCAGCGGTGGTCCTCGGCGCGGGTGGCTCGGCGCGAGCGGTCGTGGCGGCGCTCGCCGACGCCGGCGTCGCCGAGATCCGAATCGTCAACCGCACGGCCTCGCGCGCCGAGGCGCTGGCGCATGACCTTGCATCATTGGCAACGCGGATCTCGGTTCATCGCTGGAGCGAAGCCAACTTGTTACAACGCGATGCTGGCCTTCTCGTTAACACCACGAGCCTCGGCATGACCGGAGAGCCGCCGCTCGTCCTCGATATATCGGATCTGCCGCAGTCGGCGCCGGTTGTCGACATCGTCTACGTGCCGCTCGAAACCGGACTTCTCGCCGCCGCTCGTAAACGTGGGCACTCGATCGTCGACGGCCTCGGCATGCTGCTCCATCAGGGTCGGCCGGGATTTGAGGCTTGGTTCGGCGCGTCGGTTCGGGTCACGGCCGAGCTGCGGGCGGCAATCGTTGCGAGCTTGGGTTCACCGCATTGATCGTTCTTGGTCTCACCGGATCCATCGGCATGGGCAAGAGTACGGCAGCAGCGATGTTGCGTGGCTTCGGCGTGCCGTTATTCGACGCCGATCGAGTGGTCCATGCTCTACTCGCGCCCGCCGGCAAGGGGGTTCTGCCCGTTTCCGAGGCGTTTTGCGGGGTCCAGACCGGGACCGGCGGGATCGACCGAACTCTCCTCGGCCAGCGAGTCTTCGCGGACGCTGCAGCGCTTTCCCGGCTCGAGAGGATTCTACACCCAATGGTTGCTGCCGAGGAAAGGCGGTTTCTTGCGGGCGCGCGCGCCCGTCACGTGCAGCTCGTGGTGTTGGATATACCTCTTTTGTTCGAAACCGGCGCCGAGCGCCGATGCGATTACGTGTTGGTCGTTTCGGCTCCTGCATTGCTGCAGCGGCAGCGCGTGTTGCAGCGCCGGGGGATGAGCGAGATTCGCTTGGCTGCCATCCTGCGAAAGCAGATGCCAGATCGCGAGAAGCGGCGGCGGGCCGACTTTGTCGTACCGACCGGGCTTGGCCGGGGTCTGACGTTGCGCCATCTACGGGCGATCGTCAGACTCCTCCGGAGAGACGGGCTCTGCTGTGCCGGTGGGTACCGGTGCCGCGGCTGTCGGCGACGTATGAGACCCTAATGCGCGAGATCGTGCTCGATACGGAAACGACCGGGTTAGACCCCGCGGAAGGTCACCGGATCGTCGAAATCGCCTGTATCGAACTCATGCATCATGTTCCATCCGGTCGGAAGTTCCATCGGTACGTCAATCCCGAGCGCAGCATGCCCGAGGATGCGCTCGCGGTGCACGGCATTACCGCTGAATTTCTCGCGAGCCAGCCGCGCTTTGGCGCTGTCGTCGACGAGTTGTTGGCCTTTATCGGGTCCGATCGGTTGGTGATCCACAACGCCGACTTCGATCTCGCTTTTTTGAACGCCGAGCTCGACCGACTTGAGCGAGCTCCGATCGATTGCGCTTTCATTGATACGTTGGGTCTGGCGCGGGTGAGATTTCCTGGTGCGCCGGCGAACCTCGACGCGCTCTGCCGGCGCTTTGGTATCGACCTATCGAATCGTGTCCAGCACGGGGCCGAAATCGATTGCGGGTTGCTTGCCGCCGTTTATCTCGAATTGCTCGGCGGCCGCCAGCCGGCTCTGGATTTCGCGGCACCAACTAATGAGGTGGTTGCTGGCGAGCGGATTTTGCGGCCGCCACGCCCGCATGCGCCCTCAGCGGAAGAGCTCATCGCCCACCAGATAATGCTGCAGACGATCACTGAACCGATTTGGCTCATGGACGGATAACGCTAAGCGATTATGTTGCCGGCGAGGACGTGGCCTGAGCTTCCGCTTGGTGACGTTGCAGGAGTTCCGCGAAGTCGATCGGGTTGATCATCAGCGGGGGGAAACCGCCGTCGCGCGTAGCGTTCGCGATGATCGCCCGCGCGAAAGGGAACGCGATCCTTGGTGTCTCGATCAGAATCAGCGGAGCCAGCATCTCCGCCGGGGTGTTCTTAATCGTCACGACGGTTCCGTAGGCGAGTTCGACGAGGAATACCGGCTCATCCTGTGCGCGCGCGGTGGCGTTGATCGTCAGAATGACCTCGAAAACGTCGGGCGCGAGGTTCTGCGCCTTGACATCGACGTTGATATCTACCGAGGGCTGGGTCGTCGGCTGGATCAGGCTCTGCGGCGCTCTCGGGTTCTCGAAGGAAAAGTCCTTGACGTACTGCGCATTGATAATCAGCTGCTGCGCTCCGCCCGGAGCTGCCGGCGGCATGTCGGTCTGGCCGTTCCCTTTTGCTTCGTCCGCCATGACTGCCTCCTGACGACCTGAGCGTGCTGGCTAACACGGATCGGGAAAAATGCTCAACGGTCCGCCGCCGTTAGCCATGATCACCCGAGAAAATCAGTTCCGGCTCGGGGTCAGGTCGGGTCGGGTCGATCCGCAGCACCGTCCCATTTGGCACCGTCAGCCCGGCCAAAGCGCGGATGAAGCCCCAATGCGTAACCACCGCGGTTTCCAACGATGCTTCGGTCGAAATCCGTTGCCTGAAAATCTGCGAACGCCGCCAAATAGCCTCCTCTGTTTCCTCTGTCTTGGGCCACCAGGGGTCATCGAGGTGATCGAACCCGACCGACGGCCAGCGGTGAACCGATGTCGCAGGTAAAACAGAAACGTTCGGCGATTAGGGTCTCGACGGTAATCGGCAAGCCCAGTTGGTCAGCGATTATCCCGGCGGTTTCGAGGGCTCGTGTATATGGGCTAGAGATCAACCGGCCGAGGCCGAAGGGGCGCAATATGCTAGCGACGGCCTGCGCCTGGTGGCGACCATAATCGGTGAGATCCGGGTCTCTGACACCGGGATCGCGCCGGGTGGCGGAAAAAACACGGTTAAATTCGGTCTGGCCGTGGCGAATCAAAATCACTCGAATTCTTTCATGTAGCGACCGGCAGCAATGTGAAGACCATACACGTTTCCAATAACCTCGAACCGGCTTGTCGTCGTGACATCAGGTCCCCATGTAGTCAAGAATGGGACTGTCGGCCGGTGCGCCGGCTGTTTTCCTACGACGGCAGGGTGCGCGAAGAGATGGGTGATTTTCAGCAATACTTCGACATCATCCTGTTCGCAATGGTTGCTGGATTTCTCGTCTTGCGCCTGCGCGGCGTGCTTGGCAGACGCACCGGAAACGAGCGGCGTCGCGATTTGTTCGTGCGCCGTCCGCGGCCGGTCGCGGACAAGCTCACGACGTTGGCCGAACCCGGCGCGGCCACGGTGCACCCACCCGTAAGCACTGCGCCCGCCGACCCGGTCGCCGACGGTGTAGGGGAGATCCGGCGAGCCGACCCGAGCTTTGACCCGTCCCAATTTCTCGGGGGCGCCCGCGTCGCGTTTGAGATGATCGTGACGGCGTTTGCTGGAGGGGACAAGGAGGCGCTGCGGCCGCTGTTGAGTGACGACGTGTTTCATCGATTTATCGCTGCGATCGATGAGCGGATCGGCGCCAAAGAGTCGCTCGAGACCCGTATAACTCGGCTTGAGAGCTCCGATATTATCGAGAGCGAGTTGCTCGACCGCACCGCGCAAGTAACGGTGAAGCTCGTGTCACAGCAAATCAACGTGACGCGCGCGATGGATGGGAGCATCGTCGACGGCGATCCGCAACATCCGATCGAGAAGACCGATTATTGGACGTTTGCGCGGGATACTCGATCCACCGACCCGAACTGGGTCCTCGTCGCAACGAGCAACGGTTCGTAATTTACCTCGAACGCTGCGAGCGGGACGTGCTTTAGCGGTTGCCCTACTAGGGTTGCTGATCTTCGTGCTCGCACATGACAGCGGACCACGGCGCTTCAAGCTCGAGCCGTCGACCTTCAAGCAGCTTTCCGGGTGGGCGGACGATCGCATGTCCGCAGCAGTCCCGGCGGTTCTCGCGTCGTGTGCTCGCTTTGTCACCCGACCCGCCGCCGCGCCGCCGCGCCGCTCGACGCGAGCGCGATGAGCGCCGATTTCGGGCGGGTCGGTGACTGGCAGACGCTGTGCGAATCCGCCGAGGCGCTGCCCTCGGGCGACGATGCGGCCGCCCGGGGCTTCTTCGAGAGAGATTTTGTCCCCTTGGCCGTGTCCGACGATGGAACCGCCGACGGACTCTTTACCGGATATTTCGAGATCGAGCTGCACGGTTCTCGTCGGTGCCACGGCCGTTATCAGACGCCGATCTACCGCAGGCCGCCGGATCTCGGTTTGAAGCCTCAGCCGACGCGCGCCGAGATCGAGGATGGCGCGCTCGCGGGCCGCGATCTCGAGCTGCTCTGGGTTGACGATCCGGCCGACGCGTTCTTTCTGCAGATCCAAGGGTCCGGCCGTGTCCGGCTGAGAAGCGGCCGGACCATCAGGGTCGGCTATGACGGCCAAAACCGGCAGCCCTATATCCCAGTCGGGCGCTTGCTCATCGCACGGGGCCTGATCCCGCGCGAGCAGCTGACGATGGCGAGCATTCGGGCTTGGATGAGGAAATATCCAGCCGCCGGGGCGGCGTTGCGCCGCGAGGACCCGTCTTACGTTTTCTTCCGCGAAATCCAGGGGACGGTCCGGTGGGCGCGGAGGGTGCGGTTCTCACGCCGCAGCGAAGCCTGGCGGTCGACCGCGCCTTTATTGCTCTCGGAACACCGATCTGGCTTGAAGCGGAGGAGCGGTTCGCCCACGCCGAGGACGTCCGTCGGCTGGTCGTCGCACAGGATACCGGCGGCGCGATCAAGGGACCGGTGCGCGGCGATGTTTTTTTGGGGGACCGGGAATACCGCCGGGATCCGTGCCGGGGAGATGAACGCGACCGGTCGATATTACCTGTTGTTGCCCCGTGGCGTGGCGGCGCGCCTGGCTCCCGGACATTTGCCTCCCTCGCCGGCGGATTAAAGCTGCTCTCGCAGCTAAGACAAAAGGGAGCACGATGCGGGATCCTGCGCGATGTCGGGGCAGTAGTTGCCGGCTACTTCAGAGCCAGAACCCGGATTGTTTGCCGACGGCGTCGGCCGTAATCTCGGACGCTTAAAAGAAACGTGTGGAGCGCTCTTTGCGTGTTGCTCTGTTCGTGACGTGTCTGGTGGATTTGTTCCGCCCGACTATCGGGTTTGCCGCCGTCAAACTGCTGGAAGAGGCGGGGTGTACGGTCGAGGTGCCGCGCACGCAGACATGTTGCGGTCAACCTGCCTACAACTCGGGCGACCGCGCTAATGCGAAAGAGATCGCGCTACAGGTGTTCGACGCGTTTGCCGGCTATGAGCATGTCGTCGCCCCGTCCGGCTCCTGCGCCGGGATGATCCGTGTGCACTACCCCGAGCTTTTTGTCGACGACCCGGTGCACCTACAGCGTGCGCAGGAGCTTGCCGGCCGAAGCTGGGAGCTTGTTTCCTTTCTTGTCGATGTTTGCGGAATGCGCAGCGTCACCACTCAGTGGCATCGTAACGTTACCTATCACGATGCCTGCTCCGGGCTGCGCGAGCTTGCGGTCAAGGGTCAGCCGCGGCGGCTGCTCGGATCGGTAACGGGGCTAACCTTGCGGGAGTTGCCGGGAGCGGAGGTATGCTGCGGCTTTGGCGGCACCTTCTGCATCAAATATCCGGAAATCTCCGACAAGATGGTGACCGACAAGGCACTCGATATTGCCGCCACCGGCGCCGAGGCGGTTTTGGCCGGGGATCTCGGCTGTCTGCTCAACATCGCCGGCAAGCTCCTTCGCCAAGGCCGGCGGATCGAAGCCCGCCACATCGCGGAGGTGCTCGCCGGCATGACCGAAGACGTCCCCGCTATCGGGGTGCCGCGGTAGCACTGATGCTCGCCACCAGCCGCAACTTTGAGGCTCGCGCCCGCAGCGGGCTTGCCAACGAGAATTTGCAGCGGGCACTCCGACTTGCGCGCACCGGCTTTCCGCTGCGCCGCCGCCTCGCCATCGAACGCCTGCCCGAGTTCGAAGCTCTTCGTGAAATCGGCCGGGCGATCAAGGACCACACGATCGAGCATCTCGACTTCTATTTGGAATATTACGAAACCAAAGTAGAAGCCTCGGGCGGTCAGGTACATTGGGCGCGCACGCCTGAAGAGGCTTGTGCGGCGGTGTTGCAGATCTGCCGTTCGGCCGGTGCCAAGACGGTCACCAAGGGCAAGTCGATGGTCGCCGAGGAGGTGGGGCTCAACGAATACCTCGAGGCGAACGGCATCACCCCGGTTGAAACCGACCTCGGCGAATACATCATTCAGCTACGGAAGGAACCGCCAAGTCATATCATTGCGCCGGCAATCCACCTGGTCAAAGAACAGGTGGCCGAAACATTCCGCGCCGAACATCGCGCGCTCGACGCGGCACGGCCGCTCGATGAACCGCGGCAGATGTGCGATGAAGCGCGCGCAGTGCTGCGACCGCAGTTTCTCGCCGCCGATGTCGGGATCACCGGAGCCAATTTCCTCGTCGCCGAGACCGGCTCGAGCATCATCGTAACCAACGAGGGCAACGGCGATCTGACGCAGATCCTGCCGCGCGTCCACATCGTTGTAACGAGCATCGAGAAACTGGTCCCGACCTTCGAGGATGCCGCGACCTTGCTGCGGCTCTTGGCGCGTTCGGCGACCGGTCAGGAATTCTCGACCTATACGACGATCTCGACCGGACCGAGCCGGCCGGGCGATCTCGACGGCCCCGAGGAATACCATGTCGTGCTGCTCGACAATGGCCGCAGCGCCCTGATCGGTGGGGAATTTCAGGACATGCTGCGTTGTATTCGCTGCTCGGCATGCCTCAATCACTGTCCGGTCTATACCGCGATCGGCGGTCACGCCTACGGCTGGGTCTATCCGGGGCCAATGGGCGCGGTATTGACCCCGAGTCTGATTGGCATCGAGCAGGCCGGACATTTGCCGAACGCCTCGACCTTCTGCGGCCGCTGCGACAGCGTCTGCCCGGTCAAGATCCCGTTGCCGAAGATGATGCGCCATTGGCGTGAGCGCGAATACGCCAAAAGGCTGACCCCATCGGTTTACGGAACCGGCCTCTCGGCGTGGGCCTGGGTGGCGCGCCGGCCGGCGCTCTATCACATGTTCGCCGAACTCGCCAGCCGGGCCCTTGGCTGGGCCGGAAGCGGGCGCGGAAGGTTCCGCGCCTTGCCGTTGGCCGCTGCTTGGACCCGAGTACGCGACCTGCCGGTGCCCGAGGGCCGCAGTTTCCAAAGCCTTTGGGCTGAACGGCAGAAGGCGCGGCGGCCCAGATGAGGGCGGCTCGCGAACGCATTCTGGCCAGCGTGCGCAGTTCGCTGAATCGCGGCCGGATTGGCGCGGATCTCGAAGCCGAGTTGCGCGCGCGGATCGCGGCGCATCGTCGCAACCCGATCCCAGCTCGGGCAGCTACGCTCGATCACCGTGCCCAGGTCGACTTGTTCGTCACGATGGCAGAGGAGGTGCAGGCGACGGTAGCGCGGGTGAGTTCACTCGCGGCGGTGCCGGAGGCGGTCGCCCACTACCTTGCTGCGGAAAATCTGCCGGCCGAATTGGTCATGGCTCCGGATCCGAGCCTCGACGCCATTCCTTGGAGAGACTGGCCGCTGCTGCAGATCCGCCGCGGCCGCGCCCACGCAAGCGACCAGGTCAGCCTTACCGGCTGCCACGCCGCGGTCGCCGAGACCGGGTCGCTGATGCTGATTTCCGGGCCGCAAACTCCGACGACGCTGAATTTCTTGCCGGACACCCACATTGTTCTCGTCGAGGCCAACCAAGTCTTCGCGACGTACGAGGACGGATGGGACCGTCTGTGCGCCCGCGGGATATCCGAAGTGCCGCCGCGGACGATCAATTTCATTACCGGTCCGTCACGCACCGCGGATATCGAGCAACACATAGAGCTCGGTGCGCACGGGCCCCGGCGTCTCCATATTGTGCTTGTCGAAGGCAAGCAGGCGTCGGGAAGTGATGACGGCGAGCAAGACAGCCCGCCCGCGGGGTGATCGCGTGCTATGGCAGGAAGCGGTTCGCGATGTGGAGCCAATGCGGTCCCGCGGGCTACCGGCTGCGACAAGCTCGGACCAGCGACCAAATCCTAACGCGGCTCGGATTGACCGATCGCGCGTCAGCCCGTCACCGGCGTCCCCGCCGCTAGACCGCTTCGCCGGGATCGATCGCGCCAATGCCGAGCGACTCAAGCGCGGTCTTCGCGAGATCGAAGCAACGCTGGATCTGCACGGGATGACACAGGCCGAGGCGCATCGCGCGCTCGCCGCCTTTGTCGCGGCTTCCCACGATGCCGGACGGCGCTGCGTGCTTGTCATCACCGGACGAGGATTGGGTTCGAGCGGGCCCGGGATCCTCAAGAGATCGGTTCCGCGATGGTTGGAAGAACCGGAGCTGCGGCGGCGGATCCTCGACGTCGCGCCAGCCCAACCGCGTCACGGAGGTCCGGGCGCTACCTACGTCCTCCTGCGCCGGCCCCGGTGAACCGAAACGGGACAAACGGCCGTGTTTTCCGCGACATCGACGAGAATGCCGCGGCATTTTTGCTTGCGGGCGTTTCGCAATGTCGTCAAAACACGCGGCGGGACTGCAACCAAGAATTGCCGATGGCTAACGACAGCGATCTCCTTCCGTATATCGACCGCCTGAAATCGGCGCGGGTGCTGTGCATCGGCGACGTCATGCTCGATCATTACGTATTCGGCCAGGTCGAGCGCGTGTCGCCCGAAGCGCCAGTCCCGGTGTTGTGGATCGAGCGCGAAATGAAGAGCCTCGGGGGCGCCGGGAACGTGCTTCGCAATCTGCGGGCGTTGGGAGCAGCGGCGTCCTTCATTTCGGTGGTCGGCAATGACGATGCCGGCCGCGAGATCGGTCGTCTGGTCGAGGCGCAGGACGGCGCCGAGGCCCATGTTCTCGTCCAGGATCAGCGCCCGACAACGGTGAAGACACGCTACATTGCCGGCAATCAGCAACTGTTGCGAGCTGATCGCGAGAGCGCAATCCCGCTCGATCCCTATATCCGCGAGGACCTGTTGCGGCTCGCGCGCGAGCTTGTGGCGGACCACCCGGTTGTTGTCGTCTCGGATTACGCAAAGGGGGTGTTGACGGAAGGAGTGGCGCTGGAGGTAATTCGAGCAGCCCGAGAGGCCGCCGCGCGCGTGATCGTCGATCCGAAGGGTGGTGATCCCATCCGCTATCGCGGTGCCGATATCGTCAAACCGAACCGGCGTGAACTGGCCCATGCCACGGGAATGCCGGTCGCAACGGACAGCGAGATCATCGCGGCGTCACGCGCGCTGATCGACCGTTGCGGCTTCGGCGCCGTTCTCGCCTCGCTCGGCGCCGAGGGCTCAGTGCTCGTTTCTGCCGACGGCACGGTCCATGTCCAACGCGGCGAAGTGCGCGAGGTGTTTGATGTCTCGGGTGCGGGCGATACTGTGGTCGCGACCGTCGCCGCAGCGCTCGCAGTCGGTATCAACTTGATCGATGCGGCACGCTTGGCCAATACCGCGGCCGGCATCGTTGTCGGCAAGGTCGGCACGGCGGTCGCGTATGCGAGTGAGCTGGTGGCGGCGCTCAATGGCCGGGACCTGCATGCGACTGACAAGGTCGTGCCACGCTCGCATGCCCTCGATCTCGTGGCGCGCTGGCGCCGGCACGGGCTCAAAATCGGCTTCACCAACGGCTGCTTCGACTTGCTGCACCCCGGCCATGTGGCGCTGCTCGGGCAGGCCAAGGCGGCTTGTGACCGCCTCGTAGTAGGTCTCAACAGTGACGCGTCGACGCGGCGGCTCAAAGGGCCGCGACGGCCGATCCAGAGTCAGTCCGAGCGAGCAGCCCTGCTGGCCTCACTCGCTGCGGTGGACCTGATCGTCGTCTTCGAGGAAGACACGCCGATGGAACTCATCCGGGAGATTCGGCCCCAGGTCCTCGTCAAAGGCGACGACTATCGCCTTGATGAAGTGGTCGGGGCGGAATTTGTAAAGAGCGGCGGCGGCGAGGTGCTGCTCGCCAAGGTCGTCCCCGGCTACAGCACGACCGCGACAATCGCGCGTCTGGCCGGCTGAGCCGCGCACCCCGGGTTTTGGCGGCCGCCGCTGCCGGAGATGCCTGGGCTTGCCGGGCGTCCATCACTCGATCAGAGGCTGTCGAGCCGCACTGCGTCTGGATCAAGGTAACGACGCAGGCGAGCGGCGGCGATGCGGGCGAACCGCATTGTGAGCGCGCGGCGGCGGCCGGCGGTGAGCTTGGTCGTGGCGCCGCCGCGCAAGAGCGCCGCACCGTACGGGTCCGCCACCATGAGGCCACATTCGTCCGGGATCAGTGCGCGCGGAAAGTCGCGTGGCACGGCGAAATAAAGGCGGTCGGAAAAATCGCGGTAGGCGATCCACTTGCGGTCGGCGCGGAAATCGGCGACGGAGCTCTTGATTTCGACAATCACGAGATCGCCGGTTTTGCCGAG
>Ga0182036_10000970_pt1 | contig 13260 bp, 10 predicted proteins | sample sta12Cox44000080_FD_125966 | JGI IMG/M metagenome (GOLD analysis project Ga0182036, IMG submission 125966) | Lab enrichment of tropical soil microbial communities from Luquillo Experimental Forest, Puerto Rico - statoxic.12C.oxic.44.000.080 | ecosystem: Environmental > Terrestrial > Soil >...
CAACAATTCCGATAAGGATGCCGGCGGAAGTAAGTTTTGCTGCCTCGGCCATAATCAATCGCAGAACATCGCGCCGCTGCCCGCCGAGAGCCATCCGTATGCCGATCTCGTGCGTGCTCTGGCTGGCGGTATAGGCCACAACGCCATAAATTCCGACGCCAGCCAAAATCGCCGCGAGTGACGCAAAAGCTCCGAGCAGGAGCATGTAGAACCGCTGCTGCGCAAAAGACACGGCCATCCGTTGCTCCATTGTTTGCACATCGCTTACGGGAATCTGACCGTCCACGCTCCAAACCTGTGCTTTCACTTGTTCAACAAGCCCGGAGAAAGAATTGTCTGTCCGGATGGTCAACGTCATCCATCTCTTCCAGGCCTCGTCGGCTTGTGGGAAGGGTGTATAAACGGCAGGATCGGTCGGCTGGTTCAAACCTGAGTGTTTCACGTCACCGACCACGCCGACGATGGTGATCCAGCGCGGCGGCCCGGTGTCGCGCGCCCAACGGATGCGCGAACCGACCGGGTTTTGCCCCGGAAAGAACTGCCTAACGAATTCCTCGTTCGCGATCGCGACCAACGGCTGCCCTTCACGATCCATTCCGGTGAAGTCCCGACCCGCGCGCAGCGGAATCTGCATCACTCGGAAGTAATCGCCCATCACGGAAAGCGTCTGGACCTTGGGCTCCTCACCCTCCGGAATTGGAGCCCGCCCATCAATGACGAAATCGTACTCCACATAATTTCCACCGAGCGGAATATCGGTGATCATCCCAATTCGTACACCCGGAAGTGAATTCAGACGCGCCAGCAGCTCTCGGCGGAACCGTGTCTGCTTGGGAATTTCGGCATAACGCGTGGTTGGCAATTGGAGGTACATGGTCATCACGCCGGTCGGGTTGAACCCTGGATTCATGGAACGCAAGTGCGAGAACCCCTTCATGAGCAGGCCGGCTCCCACAACTAGCATAAGAGCAAATGCTACTTCTGTGGTCACCAGGATTTTTCGAATGCGATGGCCTGCTGCGCTTGCGGTTTTACTTCGACCTCCTTCGTTGAGGGCGGCGGCGACATCTGTGCGAGCGGCTAGCAATGCCGGCGCTATGCCAAAGATGACGCCGGTTAATATTGAAACCGCGAGGGCAAACAGGAGAACCCGCGAATCCATCTGAATGCCGTTCAGCCATCTCAACTCCGCGGGCGTGAGCGCCAGTAGCATCCGAGTGCCCCAGTGTGCGAAGAGCAGCCCAACTGCGCCACCGGAGAACGACAACAGAGTACTCTCCGTCAGCAATTTGCGGATGAGGCGCCCGTGTCCTGCTCCCAACGCCGCACGGATCAGCATTTCCTGGCGGCGCGCAAACCCGCGCGCGATCAGCAAGCTCGCAAAATTCGCGCAGGCGATCAGCAAAACCAGTCCCACAGCTCCGAAGAGCACGAGCAGTGCCGGACGCACATCTCCCACAAGCGATTCGCGGAGCGGAATCAGCTGCATTCTCCGTTCCTTTTCCTCGGCAGGAAACTGCTCCGCGAGCGAATTGTGAATTGTGGCTATGTCCGCCTGGGCTTGTTCAAGCGAGACGCCCCCCTTCAACCGCCAGTAGGTATGCAGGAAATGCACGTCGCGATCCACAGCGGTGTTCGGGTCTGCGACCCAGAGCGAAATGAAGACGTCTGCATGTTCCCTGGGACAAATGAAGGTTTCTGGCATCACGCCGATTACCGCGTAGGAGTTTCCACCGAGCAATATCGGCCTGCCTACGGCGTGCGGATCGCCGCCGAGATGGCTTTGCCAGAAGGGATAACTGACCACCGCGAGGCGCGGACCACCCCGTACGTCTTCCGCCTCCGAGAAAATCCGGCCCATTGTCGGCGCAATTCCGAGGGTTTCGAAGAACCCTGAATTAACGAGCCCCACGCGGATTTGCAAGGGTTCAGGACCACTGGTGTAGTCCATGGGCTGCGCGTTGATGGCGCCACCGACAGAAAACGCATTGGTGTGCCTCTGGATATCTGTCACGTTTGGCAGGGATTCGTTTTCCTTCATTACCACGATCTGCTGTGAATCCCTATACGGAAGCGGGCGAAGCAACACGCCGTTAATCACGCTGAAGATGGCTGTATTTGTGCCGATACCCAGAGCAAGCGTGAGCACCGCTACAGCGGCAAAGCTGGGGGATTTTCGCAGCATCCGTATAGCGAAGCCGATATCCTGGACAAACGACTCAAAGAAAAACGCCCACTGGAGACGGCTCGCTTCCTGCGTCAATGTCGGGTTGCCGAAGGCCCTCATCGCTGCGTAGTGCGCCTCCTCTTTTGGCGTTCCCAATTGATTTAATTTTTCTTCAGCCATTTCTCGATGAATGCGCGTCTCTTCCCGAAGATCCCGGTCGAACGCCTCGCGATTCAGTAGATTGCGAATTTTCTTCCAGAGCTTCATGGCGTCTCCATCACACGGGCGATGCCCACCAGCAGCGCATTAAAAATTCTCTTTTCCTGAGAAAGTTGTTTGCGGCCGGTGGCTGTGATCTTGTAGAAGCGCGCTCGCCGATTGTTTTCGGAAACACCCCATTCGGCGATGACGTAGTCGTTCATGAGCAGCCGTTGCAGCGCAGGGTAAAGAGACCCTTCACCGATTTTCAGGGCGTCATTGGAAATTTGCTGAATGTGCTGCGCGATTGCGTATCCGTGGTTTGCTCCGCGGCTGAGCGTTTGGAGAATTAACATCTCGAGAGTGCCTGGCAGGAAATCAGGTTCCATTGATCGGATCATTCCCATCGATAGTCGATGGAAGAGTACTCCTTGTGCCGGTACTCCTGTCAAGACCGTCTTGCGACACCTCACGGATAGTCAGCAATGCAGAAATCATAGCCAGAAATTGCGGAAGATCTTCCGCGAAAGGCCCTACCGGTCAAAATAGGCAGAACCAAAGCCTGCCGGTTTAACCAGACTGATCGGGACTCGATCTACCTCTGGGCTTCTGGTCAGGCCCAAGTTTTCAAGCCAGCACGAACAAGAACACGCAAAAAACCAATACTTTGGAATGTGAGATGACTGCACCTGGCCTGAAAGTTGCAAAATTTCGGAGACGCCCAAAGGTCCTGATTGACGCCATGTTCTAACGGCATTCCCGGTAACTTGCGTACTGGTCCCTACCTTACCGATTTGCAGACAAATCGGGCACTTAAAGTTATTTTTGCAGGTAGTAGGTCCAACTTAGGCTCACGTAAGACTTGAGCGGTACGCCGACGACGCATTCGACCGGACAGAGTGGTGGTTGAGTCGGAATGGTTTCGAGGGTCTGTCCGGTGAACCCAGACCCAATCAGAAAATTCACGCCGACCGACATTCGATTTCGATAAAACGGACGAAGCACCGCGCCACGCCCTTCGTACACTGGCACTCCAACGATTCCATCGCCGAGAGGCTTTGCGCGTATGTATTCAAATTCGCCCCGTGCTCGCACACCAAACGGGAGCCTGTCGATGGAAGCAACACTATCGAGGATGAGGCGAGGCGCTTCGGGAATGGGTTCACCCGTACTTAGTTCTCTCGCGTCAGCTTGCGCGTAGGAGAAATAGAAGGCTCCGTGAGAGAAGTTTCTCTGTACAGACGCGACGATGACACGGTTCGTGGATGCGCCGACGTCTTCCTGCAATCCCGTGTCGGGGTCAATCTTCGCCAGTTCCTGCGAGTTCCATACGCGTTTCAACGTCACATTGAACTGAAATTGTTTTATGTTTTGAATAAACACGAGCTGATATACACGCGAAGGCAACAGCAATTGCGGTTGCCCGGTGCCCGTTCCAATCCGGGGGTCGTTGGTGTGAAATGCTTCGCCATAGCTGAACGCGACCATCGGCAGGTGTTTTCGCTCGGGAGGAAGAAACGTTACCGTCGCTTTGGGAAGCGTGAGAGAAGCGAGCCTGTTGAACGAATTGTTTGGATTCATCGTGTCAACGGTATCCATCCACACTTCATTTTGACGAAAGCCAACGTCGTAGTGAAATAGCTTGCTGATGACGCCATCCAGAGAAACGAAAGGCTCAGCAAAAGTCAGTGTCAGGTTGTTGCTCGTGACGGGCTGGAAAACCCCTCGGTCATCAATACGTTTCAAATCCAAGTTACGGGGAGCATCGCGTCGAAGGTCAACTCCAGCGAGCCATGAAAGCCATGGACGCACACTGTGGACGTAAGTCGCCTCTCCGCCATACACGTTCCGCGTTTCACTCTGTTGGATAAGGCCGTCACCGAAATTCGAGCGCAATTGCAGAGCGTAGTTCCGGTAAAAGCCTGAAAAACTGAACTGCCGCTGCTCGCTCAGCTTCCAAGTATCCGTGATTACCGCGAGAATGGTGTGTGTAAAGTCGGACTGACGGTCGTCGATTGTGTCACCAGGGACGGGAACGTGGATGGGAATTAAGCCCGGTATATCAGAGGACCCGTAGTAGCCGACACCGTAAAGTGTTAGTTCGTGCCGTCCATAATTGAACTGGCGAAGTCCGTTCACTTTGTATTGTTGGCGATGCTCAAGGCGGTCGAGGTAGCCATTGCCGTAAGCAGCTTCACCCGCTACCCATGCGTTGGTACGAGGATTACTCGCGCCCCAAGCCCCTATCAGGTCAACGTCGCGGTAATCGCCAGTCAATTGAATAAAGCTACCGACATGACGCGAAGGAAGATAAGTTGCAGCCAGGTCCACCGAATTGTTTCCCTCGCGCACATTGAAAGCTCCCCCGTCCACAGTCACACTCTCGATTGTCGGCGGAACAAGCACGTTGGGGTCTGCATATCCGTTGCCGTGGGCGTTGGCAGGTAGATTGTTTGGGTAGAGGAAGCCATCTAGTTGAAAGAATTGTGCGATTGGCTCACCGTGGTCGCCAGCAACACCTGGCGCAAAATACTGTGGCGCTTTGATGCCGCCCGAAGCCGTTTCTATTGGAAGGCCGGGAATGGAGATGGGTGCTCCCGGGCGACCGGGATTGGCGTCAAGCACCTGGTTATGGATGATTACGCTTTGCGACGGGTCTGGAGTCAGTACGGAGGGTGAGGAAGAGACAACGGTGATGGCCTGCCGGACCGAGACAAGCTGCTTGAATTGTAAGTTCACAACCTTGTGCTCATCCGTCGTGAGCGAGACGTCCGCGATGACCGGTGGGAAGTCCTGAGCTTCCGCTTTCAGTTGATACTGGCCTGGGAGGATGTCCGTGAATAAATAAATGCCGGCGGCGTCAGTAATCTGTTCCTCTACGATTGCACCAGCGGCATTGACCAGCGCGACATGAGCTCCGGCCACAGAAACACCTTGAGGGTCCGAAACAACTCCCGAGAGATGAGCATTCCCCCCAGCCAAGGCGAGGTTTTCGATAATAAAGCACAACAAGAATAACAAGAAGACAGCAATGAGTCCCCACCTCAGAGCACGGTCCCAAATGGATATGCTAGCCACGGATTCTTCAGTTTACCCATTCTAATGGAAGGTCGTATGCCGCTTTAATGGTCGAATCGTGGCCGCGAAAGATTGTCAACTCCTGGTTAACCGCCGAAGTCATTTTGGCGCGGAAACTTTACCGGTTTGCGGACATTACCGAGCCTTACGTCTCGATTTCGTGAGACAAATAGCCGATATGAAGCCCCTACAACCGCTCTGCAAGTTAATCGCATTTACTGTGGCGTCCATTTTCAGTTCGACCCCTCCTCTGGGGAGTCAAGAAATAGGACCAAAGACCACCCAATCCAGTACCCCCGAGTCCTACCGGAACACCGCCGACGGCTTACGCTTGCTGCTAACCGATTTGTTGGTCGCGGCCAAAAATGATGACCAAGGCAACCTCTCGGCAAAGATTGAAGAAATGGAGATACCAAATTACGAAAATTGGTTGACGAGCATCTTCGGGCAAGAGAAAGGGCAGACATTGGCCAGCGAGTACGGGAAGGCCCTAAGGCTAAGCGAACAGCAGTTTGAGATGCTATGGGCAGAGCTTGCGAAGCAGGAGGGTGAGATTTCGATTGGCAAAATAGACCGGGCGAATCGAAAATTTGAACTCGCTAAAAAGGATGACATGCTCCAGAACCCGATGGACGAGTTCAAAGCGGATTGGAAGAAAACGGATTCGTCGGTTGGGCCTGGGAGCCAGTCAATCGGGTACTTTTATTTTGTGGATGGTAGGTTCCGTCTGCATAGTTTCCCCCGCCAAGAGGTGAAGATACTTTCGACCGTTAAACCCGGACCGGTTGTGCCAGGAAAACTCATTGACAGGGTGCCTCCGGTATACCCTGAGGCGGCGCGACAATTGCGGATTCAGGGTATGGTGGCGCTGAATGTGATTGTGCATAAAGATGGGACTGTGACAGTGCAAAACGTGGGGGCGGGTCATCCACTACTCGCGCCTGCCGCGGTCACAGCAGTCCGGCAATGGAAGTATGCACCGACTACGGTTAGCGGCGAGCCCGTGGACGTGCAAGCAAAAGTCTATGTGGTTTTTGAATTGAATAAGCAATAGGCAAGCAAAAGCAATAATTGAACTGCGGGAAGTCCCCGGGAAACAGTGCCGGCCATTTGGGGGGTGGTCCCTTTTTCCGGGCTGTATCCGCAATCCCCACACAACGTTGACGGGCGAAGCAAAGGCGGCAAATCCTGGGCGCCCATGGGGAGGGGGCCGGGGTACAAACAGGGGGTACTCTCCTCTAACCCCCCCTAACCCCAGTTTGCGTTGACGGGGTATTACGCGCTGAGGGGATTTTGCTACACCCCCTGGGCAGCAGTCTCGCGCGATCGAACTTGTGTGGAGTCCACCAAAGCGTTGGGGCTTTTGCAAACGAAATGAGAACGTTGAAATGGATCTTCCCGACAAGCGCATTTCTTGAATTTTCTTGACAGCGTGCCACCAGGGCCAATCTGGGAAACTCTTACCGAGGAAGCTCGGGTCTTTACCTGATTCTGGTTTCGAGTATCGACCGAATTGTGCAAATTGGGTTCCCACCTAAAGCGTTGACGTGGCTTGTTCTCAGATATGTCGGTGAGAACGTGGAGATTCCGAGATTCCCGAGAAGCAGGGAATGGTATTCTTGGCAGCAGTGGATGTCCGGCGGCGTTCAGGACGCCGAGCCGGCAATCGTCGAATATTTCCAGGACCGAACAAGTTTGATTCTTCACTGACAGCTCTCGGCCACTCGCCTCTCGAAGTGCGGTTAAGGAATAGAAGGTTACAGCATGCACATCCGCAGCACGACAGAATTATTCCCATGATCTTCCGGAGGCGAGAACAACGACTCGGTGGTGCTCAGATGAGTCTTCTTAAATCGATCTTAGTCTCTATCGCAATGCTAACGAACGTCGCGATCATGGGTGTTGTGCTTGTGGCTGGACTCCGACAGATAGATGCTCCCCAATCTCGGGCCAGCCATGAGAAATCTGCGATGGAGCAACTCCACGGGGTTGCCAGCCTAAAAGGCCAACTTCTGTTGGGAGCCGCCTCGGCGTTGAGCATGCCAATGCGGCTCCCACTTCGGTCGCGATCAGAACAAAGACCTCAAAGATCCGCTCAGTAATCCCGGCAAGACGATTTGCCTATGGGGATAGGCAACGCCGAAAACGGGAAGCGAAAGGGATTCCGACAGCTGCGCCAATTGTGGCGATGACGAATTCCCACTCGACGCAAACACTAGTGAGCAGTCTGCGCGCTCCGGCGGCGCGAATGGCGGTTTCAACGTTTCAACCCTCTCTACCAGACTACCAGACTGGCGGCCCCCGCTCGATCCAGTCGGTCCTTAAGCTTCAATTCGGAGCGACGCGAACCCGGGCGGTTCAACATTAATGCTCTCAGGAAGTTGATCCGTTTGAAATTCCAACGAGTCCCGCTAGCGTATGCCAGTGGCGCGGATGGGGAATGCACCGGCCCGCGTGAATTGCCTGAACCTGTGCAGTCACAGTGCTTGGTTAACGGCATTACTACCGAAGTTGGTACTAGCCTCCAAGTTTGTGGGGGAGTCCCCCAAGCAGATCAAGGTTCGCCGGGATCTTTGGTGGACCAAGACTGAGGTTCGTAGACGTATCCTTCCCTGGTGGTATCTGCGGTGAGCACCGATCTCACATGGAGGTCAACGGTGCTTCCCGCGATGTGGTTAATCAGATCATTTAGTTGTGCCACTCGCTCTGGGGAAACGGGCAGTGGTGTGCGAACCACCGCCCAGGCAACCGTACCACTGTGGCCAGGTGCCAACGTGACGGTGATCAGGCGTGCTCCAGGGATCTTTCCCAGTTCGCCTGTCAGGGTCTTTCGAATTGCGGACTCCATGAGCGATTGCGCGATGGTCCGGTGAAGGGTCATGGTCAAATGAACACCGAGGACGGCCAGCAGTACAAGAGCAATCAAGCGCGGCGCGAAAGCCTTGTGGGAGTAAACGGCCAAGTACGCCCGGTGTCCGGAGAGCCAGAAGACAATCATGGCACCGATAACGATGGCGGTGAAGTTTGCAAGAAACAAAAAGAAAGCTCCGGCGGCCAATCCTGGCAAGTGGTGAGCCAGCAGTATGCCACACGACGTTAAGGGAGGGACGAGTGCCGTTGCAATGGCCACCCCCACTATAACGCTCGCTAAGGCCGTCGACATATACGTGAATGCTCCCGCCATGCCGCCTACTAACCCTATCAACAGGTCAAGGATGTTGGGTGAAGTGCGCGAGAGAATTTCGCTGCCGAGCGGGAGGTTGCGACTGGCCGCACCAATTACATAGCCGATTGCCAGCACCCACGAGGCGCCAACGATTTCCGAGAGGAGAGAACGACCGAGTAAGGCTAGGTTCGCTTCGGCCAGCGCCAGAGCGATGCCAACCAGGGGACCGAATAGCATTGCGATCAACATCGCGCCGATGATGACCGCTGGAGAATTCTGCAGCAGGCCGAAACCGGCCAACAGCGTAGCAGCCGCATTCATCGCCAGATAGGAACCGGTCAAGGCACTGCCAGAGGCCACCAATTTACGCGTCGCAGATCGTTGATCCTCAGTTCTTTGAAAGTCGAAACCAAAACCAGGCTTTGCATCTGTCATTACCGGAGGTTACCACAGACGCCGACTCCGGCTATGTTTACTCATTGCGGAGAACCGCGGAGCTCCGAAAGAGTGGAGCTCGATCCGATTCGTAGGCTGTTTCAGCGGCAGGGCCTCTCGGACATCTAAAGTCGACGCAGTACCCAAGTTTCCGATTATCGGCTAACCGGGAGTTCGTCCTCGGACGGAGTGCACATCCACTAAACCCGAAACTGCCGCAGATGATGGTCTAGATGTTGATACATCAACGCCGCCCATTCCAAGGGAGTCAACGGCCCGAAAAAGAAGTGCGGATGCTTCGTGCATACGCCAGGCCCACCCGCCGCAAAGCGGTCAATGAATTCGCTCAGCCGTTGCCTCTCGGCCACGAAGTCCCGCTCATCGGTAACTACTAAGCTCTTGTCCGTCCCCGCATTGCGGGGCATCGGCTTCTCATTCACGATCATCGACTTCTTTGCCAACCGCCCCAGCAGTCGCCCAATCAATATCCGCCGCGGTAATTTCTCCCCCACCGCCATTTCCATCGCCGCGGAGCAATGCGCCAGCGCCTGCGCTGGATTCATCTTGCCCCACAGCCGATCGCTGTCCGGCCTCAGCCGCGCCACCCGTTCCTTCACCTCTTCTACCGTCGCCGCTTCAAAGAGATTTTTCATGCTCTAGCTCCTTACCGGTCGATCTCACCCTGCGAGCGAGTAAGCGTCTTGCGAACTGAATTTTCGTCACTGTTTTAGAAAATCTAGCACGCGTGCATCAACTGACTCAGATTGATCGAAAGTCAGAAAGTGACTCGCATTGGGGATGATCGCTACTTCGATTCGGGGAATCAACCGAGTCGCACGTCCTATAGCCACTCGCGGGTCATAAATGACTTCGCGGTCCCCAATTAATAAAAGCGTGGGCACACTCACGCTCCGCAATTCTTTATCAGTGAAGACCCTGGGCCAGACGCCCCATTGAGCCCTACCGAAAAGCCAATTGACCAGCATTTGCTCGAACACAAGGCTTTCGGCAGCATCTTTTCTGGCAGATATCCACGGGATCAAGCTTTTGAACGCGGCACGAGGAGATAAGAACATTCCGGAAGCCATCCGAAACCAGAAGGCCAATCGGAATCTCACAAAGCAGCCTGCCGGCGCTAGCAGCACAATACGCTTCACGCGGTCGGGGGCCTGCAACGCAAAATTAAGGGTCAAGAACCCCCCGTAGGACAGTCCTGCCACGTCCGCCTGTTCGATGTGCAACTCATTGAATACGTCGACGAGCCACTGGGCGTGTTCGGCCCGGTTCTTGGGCCGATGACTAGGGACGCTTTTCCCGGCGTCCCCCATTACATCGACGGCGAAGGTTCGAAAGTCCCGACTCAAATCGGCGATATTTGGATACCACATCGTGGAACTAATCGCTATGCCATGCAACAAAACGAGAGGCGGAGCTGCCGTCGGCCCACTGGCAATGACGTGTGTCGTCCCAAACTGCGTGGCAACACGCAGGCACTCATACGGTACATCCCAGAGTGCGAGAACTTTATCGTAGGCAGCGTGGTACGTAGCTTCGCCTTCTGGCGACTTGAACAAGGCTGTGCTTGCTCTAGCCAATGTCATCCCTCCTTTTCTGGCGCCAAGAGGCGACTCGCTAACGTCAAGTCGGGAAATAGTTCACCAAGCGCGTTCTGCTCGGCACGCTAATACGTTCGAAGATGTCGCTCAGGTGGGCTCGATAGGCTTTTGCCATGTGCTGCAACTTGGCACACTTATCGTGAGAGTTTCAACTCAAATCGCCGGTTCAGCCCACCGGCCCTCTGCACACTCCTGAAGGCAACGGGCAAGAAGGGGACGAAACTCACCTTCTAAGTCATCGAGCCTCTGCTCATTTATGGGCTTCTTTTTCATTCCCTTCGTTTCGTCGAATCGAATACAGTTCTTGTGCCGACCGCTAGTCGAGAAAGAGCGTAAAGTTGAAGCCGTGGCCAATCGAGAACCACAGCGACCGATGAATGTATTAGAGAGGGTAGCGTATGCAAAAGGAAATCTTGTTAGAAGTTTTGAGGCAGAATCAATTTACCAGTCATTTCTCCTTTGACCGGGTTAGTGAAGAAAATGCATCCCTCAGACTGAATGACAAAACAGCTTCTATTGGGTTCATATACCGGCATATTGGAGAAACGATGAATTTGTTTGGTCAGTTCTTCGGCATCCCAACCGACGTAAAAAATACAACGATAGGTCAAACAGATACCGGTCAGGTGTTTGATGTGGAATATAGCCGGCGGCTGATCTCAAGAGGATACGGTGTGCTGAAAGACCTTGTAGAAGACAGCGCTGATGAAGACTGGCTGAAACCGGTTGATACTCCTTTTTTTGGTACGGTTACGCGAATAAGACTGTTTGTTCATGTTCTTTTTCATAACTCGCATCATGCAGGTCAGATATCCATGACGTTGGCAAAAGGAAGTAAATAAGATCCTATTTCCCTATTTCTGTTGGTTTTGTCGTTTCAATACAAGTCTGGGAAGAAAGTCATCGATAAGGGACTGCACCGCGGAGAGTTGGCAAGCCTTTCAGGCCAGACAGCGCGAAGAATCTCTTATCCGTTTGGGGATGGCGACTCCCGTTGCAATTCTCGCTCTGTTTTTTAGGCTTTCGTCTCTGGTCCAAGCCGCGCCAAACAGGTAGGGCCTGGTTAACGAGATTACCACCGAAGTTCGCACTTAGGAGCAACGCATCAAAAACGAGCAAATTTTCGTTTGTTTGTGCTTGATTGCAGTCAGTGTGGCTTCAAATACTCGAAAGCTCCGTGAAGAGCCCCCGCGACACGAATGAAATTGCGATCCACGAGAAGGCCGGATACTTGAATTGGCCCTCCATCGGGGCGGACCAAGTCGAAACTACGAATGGTTGCGCCCGAACCATCGAGCTGCAAAACCCTCGACCCTGAAGCCACCCAAAGCGTCTTCGATTCCTTGTCGAAAGCTGCGGCGGTCAGGAGTGGAACGCCGCCGTAAGCTCCGGATTCCTTGTTTACCTTGTTTTCCTGATATTTCGCCTTGGCCGCGGACAGGGTTTGCTGCGGTATCTCCGCCGCGTCGAGATGCCACTCGGCGGTCAACGTTCCGTCTGACTTGAACTTGCGGACCATCGGTGTAATCGCATAGCGAAAAACGTAATAAATGTTGTCTTCGCTATCGACAGCTATCGTTCCCATATTGTGAAAAGCATTGAGAAACCCGTCGTCGATTTTCGCTGGAATCCCGATGCCGCCCAAAAATCTACCTTGCTTGTCGAAAACCGACATTAAGTTGTCCTTGGGAAATCCGCTGACAACAATCCTGCCATCGCTCAAGACGCCCACGGATTCCGGCCTGTCAGACGAAAAGGAACTGAGTAGCTTTCCATCCCCAGAAAAAACCTTGATTAGACCGTCTACGATAATCGCGTTTCCATCTCGGTCCACGGTGAAGTCCTTCGGGAAGCGCACTTGTGTGGGTTCCGGTCCGCCGTTGAGAAGCTGGCGCATCGACGACCCGGAGTAATCCGCTGTCCAGAGCGCGCTCGGGTTGGACCGAACCAGGACGAAGAGTCTGTCATCAGGTCCCTGTCTTAATGCCACCGTGCCGTGTTTGGCCTCAAGCAAGATTTGTCTGTCGGCACGCAGTTCCGTCTGGGCTGTACTACTCACCGGAGCAATCAACAGCAGCAGAAGAGATGCGAGATAAATGGCAGGGAGAATCAGGCGATCGTGCCTTTCGATTTGATGCTTCATGGATTGGCGTTTCTCGCCGTTGCGAAGGTTAGCGCCACCCTGTAAATGAGGTCAAGACCCAATTACTCGATTGTCGATGGAAGTTGGAACCCCACTCTTAGCGCCTGGTAAACGGTGCCGGCTCAGACGGTCGACGCAACACCCTGCTAATCCGTTCATCTGATAGGGTTTTTCAAAAGACTTGATCCTTTGGGCTGTACCCGATTAGACCTAAGCAGGGCGGTGTTTTTCTTGAATCAACGCTCGCGAACGAACTTAGCCATTGAACCGCCTGCAAATAGGAGCTTCGGCCGAGTGTTGCGTCGACCCATTGAGACCACCGGCATAACCGGTAAAGTCAAGTACTGGTCCCTACCTTACCGATTACCCGACATTACCGGCCAACATCGCAGCCCTTTGCATTCAATAGGCCGAGACGCTGCAGGAGATCGCAAGAATAGCCTTGAGCGGTGAGATG
>Ga0182036_10000972_pt1 | contig 13252 bp, 12 predicted proteins | sample sta12Cox44000080_FD_125966 | JGI IMG/M metagenome (GOLD analysis project Ga0182036, IMG submission 125966) | Lab enrichment of tropical soil microbial communities from Luquillo Experimental Forest, Puerto Rico - statoxic.12C.oxic.44.000.080 | ecosystem: Environmental > Terrestrial > Soil >...
AGCCGCCGAGTGAAAATCCGGCAGCGCCGATCCGACCAGAGTCGATGCGAGCGGCGAACTCGGAGTCAGCGAGCATCTGATCAATCACCTCACTCAGATCCGTCGCGCGCTCCCACCAGAGAGAAAAACCTGCCGGCGTGTAAGGCTCTAGTGCATTGTTGCCAGGATGATTGACTGCCGCGGCTATGTATCCGTGCGCCGCCAGCGTTGTGCCGAGCCACCCTAGCATGAGCGCCGAGCCGCCCGTCCCGTGAGACAGTACGACGAGCGGAAACCGGCCCGCTGCCGGTCTTGCATCCGGGGCGGCGGAACCGACGGCAAACAAAGGTGCATTCAGGGGACCTACCCACTGCGGCTTCTCAACCGACGCGGAATCGGCAGGATACCAAACCGCTGTCACGAGCGCATGGGTCTTCGCCCCGCGCCAATTGTAAGGCTTCTCGGGCACGAAAGCCCGCTGTGCCGCTCCGACTTTGAAAAGTCCCTGAGCCGGTAACCCGCCGCCGGTGAGAAGAAGCGCTACTCCGGTCGCGATCAGGATTCGCATGATCCCCCCCGAGAATCCCCGGCACTTCGGCCGCAAAAAACCAGTCTAGCGGACCGATGGCGGACCTCTCGCATCCACCCGGCCGGATCACGCCCGAAGCGCTCTTGTTCGAGAACCGAGCGAGAACGGTTGCCCCCCCGAACCAATGGTTCCCGTCGATTCGGCGCCATTCCGCAATCACGTTCGGCGGCGAGTGCCATGAGACCGGTCTGCCAAGCCACCTGGTGAACCGAGAGCCGCGGATTCAACCGTCGTGTCCCTACATCTCTCTAAAAAAACGCTTTAGCGCTGCTGCTAGGGATCCGCCGCCAGCGAGAACGAAAAACAACGAAAGCGTCCTCGTGCGCTGCCCTACGCGATGACGCGCCGCGTGGCGTCGATCTTGAGCCAGAGGACGGCGGCGATTACGCAGAGGCTGGCGGTTACGAGGAACGGGACATTCCAGCCGTAATGAGCGGCGGTGTAAGTGACCACAGTCGCCGCGACTGCGCCGCCGATGTTTCCCAGCATGTTCATGACGGCCGAGACGGAGCCGGCAAAATCGCCTCCGATATCGAGCGGCACGGCCCAGGAAATGCCAACGGTCCACTCCAGACCGAAGAACGCGACGCAATACCATGCCACCGATACGTGGGGGTCGCGGGTGAGCACAGCGGGGACGGTTGCTGCCGCCGACAGGAGGAATCCGGCGATTGCCACCCAGCGCCGCGCGAGGTTCACGTTCCCGGTCCGCCGCAGAACCAGATCGGAGAACCATCCGCCTGCAAGATCGCCCACGACGCCGGCTAGCAGCGGAAGACTAGCGTAGATTCCCATTTGGGCGATCGTCATCCGTCGCGACTGCTGGAGATACGTCGGGAACCAGTCCTGGTACACATTCAGGTTGTAGTTATAGAAAAAATACATCACGGCCAGAACCCACAGATTTCCATGCGAGAAGATCTGACGCCAGGGAACTTTGCCGGCGCTTTTGCGCGTCACGCCTCCGGCGATCCGTTCGCGCTCGGCTTGGTTGACACGGTGATGCTCTTCGGGTGTGTCGCGATAGTAAGTGAACCATGCGATTGCCCACACCACGCCCAAAACGCCGAAGGCATAAAATGCGGCGCGCCATCCGAACAAGGGGATGATCCCGATAGCCACAATGGGAGGCGTGATGGCGCCGCCGAGGCGGGACCCGGCGTGAGTCACGCCCTGCGCGAAGCCGCGCTCGGTGGGCCGCATCCAGCGTGAAAGCGATCGTGTAGCGATCGGAAAAGCCCCGGCCTCGCCCACGCCGAACAATACCTGGATCAGGAGCATCGAAGCCGCGTTCCAGGCGAGCGCCGTGAGGGCGGTAAACGCGCTCCACCAGCTCACGACGATCGTCAGGGCTCGCCGCGCGCCGATGGTATCGCCCAGCCAACCTCCCGGTATCTGGAATAACGCGTAGGCCATGCGGAAGCCGAAGGTGATCCAGCCCATGGCGGTCAGCGAAATTCCCAGTTCCTTCATGATCGTGGGCCGGGAAGTGGCCAGGACCTGGCGGTCCATGTAGGTGATCATGTACGCCGCCACGGTCAGCGCCAGCACCGCGTAGCGGACGTGCGTGGGTCGGCCGAGCCTGCTTTCGGCGGTAGCGGTGCTAACCGTGGACTTGGGCTGCATCGGCATGCGCCCCCTTGGCCGCTTCTGCCAGCGAATCGAGAGCTGCCTGCACGCCGCCCTTGTGGTGCGGCACACCGGCCAGCTCCAGTCCCATTTCGATGCCGCTCAGCGTGCCGGCGAGCATCAGATCGTTGAAATCGCCGAGGTGGCCGATGCGGAAAACCTTGCCAGCCAGCCGGCCCAGGCCGTTACCGAGCGACATGTTGAACTGTTCGAGGATAAGCTTGCGCAGTTCGTCGGCGTTCTGCCCCGGCGGTAAAACCACGCTGGTTGACGAGCTGCTGTATTCGGCGGGGTTGAGGCAAAGCACTTCCAGACGCCACGCGCGCACGGCGGCGCGGGTGGCTTCACCGTGGCGGCGGTGGCGGCGAAGCACATTATCCAGGCCTTCCTCGTGCAGCATGGCGAGCGACTCGCGCAGACCATAGAGCAGATTGGTCGCAGGCGTGTAGGGGAACAGGCCATTCTTGTTGTTCGCCAGCATCGCCTGCCAGTCCCAATAGGACCGCGGCATCCGCGCTGATTTCGAAGCGGCCAGCGCCTTTTCGCTGACGGCGTTGAAGCCGAGGCCGGGCGGCAGCATGAGGCCCTTCTGGGAACCGCCGATGCCCACATCGACGCCCCACTCGTCGTGCCGGTAGTCGATCGAAGCGAGCGACGAGATGGTATCCACCATTAGAAGGGCCGGGTGCCCGGCGCGGTCCATCGCCTTGCGCACCGCGGCCACGTTGCTGGCGACTCCGGTGGAGGTTTCGTTGTGCACCACTCCGACGGCCTTGATCCGATGCTCGCGGTCTTCACAAAGTTTGGATTCAATGGCCTCGGCATCCACGCCGTGACGCCAGTCTCCCGGCAAGTACATCACGTCGAACCCCAGTCTGCCGGCCATCTCCTGCCACAAAAAGGAGAACTGTCCGGTCTCGAACATCAGCACTTTGTCGCCCGGGGAAAGCGTATTGACCAGTGCCGCTTCCCAGGCGCCGCTGCCCGAGGTGGGGAAGATGACCACCGAGTGCTTGGTTTTGAAGACTTGTTTGATTAACGCCAGCAGTTCCAGTCCCAGGCGCGCGAACTCGGGCCCCCGATGATCGATGGTTGGACGGGCCATGGCCCGTAGAACGCGTTCGGGTACGTTGGTAGGGCCTGGTATCTGAAGGAAGTGGCGTCCGCTCGGATGTGACATGGGCAACTCCGTGAATTTTAGTATGAGTCACCATGATATACCCGCGAGCCGCGTCGCGCCGGGCGGGACCCCAGACGCGGTACACTCATCAAAAAACCTTCGTGAGGAGGCCATCTCAACATGAGACTATGCGGCGGATTATGGAGGACGCTTCTGCTACTCTCGCTGGCTGTGGCGGGAGGCGCCGAGCGTAGTGCGCCGGGCGCCTGTGACCGCGCCTGCCTCGAAGGCTTCGTGGACCGATACCTCGACGCCATGGTGGCGCATGATGCGAAGCTTGTACCACTCGCGAACGACGTTAAATTCACGGAGAACGGGCAGCGTCTCCTGATCCCAGATGCCCTGTGGAACTCGATCGCGGCGAAGGGCACGTATCGGCTGTTTGTGTCCGATTCCGAAGCGCACGAGGTGGCCTTCATCGGCACCATCCGGGAGGAGGCGCGTACGCCCGACGGCGCACCGGCCGTTTTGGCGCTGCGGCTGAGGATCGATAACCGGCGGATTGCCGAGGTGGAGACGCTGGTGGTGCGCAATGAGCGAGCGGCCGAGAACCTGGAGAAACTGGGCAAGCCCAACCCGATGTTTCTCAACGCCATACCTACCGCGGAGCGGATGCGGCGGGAAGACCTCATCCAAACCGCCAACCTGTATTTTTCCGGGATGCAGCAGAACGACGGCAAGGGTGTTTATCCGTTCGCCGACGACTGCAACCGCATCGAGAATGGCTCCCAAGCCACCAATGTGCCGACGCCGGACGGCGAGAAGAGGCCGGACCCCGCTACGGCCGCCAACTATTCCGCCCAGTGGAGCTGCAAGGAACAGTTCGAATCCGGCCTGCTGCATTTTGTCTGGCGCATCCGGGACCGGCGCTTTGTCGCCGTCGACGAGGAGCGCGGGCTGGTGTTCAGCTTCGCGTTCTTCGATCACGCGCTGGGCAAACAACGCACCTTCCGAACCCCGCATGGCCGCAGGGTGACAGCCGGTCCGACGCAGCCGTGGACCTGGGAGCTGGCCGAAATGTTCAAGATCGAAAACGGCAAGATCCGTCAGATCGAGGCCATCTTGGACCGGGCGCCGTATGGCATGAGTTCGGGCTGGAGCAGTTGGGAAGAGGGCTTCTCCAGCCGGGCCCGATAGCCCGGTCCACCCCCGCCCTTACCTAACGGGCTGTGCCGCCAGAATGTCTGCGATTCTCGGGCAGGCGTGCCCATCCCCCTATTGGTTATGGATTCGCGTCATGCGTTTGTATTCCGCCATGTCGTCAAGCAGCCGCGAGGCCTCCCGCACGATACGATCTTCGTCGGTGCCGACCAGTTTGACGGTACCGGCTTCAACGGCCTCCGGCCGTTCGGTTTTCTGGCGCAGAACCAGGACTGGTTTGCCCAGCGAAGGGGCCTCCTCCTGAATGCCGCCCGAATCGGTGATCAGCATGTACGCGCGCCGCATCAAGTCCACAAAGGGCACATAGGCCACCGGATCGATCAGGTGAATGTTGGGCCGGTTGCTCAGTAATTCGTGCGCGGGGCCGACGACGTTGGGGTTCCGGTGGACGGGGTAGACGATCTCCACATCCGGGCGTTCGGCGATCCGCGCAAGCGCGCGCATCGCGCTCGCAAAGCCCGGGCCGAAGTTTTCGCGACGATGGCTGGTGACCACGATCAGGCGCCGTGCTGGGTTGGGCCCAGGCCACGGCGGAGCCGGAAGCGCACCCGATTCCAGCAGATCGCGCACGTAGAGCACGGCGTCGATGCCGGTGTTCCCTGTCACGTGAATGCTTTCCCCCGCGATGCCCTCTCCAGCGAGATTGGCGGCGGACCGAGCGGTGGGCGCGAAATGCAAGGCGGCCAGCCGGCTGGTCAGCAGCGATTCATCTCCTCCGGAAAAGGCTGCGTGAGATCGCCCGTGCGCAATCCTGCTTCCACATGGCCTACCGGAATGCCGTGGTAGAAGGCGGCCAGGGTCGCGGCCAACGTGGTGGTCGTATCACCCTGTACCAGTACGCGGTCCGGTGTCTCCGCCTTCAAGACCGGTTCAAGCGCTTCCAAGATACGCGCGGTGAGCGCGGAAAGCGTCTGGCCGGGACGCATCGCGTCGAGATCGTGGTCGGGTGTTATCTGGAAGGCCTCCAGCACTGATCGAGCATATCCCGGTGCTGGGCCGTCACGCAGACGCGCGCCGCGAAATCGCGCGGGCGTGAGCGCAGCTCGTGAATCAGCGGACAAAGCTTGATGGCTTCCGGACGCGTGCCGAAGACGAAGAAGACTCGGATCACACGAACGATTATAAGGGCCGCCGATCGCCTCTACACTTACCCTCAACCTGGCTGGGAGCTGGGGCTGCGCGAGTTGTGCCACTGCCAGGCCGATTCGATCACTCTCTCCAGAGAGGAATTGAGCGGGACCCAGTCCAGTTCCCGGCCGGCGCGCGCGGGGTCCGCCACCAGGACCGGCGCATCTCCGGCGCGGCGCGCCGCGTGCTGGACCGGCACCTTCCGCCCCGCCACTCGTTCCACCGCCGCGATTACTTCGTGCACCGTGTGGCCGTGCCCCGTGCCTAAGTTCCAGGCCCCGCTCGAGCCGCCCGCCGCGAGCCGATCCAGTGCCTTGCGATGCGCCACGGCCAGGTCCGTCACATGAATGTAGTCGCGCACGGCGGTGCCGTCCCGCGTCTCGTAATCGGTGCCGAACACCTCGAGCTCTCCGGCTTTGCCCTGTGCCGCCGCGATCGCCAGAGGAATCAGGTGGGTCTCCGGATCGTGCATCTCGCCGGTTTCTCCTTCCGGGTCCGCCCCGGCGGCATTGAAGTAGCGCAGCGCTGCCCATCCGAGCCCGTACGCCTTGCCATACCAGCCGAGCAGACGCTCCACCATCAGCTTCGATTCGCCATAAGGATTGAGCGGCGCCTGGGGGTGGTCTTCGGCAATCAGGGACTGCTGCGGATTGCCGTACACCGCCGCCGTGGAAGAAAAGACGATGCGGCTGACGCCGCTCTCCCGCATCGCATCGAGCAGGTTCATCGTGTTCGCCACATTGTTGCGAAAATACTCGGCCGGAGCGCCCACCGATTCTCCAACGGCGATGAGTGCGGCGAAGTGAATCACCGCACCGATCGCATGCTTTTGAAAGACGCGGCGGAGACCTTCGCGGTCGGCGAGATCCATCTCCACCAGCGGCCCCCATCTAACCGCCCAGCGATGCCCGTGAGCGAGGTTATCTAGCACGATCGGCTCGTGGCCAGCGCGGGCCAGCTCTTTGGCCGTGTGGCTCCCAATGTATCCTGCCCCGCCAGTCACCAGAATCTGCACCGATGAGCCAATTTTACTAGAGGCGCGCGCGCTTCCGGCAAAACCTTCAGGCGTGGGTCGCGCAGCTTTTGGCGAGGTTCGCTCGCACGAAGGCTTCGCCGACGGCAGCCGTCGGTGGGTTCCTCCGCCCGGGATCCGAAGCCGGCAAGCCTTGCTTCGAGCGGCTCAGATTCCGCTCGAGAATCAGGGTGGCGGCGGCACGCTGGTCCCCGGCCTTCGGCTCGAGCAGATCGCAATCGGGCGACGCCGTCGAACGCGCCGGGAGCGGTTGCGGCGTCTCCGAGGCGCCGTCACTCGGGAAGCCTCCGGGGTATTTCAGGCCGGTCGGATGACATCGCGACGAGAGGCTCAGGCCACTGTCCACATTGCGCTGGGGTCTCGCGGCTGACACCCGGGAAGCCACCTGAGCCCTCCAGGCACATAGGATCGTGGTCCGCAGCACGTCCGAGGCAGGCCTCGAGTTCTTTGGCTTCCCGACGCCCGGGCATTTCCGTCCGGGGGAGGGTCGTCAAAAGGTCCGGGTTGCGTCTTCGGGAAGAATCGAAGCTTTGTCCCATCCCACCCCGGCGAGCGGCCACCACGGTAACAATTCGGTTTTGCGCCCATCCTCGGCTCTTAGGGTCCAGATCGCTCCTGGCGAGGTGGAAAGACCGCCATCAGGGGAGAGCGAACTGCTCTCCGACCGGTTCCGCTCAACAGTACCAGGGCTCGGTGAGGTAGGGTATGGCAGCCAGGGCCACCCGCGGCTCCTGAGGCGGGAGGGTCCCGGCGCCGGCGAGATCCCAAATGGCGCGGAAAATTTCGCTGCGGGATGCTCGGACGCAGTCGGCGCGTCGGACACTCTTCAGAATCGAAGCCGCCAGCCGGTCGACTGAGGGCTCGGCGTTCCGCCACGGATAACAGAGGGCCTCATGGTCGAACGGTTCCACCATGCCGCGGATTTCCGGCAACTCGAGGAGCAGGGAACCTTCCGGAATCAACAGCCGGATGGCGAGTTGGATCGGGGCCACCTGCTCGGTAAGTTTCCATACCACCAGCTCACGCAAGAATTCACGATAGGAATCGACGGTGGTCCATGGCGTGAACGGGATGAAAGTCGGCGCCAGTGGAAGGCCGGCTTCGCGCGTCAGGGCTAACGCTTCCAGAAAGCCCGCTCGGGTGTGGCCTTTCGCCAGCTTGTCCAGCACCGCGTCGTCGAATGATTCCACCGCGGAAGTCACAAACAGGCAGCCTGTCGCCTTCAACCGAGCGAGCAGGTTGCGGTGCTTCAGCAGATGCTCGACCTTCGCCGTGACATCGTAGGTAACGACCGGCCACTCGCGATGAAGGGTTTCGACGAGGGGCAGCGTGTGACCAGGGCCGTTCAGAAAGTCGGGATCGCCGAACGTGATATGCTCGGCGCCGGCGGCCACTTGCCGCCGGATGTCTTCCAGGACCACCTCCGGCTGCACGATGCGGAAGACGCCGCGGTAGACGGGCACGACCGGGCAGTGACGGCACTCGTGCTTGCATCCACGGCTGGCCTCGGTGTAGCCGACCCGCCGGGTAGAGCCGTTCACTACCAGCTGCGCGTATGACGCCAGCGGCGGTAACCCGGCACGATCAGGCACCTGGAATTTCTGGCGCTTCAGGTGGGAAAAGGCTCGGAGTTGTCCGACGCCGGGCGCAGAACACTCCAGCCGGCGCGCGAGATCTACCAACGGCTGTTCGAATTCCCCCCCGATTACCGTCCGAAAGCCCGCGCTGCGCAACCGCTCCGCATTCAACGGGGCGTACAGTCCATAGCCGCACAGGTGGGCCCCTGGGTTGGCCGCGCGCACCTTGTCCACCACGCCCAAAGCCAGCCTCGTGGCTGTGTGCATCGGGAGGAAAAACGCGACCAGGCTCGCCTGTTCCAGCGCGGGCGCCGGCAGCTGGCCGCACGAGAGGTCCGCCAGGGTCACCTCGTGGCCCTCAGCGCGCAACCACGCTGCCGGCGAGGCCAGCCCGAAAGGTTGCCGGCCCAGCTCGTAGGTGGAAATCAGCAGGACGCGCACTCCTCTCATTATGGGCGGTTTTGTTAAACTGAAGGAAATCGGATCGATTCCCCCCACCATGCTGGCTGCGACTACTATCGCCGACGAAATCTTGGACCTGAAGAAGGAGCGGAGAGCCATTTTGCTCGCCCACCACTACCAGGAGCCGGAGATTCAGGAACTGGCCGATGTCATCGGCGATAGCCTGGAGCTGGCCCGCACGGCTCGCTCCTTCGATGGCGACGTGATCGCGTTCTGCGGCGTTTGGTTTATGGCGGAGACGGCCAAGGTCCTCAACCCGCTTCGGGTGGTAGTCGTCCCGGACCGCGCCGCCAGTTGCAGCCTGGTGGAAGCCTGCCCGGTGGAGCCGGTCCGCGCATTTCGGCGCGAAAATCCGGATCACGTGATCGTCAGCTACATCAATACATCGATCGAGGTGAAAGCCGAAAGCGACATCCTCTGCACCTCGCGCAATGCGATCAAGGTGGTCAACTCGATTCCCCCGGACAAGCCTGTCCTGTTCCTGCCGGACCGCAACCTCGGCAACTACGTCAAACGAAAGACCGGGCGCGCGAACATGGAAATCTGGCAAGGCGCATGCATCGTTCATGCCACTTTTCCGGCGCGCCGCCTGGCCGAAGCGAAAATGGAACATCCGGACGCTCTGGTGGTGGCGCACCCGGAGTGCCCAGAGCCGGTGCTGGCGATGGCGGACTTCGTTGGCTCTACTTCGTCGTTGATTGAATGGTGCGCCGCGAGCGAGGCCCACGAATTCATTGTGATGACCGAAAGCGGCATCCACTATTCGTTGCAGCGGATGGCGCCGCACAAGCGCTTCTACTACGTGGCCAATGAGCACTGCAATTGCAGCGAGTGCCCGTACATGAAGCTGAACACGCTCGAGAAGCTGCGGGATAGCCTCGAGCACCTCGAACCGCGGATCGAGCTGCCGGGCGAGATCATCGAACGCGCCCTGGTGCCGCTCGAACGCATGCTCGCGCTCCAGTAACATGGCTGCCCGACCGCTCGTCGATTCCTGGGGCCGCGTCCACGACAACCTGCGCATCAGCGTCACGGATCGCTGCAACATCCGCTGCTTCTACTGCATGCCGGAGACCGACGTGCACTTCGTGCGGAGGAGCGAGATCCTGGATTTCGAGGAGATCGAGCGCTTCGTGCACATCGCCGTCACGCTTGGAATCCGCAAGTTGCGGGTGACCGGCGGGGAGCCGCTGGTGCGGCGCGATCTCGCGGTGCTGATCCGCCGCCTGTCCAGCATTCCCGGGATCGAAGACCTGGCGCTGACGACCAACGGGGTGCTGCTGCCGCAATTGGCGGCGCCGCTCTACGAAGCGGGCCTCAGACGCATCAACGTCCATCTCGATACCATTGACCGGGCCCGTTTCCTTGAAATTACACGCCGCGACGAGATCCATAAGGTGCTCGCCGGGCTCGAGGCCTGCAAGCAGCTGGGCTATTCGAAGATCAAGCTCAACGCCGTGGCCGTGAAGCATCTGGTGGAGCCGGACATCGTCCCGCTGGCGCGCTACGCCCGTGAAAATGGCTTTGAGGTACGCTACATCGAATTCATGCCGCTCGACGCGCAGAACCTGTGGGACCGGAGCAAGGTCTTGCTGGCGGACGAGATCATCGCCACCCTCGGCCGCGAAATCGCGCCGCTCGTCCCGGTGCCGGATCCCGATCCGCGCGCGCCGGCCAGCGAATACCAGTTTTCCGATGGCATCGGCCGCGTCGGGTTCATCGCCTCGGTGAGCCGCCCCTTCTGCCTGAACTGCAATCGACTGCGCCTCACCGCGGATGGCAAGCTTCGTTACTGCCTGTTCGCGGTGGAAGAGGATGACGTCAAGACACTCCTTCGTTCCGGCGCCTCCGACGAAGCGATCGTCGCTTTGATCCGCCGCAACGTGGCCGGCAAATGGGAAGGCCACGAGATTAATTCCACGCGTTTCGTGGCCCCCCCGCGGCCCATGTACTCGATCGGCGGCTAGGACCGGCGTAAAATACCGAGAGCATGCTGAGGTTTTGCTCCCTGTTTCTGATCTTTTGTGCGCTAGCTGCCGCTGAACTGGAAAGGATCGAGATCCGCAGCCGCGATTCAGCCGGCCCCGACGAGCGACTGGTCGGCCGCGCCTACTTCAGCGTCGATCCCAAGCTCGCGGCAAACCGTGAAATCGCAGACATCGCGCTGGCTACCACCAATGCCGAGGGGAAGGTGGAGTTCTCGAGCGACTTTCTGGTGTGGCGTCCCAGGGAATCGCGCCACGCCCGCGGTGCCGTGTTTCTCGAGGTGGTGAACCGCGGCGGTCCGCAGTCGGTCTACTTGATCAGCGGCGCTCGATCGAGTGATCCCGCGCCCGAACGTTGGGACTTGGGCGATCGCTTTCTCCTCGACCAAGGTTTCACGGTGGTGTTTCTGGGATGGCAATTCGACGTGACTTCCAGGCAAGGTCTTACATTTCACGCGCCTTCGGTTCCGGTGAAGGGCATCGTACGTGCCAGTTACCCCGTGGACGGCGCCGGCCGGCGCTATGCCTTCGGCCTTTCCTATTGCGCGGCTGATCCGGAACAAAAGGACGCGCGGCTGACGTTCCGTTTGAAAATCGACGAACCGGCAAAAACGCTGGCGCGCTCTGAGTGGCGTTTCGGGCCCAACGGCTGCTCGGTCTCTCTGGCAGGGGGCTTCAACGCTGGCTTGTACGAGGCCGTCTATGAGGCAAAAGATCCGCCTGTGGCGGGGCTCGGCCTGGCCGCCATTCGCGATTTCGCCGCTTATCTCAAATACGGCGGCAAGGTGACGACGCTGCGGGAATCGCCGGCGTCGCTGAACCGTATCATCGGTTACGGCTATTCGCAGAGCGGCCGCCTCCTGCGTCAGTTTGTGCGCGACGGATTCAATGCCGATGAGCACGGCCGCAGTGCCTTCGATGGCCTCATGATTTCTTCGGCGGGATCCGGAGGCGCCAGCGTGAATCATCGCTTCGCCATGCCGGGCGAGGCCGGCAACTCCGTGCTCTCGATTCTGCGTCCCGTCGACGTGCCTCCCTTCAATGACGGCGGCCTGCTGGCGAAGGCCGAGGCCGCTCACGTGACTCCGAGGATCTTCTACACATTCAGTTCTACTGAGTATTGGGCCCGCGCCGGATCGCTCACACATACGACTCCCGACGGGCGAGCCGATGTTGCCCTGTCGGCCCGCTCGCGCCTCTATTTACTGACCGGCACCGCTCACTCCGCCGGCCCCTTTCCTCCAGCGCGCGGCCCGGACCTGCTGCACTACGCCAACTTCGCCGAGCAGCGCTGGGTGACGCGCGCCTTGCTCGTCGACCTGGACGCCTGGATTCGCACGGGCGCCGAGCCACCTGGGTCGCGCTATCCATCCGTCGCTCGGGCCGAATTGGTTCCCAGAGAAGGGGTCCGCTTTCCCAAAGTCCCCGCGCTGCGGTTTCCCGAGTACATGCCGCAGGTGTGGCGCATGGATTACGGTCCGGAGTTCTCCACCAAGGGGATCGTGTCCAAGGAGCCCCCCACACTGGGCCAGCCATATACGGTCCTGGTCCCGCAGGTGGACGCCGATGGCAATGACCTCGGTGGCGTCCCTCTGCCGGAGGTCGCCGTGCCGCTCGGCACTTACACCGGTTGGAACGTTCGCCTTCCCGAACTCAGCGGCCTCGATTACCTGGCCGGCCTTTATGGCTCGTTTGAACCCTTTGCCCGGACAAGCGAGGAGCGCGAACGAAACCGAGACCCGCGGCGCTCGATCGCGGAGCGGTACCGGAACCGGGACGACTACCTCCAACGCATTGAGCACGCAGCGCGCGGGCTATCGCAGGACCATTTCATGCTGCCCGAGGATGTTCGAATGGTGGTACGCCGCGCCGGTGTAATGTGGGACGCGCTCGTCGATCACACCAACCCGGAGGCACCGCATTAAGGCGGGTTTCTACGGGTCGGTGATGGCGCCGCCCATGAGCAAAACGCCACCATTAGGGCGTTTGCCGCTCACCCACATGCCGCCGTTCTCGCCGTTTTTCATGGGCCGGAAGGTCACCGTAAGCTTGTCACCGGGTTTGAGCGTGCCTCGCGTCCAACCGCGGCGAGCCAGGTAATTGGGGCTCATGCCTTCGAACCCCCAGGTGTCCACGCTGCCGTGGTCGTTGGGCACGTCAATCCAGACCCAGGTGTGGGGGTTGGTCCAGTCGAATTTCTTGACTGTGCCGGAAATGTCTCGCTGCGAGGCCATGTCAAAGGCCGCGAACGAATGGTGGGCGAGGGCGAGCCCGGTACTGCCCACAAGCAGGCTGGCGAGGATGACGGTTTCAGGCAACGTATTCTTCATGGGAAACTCCTATTTCGGGGAGGCCTCGGGGTTGGCGAGGTGGATTCCCGCCTTGCCCTGGGCGTCGACGAAATTGCGATTGTTCTCCTCGCAGATGTACTCGGCGATGGTCCAGTTGCGATGCCGCTTCAAGGTCCGCGTTCCCATCGAGTACGGCATCGCGAGGGCCTCGGGGTCGATGACGGTGGTTTCGATCGTC
>Ga0182036_10000975_pt1 | contig 13242 bp, 12 predicted proteins | sample sta12Cox44000080_FD_125966 | JGI IMG/M metagenome (GOLD analysis project Ga0182036, IMG submission 125966) | Lab enrichment of tropical soil microbial communities from Luquillo Experimental Forest, Puerto Rico - statoxic.12C.oxic.44.000.080 | ecosystem: Environmental > Terrestrial > Soil >...
AAGATCGGGGTGTTAAGCAACCCTGTTGTGGAAGAGGAGTGACGAGGTTAACCTGCTGCAACGTGCTCTGCAAGAAGCATCGATCCATCTCTCCCGGAACTGGTGGTGCAAGCGCTTGAACCGCTGGAGGGGTGTTGCTCGTGCAAGTTGCAGAGCCGCAGGTACCTGTAAACGCCGGCTAGAAAGCCCTTCGACAGCCGCTTCGGTCTGTATTAGTACTCCTAAACAACCTGGGAACCCAATGCCGCGGCTGCGCACTCAGTCTCGTCATGCTTCTCGACGTGCAATTCCGAAGGCTGGGTTGAAGGAATCAGCACGATGCCAACCCCTTTCCGCGGGTCATCTGTGGTTTCCCCGATCGGATCGGATTCGGGCTGGTGCGCAGAATGATCCAAAGAATCGACAGCCGAGTCTGTTTGCAAAGTTGTCTTCTCCCGGTCCTCAGCGGCAGTCGTCGGAATTGCTTCCCCCGAGCTCTCTTCAAATTCATTGCCGTCAGCGGTAACAGGTTCGTGACTCAGATCTTCTCCGACATTTGAAGGGTAGTGCGTGGGTTGATGTGCGGGGGTGGTGCTTACCTTCTCTGGCTCGATCTGCTTAGGCGGCAACGGTAAATCGAGGGTTCCATCCGCAAACTCGATGACATGTCCAGCTTTAGCCAGCCAGATCAGATCGGTTGCCAAAGCCGTCTTCGCGTGTTGGTATTCGGCGCTTGTTTCGTCAGGCGATGCCACTCCGGCAAGTTTAGATAGAACTTTTTCTGCCAGCTGCTTTCGAGAGATCTTTGGGTACGATCGTATGGCGGAGAGAATTGCTGCAAGATTGGAAGAAACAGATGCTTGGTTTGGATCGAACAGCTGCGGACGCACCGTCGAAATATAGAGGATGCGCTTCTTGTGTTTGAATACGTGCAAGCCCGCCTGGTTGAGGCCATGCCGAAGCGCACCCGCAATCTGGGCCGGGAATCGGTTCTCTCTGTCCCTGGCCTTCCGAATCGCCGCGATAATGCCGCGATCGGGAAGATGGCGCGCTGTTTCGCCCGAAAGCTCCGCCGCTAGGCACGGACGAACTAACGTAGGAAGATAGTGCGTCCGAAAATGCTGTTCTACAGCGGCCGGATTCTCGAAAGCAATAGGATCTTGCTGGTCCTTCGTGCGAAACGTTAGTGCTTTGCGAGCTTCCTCTTTCCATTGCTCGACGATTTGGGGATCGCTCGTTATTTCGATCGTCCGCCGGTAATCGTCAAAAGACATCCGCCTGTTAAATCTCTGCTCGTAAAGCGCCCGAAGAGCGGGTTGAAACGCGTGATAGTTCGTAGGTCCGAGAAGTCTCCCTGTGAGCGTACAACGTGCGACCGAGGAAAAGTTGCCCTTGATGGGTTCCTTCTCGATGATCTGAGTTTCGTAGTACTCGTCCTTCTTTTCGCTGAAAGCGTTGCGCTCAAGAGCAGCCGGGTCCATCGCCACTGGTCCATAATCCCCAAATTGATAAATCATCGTGTGATTATCGAGAGAACGTACGCGAATTCGGTGGCGTTCAGGCCGCTCCAAAAACATCCGCGCGAGACCAAAAAGGGGATAGGCGACGTGGCCTTGCTTAATTTGCTGGATTATTTTTGAGAAAGCCCGTTCTTCCGGAAGAAAATCGATCTGAACAGGTGCGGGTTCGACCTCCGGACGAGTCGTCTGCTCTTCCCGGCGCAGAAATCTCTGACGCTCGCCCTTCTGCGGGAGTGACCGATTCTCGACTGGACGCTGCTGCGACCGCAACGGCCGATTGCCCGTGGCCGGCTTTCTTTCGGTTTGCTCGTGCCGATGGCGCTCGGTCGGCGGGCTTGGCCGCCGGGACCTGTCGTCCCTGCGTTCGCGCCGTCCCCGTTGCTGGCGATCCGGAGAATCGTCACCTTCGTAGTCTGCGTAGCGATTTGCCGGCTCCGACTCCTTTAACCAATCGGGCGTTAATCGAAGTTCGAGCGATGGAATGGGATCCGTCATGGTCGCATTAGAGGTAACTGAATTGAGCTCCAAATTTCAAAGCGCTAGAATCCTCGAAAAGCAAAACTGCCTGCAGATGGGTCAAGTTCTTTCTGTATCCGCATATGAATCATTGGGTGATTTTGCTTTTCAAGGATTCTATAGCGAGGCCGCCCCGCCCAATCGGCGCCGCTCCCCAACACGACCTCGAGATCTTACATCTCGCTGGTCTGAGGCGCGGCCTCGCTAGGTAGAGTGAGCAGGACATGTCAGGGACGCGGGCGTCTAGGTTGTCGTTTACATTTGATAGGTCAACACAAAAGTCGCTCGAGTCCAGATAAAACCTTCAAAACCATCGCGCTATTGTGTCAAACTTTCGTTGGAAAAAAATTATTGCTATTTGCTGCGATTAATTTAGTTGCCATCACCAAGCTTCGCAATTAAGCCTAGGCACGTCTTAACCACAACCGAGAGAAAATCGATTTATGTCAGAGAAATCCATCGAAGAAAAGGTGAAGGATATCATTGTCGAGCAACTCGGCGTGAATCCTGAACAAGTGACACCTAATGCTTCATTTATTGAGGATCTTGGCGCTGACTCGCTCGATACGGTAGAACTCGTGATGGCCTTCGAAGAGGAGTTTTCGGTCGAAGTTCCTGACGAAGATGCCGAGAAGCTGCAAACGGTCGGCGACGTCGTTCGCTATATCGAAGAACGCGCAAAGTAAGGAATCAAACCCCGAAACAGATCCACCTTGCCTTCCATGGAGCAGCTACGGTTAATTGTCGATAAGGCGACCCCTCCTTCTGACTGATGCTCTCTCGGTTTTAAGATCTTTTCTTAGCGGGGTACCAGATCCGCAACCAGATCCGACCCGCGAGGCCACGTCTCAGATCGGGCGAAATATGAGGTTCTCAAAATCCCGTGGCAAGCAGCGCCGAATGGGCGAAGCAGCCTCTTCGAGAGCCTCTGCGTTTGTGTCCCTCTTCAAATAGGGCTAAGCTGAGCGAACTCTTTATGTATTCAGAGGACGATCTTCAATACGCCATTGAAAATACCAGGGTCATCCTGTCACCGGAGCGCAGGATCGAGACTTTCGGTACCACTAGCTTTCATTTTTATCTGGTTACCGAACTCATGGATAGCGTTAGTGAGATACGTGTCCGCGATGGGAGAATACAGGCAGATCGCCCGCAAATTATCACTCCGGCAAATCTTTCGAAATTGACTTTGGAAGGCTTCGGCGAGAAAGCGCGAATATTTGCCGAAATGCTGCAAAATCGAAATTCCGCGCTGTTGAAATACGGCTTTCAAATCCGGAAGGACGATCTTTCTGAGAGCTTGGTCCACGATTCTGTTGAAGCGGTTCTCGATCGGGTCGCGAGTCAAGTACCTGCAGCACTTCGGAGTTCGAGCGCAGTGATTCACGGAGTGGATGAGGGATGGGAGGTGTGCCTATTGAAGTTTACAATTGAGATGATGCATCAGTCGGCCGGAGGAAATATCCAGGATTTCCGCCGGAAGGGCATGTTGTAGTCCTGATGGGGCCGCGCCTCAGACCAGCCAGATGTAAGGGTATCAAGGTCACGTTGGGAGCAGCGCTTGATGAATAATCTGGTGAAGGTGCTGATTATTGCCGGGCTGGCGATCGGCATTTTTGGGGGCGGGGGATATCTTGGGTACCGTTTGTTCTTTGAGAAGCCCGACAAGCTCAAGCACGGTTCCAATCATCCCGTTGTGACTCCGACGCCTGACCAAGGCCTGACCATGTTTGAGCAGGCGAACCACGAAATTGAGCGCGGAAACACAGAAAGCGGCGAAAAAATCTTGTGGGCGCTCATTCAGAATCTTCCTGATTCCGAAAAGAACAGTGATGCCAAAAGGCTTCTGAGTAGCTTGAACGTGCGGGAGTTCTTCTCCACTCAGCCGGGTCCGGACAAAACTGAGTATGTCGTTGCCCGCGGAGACTCGATGGCGAGAATAGCCAGTAAAACGAAGTGTGCCGCCGAATTGATTTTCAAGGTCAATGGCTTGGATAGCCTGACCATCCAGCCGGGTCAGAAATTCACCATCCCAAGAGGGGAGTTCAGCTTGTTGATAAACCTCAAAAAGCGTGACCTGACCTTACTGAACAAGGGAGACTTTTTTCGATGGTATGAGCCTTTGGAATTCAAAATTCCGGCCAAAACCGTGCCAGGCCAGTACAAAATACACGAGAAAATTGCCTGGTCGGCGGGTACCCAAGTGGCGTTTGGAGAGAAAAATTACCTGGGAAGTAGTAGATGGCTTGTCATAAGCAGCAATGGAACCGCCATTTACTCAGAAACAAATCCGCAGTCGCCTAATGCTCAGAAACCTGCTAACGGAATTATGCTTGCGGCCCCGGACATGGAGGAGTTGTTCGCTCTCGTCGCGAAAGATACCCCCATCATTGTAAAATGAAGGAACAACCTCTGGAATTTGAGAAACCAATTGTCGAGCTGGAAAAGCAGCTCGAAGAACTCAAGAAACACTCGAAATCCCACGCGGTTGACATCGATCGGGAGGTCCAGGCGATGGAGCAAAAAATCGAGCAGACCAAGCGCGAAATTTATAGCCAGCTTTCGGCTTGGCAACGGGTTCAGATTGCTCGACACGCTGCTCGCCCTTTCGCTCTGGATTACCTCAGGACTGCTTTTTCCGACTATCTGGAACTTCATGGCGACCGGCTTTTTGGCGATGACCAGGCGATGCCTGGTGGTCTCGCTACGATCGGCGAATTTCGGTGTGTTGTTGTAACCCATCAGAAGGGTAGGGATACTAAGGAAAATATTCGGCGGAATTTCGGCAGCGCCCACCCCGAGGGATACCGAAAAGCTTTTCGACTGATGCGGCTTGCCGAAAAGTTTCGTCTGCCCGTGATAGCGCTGATCGATACTCCGGGTGCCTACCCCGGAGTAGGTGCCGAGGAGCGGCATATTTCGGAGTCCATCGCTGTTAATTTGCGGGAAATGATGGTCCTGCGGACACCAATTATTGCAGCCGTGATCGGTGAAGGAGGCTCCGGTGGCGCGCTTGGCATTGGAGTTGCCGATCGTGTTCTCATGTTGGAGAACGCTTACTATTCTGTTATCAGCCCGGAAGGGTGTGCTGCGATATTGTGGAAGCACAGAAGTCATGCCCCCGAGGCGGCCGAGGCGCTGAAGCTCACAGCCAACCATTTGAAAGAATTGAATCTGATCGATGAAGTCGTCGCGGAACCTCTCGGCGGCGCACATCACGACCACGAGCTGACATCTCGAAACCTGAGGGAAGCTCTTCTTAACCACCTTCGAGAGCTTTGCGAAAGGCCGATCGACAAATTACTGAACCAGCGTTACGAAAAATTTCGTCGAATGGGAAAAGTCCTCGAAGCCTGAGGTCCATCGTTGCCCGAGCGAAACAGCCATTGCCGCCAACCGGGGTAGAGCGTCCGCTCCGTCGGTGCTCTCTGGTCGAAGCATCACGCGAAAGTACGCGCGAGACCTTGGTGTCGATCTAGCCCGCAATGTACGTTTGGCTTCTCACAACGCGTGATTTGCGGGCTAGTCCGCCCTCACATGCTGAAGATAGACTCGAACCGCATCTCGAACCGCCGAAGCTACATCCGCCTGGGGTTTCGCATGCTTGGGCCTTAGCCAGGGAAAGTACCCAACCAGATCGTGAAAAACTAGAATTTGCCCGTCGCAATGCTTCCCGGATCCAATTCCAATTGTCGGGATTGAAACCAATTCAGTGATTTCAGCCGCCACGGTGGATTCGACAAGTTCAAGCACCAGCGCAAAGGCTCCCCCTTCTTGAACGGCAAGCGCTTCCTGGCGCAGGAATTCCCGTTCTTCGGCTGTGCGGCCTTTAACTCTGTAACCGCCCTCTTCGAGCACATGTTGCGGAAGCATTCCGATATGGCCGATAAAAGGAATCCCGTCATCGGTAATCGCTCGGATTTGCCTGTAGCAGGACTGCCCGCCCTCCAACTTCACTGCGTTCGCGCCTGCGGCAACCAGCGCTTTTGCGGTGGCTACAGCTTGATCAGCGCTATCGTAGCTTCGCATTGGGAGGTCGGAGGCTAGCAAGGCCGATGAGATCCCGCGAGCCACCGCCCGGGTGTGATAAAGCATGTCCTCGAGCACAACATGTGTCGTGTCTGGGTATCCGAGCACCGTCATCCCAAGCGAGTCACCAACAAGGATCAAGTCGACTCCCTCTTCGTCGAGAATTCTCGCTGTCGGGTAATCATAGGCAGTCAGCGCTGCAATGCGATTCCGGCTGTTTTTTCGAGCCCGTATCGCCTCAGCTGTGATCCTGTTTATCATGCGATAGATGAAAAGGGCAGCCTTCTAACCTGTTCCTCGTTGTTCAACTTCTGGAGAAGATAGGAGACGGAACGCGAATGTCCGGGCAGGATCAAGTCGGGCGCAATTTCGGCCAGAGGCGTCAGAACAAATCGTCGCTTGGCCAGCCTCGGATGCGGGATGACAATTTCCGGCCTATCGAGAACCAGGTTGCCCACGTACAGAATGTCCAGGTCGATTGTCCTTGGAGAGTTTCTCGGCCTCTTCGACGGGCGCCCCATTTTCATTTCAATCCGCCGCAAAAAATCCAGCAGGGCGACCGGGTGACCGTCAAAACCGATTTCCATGACTGCGTTCAGGTACTCCGGCGTTCCTGGGTCGCACTCGACGGGGCTTGTTTCATAAACGGAGGAACTTCGAACGAAGCTTCCAATCTCGTTGAGGGCAGAGACCCGTTGGTAGGCTTCCCGTAGGTTCGCCAGTCGATTTCCAATATTGGAGCCAAGCGCGATTGCGGAGCGCATTTCAATTCACTTTAAACCTAGTACATCCTGCATATCATACAATCCGGCATGCTTGCCAATGAGCCACTTCGCCGCTTTCAAAGCGCCTTGGGCGAAATTGTCCCGGCTCAACGCGCGATGGGTGAGTTCAATGCGCTCACCCAGCCCCACAAAGAACACGGTATGCTCACCCACGATATCGCCGCCGCGAAGGGCGTGCATTCCGATTTCGCTTTGTGCCCGCTCACCGACGTAGCCTTCGCGCCCATGACGAACACTTCCGTCATACTCGAGTTGGCGCGCGCTCGCGACAATCTCAGCCAACCGCCTGGCCGTACCGCTTGGCGCGTCTTTCTTCAAACGATGGTGCAGCTCGAGAATTTCGACGTCAAAGTTCGGCCCCAGCACCCCATTGGTTTTCTCGGTCAGCCAGAATAATAGGTTAACCCCGATGCTGAAATTCGGTGCAATAAGGATCGCGGTCCACGCGGCGGCAGTTCTCAATTTTTGAAGCTGATCATTTCCATGCCCAGTGGTCCCTATCACTAGCGGCTTGCCGTCCGCGGCACAGCAGGTGGCGATCGCCACGGACCCTTGTGGCTGAGTGACGTCAATAGCCACGTCACAGGCCGCAACCGCCGCGGATAGATCATCAAAACGTCCCGACTTGGTCACGTGAAAGCCCCCCGACGCGGTTGCCGCACGGACGATCGCTTGACCAAGTCGCCCGGCGGCTCCGTGCACATGCAGTCGGATCATAGAAGTTTCAGCGCGCTAAGAGTGCGACTCAATTGTTCGCGGTTTGCAGCACTCATTTCGCAGAGCGGAAGTCGGAATTCCGGCTCAATCATGCCCATCAAATGCAAGGCGGTTTTGATTGGAATCGGATTGGATTCAATAAAGAGGTCTTTGAACAGCCGAAAATAGCGTAAATGGATTCGCATGGAGTCGCTGGGACGTCCCTCCAGGAAATTGCTGACCAGCTCCGTCATCGGCTTTGGGATGATATTCGATGCCACGCTGACAACTCCGACGGCTCCAACTGCCATAAATGGCAACGTCTGAGCGTCGTCGCCGGAAAGGATGGTGAAATCCGGGGGAACAACGTTCCTGAGGGCCGACACTCTTTCCGCCGAACCTCCGGCTTCTTTGATCGATACGATTGTTTTGCAGTCCGTTGCCAAACGGGCGCAAGTCTCTATGCCGATCTCGCCCGCTGTACGGCCCGGCACATTATAAAGCATCAATTTGAGCGAGGTTGATTCGGCTATCGCACGATAGTGCCGGTAAACGCCCTCCTGCGTCGGCTTGTTGTAATATGGACTCGCTAAGAGCGCGCCATCAATACCAAGCTTCTCGGCTTTTTGCGTCAGTTCGATAGCTTCTCTCGTCGAATTGGAGCCGGTGCCCGCAACGATCTTGCAGCGGCCGTTTGCTTGTTGGACCGCGATCTCGATGACCCTGAGATGTTCGTCATAATCAAGCGTGGCGGCTTCGCCAGTTGTCCCCACAGGCACGATGCCATCGATGCCATGGTCGATTTGAAAGTCGATTAACTTCCGAAATCCATCTTCGTCGATTCGACCGCCTTTAAACGGTGTAACGATCGCGGTATAGGTGCCTTTAAACATGAGCTTGTGACTCTACTATATCGATTTCTACTTTTAAAACAGGCTCTTAAACAGGCGCGGAACGGCTGTTTAAGAGCCTAAGCGAGGCCGCCTCACCCCACTGACGCCGCTCCCTGCATGACCTTGACACCCCCTACATCTGGGCGACTTGAGGTGCGGCCCCGCTGCCTATTTCAATTGTACCTTCGAAGACGAAATCCGCCGGGCCCTCCAGGGTCACGTCGGCAAACCCTGAGGCAGTTTTTCGGAAGCCGAGCTCCAGCCAATCTCCGCCACGCACCAAAACGGAAACTGGCGATTCCAGACCATTCAAGGCGCTGTAAACAAGTCCGCTGGCGGCAACTCCTGTCCCGCACGCCAAGGTCTCATCTTCAACACCCCTTTCATAAGTACGGACTGCGATCCTCCCAGGCTCGATCTGCTTGACAAAATTGGCATTTGTTCCCCTGGGATGAAAAGCTCGGTGATAACGAATCTTTGCGCCCCAATCCCGAACAGGAGCCGTTTCCAAATCGTCTACGAACACCACGACGTGAGGTACCCCCGTGTTAACTGAATGAACCGGGAGTTTGCGTTTTTCAATCTCCAACGCGCGATTCAAAACCATGTCTTTGGGTTCGCTCAGCTCAAGCTTAACGCTTTCATCCCGAAGCTCCGCACGGATCATCCCGGCAGGCGTTTCAAATCGCAATTCTTCCCTTCCGCCTGAAACCCTGCTTGCGAATCGGGCGAAACATCGGGCGCCGTTTGCGCACATTTCGGCTTCCCCGCCATCGCTATTGTAGTACCGCATTCGAAAGTCCCCGTTGGCTGAGGCCGGTTCTACCAGCAGCACTCCGTCCGCTCCCACGCCGCGGTGGCGATCGCACAAAAGCTTGACCTGTTGCGCCGAGAGCTTGAGCAGTTCGTTTCGATTGTCCACAACGACGAAATCGTTTCCGGCTCCGTTCATCTTCGCAAATCGCAGCATCATCGCTCGCTAACATAGCAGAACTTATCGCGCAAGTGTCGCCTAATTCCAGTTGCGCGCAGCTCAAAATACCTTATTCCTATGGGGAATATCCTTTTTTACTGCCATGGCTTCAAGATCGGTCGAAGAAATTAAAGGCGAAAGTCACGCGCTCCGGGGTGATATTCGGGACACTTTAATCAGTGACGCCTCGCATTTTTCCGAAGACGAGTACCAGCTGCTGAAGTTCCACGGTACCTATCAGCAGGACGATCGCGACCAGCGCGTTGCTCGCAAAAAACAGAATCTGGATAAGGCGTGGATCTTCATGGTCCGATCCAAATTGCCGGGTGGCGCATTGACGGCCGAGCAGTATCTTGCGCACGACCGGATAGCAGGTGAGTTGGGCAATAACACGCTTCGCATTACGACCCGCCAGGGATTTCAGTTGCACGGCGTTCTTAAGGGTGATCTGAAAGAATGCATCCGCCGGATCAATTTATCGCGTATCACCACTTTGGGCGCCTGCGGCGATGTTGTCCGAAATACCGTCGCTCCAGCCGCTCCGCTCAAGGATGAAGCGCATCTGGACGCTCAGCGGCTTGCCAAGGAGCTTAGCGATACTTTTTTGGCAAAGACATCGGCTTACGCTGAGATATGGTTGAACGGCGAACGGCTGAACGGCGAACGGCCGAACGAGAGCTCCACAGAAGAAGAACCGATTTACGGGAAGTTCTATTTACCCAGGAAATTCAAGATCGGTATTGCTATCCCGCCTCGGAACGATGTGGACATTTACTCCCAGGATCTTGGTTTCATCTCTCACCAGGAGGGTGGACGTGTCAAAGGCTATACCATTGTCGTTGGTGGTGGATTTGGGATGTCTCATGGTAAAACGGAAACATTTCCGGCCCTTGCCAAGCCCCTGTTTTATGTCGCCCGTGAGTATGCTGTTAAGGCCGCGGTAGCCGTCGTTACGACTCAGCGGGATTTTGGCAATCGTACCGACCGTAAGCAGGCCCGTCTTAAGTATCTTGTTAACGAGCGAGGGATCCACTGGTTCCGCACTGAGGTGTACAAGCGCTTGGATGCGCCCGTAGAGCCGGCCAGAGAGGTTACTTGGGATACCGTAAGCGATTTGCTCGGCTGGCACGAACAGGGAGACGGGAAATTGTTCTGCGGCATTTGGATCGAGGAGGGGAGAATCAAGGACACCGAAGGCCGCAGGTGGCGAAGCGCATTCCGAGAAATCGTCGAAAAGTTTGGGGTGCCGGTTCGTCTGACGACAAACTGCAATATCATTTTCCATGACATAGAACCGTCCCTGAAGGCTCAGATTGATGACACCCTGAGACGTCACAGAATACCGAGGCCCGAGGATCTGACGGAAACGCGGCGACTGGCGCAGGCGTGTGTTGCCCTTCCGACCTGCGGACTGGCTCTTGCGGAAAGCGAAAGGGTATTTCATCTGGTGTTGGACAGGATCGACGAAATTTTGAAGGAGTATGATCTTCAGGATGAACCGATCTTGATCCGGATGACCGGCTGCCCGAACGGTTGTGCCCGCCCTTACAACGCGGATATTTCGTTCGTCGGGCGCGCTCCGGGGAAATATGCGTTTTACGTTGGCGGTTCAGTCACCGGGGAACGATTGGTCGGCCTGCGTGAAAAGACTATCGCGCTTGAGGACATTCCGAGCCGCGTTCGCGAATTGATCGAAGAATTTGTCCATAACCGACAAAATGGTGAAACCTTCACCGATTACTGGGGAAGAACCCACGTCAATGGCGCAGCGCCGACCCCGGACCAATTTCATACTGAATTGGCCCGGCGCGAGGCGAGGGATTTCGCAGCAGTAGAGGCTTGATCAGCCTGGCAGCAACGGTAGCCTGGCAACGTCGGTGGGAGTAGATCTCCACCGTTTTTCATCGCCGGTCGGAGATAGCGCACGCGTGGCAGGCCCGAGCCTCCTACTTGTGACTCGATGCACTAGTCTCAACCGCTGGAACGGTTTGATTGACCGTGACCCTCGCACGCCTTAAGAAAAAGAGCTCAATGAGCAAACAGTACAACAAACTGGAAAAGCGCCGTCGTCGTTTGAATTATCTCAAGCGCAAACACAAGGCTGCGAAACCAGCCACGCGTTAACGAATAATACATTGCCGAATAGGCAGGGACGTTTAATCTGGAGTGAAATATGCCTCAACCTGTGATGCTGATTATTCGGGATGGATGGGGGATCAATCCGCACGGAAGCGAATTTGCAAAGGCTGACGGTAATGCGACGCTGTTGGCCCGGACGCCGTTTCACAATCGGCTCTATCGGGATTATCCCTGGAGTCGTCTGAGCGCCAGCGGCATGGACGTTGGACTGCCCGAGGGGCAGATGGGTAATTCTGAAGTCGGCCATCTCAATCTTGGGGCCGGTCGGATTGTTTACCAGGACTTCACTCGAATAAACAAGGCGATTGCTGAAGGCGAATTGGCCAAGAATCCGGCCATAAATAAAGCTTTTGATCGGGCCAGGCAATCGCGGCTGCATTTCCTCGGATTGGTCTCCGACGGCGGAGTTCACAGTCATCAGGATCACCTCATTGCATTGGTTAAGGAAGCTGCTGACAAAGGGGTGAAAGATATTCTGATCCACGCGATTACCGACGGACGTGACACATCCCCTACGGGAGGAGCTGAGTACGTTTCAACCGTTGCAAAGGCTGTGAGTCCCTGCGGTGCAAAGATTGCAACCGTCGTTGGCCGCTACTATGCGATGGATCGCGATCGACGCTGGGAGAGAAATAAATTGGCCTGGGACGCCATCGTATTAGGCCGCGGACCAGCGTCTGATACACCGCCAGAAATTGCGATCCGGGAACGTTATGAAGCCGGCGAGACCGACGAATTCCTTAAGCCACTGATCTTTTCGCACCCCAGGGAGCAGCGCATACGTGATGGGGACGTCGTTTTCTTTTTCAACTTTCGCGCCGACAGGGCAAGACAGCTGTCACGCGCCTTTTTGTTCGCCGATTTCAATGGATTTGATCGCGAGGCTTGGCCGCAGGTCTATTACCTCACGATGACCGTGTATGACAAAACCTTTGATTGCGCGGTCGCCTTCCAGCCTCAGTCTCTGAAGCACATTCTAGGCGAAGTCGTCAGCGTTGCCGGCAAAAAACAGTTGCGAATAGCGGAGACGGAAAAATATCCGCATGTGACTTACTTTTTCAATGGTGGAATAGAAACTGCCTTTCCGGGCGAAGACCGTGTTATCGTGCCCTCGCCGAAGGTTGCCACCTACGATCTGAAACCTGAAATGAGCGCCCCGGAAGTTACCGCTGAGGTGCTTGCGCGGATGAGCGGCTACGATCTGATCATTCTGAATTTCGCTAATCCGGATATGGTGGGGCACACCGGTGTCGTAGATGCCGGAGTGAAGGCGGTGGAAATGATCGATCACTGTGTGCAACAGGTCATCGAAGAGCTTCAGCGTTTGGGAGGAAAAGCCCTTGTCGCGGCCGACCACGGAAATTGTGAGTTAATGAGGAACCCTGATGGCACGCCGAATACCGCTCATACAACATTCCTCGTCCATTTCGTTTATGTCGCCGAAGACGCTCACAACTTTCAGGTAAAGGATGGGATACTGGCAGATGTGGCCCCGACGCTCCTTAGCTTGCTCAATCTGCCGGTCCCTCCAGAAATGACAGGCCGGAGTCTGCTCGAACGCAAGAACTCAGCGGTAGCGTCGAAAGGTTGAAAACGCGCGGAGGCTTCCCAAGTTCTGAGCAGGTTCGGGCGCACCTCACCTCTAGAATCCTTGAAAAGCAAAATCGATTGCAAATGAGTCAAGTTTTTCCGTTTCGTGATCGATGATCAAA
>Ga0182036_10000980_pt1 | contig 13210 bp, 10 predicted proteins | sample sta12Cox44000080_FD_125966 | JGI IMG/M metagenome (GOLD analysis project Ga0182036, IMG submission 125966) | Lab enrichment of tropical soil microbial communities from Luquillo Experimental Forest, Puerto Rico - statoxic.12C.oxic.44.000.080 | ecosystem: Environmental > Terrestrial > Soil >...
CACCGTTCCCACGATCTCGCGCCAATCGGCCAAATCCAGGGCCATAGCCACGGTGTGGGCGTTTCCCGGATGGGTCTTGACGATGACCAGGTTTGAAGCCTGACGAACCTCACCCAGAAACTCCTTAAGGATCACGGGTAACGTGGGCTGCGGCGGAGCGACTAGTTCGGCGGCCTCCGGCAAGCGGTAGCCCTCACGGGTCTTCGCCACTCCCAGTTCCCGGATGTCCCGGGAGACCGTAGCCTGAGTCACCCGGATGCCCCGCTGCGCCAGCTTGCGACGCAATTCCGCCTGATCCGCGACCGCTTCCGCCTTGAGAAGATCCAGTATTTGGCTACGCCGGTAGAGCTTATCCATGCCATCTATAGGACACTGTTGGCTCGGGCTCTCTCTTCAGTGCGCCCCATGGCCCACCGGAATGTGCAGTCTCTTGAAATCTCCCCACCTCGCCGGCTGATACTGGTCCTTCGGTACAAATTCCTTGCTGTGAAAGACCATGCCCAGTTTCGCTTCCTCCACTACGGCGCCCTTCTGAGGCAGGTAATCAAAGTTGCTGCGGTTTGAGCCGTAGTAGGAGCATAGCCAGAAGCCGTCCTCGGCTTCGATGGCGTACACGGCCGTCACCAGCGGCAAGGGACGCGTAGGATCGACAACCTGCTTGATCTCGGCTTCAACAATCGTACCGCTGATCCCTCGTGCAGTGGGAGGCGTAGTTGTCGGGGTAGCAGGCATGTTTCTCTCGGCTCACACCTTCGAGCTCGGCGCATCGGTTCTGCTGTTCTTCAGGACAAGCCGCGGACCCCAATTGCGTCTGCGCTGAACGTCCGATGCACCGTGTCGGCGAAGACTGCAACATACATCGACGGCCGCGGCTTCGTCAACATAGCATCGTAATTCATGGCATCGTAATTTATTTAACCCCTTGTCACTTATTGTCCAGCGCTGCTAGTATCTGGAGTCTGGAATTGCTTGTTATCTTGGTTTGGCTAGGGGGATCCGATGAACCGCAGAGACTTCATCCGTCGTTCGAGCGGTGCGACTACCGGGGCCTTGGCCTTACGTTCAGGCGGCAGAGTGCTTTGGGCTTCTGAGCCTGGCCGCGCTTCTGTTGCGCCCAGCGATCGAGTGCGCGTCGGAGTGATCGGCATCGGGGCGCGGGCGCAGCAAGATGCCTACAGCTTTACGGTAGTGCCCGGCGTTGAGTTAGTGGCTGCGGCCGATGTTTACACCGACCGCCTGACGCGCGCCAAGGAGCTCTTTGGCGAGACGCTCGCCACTGCTGGCGACTACCGCCAGATCCTCGACCGCAAAGATATCGATGCCGTGCTGATCGGCACGCCAGACCACTGGCACAAAAGAATAATGGTTGAGGCGATGGAGTCCGGCAAGGACGTCTACTGCGAGAAGCCCATGACCTACACCATCGAGGAGGGCTTTGAAATCATCGACGCGCAGAAGCGGACGAACAGGATAGTCCAGATCGGCAGCCAATGGCCGGATTCGCCGCTAACCCAACTGGCCAAGAAGTGGATCGACGAGGGACGGCTGGGCCAGATCACGCTGATCAAGTCCTGGGAGAACCGCAACACTCCGGCGGGGGCCTGGTTTTATCCCATTGCGCCCGACGGAAACGAGAAGAACATCGATTGGAAGACATGGCTCGGCTCTGCTCCCCGGTGCCCGTTTGATCCCAAGCGGTACTTCCGCTGGCGTTGCTATTGGGACTACTCGGGCGGTTTGCAGACCGACCTGGTGGTTCACCATCTTAACACCGTGAACTTCCTCATGGGCCAAACGGGACCCCAAAGCGCCATCACTTACGGCGGCAGCTATCGCTGGAAGAAAATCTATCCCGAGGCTGAGGTGCCTGACGTAGTCAATACCCTGTTTCAGTATCCGAACTTCAGTTACAACGTCTCGCTCACCCTCAACTCCTCGGTCGAGGGATTCGGCACCTACGTCATGGGAACCAAGGGTACTATCCAGATTGATGAAGTGAAGATGACGTTTTACCCCGATCATCCGCTGGATGACTACGGCTGGGTGGTGGCGGCCTGGCCGGAGGCCTTGCAGAAGGAGTTCGTGAAGAAAGAGAATATCGTCGGCATCAATCAGCCCTGGGCTCCTGGCACCTGCACAGCGCCAGAAGCCAACGAGCACTACGACATTATCGGTGACCCCACGGACTTACACGTCAAGGCTTTCGTGGAATCAGTACGCTCTCGCCAGCCTACTCTCGAAGGCGCCGAGCAGGGACACAACGCAGCGGTGGGCGCCCACATTGCGAACATGTCCTACCGGAATGGAAGCTGCAAAGTGACATGGGATGGCAAGCAAGCAAAGCTCGTTTAGGGCGGTCGGATAATTGTCAGAAGGAGTTGTTCACTGCTTAGTTTGCCGGAGGCTGGCTCGGGACAACCAAAATTCACAGAAGGAGAGGACAAACATCATGAGAAGGTTTCTTCACCCCATGCTTGGCGTAGCAGTATTTGCCGCTCTGGTCGGTCTTACGCTTGCGGCAAATTCGCGCGGCACCGCAGAGCTCACGCTGAATGGTAAGAAAATCTCGGTCGAATATGGCCGGCCGTCCTTGTCCGGCCGCAGCATCAACGATTTGCTCGGGCAGTTGCCGGCTGGCGAATTCTGGCGTCTGGGCGCTGACAAATCCACGACGTTCTCGACCACGGGCGACCTCATGTTTGGAAACGTAAAGGTTCCCAAGGGTGAGTACAGTCTATGGGCTCAAAAGCAGGCGGACGGAAGTTGGAAGCTGGTCTTCAACAAGCAGCACGGCCAGTGGGGAACGAATCATGACGCCGCTCAAGACTTTGCCTCTGTGCCCCTGAAAACGGAGAAGGAGAGCAAGCCGGCCGAACAAGTGACGATCATTCTCGAGGAAGAACACGGCAGCGGTGAGATCGCTATTCAGTGGGGCGATATGGAACTCTCCGCCGCTTTTAAGTAGAAGCGTCTCAGTGTCCTGTGATCCCGTGCTTCGTTACGGCACGTTCGGTGGCCTCTTCCTGATCCTGCTCGCTGTTGCCCCAATCCACTACCAGGGACAGGTGTCCCAGGACCGTTTGGCCGGCGCGCCGGAGACACAGTCGGGCGCCCGTGCCGATTACGAACGCCCGATTTCCCTCAAGCAACTGCCGTCCAACATCCTTCATGACCAGAAGCCTATCTGGTTGTTTCCAATCCAGGTCGCCAAAGGGAAACACCTGAAGCCAGTAGTGGCGGTGACGCTGGCGACGGCCGGCCTGGTAGCCCTGGACCCCAGCGTCGGCGGATATTTTCGCAACAATCCGCGCTACGCAAATTGGCCGAATGGCTTCTGGTCAGGACTCAACACAGGCCTGGCGACGGCCATTCCTCCAGCGACTGTCTACGCGGTGGGACTTGCCCGCAAGGATTCCTACGCTCAGGGCACATCGCTCCTGGCACTCGAAGCCGTTGCCGACTCCGAGCTCGTCAGCGTAGTGATGAAGAGCGTTACCGGGCGGCTGCGCCCCAGCGACGTCCCGCCCCACGGAGATTTTACTCACACCTGGTTCAAGTATCCGGGCACCTTCGGCAATAGCGGTTCCTTTCCCTCCGGACATGCCATCGCCGCCTTCTCGGTCGCCTCAGTGTTCTCCTATCGCTACCGGCGTCTCCGATGGGTTCCGTGGGTGGCTTACGGGGGAGCGGGGGTCATTGCGCTTTCCCGCATACCTGTCCAGGCGCACTTCCCATCGGATGTGTTTGTTGGGGCCACCCTGGGCTATGTAGTTGGTCGCTACGTGGTGCTGCGTCGGTAGGCGCGGAGTGTAGCGGGGAAGCGCGTTACCCGTCATTCCGAGTGTTACATGGGCCTTCGGCCCACCAATGGCCATGAAAGTCACCCCAGCCTGTCAGCTAGAACTCCATTGACATCCGCAAGCTGACACTACGGGGGGCGGCGATAGCCGTCCCTGAAAACAGGCTGTCGAAATTGATGACATTTAAATGGTTCGTTAGGTTGAACCCCTGAACTTGCAAGCTCACAGCTCTTCGCTCCTGGCGGTAGAGCTCGAGACCGGCGGAAGCATCAAGTGCATAAGACGGTCGCACCCGGCCGCGTGCGAAATCGACTTCCCGTAGAACACGCGGGCCATATTGCGCAAGCAGGAAGCTGAAGTCCACATCGCTGGTGTCGAGCTCCACGGGCAGGCCGCTTCCGAACCAGCCGTCCGCGGCGAGCCAGAGTCGGCGGTTCGCCTGAAAGCGCAGCTTGGCTCGCGCCGTGTTGCGCTGATCCTGTGAGACCCAGAAGCGGCTGTTGTCCGGCACGTCGGCTATCGCCTGGGCGCCAATGAACAGCCCACCGGTGATCGGTCCCTGTCCGACCCCGACTTGGTTGGCGTAGCTGGCGAAGCCGGAGAAACGGCCCCACTGCGCCAGCTCGACCTTAGCCTCGACGCCCTGAATGCGGGCCCTAGCGTCCGCAATCGGAAAACTAACGCCTGTGTTAAGCAGCGTGTTGTCGTCCGAATAGTTGAGAAAGTTCCTCCGAAACACATTCGCGTCGAACCGTACCTTACTCCCTAAACCCTTGGTCAGCCCAAACTCGTAATAGTTGGCGCGCGCCGGCAGAACTGGCAGACGCAGAACCAGGCTGCTGATCTGACTGACTTCAGGGGAGCTCGCGAGCAGGAGGTTTTCAATGGCCGGGGTCTGAAAAACCCGGTCGTAAGCGGCGTGAAGCAGAAGGCCCGCGGAACCGAAATAACGTGACACCGCTACCCGCGGGCTCCAAGCAGATTCGTTCACCACAAAGCGGTAGTGGTCGTAGCGCACGCCCAAGCTGACGTTCCAGTTCGCGCGATGGAATTCGTCCTGGAAGAAGGCCGAGAATTCGACATCGGTCAGGTGGTCGTGGAAATTGAAACGTGGGGCTGTGTTCGGATCGAACTGCGAAGGGTTCGTAATCACGTACTGCAAGGCTTCGTGAACCGGATTGAAGATCGCGTCCGCCCCGATCTTCCAGTCGTTGCTGCCGCGATGCCCCGCCAGAGCTACACGGCCGTAACCCTCGCAGAAACCTCGTTGCTGGCTGATGATAATCGGTGTAGCCAGATCATTGGACCAAAGGTTAAAGGACTCCTCGAACGCGCCACCTTCGGCGCTGAGCAAGAGATCCGGAGTCAGAATTCGCTGATAATCGACTTGGCCGCTAGTTTCCGCAGCCGTGGCATCCTGACGCTGACCGGCCTCCTGTTGTACCAGTTCGTTGGGAACGAGGTAGCGAACCTCGCCCTGCCGGATGGAAAGCCGGAGCCGGTCCCGGTCCGTAAGGTCCCGTGAATAAGTCGCCGTGAATCCGTCCGTAGAGCCGTGGTTCGTGTAGTTGGCAATTACGGGAGGATCGAGATATCGATCCGTCGCACCAACATTACCGGTTAGCATGAACTGGTTGGCACCGTGCCCGTACCCGATTCCCAAGTAGCCATCTGCTGTTGAGAAGCTTCCGCCGCCGGCGGCGGCGATCACATGGAGGCCGGAAGGCGGGTCATTCGGGGCCGTCACCTCAACCACACCGCCAAGCTTCCGGCCATACTCGGCCGGGAAGCCCGCCGTCATAACCCGCATCGATTCCGCGTCGTTGGACTCCAGGGGCGGAGCAAACGCCGGAGAGTGGTTCGCCGTGAGCGGGAGACCGTTGACCACGTATTGAACATCGTACTCGGAGCCTCTGGGATGCAGCACGCCATTCGCCTCATAAAGCCAGCCAGGCTCCGCGTTAACTAGGTCGGAGAGACTCCGGCCCATCTGGGCCGGAAGCCCCTCACGGATGGCTTGGGAGCCAACCGAGTAGATTGTTGCAGGCTGCCCGGGATCCACCAGGGTGCCAGAGTCCCCTACATTAATAGTGCTTTGTACCGGTGCTAGACTAAGGATCACAGAAATGTTGAGTGGCACTTCGGAATGAACCTCGACCAACTGCTCGCTGGAGAGAAATCCTGCGTGGGTTACTCGTAGGTTGTACCTGCCAAAAGGAAGCCCGCGGGCGGCGTAACCGCCGTCCTGTCCGGTCATGAAGCTCCGGTGCAGCTGGTTCGCCTCACTCACGAGGTCCACGGAAGCCACGAGACCTCCACCGTGGGGATCTCGAACCTCGAGACGAATCTCGCCGCGCTCATGCTGGGCTGCTGCCGGGGCGACAGCAAGCGCAACCAAGGTAAGAGCAGGTGCGAGTCGGCAGAACATGTCGAATGTCCAATTATACGCTGCCATAGGCAGGCATTCGCCCCGGATTTCTTGTCGATCGGACGGGCGAATGATTGAGGCTGAGTAGCTCGACTGAACTCCTGCAGACACCGCTCTGGGCCCGCTGGATTCGACGGGATACTGATGATATGTTGATCATCACGTTCGGGGCGGCCGCTAGAACAGCTTGTGGCACTACATCGAGGAAGCCGGTCGCGGGGCTCGCCTCCCCTTCCGTTTCCTCGGAGAGCTGCGCGAGAAAGATGAGCGAACAGGAACTGCAGAGCATCCTCGATAACTCAAACGCCGTGATCTACGTCAAGGATACGGACGGGCGCTACCTGCGCATTAATCGTCGATTTGAGGACCTGTTCGGAGTCAGCAGGACGGAGGTCCTCGGCAAGACCGACTACGATCTGTTTCCCCGAGAGATGGCCGATCGCTACCATACCCACGATCAGGAAGTGATGCGCGTTGCCCAGTCTTTGGAGTTCGAAGAGATTGCTTCTCAAGAAGATGGGCTCCACACCTATATTTCCAACAAGTTTCCACTTTACGATTCCGCGGGAGCTGTGTACGCCGTGGCTGGAATCTCCACCGACATCACGGAGCGCAAGCGAGCCGAAGACGCCCTGGGTCGCAGCCGGGCATTGTTTGAGAAGTTCTTTGAGTCCTCCCCCGATGCAATTATGAGCGCAGACGTGGAGGGGCGGATTCTACGCATCAATACCCAGATGGAGAAAATGTTCGGTTACGACCGGGCTGAATTGCTGGGACAGCCGGTTGAGCTATTGATGCCGGAGCGCTTCGGCGCTGTGCACCCCTCCCATCGCGCCCAATACAGCGCCCACCCTAGCTCGCGGCCCATGGGCATGGGGCTGGAGCTCTACGGCAGGCGCAAGGACGGGAGTGAGTTTCCGGTAGACATCATGCTGAGTCCGTTAGAAACGGAGAAGGGCCCGCAAGTGCTGAGCGTGATCCGCGATATTTCTGAGCGCAAGATGGCCCAAGAAGCGCTGCAGCAGAGCGAGGAGCGCTTTCGTCTCCTCGTCGACGGCGCCAAGGACTATGCCATTTTTATGCTCGATCCCGACGGACGCGTCGCCAGTTGGAACCCAGGCGCGGAACGCATCAAGGGTTATCGCGCGGAAGAGATCATTGGCCACCACTTCTCGCAGTTCTACACGCAAGAAGACCAGGAAAGCGGGAGGCCGGCCGATCTGCTTAAGATAGCGGCGGCTGAGGGGCGCATTGAGAATGAAGGCTGGCGGGTACATAAGGACGGCTCCCGATTCTGGGCCAATGTCACCATCACTGCCTTGCGGGATGAGAAAGGTCTGCTTCGCGGCTTCTCCAAGGTGGTGCGCGACTTCACCGAGCGCAAACGCGCCCAGGAGGCCCTGCTGCTCCAGATCACGAACATCCTGGTCACGAATCTGGACGTACGGCGGCTCTTTGCAGCCATCTCCGCCAGTCTGCGCCAGGTGACCTCGCACGAATTCGCCAGCTTAGCCCTGTTACAGGCCGCCGGCAAAGAGTTGCGCGTCGAGGTCCTGTACTCGTACGGCAAGGGCGCTATAGCCCCGGAAGCGGTAATGCCCCTGGAAGGTTCCCCCGCCGCCGCGGCGCTGGCCTCGCACAAGCCTCTGCTGATCGAGGCAGTCGATCTGCAGCACTTCCCCTCCGAGATGACTCGGGGATTTGCGGCGGAGGGCCTCGCCTCCGCGTGTATCCTGCCACTGGTCAGCCGCGATCAGGCTCTCGGGACGTTGAACGTCGGCAGTCGCCGACGGTCGGCGTTCGCCCAGGAAGATGTGACCCTGCTCAGCCAGGTGGCTAGCCAGATCGCCCTGGCCGTCGACAACGCCCTGGAGTTCCAGCAAGTGGCGGAGGTGAAGGAAAAGCTGGCTGAAGAGAAACTGTACCTTGAGGAGGAGTTGCGCACGGAGTACGACTTCGAGGAGATTGTGGGCGAGAGCCCGTCCTTAATGCGAGTGCTCAAGCAAGTGGAGACCGTCGCGCCCACGGAGGCGACGGTCCTCATTCTGGGGGAGACGGGGACCGGTAAGGAACTCATTGCGCGCGCCATACACGATTTGAGCCCTCGCCGCAACCGGACGTTTGTGAAGTTGAACTGCGCGGCGATTCCCAGCGGGTTGCTGGAAAGCGAGCTGTTCGGCCATGAAAGGGGCGCCTTTACCGGCGCTATTTCCCAAAAGATTGGCCGCGCCGAACTTGCCCACCTGGGGACTTTGTTCCTCGACGAGGTGGGGGACATTCCCCTCGAGCTTCAGCCTAAACTCTTGCGCGTCCTGCAGGAGAAAGAGTTCGAAAGACTGGGAAGCACTCGCACCATACCAGTCGACATTCGCCTCGTTGCCGCCACCAACCGCGATCTAGCTCAAATGGTCGCGGACCGCCAGTTTCGCAGTGACCTTTACTACCGCCTTAAAGTCTTCCCCATCTCCGTCCCACCCCTGCGCGAACGCGGCGCTGAGGACATCCGTTTGCTGGCTCTCCGCTTTGCTCAGAAGCACGCGCAACGAATGAAAAAGCGGATTGACACTATTCCTCCCGAAGCCCTGGAAGCCCTGGCGCGCTGGCATTGGCCGGGTAACGTGCGCGAGTTGGAGAATCTGATCGAGCGCGCCGTGATTTTGTCGCGAGGCCCGGTACTTTACGTTCCCCTCACCGAGTTAAGACCGATGGCCGAAGGGGAACCTGTCCCAAACTCCGCAACCCTTGAAGCCGCAGAGCGCGAGCACATCCTGCGGGTTCTGCGCGGCACACAGGGGGTCATCGGCGGCCCTCACGGCGCTGCGGCCCGCCTCGGGCTGAAGCGCACTACGCTGAATTCCAAAATGAGGAAGCTAGGAATAACCCGACAGGATTTCTAGGCTCACAGACTGCTGAAAAAGCCTCCAATCATGATCATCCCGAGCGAAGATTCCATGAGCCTTCGGCTCTCAACTGCGCATGAAAATAGGCTTGTATGGTGCTAAGTCTTTTGTTTCCACGAGCGACCTCGGCTATTTTCCTGGCAGCGAGGGATCGGCCGACTCTCTGGTGTCCTCTGTGGTTTTCAAGCTTAACACTGAACACGCGGAGCGTCTCGGTGACCTCCGTGTTGAGGCTTGTAGTGGGCACAGAGGGTGCAAAGGCACCACCGGGATCAGGAAAAATCTTCGCGACACGCGAAGAAGACACGTTCAAGTGCTACGGATCCCCCCTCGATAAGGGCTTCCCGCCTGACCGTGTCCTCTTCCTCTTGGTGGGTCGGGTTGGCAACGTCGACGGCATGCCAACCCTGAGCCTGCCGCCGAACCATTCCTACTTCATAGCCCTACTTCATAGCCCTACTTCATGGGCGGAGGATAGTTTTTCATCAGCTTCGCGATGCCTTTGTTCAGGTTCTCCAGGTTTTTCTCCTGATTCTTGCTCGGGCTTAGGGTCTTGGTTGCCCTTCCGGTCCACACCAACTGTTTGTTAGCTGCGTCGTAAATGTCGACGACCAGCGTACCATTAGTGATGGTAGAGCTCGTTGCAGTTCCCATGCCGCCAAAACGGAAGCCTCCACCCATTCCAAAGGCGTTCCACTGCCTTTCCTGGTCCAGCGCAACCTGGTAGCCAACGTATAGGTCAGCGTTATCGGCTTGGGTTTGGGTGAGCCCCTTCCCGGTCAACTGCCCCACGACGGCGTTTTGAATTTCCTGGTCGGTAATCTGATTAGGGTGTGGGCCGCCCGGAATCGTCACCCATTTGAAGGTGTGGAATTGTGAAAAGTTGGTGCCCGGCATGAAGTTGTAAGTGACATCTTGCGCCAGGCCGAGGCCGCAACAACCAAGCAGGGTCACACAGAGCCCCGCCACGATTTGAACCGACTTCTTCATCTTCACCTGCATCATAATTTCCTCCCTTGTAATGACTCTCTCCTTCTTCAACTGCAGATTGAGTCACTGTCAGATTTTACCACCGTCCGTCGTGGCGAGTCCGGCCGCGCCCACAGCACACAAGGTGTGCCGGGCTGAAGCCCGCCGCTACAGCGGTTGGTAGTTCATGTTTTGGATCTGGATGGTGAGGTGCTCCTTCTCGCCGTTCACCGTGGCGGAGGACATGTAGTTGGTCCCGTCCGGCAACTTGGAGAACTGAGCGGTGAAGGTCGCGGCATCCTTCGGGTCGTTGTTTAGATAGGACGACACGTCAACACTCTGGATCCCCCTCTGGACGGTGTTGAAAACGAGTTTCATCGAGTCGCCCTGCATGTTGTAGTTCGTAAAGGTCATTTGAACCCTATCGGGGTCGGCCTTGCTGATTGATGCGCTCCCCTGCTGGAAAGCCTGCTGCATCTTCTGGGGGTTGGGCGGCACATAGCTATGCACCAGGGCCGAGATCTGCTGCGCGTAGTCCTTCAGCTCCGCCGTCTTCTTTTCGATAATATGTTGCTTCATGCGACGGCCCGAGGGCGGCGGAGGGGGAGCGCTCAGTTGTGTCTTCTGCGGCTTGCCGTCGGGCCCCATTTGGACCTGGTACAAAGTTTGGCTTTTCACGTCCCCCTTTAGACTGACGGTTTGCTGCTCCTGCCAGGTGTAGTGGGCGAGGCGTTGCTGGTTCTCTGCAACCGACTGCTGGATCTTCTGCTGGATTTCGGGGTTCTGAGCCACAGCCGCCGAACCGGCTAACGTTACCAGAATGATTGCAACAGCGATTTCTTCCGCCCAAAGTGCTCGCGAGAGCTGATTTTTCATACGAGAGCATCTCCTTTAGAGTTAAGGTTTCTCCCGGAATCCGCAACATTCGGGACTCCTGACTTGGGAAACACGCGCTGAAAGCGCGCTGCTAGTACTATGAAAGGGGATGTCAAGAGAAACATTTCACCGCCGACCGGCTGCGGGTTCTTTTGTCTTGACAGCCAGCCCCGATTGTCGAGTTGGCCGCGACCGAACGCCGTTCTTCTGCCTTGTAGGCAGAGGCGAGAGCGAGCACCGCCGCCGTCGCTGTGGGAATGTGGAAATCGCGCGCCTTTGTTTTTGGCGCGATTTCCAAGCGCGGTGGAAACCGTGGAAAAGTCCGAGAACTCCGAGGCTACTATACTTGCCGAGGGCAGACTTTTCCACGGTTTCCACGGGGCGTCATTTCCACAGCGACGACGTGGCGCTGAGCTCCCTCGGCCTGCGCCGCTTCCCTCGGCACGAGGGGGCGAAGCAAGGCAGCACGAGCGAGATTCGAAAAGTCGGTGTTGCATCCTGCGGTCGTGACAGCGCCTGCAGTGGCTGAAGCTGGACAAGCCTAACCGGTTGGTCAGTGCCAACGCATGGTTCTATCAGAGACTCGTGCCTATGGCTTTATGGGGTTGTGCGAGGGGGCCTAGGGTTGCCGAGGAGACTCGGTCGCGGAGGCGACACAGGGCCTAACGGCTAAAAAGAGACTCACCCTCGAACCCGAGCGTCAGCCGAACCGAAGGACTTCGACCGGCAGAAGCATGCCGACGATCCGATGGGCTTCCGTCCGACGCTCAAGCGGCTTGTGGCTTCAGATGCTCAGCGTTGAAACGTTCTCCTTTCTTCCAAAGGGTCAAGACGATGGTGGCCAGCTTCCGCGCCACGATCACGCGCGCGATCTCGGGATCCTTCCCCGTGGCGAGTTGGCGCGCGTAGAATTCCCGAAACGGTCCCTGCCGCGAGACGGCGGTGGCGGCAGCGTCTTTGAAGATCTCCTTCAGCACATGGTTATGATTGAGATTCAGGCCCAGGATCAGCGCGGGCTTCCGCGCGCGCGTCAGTTGGCCCTCCACCAGGCGGTAGTTGGCGCTCGATCGGGTCACCAGGCCCAGGCCGGTGTAGGTCCACAGCTTCCGATTCCTGCGGAACCGATGAGGCGTCTGGATCACCGCCATCAGAACCGCCACGCGCACCGCCCCCAGGGTCGGAATGCTGAGCAGAATCTTCTGCGCCGCGTGTTTTCGGCTCTCGGCGAGCATGGCCTTCTTGGCCTCCTGGCGCAGCGACAGCAGCAGGTCCAATTCTCGGTAGAGCAGTTCGGCCCGATGATGCACGCCCGGCTCGCGCAATTGTTTCAGCCACCCCTCCCGGTAGCGCGGCGAGTAAACTCGCGCTCCCTTCGCGGCGATGGCTCGTGCCCGGTAGATGACCTTCAGTCGGTTCATGACTCGCGTCGCATCGCTGACCAAGGTGCGGTAGCTGCGGACCAACTCTCTCAAGGTGCGCAATCCCGTGGGGCGGTGATAAACCGGTTTCAGAACGCCCAGCCGGAGCCATTGGGCCAACTGCTGGGCGTCGATCTTGTCGTTCTTGTTCTCTCCCCTGTGGCGCGGCAGTTGCCGCGGATCGCAGACCACAACCTCAGCGACGTGGGGCAGCAGCAGCTCGTAGAGCCAGGCCGCATGGATGCCTTCTTCGAAAGTCACATGCAGGGTCCCTTGTACACCGGCGATGAAGTCGAGGACAGCGGCCGCTTCGGTCGCAATCGTCGCCTCCATGTTCAATTTTCCGGCCTCATTGACCACCGCAGTGCTGATGGTCGCCGAATGAAGGTCCATACCGATATACTTGATACTGTTCATAGGGTGCTCCTTTGTGCGGTAAGTTTGGTGGCGAGTACCACCAAACGAACCATACCCTCAAAAGGGCGCCCTTTCATAATGCGTTGCCACCCCATCCCTCAGGGCCTAAAGGCCTTGGCGATCATTGGGGCGCTGCCTTGCGGCACGCCTGAAGGCGTGCCCTGATACAAGCCGTCATTGCGCGAGTTCTTGTCACTAAACACTAGTCCGGTGCATGGTAAGGCTTAATCGTTGGCCGGCTAAATGTGCGATCTTGGGAGGGTGCATGCTGTACATGGTCGTCGAGCACTTTCGCGACGGGAACGCTCTGCCGGTGTACCGCCGCTTTCGCGAGCACGGCCGTCTCGCCCCAGACGGCCTCAGGTATGTGGCGAGTTGGGTGACGAACGACCTCCGTCGCTG
>Ga0182036_10000992_pt1 | contig 13147 bp, 17 predicted proteins | sample sta12Cox44000080_FD_125966 | JGI IMG/M metagenome (GOLD analysis project Ga0182036, IMG submission 125966) | Lab enrichment of tropical soil microbial communities from Luquillo Experimental Forest, Puerto Rico - statoxic.12C.oxic.44.000.080 | ecosystem: Environmental > Terrestrial > Soil >...
ACCTTGCGGGACAGCCTCGGCACGCACCACGCCTACGGCGGCTGGATCACCACCCAGCAGCCCACCCACTCCGACGTCAAGACGGACGGCCCCGGACTGCTGTCCGCCCGCCAGGAGCGGCAGTGGGTAGGCGGGACCCACCGGGAGTGCCGGGAGATCTACCCGAACCCCCCGCCCAACACGCACTGGTCCCCCTGCACGGGGTGACCACCTGACCCGAGCAGCGGCCGGGCGTGGCCCGTCAGCCGCCCCGGCCGCTGCCTGGAGGACTCATGATGGCACATCGTTGTCTGGCGGCGGGTCGGGCAGGCCGCACCACTGGCGGATCATCGCCCGCTGCCCGTCTGTGTTGGTCAGGCCGAGATCGCGGCACTTGGCTAGGAACGCTTGCCACAGCGGGTCCTCGATCCGTCCCGCGCTGCGGTTCGGCGTCATGGCGATCATGCTGCCGTAGGAATACCATCAGCAGCAACCCTGCTGTAAGTACAGGAGGCAGGTCATGACAGACCAGGACAAACAGGCAGAGGACATCACCGTACGGCGTGCCGACGCCGCCGTGCTCCGCATCACCATTGGCGCGACCCTGGCCGCCCTCACGCTGAGCTTCCGCAACCAGGTGGACTTCGCCACCCAGCGCGGCGGCTATCCGGTGTGGGGCTCCATCCTGTGGGCGCTGATCATCGACTCCCCCGTGATCGTGGGCGAGCTTCGGCTGTACTCCGCCGCCGCCCGTAACGAGGGATGGCGTATCAAAGCGTGGGCCTGGACGATCACCCTGGTGGGGCTGGTCGTTTCTATGTCTGCCGGTGCGGCCCACGTGGTGGTGCCGGGCTGGCTCCCGGTCAAGGTACTCGCCGCGGTCATTCCCCCGCTGATGGCAGCGGCGAGCCTGGGCACCGGGCTCGGGATCGTGAAGCTGAACGCCGGGCGCAAGCCCGGCCAGTCGCGCCAGGGGACGGCCACGCGCCCGCCCCTGCCGGACGAAGCTAGCACGGCCCGAGCCCGGCAGCCGGGCAAGCCCCGCAAGCGCAAGACCGGCCAGCCGGACCCCGAGACGATCGCCGGGTGGCTGGCCGACGACAAGCTGGCCGGGCTGCCGACCGGCCGCCTGGCCTTCTGGCACCGGCACGAAGATGAGGGCCTGACCGAGCACCTGGCCCGGGTAGCTGTCAAAGCGGCCGACAACGGCGGACAACTGGCCGGGGTCCCGCGTTCATAGACGGCAGGACAGCGGTACTCAGCCCGGGTCCGCGGCGATTGGGCGCGGTCGTAATCCGCTGACCGGCCGGGCATGGCGTGATCCCGGCCCTAGCGCTCGCAGCCCTCGCCCGGCCCCAGGTAGATAGGCGGCCAGGTGCCCGCGCCGTGGTAGCGCTCATCGGGCACCTCGCCCATCGAGGCGTCCCCGTAGTGCCAGTCCGCTAGATCTCGATCCGCAGCACTGCCCGGTCCCCCGGCCACAGGCTCACCGACGTCACCACCGGCAGGCCGCCCTGCATCGTAGTCGTGCGGCTCACCACCGCCACCGGGACCCCCTGCGGGATGCCCAGCACGGTCGCTTCCTCCGGTGTCGGCATCCGGGTGGAGATCTCCACGGGGCGGTGCGCCAGCGTCCCGAACTTCGCTTCCAGCCATGCCAGCGATCCTTCCTTGATCGAGCCCGGCTCCGCGAGCGGCGTGCCCCGGGCGATGTCATCGGGGAACCAGTAGGTGATCATGTTGTGCCGGGTGCCGCCTGCCGACCGGACGTTCTGCCGGGCGATCACCGGGGAGCCTGCCGGGAGCGTCAGCCGCCCGGCCACCTCTGGTGACGCCTGGGCGATGATGACCAGGATCTCCTGCTCCGGCTCCCGTCCGGCCGCCCGCGCCTCCGCCAGGAAGGCGTCCGCGCCCCGGGTGGGAGATTCACCGGGTGACAGCGACTCGGCCGCCCGGGTGAGGGAGACAAGCAACGGCTCCCGCAGCACCACCCGCCGCGGGCGCTCGCCCTCGATCAGGCCCTCGCTCTCCAGTAGCTCCAGCGCCTGGCGGGCGGTCATCCTCGCCACCTGGTGATCGCCAGCCAGCGCCGTCTCGGTGGGCAGCGCCGCGCCGGGCGGGAGGCTCCCGCTGGCGATCTCCTGGCGGAGCACCCGGGCGATCGTCTGGTATTTCGGCTCACCGTTCATGGGAGACAGGTTAACGGGGGAATAGCCAGCCTGGCTAGTTTGGCTATACGATGGCGAGCGCAACCGTCACGCGGAGGGAGGCACCCATGGCACGCAGTGAGCGCACCGACATGGAGATCACTCGCAACGGCCGGTTCGTGGCGCAGATCACCGCCCGGCCGGAGGACGCGGCCGAAGCCCTGGCCGACTGGCTGGAGCGCGAGCGCTACGACGAAGGGCTCTGGCACCAGTTCCGCGTCCGGGTGCCGGGCGGGTTCGGCAAGCAGGAAGTGAGCGCGGCATGAGCGGGCACCGACGCCGGACCGGCCAGGAGCCGAAGCCGACCCGGGCAGCCAGCCGGATCGCGGAGCACAAGCGCCGTGTGCACACCGCGCCGACCGGGCGGCTCCAGATGTCGGCCGCGTTCGACCGCCTCCGGTCCGCCGCCGTGCGGGCCGGGGGCGGGGACGAACTGCTGCGCCAGCTAGCCACCGACATCAACGACATGGCAGTGGGGCTGGAGAGGCAGGCGGCATGACCGAGCAGACAGCCGAGATCCTGCCCCTGCGGCCCGCCGACGCGAAGGCCGGGCTAGGGACCAAGGCGCAGTACGCGCCCGAGCGCGCCCGCGCACGCGAGGACGAGCCCAGGCCCGAGCGCCGCCACATCACCCTGCGCATGCCCGCGATGCCCAGCACCCGGCTGCTGACCGGGGTGCTGGAAGGCGGCTCGCTGATCGCCACCGCGGCCCCCGCGGTCCTCACCTGGTGGGCCGGGCACGTGGTGGCCGCCAAGTACTACAAGCGCTGGTGGGCTCGCTACCCGCGGCTGGCCTACGGGGCCTGGCACGCCTTCATCGAGACGCCGCTGGCCTACCTGTTCGTGTGGTCCGGCCGGACCCCGCTGCTGCGCCTGGTCATCTACGGGTCGCTGCTGCTGATGATCCACCTGACCGGCCACCACATCCTGTGGAGGTATCTGTGAACCTCGCCACGATCGGCGCGTGCATGATCGGCCTGGCCATCGCCATGTACGCGGTCAACCGGTTCGCCAAGCTGCGCTGCTGGCTGATCTTCCTCGGCCCGATGGTCACCGGCCTGGGCGGCCTGCTGACCGGCATCGCCGCCAAGGTGCTCAGCCTGGCCGACAAGCTGTTCGGCACGGTCGGCGGCTCGCTGCTCGGCATCGCGGGCGGCACCGTCCTGGCGGTGATCACCGTGGTGGGCGGCTTCCTGGTGCTGCACGATCTGCATCCCAAGGGCTCGGGCAAGAAACGGACCTTCTGGATCGCGGGCATCCTGGGGATCGCCTGCACGCTGGGACTGACCCCGTTCGCCGTTCTCAACGGCCTCCCGGCTCAAGTCCAGACCGGGATAACCAGCACGCAGACAGGCGGGTGATCTCCCATGGTGGAGCTAGCTGTCCTGGTGGCCGTCATGTGGGCGGCATCCCGCGCCTGGGATACCTCCCACCAGGCGGTCAAGCGGCACACCGCCGCCCGGCGCACGGCGGTGCCGGACAAGCACAAGCGCGCCGCCGCCCGCCAGGCGTGGCTGGGGTACTGGATACGGGAGATCACCCACGGCCTGCCCCGGTTCCGCGAGGGCTGGGGAGCCGGGTGGCATGACCACCAGCAGGTGCACGGGGATCACCAGCGGGAGGCGGCCCGGCGCAAGGCCGAGCACGCCGAGCGCCAGGTGACCTGGCAGGCGGAGATCGCCGCCTACCTGCACCGGCTGGAGATCGCCGCCGCCAAGTACCGCGAAGGCCCGTCGATGAGCGACCAGCTACGGGCGGCCGTGGCCGCGCTCCGCAAGCGGCTGGAAGGCGATCAGCAGCCTGACCCGGCTGCCAACGGCCACCGGCCCCCGGACGGCAAGCACCGCAAGCCAGACCGCAAACCAGACCCGGACCCGGACCCGGAGCCCGACGATGAGCCCGAGCCCGTGCCCGTGCCACCACCAGATAACCAACCCGAGGGAGGACCCATGGCGGCAGACATCAACTACGAGCAGACCCTGGCCACGTGCGACGAAGCGACGGCCGCAGCCGAGGAAGGCGTCAACAGCGAGGCACTGGCCAAGGTGACCGCGCTGGTGGACGGCCTCGGCGCGATGCTCCGCGACGATGCGGACAGTTGCGGCCAGGCGGCCGACGCCGCGCAGGAGGCGGCAGCGGTCAAGGAACACGCAGGCGCGCTGATCGACGCCATCACCGCGCTCAAGACCGGCGTCGAAACCAAGTACGGCCCGCAGCAGGAGGCGCTGGACGCCGCTGGCGTCGGCCAGCCCGAGGTCGGATACCTGGAGCACTGATGGACGATCTCACCCGAGCCCTGGCCCACGGCGAAGCCGGGCTGAACAAGATCAGCGCCGGGCTGGATGGCGACCTCGGCGCGTCGGCCGCGTGGGCGGTCATCGAGGACGCCACCGCCGACCAGCCACAGCAGATGCGGCAGCGGGACGTGCCCATGCTGCCGCTCCGCTATCAGCTACGGATCATCGCCATCGCGGCCGTGGTCCTGCTGGTGCTGATCCTGATCAGGTAGCCGGTGGGCGTGCGGAAGGCCAAGACCCGGGCTGGTGCCAAAGGTGCCAGCCCGGTCCTGGCTTTGCCGCCAGACATCGACAAGGGGACCCGGCGCAAGCTGGGGCAGCTAATCGACATCGAGCTTGCCAAGGCCAAGGGCGAGGACCCACCGGCCCCGCGGCCGTTCCGGTTCCGCTTCCACCTGGTGCCGCTGTGCTGGCTGGCCGCGGGACTGGCCGGGCTGACCGTGCACGGCGGGATGATCGCGGTGCTGACGGGGCTGATCGGCACGGCGATCACCGTGGCGTCCACCCGGGAGCGCGGCCGGTTCCCGCGCCGCTACAACCAGGGCATGGCCGCCTGGTCGGCGCTGTGGTTCCAGGCGTTCGCCTGGTGGGGCTCGGGCTGGTGGACCGCGGTCTACCTGGCCGGGTGGCTGGTCCCCGCGTGCCTGTGGTGGGAGCACTACCGCTGGCGCGGCCCCGCGCCCGAGCCCGCCGTGCCGGACCGGTCCGTCGAGATCACCTGGGCGCGGCTGTGCGCGGCCAACAAGTGGGCGGCCGACCTGGGCGAGCGGATCGACCTGGGGGCTGGCGCGGCGCAGTGGCCCATCAACTGTGACGGCATCAGCACCCACATCGGCAAGATCACCGCCAGGCGGCAGGAGGTCGCTGCCGCGTTCCACAAGGGGCTCACATCCTGCTACACCGAGCCCGACCCCCGGGCCGACGATGAGTCCCGCGGGCTGCTGACGATCCTGCCGCGGGGCGTGCTGGATGAGCCCCGGCTGTGGGACGGGCAGGGCATCGACCTGGACACCGGCCTGGCGCTGATCGGCCGCTTCCCCGATGGCATGCCGGTCCGCGAGCGGTACTTCGTCCGCGGGGTCGGCGGCGGGGTGAAGCACACGATCATCGCGGGCTGCGACGGCTCGGGCAAGACGGGCCTGATCGACATGGGCCTGTGCATCAGCGCGGCCAGCGGCATCATCGCCCCGGTGATCCTGGACCCGCAGGAAGGCCAGGCGCTCCCGGCCTGGCGGGACGTCGTGCCGTACGCGGCCGGGACCAGCGAGTGCATGACCTACCTGCGCGGCCTGCACGCGGCGATGTTTGAGCGCAGCGCCGAGCTTGCCGGGCTGCACTGGACCCACCCGCGCTCGGGCAAGCGGGTCAAGGGGTACGGGTTCTACGACTACTGGATGATCGCGGCGTCCCGCGCCGAGGCAGCCGGGCTGGACCCGGCTGAGTTGACCGAGGGCGAGCTTGCCGCCTACGCGCTGCCCATCATCGAGATCACCATTGATGAGTCGCCCATCCTGCTGGCGATGAAGGGCGCACCGGCCCTGCTGCTGGACATCCTCAAGCTCGGCCGCAAGGTGGGCTTCCGGGTCAGGCTGGCCGTCCAGGTGCCCTCGATCAAGGAACTGGGCGGCTCGGGCGAGCTTCGCTCCATCCTGGTCGGCGGCAACGTGATCTGCTTCCGCACCGGGGACAAGGTGTCCAACGGGATGGCCAACATCCCGGCCAACCCGAACGAGCTTCCGAAGTTCTGGCGCAACGGCAAGCCCACCGTGGGGCTCGGCTTCGCCGCCACCGGGGATGCTGTCCCGCGGCCCTCGGTGACGATGCGGGCCGACTACGTGGATGACCCCTACAGCTACGCCGAGGAAGCCCAGGTGCGCGCTCCCGACGACGGGGTGACCTGGCGGATCGACAAGGTGCTCAAGCAGGCCGACGCCGACGCCGCGGATCTCCAGGCGCAGGCGGCCGACCAGGCGCAGGTGCAGCTTGGCATCCTGGCGATGCTGGCCCGGCCCAAGACGGCGGGCCAGTTGATCAGCGAGTCCACCTGGAAGCCGTCCGAGGTCGTGGACGCGCTCAAGGTGCTGACCGATGCTGGCAAGATCCGCGAGACGCAGGATCTGATCCACAAGGTGGAGACATGACCGGGATGATCTTGGTGCTGAGCATGGTGCTCGGCGGGGCGTGCCTCATCAAGCCCCGCGGCCTGCTGGTGACCCGCCGTGCCCGGCACCGCTGGCGGACCCGGGGCCACCGCGGCATGACCCACCGCGAGGCTGCCGCCTACAACCGGCGCAAGGGCAAGAGCGGCCGGATCAGCAAGCGGCTGCGCACCCGGGTGCTGGCCGCCGACCGGCACCGCTGCGTGGCGTGCGGGGCCACCGCGGCGTCCTCGGGCCACCCGCTGGAGATCGACCACGGCATCCCGTGGATCTTCGGCGGGCTGACCTGGTTCCCCAACCTGTTCGCGCTGTGCAAGGGCTGCAACGGCACCAAGGGCATCTACTGGGTGAGCCCGCAGGGCAAGGTCTACTACCGGGCCACCTGGGGCAAGTCCAGCGAGCCCACCGCGGCGGCGATCCGGGCGATGGAGGTCCGCGCCCGGCGCAGCCCGGCCCGGCTGGCTCGCGCCGGGTGATGACTGCGTAGCGTGCTACTGAGTAGCAGGCGGGCAGGCCCCGGGCGGGCGGCGGCTAGCCGCTGAGTGGTGGCCGGTCGTCAGGGGTTTCGCACCCTTCGTTCCCGCCGCTGGGCATCGCGCCGACCGGCCGGGCCAGCCCGCCCGGGTCACTGAGCTTATGCGACCGGCGCGGCCCCGGTCGGGCAGGCGTCCCGGGAGTCGTGCACGTTGCCGCACCGGCCACAGGAGATCATGTCCTCCACGGGCGCGGTCACCGGCAGCGTGCCGAACAGCGGGTCGGCCCGCGGGTCCGGGGGCGGCGGCGGGCGGACCAGCTTGTTGCCCGGGTCCAGCATCGTGATCATCCGGGCGATCAGCACGTACTGGCTGCCCTCGCGGCCCTGCCGGTCAAGCTCGGCGCAGGCTGCCTCGATCCGCGCCGTGGCCTCGCACGCATGCGGCGGCTGCGGCTGCCAGGGCCAGCGCATCAGGGGTTGGCGTGCCAGTTCGTGCCGCGGGGCGGCACGGCATGGCTCAGCATGTACTCGGCGTCCTTGGCGCTCAGGCTCACTTCGTGGGTGACCCAGGCCAGGGTGGTCGGGTAGTTGCGGGACTTGGCCACCGCGCCCATCGGGGTCTTGCCGTCGAACTGGTGCACACCGGCCGGGAGGACGGCCGCCTTGGCGGCCGGGGCCGGGGCAGCGGCATGCGGCCGGGGCCACTGGCCGAAGTCGGTGGCCATGGAGCGGTCCAGGTCCACGTCGGCCGGGCCGAGCTTCACCCCGTTGCGGTACTGGTAAAGCTGGGCGCGGCGGTCCAGGTTGCCCCCGGACCAGGCGTAGGTCTGCCAGCCGTACCGGATCACCCCGGCGCTGAACGCCCGGGACACCGGCCAGTAGCCGCCGTACAGGCCGGTCCGCCCGATGCCGATCACCGAGGACACGCCCTGGCAGTAGCCGTTGATCGCGGCCTGCTGCCCGGGACTGGAGTCGATGTCGCAGGCGAAGTAGAGCGGGATGCCCTTCATGCCCAGGCCGCTGGCCTGCCGGTCGGCCTCGCGGGCGTCGGCCACGCCGCCGTTGCGGCCAGACAGCACCCGGTCGGCCACCGTCTCCCACACCAGCACGACGGACAGCCCGGATGCCAGGAGGTTGTGGGCCTCGGCCCCGTTGATGCACTTGCTGTTCGGCAGGACGGCCAGGTAGCGGCAGGCGAAGTGCTTGCCCGCGGACTTCATCGCGTTGGCGCTGAGCCCTGATCCGTAGCTGTAGTCGATCCCCTCGGCCATGGTGGCGCTCCAGGCGTGCAAAGACAACGCCAGCGGGGTCAGGGCCAGCTTACGGCAGCCCGTCCGGCTTGGCGGTGCAGGGCTTGGGAACCGCGGGCAGCCCGGTCGGGAACTTGGGCAGGGTGACGTGGGTCTGTTCAGCGATGATCATCACCGATTCCTTCTGCCATCCCTCCACCAGGCATAGCCGCACCGTGGTGTTGTCGAGCTTGTTATAGATGTCGTTGATGGCCAGGCCCACGGCCACGGTGAAGAACGCGCCGATGACCGCCAGGATGAGCACCGCCGTGCGCAGGAAGGCCAGATTGCTCAGCGGCCGGACAAGTGGACCAAAGCGAGGATGCCGAGCACCCCCAGCGGCAGCACCAGGCCGGTCACCACGGCCAGGACTGCCTGCCAGATCCGGGTCTTGCGCGTGTCTGCCGACTCCTGCTGGTTCTTCCACCGTTCCTCTGTCTCCTGCTCCAGGCGCGCAATGCGGGCGGTCAGTTCCTGGTGGATGTGCTCGGCCCCGGCCAGTTCCCGGGCCAGCCGCTCCAGGGTGTCGATCCGGGCGACCAGGGCAGCGTGCTCGGACCAGAACAACTCCCGGGTCAGATACCGGCCGTCCTGCGGGGCTCTCGGCGGCATCTACGCCGGGCCGATGATCTGCCGGGCGCTGCCCAGGAAGTTGTAGGTGGACGGCAGTTGCGGGTAGGTGGACGGCGGCTGCTTGTTGTTGGCGATGTCGCCCAGCGCCGTCACGTCCGCGAACGCCGACCGCAGCGTGCCGATGTCCGGGGGGCTCAGCCCCACGCCCGTCTCGCCGGGGGCCAGGTCGGCGTCGGACTGCGCGGACAGCCACTGCTGGAAGTTGGCCGCATCATCCAGCGCGGCGCGCAGCCGCAGCAGGATGTCCTGCGCCCGGAGCGACACCCCGCCCCCGGTGGCGTTGCCTGCAAACGACATGATCTTCCTCCTATGCGATCTGGTGCAGGCTCATCCGAGAGCCCGACCAGATCCTGGTGTTGGTGGGCGTGCTGCCGTTCTGTGCCCACCAGAACTGGACCGGCCCGGCGATCGAGCCCATGTAGACCGTGCCGATGATGTTGAAGGACCAGGGCGGGTTGGCTGTGCCCGCGGTCCAGGCCGCCTTGGTGGGCGCGGTGGCGGACGTCTCACCGAAGATCTGGGTGGTGGCCGACACGGTGCTGGTGTAGACCGGGACCATCCAGTCGATCTCGGTGCCGGACGGTGACACCAGGGTGAACTTCAAGTGGCCCAGCCCGTTCGCCCCGTTGTAGAAGATCACCATTTCCAGGTCGTAGACCGCGTTGGCCAGGCAGTTCACGCTCAGGTACGGGTCGGCGGCCAGGGTGGTGGTGGACGCCCGGCCGTAGCTGGTCGCGCCGCCCGGGACCGCCGCGCCCAGCGTGGTCAGTTCCAGGCCGTTGCCCTGGATCTGCGGCGCGGTGCCGGTCGGCTGGCTGATCAGCTTGAGCACCGACACGTTGTCCGAGGCGAGGGTGTGCGGGGCCTGCACTTGCAGCGTCTCCGCGGTGCCGGAGGCGATCAGCCCGGACAGGATCTCCCCGGCGATGCCCTGGAAGCTCATGTAGGTGCCGTTGAACAACTCGATGCCTGCCGGGCAGGACGTGCCCAGCACCGGGTCCAGCGAGGCGGCCCCGCAGATCGAGGCGACCAGGGTGGGGCTGGACGGCGTGTAGGTGACCCGAGCCCAGCCGGGCGAGCCCTGCGCGCCGACGTGACCCCCGGACGGCCCGGCCCCGCCGCCGCCGCCGTAGCCCGCGCCGACGTCGCCGGAGTCGTTCAGCGACCCGCCGCCGAAGCCGTTGCCGCCCGAGCCGCCGCCCCCGGTCCCGGCCGCCCCGTTGCCCGTGTTCGGCGCGTTCAGCCCATTGGCTGAGGCTGCCGCCGACCCGCCGCCGCCGCCGCCGTGGCCGGACGGCCCGCCGTTGACGGTCGGCGCGTAGCCGAGCCCGCCCGTGTGCAGCACGGTGGACGTGCCGTGCGGCTGGGTGGGGTGGGTGCCGTTGGTCAGCCCGCCCTTGCCGCCCTTGATGGTCAGCGTGGCCGCCGAGCCGGGGATCACCACGTCCCCGCCGTCACCCCCGGCCGGGCTGCCGCTGATGCCCTGGTTGCCGACCGCGCCGATCAGGATGGCGTAGGTGTTGCCGGGCACCACGGCCAGGTTCGGCTCCTGCCCGTAGTCGCCGCCGTTACCGCCCCCGGCCTTGGTGCTCGCGGTGCCGTAGGCCCCGCCGCCACCGGGCGCGGTGCCCTCGGCCCTGATCGTGGTCACCCCGGCCGGGGCGATCCAGTTGGTGTTGGCGTAGAACGTCTGCGTGGTGGTGCCACCGGTCGAGTAGCCGAAGATCCCGCCCGTGTTCCCGCTGACCAGCAGGTTGCTGGCGTTGATCTGCGTGCCGTTGATGGTGAGCCCGTTGATCGTCATGCCGTCGATGGCCCCGGCCGCGATCAGGCCCGCGGTGATCTGGTTGGCGGCGATCAACTGCGCGGTGATCGAGTTGGCCTGGATGGCGCTGGTGCCGAAGGCGTAGGCCACCCAGGCGGTGCCGTTCCACTGGTTGAGCACGTAACCGTTGGACCCGTCGAACCACAGGTCACCCGTGTTCGGGCTGGACGGCGGGGTGCCGGTGGCGTTGATCGTGACGTTGATCCCGCCGCCGCTGATCGAGAAGGCCACCATGGCCGAGGTGATCGAGGCGGGCGGGATGATGTCGGTGACCTCCTGCGGCACCTGGGTGATGTAGTTGCTCGGCGGGCCGGTCAGCCCGCCGTCGTTGATCACCACCAGGGCGGTGTAATAGGTGACCCCGGGACTCAGGCCCGCCACTGGCCGGGTCCCGGGGCCGATCAGGGTGGCCTGGAGCGTGGCCGCCGAGGGGATGAAGGCTGGCTGCGGGGAGACGTGCACCTGGACCGCGGCGAAGTCCACCGTGACCGGGGAGGCGTCGGCCATCATGCCGTCCCAGGACACGATGAGCCCGTGCACCGCCTGGGTGACGATCGGGTCGGACGGCTGGGCGGGCGGGCTGCTGTTGATCGTCGCCTGGCCGTAGCTGCCGTCCGGCTGGAGCCCGAGGATCAACTGCGGCGTGCCGCTGTCGTCGTTGATCACCAGGCCGTCCGCCTCGATCGAGGACTGGCCGAGGGTGGCCGCGCCCAGGCCGCGCTCCAGCGTGGTGATGCGCTGCTGCATCTGCATCAACTGGCCGGTCAGGCGTCCTAGCTCGGCGGCCAGGCCCGCGGGCAGGCTCATCAGATCGTCCCCTGGTAGGTGAAGCTGTCCGACCTCGCGCACGTCAGCGTCATCGCCTGCGTGGTGGGGTCCTGCTGCATCTGCGTGATCCGCGCCCAGGTGGCCGTCTGCCGCCAGCCGGTGGCCTGCTGGATGAGGATGTCGTCGCCGGGGCCGAAGGACCCGAACCGGGCGTTGGGGTGGTCGCGGATCACCACGGTGGCCGGGGTGTCGGTCTGCCGCCTGGCCGCCAGCACCCGCTGGGTCCGGGCCTGCATCCGGCTGAGCGTGAACACCGTCTGGTCGGTGTAGACGAACATCCGGCGCAGGCGGCCGTCTAGCTGGGCGGCCTGGGCGCGGATCTGCGCGGAGCCCTGGCCCGCGCCGAGCCCGACCACATCGGAGGCGTAGCCGGTCCCGTCCCGGGTGACGCCCACCGGCTCGGTGATGTTCTCGCCCTCCGCGAACCGCAGGTCGGTGCGCCGCCCGCCGATCCGCGGCACGCCGAAGCCGACCCGGTGCACCACGGTCTGCTTGCTGACATCGCCCCAGGCGTGCGTCTCGTACTGGTCAAAGGGCGTCTCGGCGGCGATGTTGCCGATCTCCTGGCCGATGTCGGTGCTGTTCCACCAGCGCAGCGCATACCGGGCTGGCTTGCCGAGGTTGTAGACCGTGGTGCCCTTGGCGCGGCCGTTGACCAGCGCCGGGGTGATCGACAGCACGGCTTTGCTGATCTTGGTGATGGTGTGCTGGATGTTGGACCCGTCGATGACTATCAGCCCGCCCACGGCGAAGCTGGTGGGGTCCACCACGGTGACCGAGCGGGCTCCGCCGCCGACCGCACTGGCGAGGCTGGACTGGCCCTGGCTGCCCGCGCTCGGCTGCACGCCAAGCTGCACGCCGGACTTGAGCCGGTCCACGTTGACGGACAGGTTGCTGCCGGGCTGGGACTGGAGCCAGGACCACAGGTAGCGCACGACGTCCAGGGAGTCCACCCCGGACTGCGTGTAGTTGCCGCCCTCGTAGATCATCCCGGCCGGGTAGCCGAGGAAGCCGGTGAAGTTCATGGTCCACTGCGGACCGGCGAACTGGCTGGCGGTGAGGATGCCGCCGAACCTGATCTGCCCCGCCTGCTCCAGGTAGCAGGCGGTCTGCCACTCCTGCGCGACCGGGTTGCCGGTGGCGTCCAGCAGGTCCGGCCGGGGCGGGGCGATCGTGCACGTGTAGGTGTCCGGCCCGTTCAGCACCCAGGTCACGCTCGGGCTGGTGATGCCGCGGACGTCGCGGTGCAGCCACTGGCCGGTGACCAGGTTCTGGAGGTGCATCTGCGGCATGGCGGAGGCGACGAACACCCGCGGCGCGGGGGCGTAGGCCGGGCCGGGGACCGGGGGCGGCGCGGTGCCCTTGCGGACGGCCAGGCCATCGGCCGCGCCCGCCGCGTCGGCCTGGGCGACGGGCACGCCGACGCTGACGGTTAGCTGCTCGGCAGCACCGCCG